>Ga0265313_10002478_pt1 | contig 15910 bp, 16 predicted proteins | sample 4123metaG_FD_203122 | JGI IMG/M metagenome (GOLD analysis project Ga0265313, IMG submission 203122) | Rhizosphere microbial communities from Carex aquatilis grown in University of Washington, Seatle, WA, United States - 4-1-23 metaG | ecosystem: Host-associated > Plants > Roots > Rhizosphere >...
CCCGGCGCTTCGATTCAATTAGATTGTGGTGATTACTGGATCACCCGCTTTCGCGGGTGATGACGGTCGGAATTATGCGCGTCCTTGCCATCGACACCGCACTGGAAGCCTGCTCGGCGGCCGTGCTTGACACCGAGCGCGGCGCCATTGCCGCGCGCGAAACGCTGCCGATGCAGCGCGGCCACGCCGAGGCGCTGATGCCGCTGATCGCGCGCGTGATGCAGACGGCGCGGCTGCCGTTCACCGCGCTCGACCGCATCGCCGTCACCGTCGGCCCCGGCAGCTTCACCGGCCTGCGCGTCGGCGTCGCCGCGGCCCGCGGGATTGCGCTCGCCGCCGGCAAGCCGGCGGTCGGGCTCACCACGCTGTCGGCCTATGCCGCGCCCTACATCGCGCTCGACGATGGCAGGCCGGTGGTGGCCGCGATCGATGCGCGCCACGACCACGTCTATCTGCAGGTGTTCGGACCCGGCGGGCGCACGCTGGTTGGGCCGCGAATTGCATCGGTCGCGGATGCGTTGCGCGTTGCCGCGAGCGGCGCGCCGCGCGTCGTCGGCACCGCGGCGAAAATCCTGGCGGCGGCCTGGCCGCCGGAAGCGCAGCGGCCGATCACGGTCGATCCGCGCCCCGCGCCTGAAATCGACTGGGTGGCGCGGCTCGGCAGCGCCGCGGTCGAAACGTCGTCGCCGCCGAAGCCGTTCTACCTGCGCGCGCCCGACGCGCAGCCGCAGGACGCAAGCCAATTGGCGCGGCGATGATCTGGCGGCTGTTCTCCCGCGCCGAGCCGGCTCTGTCCGAAGCGAATGCGCGCGACGCCACGGCGATCGCTTCCTTGCATGGCGCGTCATTCCGGCGCGGCTGGAGCGAGGATGAAGTCGAGCGCCTGCTCGGCGAGCGCAACGTCATCACGCATCGCGCCATGGCTGGCGCCGCGCTGACCGGGTTCATCATGTCGCGGCTCGCCGCCGACGAGGCGGAGATCCTCTCGGTCGCGGTGGCGCGGTCGTCACGAGGCCGCGGGCTGGCGCGGCGGCTGCTCGACCTGCATTTGCGGCGGCTCGCCGGGCTCGGCTGCCGCATGGTTTTCCTCGAGGTCGACGAGCATAATCGCGCCGCGATCCGGCTCTACGAGCGCGCCGGATTCCGCGAGGTCGCGCGCCGCGCCAATTATTATGCCGCAGCCAGCGGCCAGACCGCCGCCGCGCTGGTGCTGCGGCGCGATCTCTAGTCCTGTGCTATGAAGAGAGAACGGGAGACTTGGACAGTGGCCGCACCAGAAAAACGCCTGCCGGACAGAGCGAATATCGAGGCGCTGTGCGCCGCCAAGGGCATGCGCATGACCGAGCAGCGCCGCACCATCGCGCGCGTGCTGGCGGCCGCCGACGATCACCCCGACGTCGAGGAGCTCTACCGCCGCTGCATCAAGGTCGACGACCGCATCTCGATCTCCACCGTGTACCGGACGGTGCGGCTATTCGAGGACGCCGGCATCATCGAGCGCCACGATTTCCGCGAAGGCCGCGCCCGCTACGAGACCAGCCCGGAATCGCACCACGACCATCTCATCAACCTGCGCACCGGCGAGGTGATCGAATTCACCTCCGAGGAGATCGAGCGGCTGCAGGCCGAGGTCGCGCGCAAGCTCGGCTACAAGCTCGTCGATCACCGGCTCGAGCTCTATGCCGTGCCGCTCGAGGACGAAAAAAAGAAATAGCGAATGCTGCGCGCGCTGCTCACTGCCGCGATCTTCTTCACCATGACGCCGCTGCTGATCTCGTTGCAGTGGCTGCTCGGCAAGATAGGCCTGCCGGGCTGGGGCTTCATCGCTACCAACTACTACCGCGTGCTGCTCTACATCGTCGGCATCCGCGTCCGCGTGGTCGGCGCGCCGGTGCGCGACCGCGCCGTGCTGCTGGTCTCCAACCACGTGTCGTGGGCCGACATCCTGGTGATCGGCTCGATCATGCCGGTCGCCTTCATCGCCAAGGCCGAGGTGCGCAAGTGGCTGCTGGTCGGCATCACCGCAGAGATACAGCGCACGGTGTTCGTCGACCGCACCAGGCGGCAGCAGACCGGCGACGCTGTCGCCGAGATCGGGCAGCGGATCGCCTCCGGCACCTCGATGGTGCTGTTCGCCGAGGGCACCTCGAGCGACGGCAATCACGTGCTGCCGTTCCGCTCGGCGCTGATGGGCGCTGCAAGGGAAGTCGGGGCACGCTCGGAGAGCGGCATCCTCGTGCAGCCGATGTCGGTCTCCTACACCAACATCAACGGTATCCCGATGGGGCGGCAGTACCGGCCGGTGATCGCCTGGTACGGCGATCTCGACTTCATGCCGCACATCAAGGGGCTGATGGACACCGGCGCGGTCGACGCTGTGGTCACCTACGGCGAGCCGTTGATGGCCGACGGCTCAACTGACCGCAAAGTCATGGCGAAGACCCTGGAATCGACCGTGCGCGGCATGGCAGCGGTGACGCTGCGCGGCCGGCCGCGCCCCACCCAGGCATCCAGTCCGGCGGCGTCTTAAAATCGCAACAAAATCAGCTATATCGATGCACGGGACAAATCGGACCCCTCCGGGTTAGATTGTCGGCACGGGTTGAACGCGAGCGGCATGACCAGACCCCGCAAAGTCCACGTCAAATCCTTTGGCTGCCAGATGAACGTCTACGATTCCAATCGTATGGCGGACACTCTGGCGCCAGCCGGCTACGTCGAGACAGCGGAGCTGGCCGAGGCCGACCTCGTCATTCTCAACACCTGCCATATCCGCGAGAAGGCGGTGGAGAAGGTCTATTCCGAGATCGGCCGCATCCGCGTGCTCAAGGAAGAAGCCGAGCGCCAAGGCCGCGACATGCTGATCGCGGTCGCCGGCTGCGTCGCGCAGGCGCAAGGTCAGGAGATCGTGCGCCGCTCTCGCGCCGTCGACCTCGTGGTCGGCTCGCAGAATTATCACCGACTGCCGGAATTCGTCGCTCGCGTGCGAGGCGGCGAGCGCATCGTCGACACCGATTTTCCGGTCGAGGACAAATTCGACGTGCTGGCCGCGCCGGCGCGCGACGCGATCAGAAGCCGCGGCATCTCCGCCTTCGTCACGGTGCAGGAAGGCTGCGACAAGTTCTGCACCTTCTGCGTCGTGCCCTATACGCGTGGCGCCGAAGTGTCGCGTCCGGTCGAGAAGATCGCCGCGGAAGTCGCGCGGCTTGCGCAAGCCGGCGTGCGCGAGGTGACGCTGATCGGACAGAACGTCAACGCCTATCACGGCGACGACGCGAACGGCGCGCCAGCGACGCTCGGCGCGTTGATGCGGCGGCTTGCCGACATCCCCGGCATCGTGCGCTTGCGCTACACGACGTCGCATCCGCGCGACATGAACGAGGATCTCTACGCCGCGCATCGCGAGGTGCCGGCGCTGATGCCTTGCGTGCATCTGCCGGTCCAATCCGGCAGCGACCGCATCCTCGCCGCCATGAACCGCAGGCACACCCGCGCCGACTATCTCGCCGTGATCGCGCAGCTGCGCGAGGCGCGACCCGACGTCGCGCTGACCTCGGACTTCATCGTCGGCTTCCCCGGCGAGACCGAGCAGGACTTCCGCAACACGCTGTCCCTGGTCGACGAGGTCGGCTTCTCCACCGCGTACACGTTCGCGTATTCGGCCCGCCCCGGCACGCCGGCGGCGGAACTCGACGATCAGGTTCCGGAAGCCGAGAAATCCGAGCGGCTGCAGCGCCTGCAGGCGCTTATTGCCAAGCAGCAGCGCGATTTCCACGCGAGTTTTGTCGGGCGGCAGGTCGAAGTGCTTCTGGAAAAGCCCGGCCGGCTGGCTGGGCAACTGGTCGGCCGTACCCCATATTTGCAAACGGTGCAGGTCATGGCGCCGCGCGGCCTGATCGGGTCGCTGGCGCAGGTCACCATCACCGATCTCGGCAGCAACACGCTGTTCGGGACCCTCGAAACCGCCGGCGCGCCGGCCCTAGCCGAAGCAGGAGCCTAACCACCCTTGCGCACACCGGATCCCGCGATCCCGACCGCCGCAACGTCGGAGGAAACCGCGACCACGCAGACCGTGCTCGCTTTCGAGGACAACCGGCTTGCATCCATCCTGTTCGGCCAATACGGGCAGAACCTGGCGCTGATCGAGCGCCGCCTCGGCGTCGTCGCCGAACAGCGCGGCAACCACGTCACCATCGAAGGTTCGCGCGGCGCCTGCGAGCAGGCCCGCCGCGTGCTCGAGGGCCTCTACGAGCAGATCAAGCAAGGCCTCGAGCTGGGCCAGGGCGACGTCGAAGGCGCCATCCGCCAGGCTCTCGCGCAAGGCTCGCTGTTCGATTACGACCCGGGCGGCACGCGCGGCGCGTTTGACGAAATCAATTTGCGCAAGCGCCCGGTGCGCGCGCGCACGGCCGCGCAGAACGCCTATATCCAGGCACTCAAGGGCTATTCGCTGGTGTTCGGTTCCGGCCCCGCCGGCACCGGCAAGACTTTTCTCGCGGTGGCGCAGGCGGTGCAGATGTTCGAGCGCAAGGAAGTCGACCGCATCATCCTGTCGCGGCCGGCGGTGGAAGCCGGCGAGCGGCTCGGCTTCCTGCCCGGCGACATGCGCGAGAAGGTCGATCCGTACCTGCGGCCGATCTACGACGCGCTGTACGATTTGATGGACGCGAGAATCGTCGAGCGCGCGCTGCAATCGGGCGAGATCGAAATCGCGCCGCTCGCCTTCATGCGCGGCCGCACGCTGTCGAACGCCGCCGTCATCCTCGACGAGGCGCAGAACACGAGCTCGATGCAGATGAAGATGTTCCTGACCCGCCTCGGCGAGAACAGCCGCATGATGGTCACCGGCGATCCGAGCCAGGTCGACTTGCCGAGCGGACAGACCTCGGGGCTCGCCGAAGCCGTGCGGCTGCTCGACGGCGTCGAGGGCGTCGGCCACGTCGCCTTCCGCGCCGAAGACGTGATCCGCCACGAATTGGTGGCACGCATCGTCGAAGCCTATGACCGCGCTACGCCGCCGCGCGGGGAGAAAAAATGACAGCGGCGCCGCAACGGCGCAGCGGGCACCCTTCGGTCGAGATTCAGGTGGAATCGCCGCAGTGGGGCGCCGAACCGCGGGCTGAAGAGACCGTGCGCGCAGCCATTGCGGCTGTGGCCGATATGCTCTCAACAGCGGGCGGCGAAGTGAGTATCGTCCTGACCGGCGATTCGGACATGCAAGAACTCAATCGTACCTGGCGCGGCATCGACAAGCCGACCAACGTGCTGTCATTTCCGGCGCCGAGCCCGCGCGTCGGCGACATGCTGGGCGACATCGTCATTTCCTACGAGACGCTCAAGCGTGAATGCGGTGACGAGGGGCGGATTTTCCTGCATCATCTCGCGCATCTTGCCGTACATGGATTCCTCCACCTCATTGGCTACGATCACAACACCGACGCGGAAGCCGACGCGATGGAAGCGCTCGAAAGCAAGATCATGACGCGCATGCAGATGCCCGACCCTTATCTCGGACGCGACGTCGACTGATCGCTAAAACCGCCATGCCCGATCAAGATTCTTCTTCCAGCAACAACGCCGCGCCCTACGAGCCGCGCCATCTGCCTGTGCCGGTGCCAGCGCCGCGCGAGAACGGCGACGGCTGGCTGTCGCGCATGTTCCGCGCACTGTTCGGGCGCAAGACCGAAACGATCCGTTCCGATCTCACCGACGTGCTCGATCTGATGACGCCCGCCGAATCCGGCTTTTCGCCGGAAGAAAGCCGGATGCTCAAGAACATCCTCGGTCTGCGCGAGCGCCGCATCGGCGAACTGATGGTGCCGCGCGCCGACATCATCGCCGTGCAGCAGGACATAAAGCTCGGCGAACTGATCCGCGTGTTCGAGAACGCCGCGCATTCGCGGCTCGTGGTTTACAACGACACGCTCGACGATCCGATCGGCATGGTGCACATCCGCGACCTGATCGGCTTCATGACCGCGCGCGCCGCGGTCAACCCGGAAAAGAACGCCAAGCGCAAGAAGCCGCTGCCGGCCGGTCTCGACCTCAAGACCATCGACCTCGCCATGCCGCTGTCGGCGACCAAGATCGTGCGCGAAATGCTGTTCGTGCCGCCGTCGGCTCGCGTGATGGATCTGCTGGCGCGCATGCAGGCGACACGCATCCACCTTGCGCTGGTGGTCGACGAATACGGCGGCACCGACGGCCTCGTCTCGATCGAGGACATCGTCGAGCAGATCGTCGGCGAGATTGCCGACGAACACGACGAGGACGCGACGCCGCAGGTGGTTCGGCAGGCCGATGGCTCGTTCGTCGCCGACGCCCGCGTGCGGCTCGGCGACATCGCCGCCGTCGTCGGCAACGATTTCGATCCCGGCGGCGCGGCCGAAGAGGTCGATACGCTCGGCGGCTACCTCGCCATGCGCGCCGGCCGCCTGCCGGTGCGCGGCGAACTGGTGCCCGGGCCCGGCCTGTTCGAGTTCGAGGTGCTGGACGCGGACCCGCGCCGCATCAAGCGCGTCCGCATCACGCGGCTGAAAGAGCGCCGCGAACGGCCGCGCGAACCGAAGAAGCGCGGCGATCCCGATGTCGTGCTCGCCTCCACGACGACGCCGGTCCTCCCGGTCGAGGACGCACAACCGGCAAAGGACGGCGATCGGCCGGCCTCGCCGCGCCGCCCGTGACGCTGACGCGCATCGCAAATGCCGTTGTGCTCGCCTATGGCTGGCAGCGCGCCGGCGTCGCCTTCCTCGCCGGCGTTGTTTCGGCACTGGCACTGGCGCCGATCTACGCCTGGCCTATCCTGTTCCTCACGTTTCCGGTGCTGGTCTGGCTGATCGACGGCTCGGCGGCTGGGCGCTGGAGCGGGCCAATTGCCGCGGCCGGTGTCGGCTGGTGCTTCGGTTTCGGCTATTTCGTCGCCGGACTGTACTGGATCGGCTACGCCTTCCTGGTTGACGCCAAGACCTTCGGCTGGCTGCTACCGGTCGCGGTGGCCGGACTGCCCGCCTATCTCGCGCTGTTCACCGCCCTCGGCTTCGCCGCGGCGCGTCTCATGTGGATGCGCGGGCCGGTGCGGATCATCGCGCTGGCCGCGACGCTGACAGCCGCCGAATGGCTGCGCGGTCATACGCTTACCGGATTCCCATGGAATACGTTCGGCTATGCGCTGACGCAGCCGCTGGCGCTGGCGCAGAGCATATCGGTGGTCGGTATCTGGGGACTGACTTTCGTTGCCGTCGCGGTCTTCGCCACGCCCGCAGTGCTCGCCGACGACCGCACCGACACGCCGCAGCCGTGGCGTCCGTTCATTGCCGGCGTTGCCGTGCTCGCCGCGTTTGCCGCCTACGGCGCGCTGCGCCTCGCGATGTATCCAACCGGCTACGTCACGAACGTCAAGCTGCGCATCATGCAGCCGAACTTGCAGCAGGACGACAAGTTCAATTACTCGGCCAAGGAACCGGTGATGGCGCGCTACCTGCGTCTCTCCAACCGCTCGACCGGGCCGCAGTCGAACGGCGTGCACGACGTCACACATCTTATCTGGCCAGAATCGGCCTTTCCATTTTTCCTGACGCGCGAGCCCGACGTGCTGGCGCAGATCACGCAGCTCATTCAGCCCGGCACGGTGCTGATCACCGGCGCGATCCGCGCCGGACCGACGCCGGAAAACGTGCGCGTCGCAGAAGCCTACAACTCGGTCTACGTGATCGACCATGACGGCTCGATCAACGGCATCTACGACAAGGTGCACCTGGTGCCGTTCGGCGAATTTCTGCCGTTTCAGCGCCTGCTCGAAAAGATCGGCTTGCGCCAACTCACCAGGCAGGTCGGCGGCTTCCAGTCCGGCACGCGGCGGCGCGCGATGGACGTGCCAGGCGCACCGAAGATGTTACCGCTTGTTTGCTACGAAGCGATCTTCCCCGGCGAAGCCGTGCCGCGCGGCGAGCGCCCGGGCTGGCTCGTTAACCTTACCAACGACGGCTGGTTCGGCATCAGTTCCGGTCCCTACCAGCATTTCCAGCAGGCCCGCGCGCTCGCGATCGCCGAAGGTCTGCCGCTGGTGCGCGCGGCGAATACCGGAATCTCCGCCGTGATCGATCCGGTCGGCCGCGTCATCGCATCGTTGCCGCTCGGCAGCGAAGGTGTGCTCGATGCAAGACTACCGCAACCGGTTGCGCCGACGCTTTATGCACGTTTTGGCAACTACATCTTTACATTGATGCTGATTGTCAGCGCACTCATCGTCGGGCGACGGCGTTTACATCCGTAAATTGTCGGAAGCGAGCACACAACTGAACGTGGTTGTCCGTCGCTTCGGTAAAAATGCATTGGAACGTTGCTAAAGTAACTTTCCACTGGGTGAAACAGTATTGAAAACAATAGAAAATTTTCACTGGTCCGCAAAACCATTTACCAAGACGCGGAAGTTCCTGGATTGCGCCGGCAACATCATTTGTGACATGAGGCTGCGTTAGTTGCGGAGGAGACCGTGATGCCGAAGAAGACGCCGAACCCGATCGACAAGCATGTCGGCTCGCGGGTGCGCATGCGCCGCATGATGCTGAGCATGAGTCAGGAGAAGCTCGGCGACGCTCTCGACCTCACATTTCAGCAAGTGCAGAAATACGAGAAGGGTACCAACCGAATCGGCGCCTCGCGGCTGCAGCAGATTTCCAACATCCTGCAAGTGCCGGTTTCGTTTTTCTTCGAAGGCGCACCGCATGTCGGCGGCCATCAAAGCGGCATGGGCGAGGCGCCCTCGCCCGCTTATATCTCCGACTTCCTCGCGACCTCGGACGGGCTGTCGCTCACCAAATCTTTCATGCGCATCAAGAGCAGCAAGTTGCGCCGCCGCATCGTCGAGCTGGTCGAGCAGATTGCCGACGAGACCAAGTGATCCCATCCCGCCAAGCCTAATGCTTTCGCTCGAATTCAAGCCTCGTTGTAACGGCCTGCTTGGGCACAGGCTTTCCGGTTCCCACCATTAGGCATATTTGCCGAGGCCACTGCCCACCGCAGCCCGCATCTTGACCTCCACCACCTTGGCTGCAAGAAACAGCGCCGACGTGGAAGCGCGCGGCATAAAACCGCGGCAGGGGAGGAGTTTAGCGTGCCTCACAGCAATTATTTGTTCACCAGTGAATCGGTGTCGGAAGGCCATCCGGACAAGGTCTGCGACCAGATTTCCGACGCAGTGCTCGATGCGTTTCTCGAAAATGACATTAAGCTCGGCATCGCCGACGACAGTTTGGTTAACACCCGTCTCGGCTGCGAGACGCTGTCGACCACGAACAAGATTATCATCGCCGGCGAAGGCCGCGGCCAGGCGCCGTTCTTCAGGAAGCACGGCGACAAGACGGTCGTGAACCGCGAGCTGATCACCGAGATCGCGCGCGGCGTGGTCAAGGACATCGGCTATGACCAGGACGGCTTCTCTTATTATGGCGCCGACATCGAGGTGCTGCTGCACGGCCAGTCGCCCGACATCGCCATGGGCGTGAACGCCAAGAAGAAAAAAGGCGGCGAGGAAGAAGGCGCCGGCGACCAGGGCATGATGTTCGGCTTCGCCTGCACCGAGAGCGAGGTCTACGAGAAGAATTCCTTCATGCCGGCGCCGATCTATTTCGCGCACAAGATCCTGAAGGTGCTCTCCGACAAGCGCCGTGCCGGCCAGCTCTTCGACCTGCAGCCCGACGCCAAGAGCCAGGTGACGGTGAAATACGTCAACGGCAAGCCGGTCGGCTGCACCAAAGTCGTCGTCTCGACGCAGCACAACGCGCAAAGCCGCAACGGCAAGAAGTACACGCCCGGCATCGTCAAGGAGATGATCGCCGACTCGGTTGAATCGGCGCTGCCGAAGGGCTGGATGCCGCAGCGGCCGTCCGACTTCCTGGTCAATCCGACCGGCAACTTCGTTATCGGCGGTCCCGACGGCGACTGCGGCCTCACCGGCCGCAAGATCATCGTCGACACCTACGGCGGCTACGCCCCGCACGGCGGCGGCGCGTTCTCCGGCAAGGACCCGACCAAGGTCGACCGCTCGGCTGCTTACGCCGCGCGCTACCTCGCCAAGAACGTGGTGGCCGCCGGCGTCGCCGAGCGTTGCACCATCCAGGTCGCCTACGCGATTGGCGTCGCCGACCCGATGTCGGTGCTGGTCGACACCCACGGCACCGGCAAGGTCGAGGAGAAGAAGCTGGAGAAGGTGCTGCCGGAGCTGTTCCGGCTGACGCCGACCAACATCCGCCGCACGCTCAAGCTCAACCGCCCGATCTACCGCCGCACCGCCGCTTACGGCCATTTCGGCCGCGCGCCGGACAAGGACGGCGGTTTCTCCTGGGAGAAGACGGATCTCGCCGCGGCAATCAAGAGCGCGGTGAAGTGACCGGCATTTAGCCGGTCATCCCCGCGAAGGCGGGGACCCAGCTTACTTTCTGCGTCATGGCCGGCACTCGGGTCCGGCCTTCGGCCGGCCCGAGCCATGCCTTGTGCCGGCCATTTGCGTCTTTGATAGTCCCCGCATGGAGCCGGACCCGTCAGCATCGCAGCGCGCCTTCTTCGGGCGGCGCAAGGGGCATCCGCTGCGGCCGCGGCAGGCGGCCCTGTTCGATACGTTGCTGCCGAGGCTCGCGCTCGATTTCGCCAGACCAGCGCCCGCCGATCTGCGCTCGCTGTTTGCCGACGTCAGCGACGTGCGCCTCGAGATCGGCTTCGGCGGCGCCGAGCACCTGATCGCGCAGGCGAAGAGCCATCCGCGCAGCGGCTTCATCGCCAGCGACGGCTACCTCAACGCCATCGCCAAGGCGCTCATCGCGATCGACGACGACAAGCTCGGCAATATCCGCGTGCATCTCGGCGACGCCAGCACGCTGATCGACTGGCTTCCCGCAGCACAGCTTGCACGCATCGACCTGCTCTATCCAGATCCGTGGCCGAAGCGGCGGCACTGGAAGCGGCGCTTCATCCAGGACGAAAGCCTCGCGCGGCTGGCGCGCATTCTCAAACCGGGCGGCGAATTGCGTTTCGCCACCGACATTGCCGGTTACGCGGCATGGGCGCTGGCGCGCGTGTTGCGCTCGAAGGATTTCGTCTGGACCGCCGAGTCCGCCGACGACTGGCGCAAGCCCTGGCGCGATTTCGCCGGCACCCGTTACGAGGCCAAGGCCAAGCGCGAAGGACGCGCGCCGGCCTATTTCATTTTCCGGAAACTATGAGGGCCGTCACGCCCGCGTTTATTCGCGGGCATCCGCGCTTTTCTTCGCCACAACTAAGAAAAGCACGGACGGCCGGCGAACCGGCCGTGACGAAACGTTACTCGCCGGTGCCCTGCCGCACCTGCCAGAAGCGCACGACGCGCTGGGCGGTTGCGGCAGTCAGCCGGTCGAAATTCTCGCGCGCAGCCTCGAGCACCTGACTGGACGGCTTGGCGCCCGGGCGGCCTTCGATGATTGCCTTCACGGTCGCCCAGGTGAAATTGGCGGCACGGGCGAGGATCAGCACCGGATCGGCGCGCTCGCCGTTCATCAGACGGTCAACCACTTCGACCGGCACCGCGCAGATCGTCGCCAAGGCGGCGATCGTCTCTTCATATTTCCCGGAGTTCGCGTAGTCGGCGATGTCGGCTTCGGTGAGCTTGCGCTCCTGGTGCAGCGCTCGCACGATCGCCAGGGCGTCGGTGTAGTTGCGCGGCGCGGCCTTGGCGGCGACCTCGTCGCTGACCTTGGCCAGCACGCGGCGGATCTCGGCCTGCGTTTCGGGCTTTGCCTGCGCCAGCAGCCGCTTGCGCACGACTTCGGTCGCCTGCATCAGCAACTGGCGGAACAGGCGCGGCGGGATGTCGTCGCGCACGCCGACCTTCTCGGCCAGCACGCCGTCCTGCTCGGCACGCTGAACCAACGCGGTGAAGGCGTCGTCCGAGAGATGCGCCTTGTGATTGGTCGCGAGGCTGCGCGCGACGTCGATATTGCCGCGCTGCACGAGGATGTCGGATAGCGCTTCGCCGAGACCCTGGCGCGTCGACATCGCCAGCAAATGCGCCTGGCTCTTGGTCTCGGCGATATATTTGAGATCCGGGTCGTCGAGCCTGGCCTGCTTGAGCACCGGCCCCGCCACCGCGATGTCATCGTTGACGGCGAGCGAGCGCACGACGCCGGTTGGCGCGTTGGCGACCGGCGCGATGCGGCGCGCCAGTTCCGCCAGCGCCTTGGCCTCGATCTCCTCGATCAGACAGCCAATGACGTCGTCGAACAGGGCGACATGCTCGCTGTTGAATTTCTCGGCGCCTTCAAGAAACAACGTGGTGATACGGCGCAACGTCTCGGCGCGCTTTTCCGCAGAGCCGTGCTGCACAACATCTTCGAGCTCGGGAAGCAGCGAGGCAGGAGCACCCATACAAGACCTGCAAAAGCACAAAGGCCGCTCGAGGCGGGCGGCTTTACACAAATTTAAGTGCAGATTCTGAAGGAAGGGTTAGCCCGCGAAAATACTGGCCCGACCTTGCACGGAATAGGAAAATCGCTATATTCCGCCTGTAATTAAGACACCCTCATAACCGAATGGGTTTTGAGAGTGGGCTCTCCGGGGCCCGCTCTTTTTTATTACCAAAATGGCCGGAAGCGAGGCACGACAGGAACACGCGGCAAATGCCGCTCACGAAACGGAACCGCGGCTCATCATCGAGCCCGGGCTGCCGGCGCGTGTCGCGGCCATCGCCGAGCCGGTGATCGAAAGTCTCGGTTATCGCCTGGTGCGGGTGCGGGTATCGAACTCCGACGGCTGCACCGTGCAGATCATGGCGGAGCGGCCGGACGGCACAATGGTGGTCGAGGATTGCGAGACGGTGTCGCGCGCGCTCTCGCCTGTGCTCGACATGGCCGACCCGATCGACCGCGCCTACCGGCTGGAGATTTCGTCGCCCGGCATCGACCGGCCGCTGGTCCGGCTGTCGGATTTCGAGCGCCACGCCGGACATCAGGTGAAGATCGAAACCGAAATTCCGATCAACGGCCGCAAGCGTTTCAAGGGGCTGCTGCTCGGCACCGAAGGCGAAGCCGCGCGGCTGCGCCGCGACGACGTCGCCGAAGGCGAGGACGCAGAAGTTCTGCTGCCGATCGCCGACATGAATGACGCAAGGCTCGTGCTCACCGACGAACTGGTGACGCAGGCCCTGCGACGCGAGAAGGCCGCCAAGCGCGAAGCGAAGGCGGCAAAGAGACAGGAACGACAACACCGAAGGCATGCCGGCCACGCCGGTCATGCCGCTAACCGAGGAGAGTGAGCTATGGCTGTCAGCGCCAACAGGCTCGAACTGCTACAAATTGCCGACGCGGTCGCCCGCGAGAAGGCCATCGACCGCGGCATCGTCATTGCCGCAATGGAAGATGCGATCGCCAAGGCGGCGCGCTCGCGCTACGGCGCCGAAACCGACGTGCACGCCGAGATCGAGCCAAAGACCGGCGATCTGCGGCTGTCCCGCCACATGTTGGTGGTCGAGGCCGTCGAGAACTCGTCGAACCAGATCACGCTCGAGGATGCGCGCAAACGCCATCCGGCCGCGCAGGTTGGCGACACCATCGCCGATCCGCTGCCGCCACTCGAGTACGGCCGCATCGCCGCGCAGTCGGCCAAGCAGGTCATCGTGCAGAAGGTGCGCGAGGCCGAGCGCGACCGGCAATATGCCGAGTACAAGGACCGCATCGGCGACATCGTCAACGGCATCGTCAAGCGCGTCGAATACGGCAACGTCGTCGTCGACCTCGGCCGCGGCGAGGCCATCGTGCGTCGCGACGAGCTGCTGCCGCGCGAAGTGTTCCGCAACGGCGACCGCATCCGCGCCTATATCTACGACGTGCGCCGCGAGCCGCGCGGCCCGCAGATCTTCCTCTCGCGCACGCATCCGCAGTTCACCGCCAAGCTGTTCGCCCAGGAAGTTCCGGAAATCTACGACGGCATCGTCGAGGTTAAGGCGGTGGCCCGCGATCCGGGCTCGCGCGCCAAAATCGCTGTGATCTCGCGCGATTCCAGCGTCGACCCCGTCGGCGCCTGCGTCGGCATGCGCGGCTCGCGCGTGCAGGCGGTCGTGAACGAGTTGCAGGGCGAGAAGATCGACATCATCCCGTGGTCGCCGGACATCGCCACCTTCGTGGTGAACGCGCTGGCGCCGGCGGAAGTCGCCAAGGTCGTGCTCGACGAGGAGCGCGAGCGCATCGAGGTCGTGGTTCCGGACCAGCAGCTGTCGCTGGCGATCGGCCGCCGCGGCCAGAACGTGCGCCTCGCCTCGCAGCTCACCGGCTGGGACATCGACATCCTCACCGAGCAGGAAGAGTCCGAGCGCCGCCAGGCCGAGTTCGAGAGCCGCACGAAAATCTTCGTCGACGCCCTCAATCTCGACGAAGTGGTCGGCCAGTTGCTCGCCTCGGAAGGCTTCGGCTCGATCGAGGAGCTCGCGCTCGTCGACGAGAAGGAAATCGCCTCGATCGAAGGCTTCGACGAGGACACCGCGCGCGAGCTGCAGGAGCGCGCGCGCGAATACCTCGCGCAGCAGGAGGCCGAGCTCGACGCCAAGCGCAAGGAACTCGGCGTCGAGGACGCGATGAAGGACGTGCCCGGCATCTCGACCGCGATGCTGGTCAAGCTCGGCGAGAACGGCGTGAAGACGGTCGAGGATCTGGCCGGCTGCGCCACCGACGATCTGACCGGCTGGACCGAGCGCAAGGACGGCGAAGCCAAGCGCGAGCCGGGCTTCCTCGACGGCCTCGACGTCTCCCGCGAGGAGGCCGAGGCGCTGATCATGCAGGCCCGCCTGATGGCCGGCTGGATCACCGAGGCGGAGCTGAACCCGCCGGCCGAAGAAGCGGCCGAGGGCGAATCCGCTCCCGCCGAGGCTTAAAGGAGAACCGCCGACCGATGATGCTGGCAGTCGCGCAAGACACCGAACTCGACCGCGGGGCCTCGGCCCCGGGGACCGAGCGGACCTGCGCGCTGTCGCGCGAGGTCAAGCCGGTCGACGAGCTCGTCCGCTTCGTGGTGGCGCCGAGCGGCGAAGTCGTCGCCGACGTCCGGCGCAAGCTGCCCGGCCGCGGCCTGTGGATCACCGCGACCCGCGACGCCGTCGGCCAGGCGGTCAAACGCAACGTTTTCGCCCGCGGCTTCAAGCGCGAGGTGCGCGCCGCGGCCGATCTCGCCGATCAGACCGAAAAGATGCTCGAGCGCGCGGCCCTCGATGCGCTGGCGATCGCCGGCAAGGCAGGGCTGGTGGTGTCGGGTTTCGCCAAGGTCGAGGCGGCCCTGGGAAAAGGGCAGGCGCGCGCCCTGATCCACGCCAGCGACGCGGCTTTGGACGGCAAGCGCAAGCTCTCGGCCGCCGCCCGAGCCGATAACGAGGATGGAACGCGGAAAATCCTCGTCATCGAGGATTTTTCAGGGACCCAATTGGATTTGGCACTTAACCGCCCAAATGTGGTACATGCAGCCCTGCTTGCCGGGCCCGGGAGCGAGACCTTTCTCGCTCGCGTTGCACGCTATGTGCGTTTCCGGACCGATAAATCGACCGCAGCGGTTCGCGCACACGCGCCGACGAAGGGCGCCGAAGGACGAAGTACGGAATGACTGAGACCAAGAATCCTGGCGAAAAGAAGCTGAGCGTGGGCGGGCCGAAGCTGACCCTCAAGCCGCGCACCGAAACCGGCGTCGTGCGCCAGAGTTTCAGCCATGGCCGCAGCAAGCAGGTCGTGGTGGAGACGGTGAAGCGCCGGACCATCGGCGGCGCGCCGGCCAAGCCCGAGCCTGCGCCCGAAGCGCCGAAGAAGGCGGCCGCGCCGGCGCCGCGTCCCGCCGCGCCACCCGAAGCACCGAAGAAGCCCTCCGGCGTCGTGCTGCGCACGCTGACCGAGGAAGAGCGCAATGCTCG
>Ga0265313_10002479_pt1 | contig 15907 bp, 13 predicted proteins | sample 4123metaG_FD_203122 | JGI IMG/M metagenome (GOLD analysis project Ga0265313, IMG submission 203122) | Rhizosphere microbial communities from Carex aquatilis grown in University of Washington, Seatle, WA, United States - 4-1-23 metaG | ecosystem: Host-associated > Plants > Roots > Rhizosphere >...
CCTCGGGGGGCTCGGCCTCGGGGCCTTGCTGCGTTTCGGCATGCGTGTTGCTCACTGGCGGTCATGAACCAGGACCAGAAGCTCGCCTACACGACACGCAACAACGTGCTCAAGCTGCTCTCGGAGGAGGAAGTGGCGCGGGTCAGCACGGCCGAAACCGCTGCAGGGCTCGCGGCCGGCGAAGAGTACCTCGATCTGGAGCAGCTCGAGCGCGGCGTGCTGCGTGCTCAAGGCGCGATCACGCCGATGGGGCGCGTGCTGCCGAGAAAGTCGGTGGGGGACCCGACGTGGCGCCGGATTTTGAATCAGCTCGGAGCATCCCATCCAGACACGCTGCCGGCGCAGAAGTGACTGCCTGCTGAAGAAGGCAGTTTGCATTTTGCGAAGGACAGGTCGGCTTCGACGTGACCGGGACGTCCGCTACTTCATCAAGCCGACTGGAGCAATCCAGATTACGGCGCCGTCTTGGTCGTTGCCGATGAACATCCGGCCGTCTACGGCGAAGGTGATGGGGGCGGGGCGTCCGCGATCCTGGCGGCCGTCGTCCCAGCCGGTTGCGAATTGCAGCATGCTGTTCGGGTCGCCGAGCGAGGGTTCGATTTCACTCGCTTGCATCGGCATTCCGCTGGAATCGAGCGCGATGCCGACGACGCGCGCGCCGTAGTAGGTGCCCACTTCCCCATGGAGGGTGACGAAGGCGCGGCCGGTCCACGGTGACGGCCAGAGACCCGTTTCGAAGTCCACCCCGAACGGAGTGTGACCGATCACGAACCCGTCGCTCTCGAGCGCGACTCCGGAGCAGTCGGGGACGGCGCCCGTTTCCGTGGTCGTACCGCCGTAGGGGATGTTTTGGGTCGCGCAACACGGAAATCCCCAATCGTCCCCATGGCGGACCGGCACTAGCTTTTCGCGTCCTGCCGCACTGGCCGAGTAATCCAACGCGAGCTCCACGGCCAAGCACACGTTGTGATTCGCCTCGCAACGCATCGCGATCGGATTGCGGAAGCCCTTGGCGACGAGGCTCGTCCCGCCGTCGGCGCTGGGATCCACCTTGACGATGGCGCCCTTGACGGTGTGCGCCGAGTCGCATTGGTCGCTCTGGGATCCACCGTTGGTGACGTAAATGGTCCCGTCGGCGGCCTGGTCGATGGCTCGCGGCCAGTGTTCCGACGCCTGCGGCCAGCCGCCCATCATCACCACGACTTCACTCGGGCCGCTCGGCTGCCGGTCGCCCGATTTGTAGGGCACCCGGCGAATGATGCGATCGTCCTGGTAATAGAAATAGCCATTGGCAAACATCAATCCCTGGACGGACGGGAGGCCGCTGACGAACGTGATGTTCGTGTCGGCGGTGCCGTCGTGGTTGTCGTCCGGAAGGACGACGACGGCGCTGATTCCGTCGCCGCGTCCGCCCGTCGTGCCCGAGGAGGGGGAGGCCGCGAAGAGTTCGCCCCCCGGAGCAAACCGGAGTTGCCTCGCGGTCTTGACGGTCGCGAAGTAGTGGGCGCAGAAGCCCGCGGGAAGTTGCAGCCACGAGACGTCGACGGCCGGTGCCGACGCTCCGGGTATCGTCATCGGTCCTTGCGCGGTCCACACGACGGACCCCGGAAGCGAGCAAAACGAACCAGCGGGGGGCGCGGCGTCGGGCGAATAAGCGACGGAGCCCTCGGGGAGGCCGGCCTCGGCGTCGGGCATCGCGTCCAAGTACCCGGTGGTTGCGTCTGCAGCGCCGGCATCGGAACCGTCATCGGAGTTCGAGGCTTCCGGCGGCAGGGACGCGTCGGAGCCATCCTCGCCCACCGTCGCGTCTCCGACCGGGGCGCTCGGAACGGACTCCGTGCATGCGACCGAAAGCGGCAGCGCGGCGATCGCCGGAATTCGTACCCACTTGCACTTCGCCTCAGCCTTCATCGCGCTTGCCTTTTCTGGATCCGTCGATCGAGCGCCGGAGACGTTTCTCAGCGCCTTTAATCTCTCAACAACGTGATGGTTGTTCAAGAGCTGCGCAAGACCACAAAGGCCGTTTTGCCGTGACTTGCCTAATCCGCCGGCCATTGTCCTCCGGCCGGCATTCCGCACGCTTCGGCGTCGGCGGCCCGAGCCCACGCAATCGCAACACACATCCGCGACGCCATGTCGCTCGGGAACTCGTGGCCCACCCTTCCGAGGCTCATGAAGCGCGACTCCAACCCCGCGGCGTTGGTCTTCTCGGCGAGGGCTCGCATCGACGCTCGCGCGCCGTCGCGGTCGCCCGCCGCGAGCACGACCCGCCGAACGCCCGCGCGGAGAAGCCGTGCGGCGTCGACGTCCAGCCGCATCGAAAGAAGTACGAGTCCGGTCCACTTTCCCGGCTCGAACTCCGCTACTTCGACGGCAAAGTAGGCGCCGTTCGAGTATCCGACGAGGGTTCCACCGCCCGACCGATCGAGCCTTCCGGGCGCCAGACTTTCGGCCGCGCGGAGGGCGGCATGCACCGACGGTGCGACGCTCGCGTACGTCCCGCTCCACATTCGTCCCTCGCCCAACGGAGCGTTGCCGCGGGGGCAAACGAGGAAGCCAAAGGGCGTCGACGCGCGCTCGAGGTATCCGCACGAATCCTCCGGGCTGGCCCACATCCCGTGCAGATACACGATGGCCGGGCGGGGGGCGGCTACGTCGGCCGGACCATAGGCCACGCCCCAAGCTCCCTGCGCGCGCGCTGACGCGAACAAGACCCCTGCGAGCACGGAGAAGAGCGCCATCATGGCAGATCGAACGAGAACGTCTTTCTCGCATTATTCCCCGGAGAAAGCTCCAAGTCGAACCCGATGCTTCGGGCGCCCAGTCTTGCGCCGAAACGGACCTGAACGGGCGGCTGCGCTCCGTGCAGGTCGGCGAGCGTGACGTGCACCGTGTACCGACCCCGAGGGGGTTCGGGTCCGTCGAAGTAAATGTTCTCGACGTTCTGCCCCGCGCAGCCCTCGTCACCCGGACAGTCCCTGTCGAGATGGAAGCCGCTCGCGGTCGAATGCGTCCGCTCGTCGGGAACGCGTTCGTCCTTCGGCGTGACCATCACGAGGTTGACATCGGCAGGGCTCGATCCCCAGGCGATGACGAACTGAAGGAGCCCGGTCGGAAGGCCGCAGCCCTCGTCGATGACCCCGTTGCAGTTGTCGTCCACGGCGTTGAAGCACAATTCCGGCCCGGTCGGCGTGCACGCCTCCAGAAGCGTGCTCCCGGCCGGCGCAACCAGATTCGACGCCGTCACGACCGGCGTCGACGCCGACTTCGCGGGCACCCCGGAAGCGCACCCGCAAAGAAGCCCACTCGCAAGCAGCGGACGCCAGCGCTTGCTCAAAACGATGGCCACAAAAGGAGCTACCGACCGAACCCCGGCGGCGGCCCGCCTTTCTGCTGCGCCGCCTTCGGCGACTCCGGAACGGCCTCGGCGCTCGCCTTCGGATTCATCACCTCGAAAAACGCTTGCCGCGCAAGTTCGCCCAAGGGCCCCGGCTCGTAACGGAGCGCCATCAGCGCCCCCTTTTCCTTGGTGAACTTCAGAATGCGGATTGCCTCCGCGCGCTTGACGTCGTTGGAGCCTTTCGCGTCTTGGAGTAGTCGAGCCCGTAGCTGAACGCGGGTCATCGAGTGCGGGCCATTGTCGATCTCGATCGACTCGACCAAATTGCGTCCGAGGATGAGGCGCGGCCAATCCTGGTACTGGTCGTGCACCTTGACGTGCGCGATCGCCTCTGCGTTCTGAACCCACCGCGCAATGTCACCGCTGTCGTAGTTGCGATCGCTCCAGTACCCGAATGTCTTGTTGTAGACATCCTTCAGCTCTTCGATTGCCTCGGCGGGGCTGTTGGGGTCGTTGTAGGTCGCGATCGCTCGCGCCGCCGTGTCTGCGTCCGCGCCGAGGATCAGCGCCAGTGTCGCGTCGGCCTTCAAGCTCACGTCGCTCAGCTTTTGGAAGATCTGCGGCACCATCGCGGGCGTGATCCCGCCCATACCGATTGCGCGAGCGGCTTGGTGGCGGAGCTCGATGTCGGGATTGCTTGGCGACAAGAGGTCGATGAGACCTGCCGTTGCGTCCGGCACGGGGCGATGAATCACCGTCTCGAGGTAACACTGGCGGAGGAAGTTCGACTTCGGATCGCCCTTGCTGTTCTCGTGGATCTTCTTGACCACGGTCGTCATCTGGTCGTCGCTGGCGACCCACGAAAGCGCGAAGCACGCTTCCATGCGCGACTGCTCGTTTTCGAGCGGATCTTCCAGGTACTTGACCAACTGATCGTACGCTTTGGGATCGCCCCACTGCGCGAATCCGTCCGCGGCCCCGACGCCGAGGGCGCGAAGCGTCATCCCGAGGATCGTCAGTCCCCCCTGCATGAGCGAGTCCCACGACACGTCGAGCTTCTTGAGGCGTCTGTGGAGCTGCTTCTCGAGGATGCGCCAGCCGGTCGGGTCCTTCGTCCAACCGAGATACCGCAGGGCGCTCTGCGCGGTCGCCCACTCTTCGGGGAAGGGAGGCTGGGCACCCTCGGTGGGCAGCTTCAGCTTGGGATCGGACCACTTCTCGAGCAGAGGCACGGCCCTTCGCGAACCGACGAGCGCGAGAAAGCGCATCCCGTTGGCGTGGGGCTGCGGTTTGTTCGCCGGATCGACCCAAAAGAGCACGCCGTCTTCCGCGGTCTTGAGAAGATAATCCCGCTTTTCCGGGTGCAGCACGGCCAGGTCGGCGAGCATCCGTGCCGCGTACACGCGCTCGTTGTCGTCGCGCCGGAGCTCGGGCCAGTCGACGTCGTTGTACAGTTTCAGCGGGTCTTGCGTCATGCGCCAGCCGAGCACCTCGGCCGCACGCACGTCGGTAATCTCCGCCATGCGCATCCCGGCCTCGAGCCTCCAGTGCGCGGCACCTCGCGAATTGCTCTGAATGTACTGGTAGAGCGCGTCGCCGCCGCGGGGGTCTTCGAGCTCTTTGAGCATGTCGAAGATCTGTTTGGTCTGGAATTTCTCCGTTTCCGCCTTGTCGTGATTGATCGTCCGCAATGCGAGCACGAGGCCGTTCGCGCCCATCCCGTCGCGCAGCGCCTGGAGAAATTTCTCTCGCGACGCCTTGTCCGCTTTGCTCAGCGCGTCGACCAGCGGCTGCGTCGCTCGCTCGTTGCCGATCTTGCCGAGTCCGACCGCCGCTTCCCGTGCCACTTCGACCACCCGGTCGTTCACGAGCTTGATCAGGGTGTCGGTCCACTTCGAGTCGGCATCGCGAGAAAGCGTGGTCGCGACGAGCTGGCGCACGCCGTCGCTTTCATCGGAAGCGAGCGTGGCGAGCTTCTCGATTGGGACGAGCCGGGCGAGCAGATCGGCGTCGAAGGCGGGGTAGCCGTCGAGCTTCTCGATTGCCGCGAGATGACCCAGCCGGTACTCGGCCATAATCGGGTCGAATGCGCTCGACTCCTTGAGTACGACGAGCGCCCAGCAAACCTGGGGTTTGTCCGTGCTGTTGGCCTCCGCGAGCGCCTTCAGCAGAAGGGGCTTGGCCGGATCGGCGGCGGGTGAACCGAATTCGACGAGAGCCATCGCGGCGACGCCGCGCACAGTGTGGTCCACTGCCGAAAGACCTCTGGCGATGGCGGGCAGACTCTGCGTGTCCTTGGCCCACGCGAGATGGATGAACGCCTCTTGCCTCAGGCGTGGCTCATTCTCCGCGTCGGCCCACTTGCGCCAGCGCGGGGTTTGCTCGGCCTTGGGCAGGAGCGCAATCTCCTGGATTTCCTTGTTGACGGCTTCCTTCGTCAGCGTTTGAGCCTCGGTGTGGACGCTCATGAACGCGAACACCGCGGCTCCGGCCACGAGCAGAATGCCGATCACGATCGCGACGGGTTTGAACGCTCCGCGCTTGAAGTTGCCGTCTTCGGAGGCGAATGCGGGGTTGTTCATGGCGTCCTCGGGTTTCCGCCACGCACCGGGGAGCCGGGAACGTGCCGTCAGTTGCGCGCACGATACAGCAAGGGCAGCGGGCGAGCGGTCGCAAAAAATCTCCCGCGCGCGCGCTTGCGCTCCGCGTTAGAGGATGCCTACGTGCATGTCGTGACCATCGTCGTGGCCGCCGGGGTGATCGTCGAGGACGGGCTCGTCCTACTCACGCAGCGCAAGGCGGGGACCCACCTCGCGGGGGTCTGGGAGTTTCCCGGAGGAAAAGTACAGCCAGGGGAAGACCCCCGCGACGCGCTCCGCCGAGAGCTCCGAGAAGAGCTCGGCCTCGACGTGGCGGTCGGCGAAATCCTCGAGGTCACGTTCCATCGATACGAGGAGGCGCAGAAGGCCGTGCTGCTCCTCTTTTTCGAGGCCCTGAGACTGCCCGCATCCGCCGAGCCTCGCGCCATCGACGTTGCTGCCTACGAGTGGGCGGGTGCCGAAGGTCTGGATCCCGCCCGCTTCCCCGCAGCAGACGTGGCCGTTCTTCAGAAAGTGCGAGAGCGCCTGGCTCTACCGCATGGCTCGCGGATGCGCTAGTCGCGAGGCATGCCCTACATCAAGGTCGAAGCGCGCCAGCTCCTCGACGCTTCGATCCGCGAACTGGCCGACCGAATCGTCCATGTGGCGCGCGCGATGCCCGAGGAAACGGCCTTTGCAGGCTTGCTCAACTACGCGTGCACGTCGCTGGCAATTCAGGTCGTCGAGAGCCGCTTCGGGCGCTTGCGTTACGGGACAATCGCCACGGTGACGGGGGTTTTCAAGAACATTGCCGACGAGTTCTACCGGCGCGTCGCGTCGGTTTACGAGGATCGGCAGATTGCTGCGAACGGCGACGTCCCGCTCTACGAGGAATACGCCAGGCGAATCCGCGACGAGCCTTAGCCCAGATTTCTTCCCCGTACGCGTGCCCGTGCCCGTACACGAGTCGAGGTGGCAAGTCGTCGCGTGCGCGGTCGTGCTCCGCTCGTGATCGTGGTCAACGGTCCGCCGCCGAGGCTTCGTGTACGGGCATGGGCACGGGCACGTTTACGGGGAAGACGCGAGGCGGAGCGGGTCTTTGAACCCGCTCCGACCTCCGAGGTCTCGCGCCTCTGCAGTCCGCTTCGTTCTCAGCGAGTGCAGAGCGTGACGTCGACGTCGTTGCCCATGCCGTTGGTGATACCGACGTCACAGACGCCGCCCGTGCACGTTAGGTTGTCGCAACTGCCGGCATTGAAATGAAGGGCGTGCACAGTGGTCGCGCAGTTCTCTCCTTCGAAGATATTGCCGGCCGCTTCGAGCGTTCCCGCGTTGTTGCCCACGTCGAGGCAAAGCCCGGCGCCGCCGTTGTTCCCGAGGCCGAGCGCGCCTTGCAGCGTGTTGCCGCCGAGCGTCGATCCCCCGCCGCCCACGGTCCCGACGTCGATATTGCTGATGTCGTTGCCGGGGCCGCCAGCCCCGGCGCTCACGATGAGGCCGTTGACCTGGTTGCCGAGCAAGACGCTTCCGCGGAGTTTGACATTCGAGCCGCCGACGAAGCGCATGCCGTTGCCGTTCGTGTTTCCGAACGACGCGACGCCGGTGATCGTGTTGAGCGGCGGAGTGCCCGGCGTCTGTTCAATCCAAATGCCCGCGAGATAGTTGCGGCTGGTCGTCACGGTGCCGGTTCCCATGGCACCGTCGATGACGGTCCCCGTGATCGTCACCGAGCCGTTCTGGTCGACGAGGATGCCGTGGTTGGTGTTGCTGTCGAAGTGCGACGGCGTCGCCCCTGCGGGAACGTCGATGATCGCTTGACCGGTTCCCGTGACGTGCAGACCGGCCCTCCGCGCGTTCGTCAAACCGTTCAACGTCGAGGTCACCGCGGCTCCGATTCGGACGATGCCCGCGTTGTGGACGAGGATTCCGTCGTTGACGAAGCTCGTGACGTCGACGAAGGAGATTTGCGGAGCGTTGGCAGTGGTGACACCCGCGCCGGTGTCGACCACGATGCCGACGGTGGCCATGTTGCCCGTGCTCCGTCCGTTGATCACGAGCGCGTTGCCGGCTCCCGCGTCGTCGAGCGAGCCCAGATTGATGCCGGACCCCCGCGCGTTCAGCGTGAAGCCGGAGGTGCCGTCGGGCACGTCGACCTCGACCGTACCGCCGCTCGTCGTCAGGTTGACGTTTGCCGGCAGAACGATTGGGAACGTCTCGCCCGCCGCAACCGTCGACGGGCCAACGACGACGACCGACGTCGTGCTGACCGGGGCCCCGATGACCTGGAGGGCTCGCGCGATCGTCTTGAAGCCGCAACCGGGCGTCGTGGCGCCGGTGCCCGTCTGATCGCTGCCGTTGACCGGGTCCACCGTATACGAATTCCCGGTGACTGCGTCGCACGCCGTGCACGTATTGTGATCGCACGTCGCATGGGGATTGTTGAGCTTCACCGCGCAGAAAGCGGCCGAGTTCGCGCCCGGGCAGCACGCGTTCGTTCCGGCGCCCGGCTGGCACGTTCCGGTGCAGCAAATGTCTCCCGCGTTGACCGGGCAGACGCCGACTCCGCCGCCCGACGACACGCCGGCGTCGATCGCGCAGGTGCCCGCGACGCATGCCCCGGTGGCGATATCGCAAACCGGACCACCCGCCTGGTCCGCGCACTGCGGGTCGGCGGTGCACTTGCCGCAGACGTTGGGGGTGGTGGGGCCGCACAATCCGCCATTGGCGTTACCCGCGCAGTCGCCGTTGTGACGACAGTTGCCTGGCGTGCATATGCCGGCCAAACACAGATACGGCATCGTCGCGCTTCCATACGCGGCGGTGCAGTGGACGTCGTCGGTCGGATCCGTGCACGCGGCGCACGCTCCGCCCTTGCAGAGTGCGTCGTTGCCGTTGCGCGCGCACGCCGAGTTGTCCGCTCTACAAACGGAGCCGTCGGAGCCGTCGGAGCCGTCGGCTTTCATCGACCCGTCGTTCGCGGCGTCGCTCCCGTCGAGCGCACCCGATTCGGGCACCGTGCTCGTCTCCGGCACCGCGGCGTCTCCGCCGTCCGACCCGTCGACCTTGGTCGACGAATCCCCTGAATCTGGAATCGTCGAGTCCCCACCCATTCCCGAGTCGCCGAGGGTCGCGTCCCCACCGCCATCGCCCGCTCCGCCGCTCCCGCTTGCGCCGGATGACGACGAGCCCCCCGACGACGAGGAAGACGCACCGGAGGACGAGGAACCACCAGAAGACGAGGATGAAGAACCACCGGAGGAGGACGACGAAGAACCAACGGACCCAGAAGAAGAGGATGAAGAAGACGATGACGACGAGGCTTCTGCCCCGCTATCGCCCCCTCCACCGCCACTTGGGGGGGCGCTCGAGTCGCCCCCACCACATCCGGCAACGTTCACTGCAAACGCCATGCTGCAAACGGCGCCAAACCCCCAAACACTGCGCAAAAGTCGGGATACGATCATGCCCGTCACGTATCACCGGCCCCCAGCCGGTTCAATATGCAAGAGCTTGGGTACTTGCGCTTACATCTTGCGGTCGAGCGCCCCTAAGATGGCCCCCCAATGGCCCTCCCCAGTTCCCGCGACCAGGTTTCGATCGGCAGCTCGCCGGACAACGATGTGGTCCTTGCGGGTGCCGGCGTCGCGCTGCATCACGCGCAAATCGTCCGTCGCGAAGGGCAGCTCTTCTTCACGGACCTCGGCGCCGGAGCCCCGACCACGGCCAACGGAGCGCCGGTCGCGCCTGGTCAGTCGGTGCCATTCGACTTTCGCACCGTGTTCGCGATTGGCGGTGTTCCCGTGCCCCTCGCGCATCCCGCGATTTGCACGATGCTGCTCTCACCGGGTCATCTTGCGGTCCCCAGCGGTCAGGTCGTCGTCGGACGGGATGCGGCCCGCGCTTCGGTCGTGGTCTCCCATGCTGCCGTGAGCGGTCAGCACGCCACGCTGATGCTCGACCGAATGGTGGTCGTCGATCACGGGTCCACCAGCGGGACGTGGATCGCAGGCCGACAAATCCCGGCGAACCAGCCGACGCCGCTCGACCCGAACGGGATTGTGGCCTTCGGGCCGGTCCCGATTCCGGTCCGCGTTCTCGCCCAAGCGGCGGCGCCGGTCGCCGGAGAAGGGGCGCAATCGCCGCGAGGGCAGCCCCCCCAGGCGGAGGGCGTGCCGCGGAAACACCGGACGATCATCGGCGAGTTGAAGCTCGACGACCTCGTGTCTCGAGTCGTGACCATCGGGCGTACTCCTGACAATCAGATCGTGGTCAATCACCCGCAGGTGAGCTCGAAGCACGCCCAGATCGCCAAGAGCGGAGACCAACTCTTCCTCGAAGACCGCGGCAGCGCGAACGGTACGTTCGTTCGGGGTCAGCGCCTGACCCCAGGACAGCGGATCCCCGTCGCCAACGGCGAAAAGGTCTTCATCGGTCCGATGCCGCTCCTGATTCACTACGCCGACAGCCGGATCAACGTCGTCGTCGAGGATCAGGCAAATTGGGCGGGCAAACCGCTCTACGAGATCGAAGCCTGGGACCTCTTTCTCGAGGTGCCGGATCGCGACAACGCGTCGCAGATGAAAGTGCTGCTCGACCACGTTTCGTTCAAAGCGCTCCCGGGGGACATGATCGCTCTCATGGGGCCCTCGGGCGCGGGGAAGACGACGCTGCTTCTCGCGCTCAACGGCTATCTCCCTCCGACGAGCGGGCAAGTGCGGATCAACGGCGAGGACCTCTACACGATTTACGACGCCCTACGAGGCAGCATCGGGTACGTCCCGCAGGACGATATCGTGCACCCGGAGCTCACCGTCTTCGAGGCGGTGAAGTATTCGGCTCGCTTCCGGCTACCTCCGGACTACAGCGACGAGGAAATCGACCGTCGCGTCGACGAGACGCTCCGCGATCTCGGGCTCGAGGGGCTGAGGAATCTGCAGATCGGCAAGCCGGAGAAGAAGGTCTTGTCGGGCGGTCAGCGCAAGCGGGTGAACATCGCGCTCGAGCTCGTGACCGATCCGGTCATCTTGTTTTTGGACGAGCCGACCAGCGGACTCGCGGCCGACGACACGACGGCCCTCATCAATCTGCTCGCCGATCTCACGAAGAAGACCGGCAAGACCATCGTGATGACGATCCATCAGCCGGCGAAGGACGAGTTCGAAAAGTTCAACCTTTGCTTCGTCATGGGGTACGGAGGGATTCCGACGTACTTCGGTCCCACGGGCGATCCGTCGTATTCGTTTTTCGGCTCCATTTTGTCGCGCGCCCCGGCCTCCGTGCCGCAGCACAAGCGTGTCGACAACCCGCGCGACATGTTCGACATGCTCAACGTCCGGGAGCGGATCGTTCTCGACGAAATGCGCCGCGCCGACCCGCAGACGACGCGCGGCGCCGCACGCGCCGAAGCAGCGCGAGGCTGGCGCAACGAGTTCTTTCGAAACGACAATCCGCTGTTTCAGCAAATGTTTTCGGCGCGCCGCGCGATCGGAACCGCGCCCGCGGCAAGCGGCGTCCCCCACCGGGCCGACGTCGCGGTCGTACGACAGCTCGGACTTCTCTTGTCTCGCTATTGGCGCGTCAAGCTGCGCGATCGCATGGGGGCCGCAATCATGTTCTTGCAGGCGCCGATCATCGGCGTCCTTCTTTGGCTCGTCTTCGGCGGGCAGAAGGACGCGGTTCCGTATTGGTGCCTCGGGGCGCTGCAGGAGCTTTCGACCAAGAACAACATGAGTTCTACGGCCACGTCGAATCTCCTCAACACGATGAAGCCGACGACCGATCACACGGCGGCGATGTTCTTCGTGGTGGTGAGCTGCGTCTGGTTCGGGACGAGCAATGCCGCGCGCGAGATCGTCACCGAGCGCGCGATCTATCTGCGAGAGCGCATGGTCAACCTTCGACTGCTCAACTACGTGCTTTCGAAGTACCTCTTGCTCGGGTTCTTCTGCGTCTTGCAGTGCTCGATGCTCCTGGGGATCGTCTTTTTCGCGCTCGGCTTCGACGGCGGGCCGATGGCGTTCTTGCTCGAGCTGGGAAACCTCGTTGCCCTGGCCATGAACGCAACGGCGCTCGGGCTCTGCGTGTCGACCGCGGTCGCGTCTGCGGAAGCCGCCATGGCCCTCACTCCGATAGCCCTGATTCCACAAGTGGTGCTCGGCGGGCTCATGGTGCCCATGACCACGAATCCCACGCTGCGACCGCTGATGTTCCTCATGCCGTCGCGCTGGGGCTTCGAGGGGGCAATCGCGCCCGAAAGGATGGCCATTGCCGCTTCGGCCGCCTGGAACATCGATCTGCACAAACCCGACCTCACGAGCGTGCCGGACTTCATTCAGGGCGGACGGTTTCAATGCGCGATTGCGCAAATCGCGAGCGATTCGTTGATTGGCGCCTGGGGCTTCCCGGAATGGACCACTCTCTGGCTCCCTTCCGCGGTGCTCTTCGGGATGACGTTCGTGATGATGATCGCCTTGCTCATCGGGCTGAAGCGCCGAGATCCGGTGTAGCGGCTGCTTACGGGCGGACTCCGTAGACGGTCACCCCTTTGTGCCAGCCGTGGGGTCCCCCGACGAAGCCCGGCGGGTGATAGTGCCGTTCGAGCACGAATACATAACGGCGCCCGTCGACGCTCACCGAGCGCTCCGAGCCCATGGGAAGGTCCAGGAACGTCTTTGCGAGGCGGACAATCTCCGGCGTGACGACTTTCAGGTGCACCCGCGTCGCGGTCGTATCGTCCGAAGGTTCCCCTTCGGTCTCCTCGGCCTGCTCGGCAGGCATCGATTCGTCTTCGTCGCCGGTGTCTTGCGTATCGTCCCGCGGCTCGGTCAAAACCCCCGTTGTTGCCTTCTTTTCGGCACCCGGAGTCCGGTGCGGTGGAGCGGCAGTCGCGGAAGCCGACATCGAAACGAGCCACCAGGCGAACGTCATCGCAGGCACGAGCATGATCACCTCTTCTTTTTCCGTGTGCGGCCCGCACGGTTTCTACAGCGGGGATGGGTGCCCATAGTCGAACCGTGCCAACGGCGGCGGGAACGGCCAAAGGGCAATCGTTTCAAAAGGCGCAACGATCGCGCCAAGCCATGCACACACTGTCTCGAGCGCGATGTGATGCCGGTTGGCATCAGGTCAACGGCATCAGCCGGCGGCGCGCCGACGACTGACCGAGCTAAGACGCACACCATCAAGACAGGTGCGCGGTGGCCCCTGCGTAGGCGGATTGAAACCCGAGGCGTTCGACTATGAAGGATCGAAGTGCCGATGGGAAGGCAGAAGCTCGAGAAAGGACGGGATGGCGGCCCCGACGCGATGAGCATTCTTCTATCGATTGAACAAGGTGGGCTCACTGAAACCTGAGCCGAGATGGCACTCGAAAGTTCCGCTCGTGCGCTCTGCTTTGGCGCGGGCGGTCTTCGCCTCAGCGGTGATCGCGCTCGCAGGCGCGATGGCCGGGGCCGTGCGCCTCTTGCCCTGGCTGCTCGATCCCCGAGTGCCATGGCCGGTTGCCGCGCCCTTCGCCCGTGGCCTCGCGGCATTGGCGCTCGAGTCGGCACTCGCGGTCGGGTGGCCGATCGGTTGGTGCCTCGCCTGTTTTCGCGCGATCGAGCGCGGTGAGGGGCGGGTTTTCCAAACGCTCGGCGAAGCGCCCGCCCGCACGATCAAGCGCCTCGCCCCGCAGGGCGCGGGGCTTGCGCTGGCACTCGCGACCGTGTCCTTCGTGTGTGCGAACGACGCAAACGCGCCGGGACGTGTGGCGACCGAGCTCCTGCTCGGAGCCCGAGCAGCATGCGGCGCGGCGCGGAGCCCGATGACGTACGTCGTCCCGTTCACGGGAATGACGTGGCTCTGCGCGCCCGATCGGGAGCCGCGTCTTGCGGGCACCGTTCCGGGCAGACAGGGCGGAGCCGCTGCAACCGCAAGGGGCGCGCGCATCTCGGGCGACTTTCGTGCGATCGAGCTCGACGATGCCCGGATCTACGTTCCGGGCCGTCCTCCGCTCGCGGTCCACGCCCGAACGGTCACCCTCCACGGAATGGCCCCATGGGCGCATGCGTCGACCCTCCGCCCGGCCCTCCGCGCCGCTCTCCTCGCCCTCTCCGCGTGGTCCACCGCGTTCTTCGCTGCGTGGGGCGTGCTGCGAGGCGTCGTTCGGGCCCGGGCGGGCGCAATCGCCCTCGGGGCGGCCGGCCCGCTCGCGGCGCTCGGGCTACTGCGCCACCTCGAGCGGACGGACGCCCCCCCCGGCGCATTCGTCTTCGTGCCTCTCGCCGCGTGCGCCGGTGCGGTCGTCGTGAGCTGGTCGCTCGGCAAGCTGCCCTTGCTTCGGACGGGCGACACCGCACTTGCGAGTCGTAGATCGCGCTGCTAGCACTTAGTCCTAGAGGCTTCGAAGACAATGGGTAGCGTCGGCCTTCCGGAAATTTTGCTCATCGCGCTCGTCGCGCTGCTTCTGTTCGGCGCCGGTCGAATTGCCGATATCGGCAAGGGCCTGGGGCAGGGCATCAAGAATTTCAAACAAGGGCTGAAGGAAGCGGATGAAGTGGACGGCGACAAGAAGCTCCCGGCGCACAGCGACGGGTCGGTCAAGAAGGCCGACACCGAAACGCCGGCGCCCAAGCAAGCTTGATCGTTCCTGACTACTTCGCATAGCGCGCGGCCGCGTGGCGCGTGCTAGAGGGTGCTCCACCGTGGCCCGACAACTTGCATCACGACTGAGCGCTGTAGCGCCGAGCGTTACGCTCGCCATGAATTCCCGCGCGCTCGAAATGAAAGCGCGCGGCGTCGACGTTTTTGCGTTCGGGGTCGGCGAGCCCGACTTCGAGCCGCCTCAGGTCGTGCGCGATGCAGCAAAGCGCGCGATCGACGAAGGGTGCTCCAAGTACACCGCTGTAACCGGCATCCCCGCGCTCAAGGCAGCCATCTGCGACGCAACCGAGAAGATGCGCGGCTGGCGGCCCAAGACCGAGAACGTGTGCGTCAGCGTGGGGGCGAAGCATGTGCTCTTCAACCTCGCCCTGGCTCTCTACGAGCCCGGCGACGAGGTCGTCATCCCCAAACCATTCTGGGTGAGCTATCCGGAGCAGGTGCGCTTGGTCGGAGCGACGCCCGTTCTCGTCGATACGCGCGAAGAAGACGGCTGGAAGCTGTCGCCCAAAGCGCTCGAAGCTTCTCTGTCGCCGAAGACGAAGGCGATCATTCTGTGCTCGCCTTCGAACCCGACCGGCGCTGCGTACACCGAAAGCGAGACGCGCGCCCTCGTGGAGGTCGTTCGAAAACACGACTGCTGGCTCATCGTCGACGAAATCTACGCGCAGCTCGTCTACGACGGATTTCAGTTCGTGTCGGCCGCGAAGATCGCCCCGGACCTGCTCGACCGGATCATCGTTGTCGACGGCGTGTCGAAGACGTTTGCGATGACCGGATGGCGCATCGGGTGGGCGCTCGCGCCGGCTCCGTTGATCAAGGCGCTCGATACCGTTCAGGGACAGAGCACCACCAACGCAACGGCCGTCGCGCAGCATGCGGCCGTCGCTGCGCTGCGGACGCCGATCGAAGATTTCGTGCCCGTGCGAGAGTCTTTCCAGAGGAAACGGGACGCGATGGTCGGCGGGCTCGGGTCGATTCCAGGGGTCCGCTGCCGCAAGCCGGAAGGGGCGTTCTACGCCTTTGCCGATTGCCGCGGGCTCTATGGCTTGGATTGGAATGGCAAACCGCTCGCAAACGACGAAGACATTGCGTTTTGGCTGCTCGATCGCGCGCACGTCGCCGCGGTCCCGGGGGGTCCGTTCGGGGCACCGGGGTACGTGCGCTTCAGCTACGCGGCGAGCGAGGCGCGAATCGCGGCGGGCATCGCTGCGATCCGCTCCGCCGTCGACGAAGCGAAGCGCGTCGGCCGGTAGAAGTCCGGCGCTTTTCGCCGGTAGCTTCGCGATCCCGGCGTCGAGCGTGCTCGCGTACAGTCGTACGCTCCGCGCGCTCGTCGCCGGCCTCG
>Ga0265313_10002483_pt1 | contig 15891 bp, 11 predicted proteins | sample 4123metaG_FD_203122 | JGI IMG/M metagenome (GOLD analysis project Ga0265313, IMG submission 203122) | Rhizosphere microbial communities from Carex aquatilis grown in University of Washington, Seatle, WA, United States - 4-1-23 metaG | ecosystem: Host-associated > Plants > Roots > Rhizosphere >...
GCCTGCGTGCCAATCGATGATAAAGCCTTCCGCATTGGGAGCGCGGGCACCGTTGACTCCGGGGCCGTTCCAAGGCGTGAATTCTTCAATCTTTGGATCGGTGATCCTGATCGGTGTGGGCAGAGTCGCGCCTTTGACCTCGATCAGCACCATATCGCCTTTGGCCCACACCGGCGCCGACACCGTTAGGGAGAACAGCGCTACCGGAATCAATGTGCGTTTCATATTCCTCACCATTTCCATGCCAATTCCTGGCGCCAATGTTGCAACGTGTCTTTGTCCAGATCCAGAACCCTTTCGCGCGAAACGCCGTCCGGCAGCGGCGTCAGCTCCACCATGCGGTCGAATACGCGAACGCGCTCCTCGGGATCCACTCGTGAAAGCAGATGCCACAGCGTCAGCGTGTCTCGTACGCGCGATTCGCTGAGAACCACGCGCACAGCTTCAGAGCTGCCCTTGTCGAAGTCGAATGCGGAGAGCGCCTGCTGCAACGTGTCCGAAGCATCGCTGAAATAGGGTGTACCCGGCCCGGCTCCTGATTTGGTCCGGCAGTTCGCCCCGGCCGGCACCAGCGACTCGCGGCCTTTCCACTCGAGAGCCACCCAGCCCACGGTCACACGCAAGAGCCCGGAGCCGGATTCGTCCGTTTTCATTCTGTATGCGCAGCCGAGATCCACTGCGGTGCTGGCCGGCGTATCGACGAAGAACAAGCGCGGCGGTGCCGAAACGACGGCGCTGATCTCTCCGCGGGCCAGTGCCAGCCGATGCTCGTTCGGTTTCGCAACTACCAAGCGGATCCGTGAATTCGGTTCAACCTCCACAGTACCGATCTCACCTGTTCCGGCCTGACCTATTTTGATGCTTGCGCGCGAAGACGCGTCCGTCTGCAACCATTCGCCGACCGCGATCCTGCTGGTCTCCGCGACGCGCTTCGATCCCACCGACGGCGAGCCGTCCAGCCGCACGACTTCCCAACTCGGGGGCTGCGGCCGAGTTGAGTACCACAGCGCGATCACACCGATCAGCAAAGAGGACGCGGCCGCAAACTGCCACCAACGGAATCCGCCCCGTTCCGGCACGCGCCCTGCGTCTAGCGATGCGAGGATCGAATCCCAGATCGCATCCGGCGCTTTCACCACCGGCAATTGCCCGGGCTCGATGGGACCCAAGGGTGGCTTTTCCTCGTGCATCATCATCGCCCCGTTACCGATCGCCCTGTTGACGAACCGTGCAGCTTCGCCAGTTTTTCCGCGAGCAGTTTGTGACCTTTGTGGAGTCGCGAGGCGACTGTTCCCATGGAACAGTTCAGAGCCTCGGCCATTTCGCCGTAGGACAGGTCCTCAAAGTATCGAAGCAGCACCGGCATGCGAAGTTTCGGCGGCAGGGAAGACAGCGCGGCTTGCACCTTTCCGGCGATTTCCGCCCGGTCCAGGTCCTCTTCGGCCCTCGCCGGCGCGACGATCCTTGCCAAGGCGGCGGCATCCGCCAGCGGTTCCCGCCGTTTTTCCGCCTTCGCACTATCCAGGCATGTGTTGACCACCATCCGGTACAGCCAGGTCGAGAATTCGGAGTCGCCTCGAAACCGTCCGATACCAGTGATCAGCTTCAGAAACACCTGTTGCGTCGCATCGCTCGCCGCGGCGTCGTCTCCATGAAAGAAATACAGCGAAATCGAATACACTTTGTCCTTATACGCCTGGTAAAGCGCATGGAACGCCGCCCGGTCGCCCCGACGGCAACATTCGATGATCTCGGCGCTGACCTCGCGGTCGCTCTGACTCACTTGCCAATCCATTAGACGACGGATCCAGGCCGCCTCTTCATGTTTATATGGGGTTATGCTATCTGATATCGCTTCGGACGAGAACGCCCTAACGCAAGCGATTCCGATGCCAGGGCAGATCCGGCGAAATTAGAATTGAATACGACTACAGCGGGACTTGGGCGGTTTGATGGGGATCACGATAGACTCTGCGGCGCGGCGCCCTTTTTCGTCCACGATCATCGATTTCTCCGAAGGGTATAAAGTTCCTCCAGCCACTGGTCCATACCCGCTCCCGTCTTAGCGGAGACCTGAATCACCAGCATTCCCGGACGTACGGACTGGATGCTCTGGTTGGCAGTTGCCAGGTCAAACTCAACAGCCTCCGCCAAGTCCAACTTGGTGATGACGGCCAGATCGGCAGTATTGAAAATCGTCGGATACTTGAGCGGCTTGTCCTCGCCTTCCGTCACCGACAGCAGCACGACCCGGAGACGCTCGCCGAGGTCGTAGGATGCCGGGCAAACCAGATTTCCAACGTTTTCGATGAACAGAAAATCGAGGTCGTTCAGGTTCCAGTCCGCCAGTGCGGCGTCGACCATCGTGGCGTCCAGGTGGCAAACCGTATCGGTGGTGATCTGCTTCACCAAGGCTTGACTGCGCGCTAAGCGGGCGGCGTCGTTGTGAGTCGCAAGATCCCCCACAATTGCCGCTACCCTATACTGCGATCGCAGCGCTGTTAATGTCTTCTCCAGAAACGCCGTCTTGCCTGAGCCGGGACTCGATACGAGACTGATCACGCTCACATCGGCCTGCCGGAAGCGTTCCCGGAGCTCACGCGCCAACAGATCGTTGTGCTTCAAGATGTTCTGGCGTATTACCGCCAACCTCGGCTGACTTGCGATCATTGAACCTCCATGGCAGTTATCTGCAATTCGCGGCCTTGTACTACGTCCGATACTGCGGAATCGCAAACTGAGCAGCTCCACTGCTGAATCGACGCGATCGGCCCTGGTTTCCGGCATGACGGGCAGTACGCGATGACCGGCACATCCTCAAAGACAAGACCGGATTTGGCGCAGGCGGTATTTTCCCTGGCCAATTCGAAGGCGGAGCTAAGCGACTGTTTTCCAACTCCGGAAAGCGCACGATTCGAAGATGGATGGAAGTTACTTCGGTGGCGCCGAGTCGAGCGATCTCCTCCTCGGCAACTTCGATAATGCTGAGCGCGATGGAGAGTTCATGCATGTTGCCGGTCATCTCTGGCAAATGCCGCTATTGCGGCTTGCCCCAAGCTAATTCCGCCATCATTAGGCGGGACTATTTGATTCGTCCAGGCGCGAAGTTGTTTCCGTTCGAGAAGAGACTTGACGTCGTCTAGCAGCAAGCCATTCTGGAAGACTCCTCCGGAAAGCACGAGGGTATTGGTATCTTCACGTTCCGATAATTCGAGTGCCGCATTAGCCACACCCTGAGCCACGCCACGATGAAACGCGCGCGCGATTTCCCGGAGGTCCCGGCCTTTTGCCCGATCCTCCAGAGTGGCTTTCAAGAGCGGACGAAAGTCGAGTTCCCGATTGCAAAATGGGAAAGGATATGCGTCGGTAGAAACAGCGGAATGGGCCTGATGCTCCAGCCACATGGCCGCTTGCCCTTCGAAGCTGACCGGCCGGGTGAACCCGAGAGTCGCTGCTGCCGCGTCGAATAATCGTCCGATCGAGCTGCTTTTGAATGTGCGCGTGCCACTCTCCACAAGGCGCGCGGCGTCGCGAAAGCGGGCTAAAGAGTTGAACGGATGCTCGATATCCGAGTCGAGTTGAGCAAGAAAGCCAGCAGCTGACTGCAGTGGATTCCGTGCAGCGGCGTCTCCGCCAGGAAGAGACGCGTAGCGAAGGTGCGCCGCTCTTTCGAAACCTTCGACGACGCTGCCCACGAATAACTCTCCTCCCCAGATAGCGCCATCGTCGCCGAAGCCGGTTCCGTCGAAGGCAACGCCGACCACTCGCTGCTCCCATGCCTGACGCTCGGCGAGCACCGAAGCGATGTGCGCCCGATGATGCTGGACGGGGTGCCAACCGGCGGCGGTCAGTCCGAGCGCATGCGAAGTCGAGAAATATCCCGGATGGAAATCATGAGCCACCAAAAGCTCCTGCCACGGAACCTCGTACATCGCGATGAAATCGAGCACGCACCTCTGAAACGCTGCGAAGGTGTCGTACTGTTCCAAATCCCCCAGATGCTCGCTCATGAAGGCTTGGCCCGCGACCACAAGAGTGATGGTGTTCTTTAAGTCCCCGCCAATGGCGAGAACCGGACGCACGATTGGCAACGTTGCAACGATGCCCGGGGAATAGCCGCGCCCACGACGCAAGACTGCTGGTCCGAACGCTCCTACTCGAACAACAGAATCGTCGACGGGCCGCGCGATCGCCCGCTCGCCGATCAGAAACGCGTCCGCGATCCCAGTGAGTTGCTCAATCGCATCTTCATCCCGATAAGCGATGGGCTCGTTGGAACGGTTCGCGCTCGTCATCACCAGGATGTCCGGCGCACCTGCTTCGAACAATAGATAGTGCAGCGGTGTGTACGGCAACATCACTCCCAGATACCCGTTATCGGGAGCCACCCCGTTCAACTCGATCTTGGATGGAGCAACTACGATCGGGCGCGCTGCGCTACACAGAAGTTGCGTGGCCTCCTGAGTGAGGCTGACCAAGCCACTTGCCACCTCCGGCGTTTTTGCCATGAGAGCGAATGGTTTCTCGCGGCGGAACTTCCGCTGGCGCAGCGCGCCCACGGCGACGGCATTCATGGCGTCGCACGCCAGATGATACCCGCCGATTCCTTTTACTGCTACGATGCCTCCCGCCTTGAGAAGATCCACCGCGCGGCGAATGCTGTTCGAGTCCCCGTTCACCGTTCAGAGCCGGTCTGAAAGTAGTAGTGTGGGCCGCACTCTGGGCAGGCTACGGGCTGAGCATGGAACCGTCTATCCGATGGATCTTCAAACTGAGCGAGGCAGTGTGAATCCATCGGCCACTGCTTCATGGTCGTATTGACGCGATCGTAAGGAAGCGAGTTCACAATCGTGTAACGCGGGCCACAATTCGTGCAATTGATGTACGGATATCCGTATCGAGGATCCTGCGGATCCAGTAACTCGCTCAAGCAGTCCTGACACAACGGCAAATCCGGCGAGATGTGGACTGTGGGGCTGCCGCTGTTCTCGCTTTTGCGAATCGCAAAGTTCGTCAGGCCGGCGGGAGCCGTGTCACGTATTTCGATCGTTGTGATGTGGGCCGCCTGCGGCGTTTGTTTTTCAAGATCTCGGACGAACCCGTGGAGCGCGCATTCCGGTCCTTCCACGTGGATCTCGACACCCTGCCCCGCATTCAGAACCCAGCCTGCCAAGTTGTTAGCATGGGCCAGACGAAATACAAAAGGACGGAAACCAACTCCCTGAACGGTTCCCCGAACCTTAATGGAGCAGGCTGCGGTCATAGGATCCGTTGGAGCACTAGCAGATCCGTGGCAAAGGATCGCCGACCAACATGTCGACAATCCGTTTGCTTCCGTAAAGTGTCGAGACCAGGACGGTGGCCGATGGTTGCTCCTGAATTTCTCCAATGATCGTCGCGCTCTCGCCACCTTCGGTTCGATGCAGTGCTTCCAGCGCCATATCCGCAAACTCCGGGGCGACCACTGCCAGAAACTGCCCTTCATTAGCGATATGCAAGGGATCTAAACCCAGCAACTCGCAGGCGCCCCGGACCGCATCGTGAATGGGAACTTTGTCCTCGCAGATCAGGGCGCTCAATCCACAATCGCGGACGAGCTCGTTTAAAGAAGTCGCAACACCGCCGCGAGTGGGATCGCGCATCCAACGGATACCGGGTCCCGCTGAGTGAGCCATAGCTTGAACCATAGGTAGGACCGATCGCGTATCGGACCGAAGCTCCGCTTCCAAATCGAGCTCCCCGCGTGCCAGCAGGATCGTGATGCCGTGATCGCCAATCGGGCCTGAGAGAATAATCTGATCCCTTGGCTGGACCGTCTTCGGTGAAAGGGTAAGCCCAGGTATCCGGCATCCTATTCCGCACGATGAGATGTAGATCTGATCAGCCTTGCCATGTTCGACCACTTTTGTGTCCCCGCCTGCAATCGCAACCCCCGCACGCCTTGCTGCGCCGGCCATAGCCCGAATCTCAGACTCGAGAATCTGAGTCGGTAAACCAGCCTCGAGTACAAAGGTCGTCACTAGCGCGATTGCCTGCGCGCCCGATACAGCAAGATCGTTAATCGTGCCGTTCACGGCCAGCTCGCCAATGGATCCGCCCGGAAAGGTTATCGGCTTCACTACGAAACGGGAGATGATTTTCTGAAATTCTGGCAGCGGAAGGCTTCGAGTGTCGCGCGGTCGACCTCTGCTTCGTCGTATGGGCAGCAGGATGCTCGCTCCCAGTCGGTGAAGTGTTTCTCGCGGAGAAGTTGTTCCCGCCGTTGTTGATCGACTTGGATGTTTTGTGCATCATGGCGCACCCACGCCTTTGGCTGGGCACCGGGTGTTTCGCAGATGCCGCCCGAGGTGTTTGGTGTGTAGATGAGGGTAATGGATGCTTCTTGTCCATCGGTCGTCCTGCATGTGTGCGTCCGAACTTGCGCGGTTTGGTTCCGGAGCAGGGTGTCGATATTGGTGATGCTGTTGCGTTGCTGCTCGGAAAGATGAGCGGTTCCGATGACGTCCCCTGTGCTGTTAACATCGATGACGAGCAGGCCGCCTTGCCGGTTGTGATTCGCGAACGCTGAGACGGTGGCGGCTATGTGCTCGATAAGGCGGTGGAGTTGGCTGGCGGTCACGGGTCCGTGTGGGATCGCTTTCCGGTCAAAGTGTTGGCCTTCGAAGTCCGTATCACGTGGCGCAGTGATGAGGGTCCAGTGGTCGTCCGGACTGTCAAAAACCGTCTTAGGGTCGATCATTCGCCACTCGTTGCCTGCCACCCGTAACATGCCGTGAGGGCATTTGCCGCTTAATAAAACATTTTCGCATTTATGCGGTTTCGGTGCGTGGGACGGCGTCGCACAGGAGCGTCAAAGGCGCTATACTGGAGTCGCATTGGCTGGTGCTTGCACCGTCCGATTTGATTCGGAAGTCGATGCCTCGCTGTCGCGATGAATTCTTAGTTGTCGATTAAGGAGTTATCCGTGCACGATCCGTCGGCGACGATGCGCAGAAAAGTAACTTCCGTGTCGCCGACCATATATCCACAATCGAGTCGCCACTTAAGTCGGGGCGGAAAACCGCTTGGAAAAACCTGAAGGTGCGAGTTCTAATGAAGCTTTGTCACGTCAGAGACTCCGGTATTCCCGACCCTACTTCCGCAGCGCGGCCCACCAGTTTTGAACGACGATGATGGGCGAGTCGGCCTCGACTGTTTCATCGCTGTAGATCAGAAAGCGCTGGCCGTCGGCACTGACGGCATACCCACTGAGACCTAGCCCTGCCCGAAACAACGAATGCGGCGTGCCCGCGGAAAACGATGCTCCCCCAGTCACATCTCGCGAAGTCACATCCACGGCCATGAGATCTTCCCTGCCTTCAAAGAACAATTCCTTGCCATCGCGGCGCCACCTCGGCCGGACCCCTCCGTTCACCGAGACCTGCCACCGGCCGGTGCCGGGCGGCGTGGGCTGGACATAAATCTCATCCCCGCCGGACTCGTTGGACCTATAGGCAATATATTTTCCGTCGGGAGAAAACTGGAAGTCCGTGCTGAGTCCGTTGGCTGAGCCGACGGGGATCGGTTTCTTGTCGCCCGTCACACTCGCGGGAACGGGCACCAGCGCTGCCTTCCCAAAACCTTGGGACTGTAATAGATATTTCCCGTCCGGCGACCGGTCTTGGACGAAATTTCCGGGGAATAACAGGATTTCATTGCCGGCGCCGCTGGCGTCTTTTTCCAGGATGCCCACACTGTCGCGAGAGAACGTGAGGCGCTTGCCGTCGGGAGACCAGATGGGGAATCGGTCTCTCGCCTTATCGAACGTCAGCCGCGAGGCAGTGCTTCGCTTCAGGTCTACCACCCAGATGTCATCGGTCTGCGTCGACGGATCCATCCGTGTAATCGCGACGAATTGTCCGTCGGGAGAAAGTGCAGGGTTCGTCCCGGCGGCTTGGGAGGGAAGCTCGTTGATTGCCTTCCCCGCACGGTCATACCAGGTCAGGTGACCCGCGCCGAGGCTGGCAGATCTCTGAAACGCGAATGTGCCGGAACGGGAGACGCCCAAGGTAGGCGTCACAGCCGGGCTGGCGACCCGTCCCACGCTATCAAGGATTGCCGTTGGTTCTCCCACCAGCTTGCCGCTTGCTTCGTCGAACTGCTGCGCCATGACGTTCGAGCTCTGCATATAGAACATGTACGTTGGGCCGCCAGGTGTGGGGGCGATGAAGGCGGCGGAGTCGGCGTTGTCTAGCACCAACTTTCGCTCCTGCGAGCCTAGCGTGCCCAGCTCAATCTTCGAAGCCGCGTTGTTCCTGGCAAGAAATCGCTTGCCATCTGGAAGAAAATAGGGGTGACCTGCTCCAGTGAGCACGAGAGTCGCAGGGCCTCCGCTGGCCGAAACTTGGCTGATGCCACCAACGGATGCGAACAAGATCGTCCCGTTCTGACTCCACGAGCCATGCCAGGGCCCGTTGATGTCGTTGATGAGCACGCGAGGTGTGCCGCCTGCGAGGTCGATGCGCATGAGCTTTCGATCGCCACTTACGAATGCAAGTGAGCGTCCATCCGGGGAGAAGAAAGGATGAATCGCGCCGTCGGTACCCGGCAACACACGCGCGTCGACAGAATCGAGCGTGCGGAGGTAGATGTGCCGGATTTGTTGGTGGTCGGCGGCGACGAAAGCGACGGTGCGTCCGTCGGGGGAGACGGCGGGAGTTCCCAAGGGCAGCATCGTGCCGGGAGGCGCGTGAATCTCGAAGCGCGTCACTTCGGGCACCGGTGCGGGGCGGAGGTAAGTCCACGCCAGAATACCGGCGGCGATCGCGAAGCCTGCTGCCGCTAAGGCGGGCCACAGAATTCCGGACTTCTTGACGGACCCAGTAGCAGGAAGAATTTGGCTGGGGTCACTGTTGCCGCTGCCATGGGATGCCCGTTGGATTGCGATCCGCGCCTCGCCGATGGCCTGCAACCGAAGCTTGCGATCTTTCTCCAGCGTCCGTTCGAGAAGCCTCCGCAAATACATCGGCGTCCCCGCTGGCAGCGCCGACCAATCCGGATCGTTCTTGACCACGGATTCGAGCACGTCCGGCGTCGCTCCGCCGAGGAACGCGCGTTTGCCCGTGAGCATCTCATACAGCACCGCGCCGAAGGAGAAAATATCGCTGCGCCGGTCCACAGCGCGGCCGACGGCCTGCTCGGGCGACATATAGGCGGCCGTGCCCAGAATCACTCCCGCGCGCGTCTGGCCCATCGTCAGCGTCGGCGAGTTCGCCAGCGACGACGACGCTGGCTCGTCTTCGAGTACTTTGGCCAGACCGAAGTCGAGAACTTTAACGACGCCTTCAGACGTGATCTTGACGTTAGCGGGCTTCAGGTCCCGATGGACCACGCCGCGGTCATGTGCGTACTCCAGCGCTTCGATGATCTGCTTCGAGATCGCAACCGCTTCGTCTAGCGGAATGGGCCCAGCTTCGATGCGATCTGCCAGCGTCGGTCCTTCGATGAGAGCGAGCACCAACCCGCGCGAGTCTTCGGAGTCCACGATTCCGTGAATGTGTCCGATGTTGGGGTGATCGAGCGAGGCGAGAACTTTGGCCTCGCGCTCAAACCGTGCCAATCGTTCCGGATCGCGCGCGAGCGCTTGCGGAAGAACCTTGATCGCGACGTCGCGGTCAAGCTTAGTGTCCCTAGCTCGATACACCTCGCCCATGCCGCCTTGGCCGAGCAGAGAGAGGACTTCGTAGTGTCCGATTTTGTCGCCTACCGAAACAAGCGGCATCTGGTGTCAGAGCTAAGTTTAGCCGATCAGGAAACGCCCAAGTCCTGAATCGCGGCGCATACGGAAGTTGGTTTGGCCAGCCGCTCCATTACCGAGATTGGAGACACCCTCCAGATCGGCGACGATTCGGAAGCGGCGAGGGCATCCCACATCGCCCGCATTATGGAATAGGATGACAGTCATGCTTACCATTCCGCGCGGGCTGCTTACCGCAACCCTTGCGCTCGGCTTTCTGACAGGAGGACCCCTCCATGCCAGCGTCGTACGGCTCGTGGTGGAGCACCGCGAGACCTTTCCGAACAAAACTCAGCCTTATGAAAAGCTCACGGGTCGCGTCTATGGTGAGTTGGATCCTAAGCATCCACTGAATGCAATCATCACAGATATCGAATTTGCGCCGCGCAATGCGCGCGGCATGGTGGAGTACTCTGCCACATTCACGATTCTGAAGCCTACAGACATGAGCAAAGCCAGTGGCGTGCTGGTCTACCAGGTGCCGAATCGCGGGCGGAGCCAGATTGAAGGCGCGGGATACTATGCGGACTTTCGCGCCCGCGGGCATGTGCTTGTCGCCAGCGGTTGGCAGGCCGACCTGGTGCCGGGGCCTGGGATGGAGACGATGATCACGCCCATCGCGAAAAATCCAGATGGCACCAGCATCACGGGACCGGTGGTGGCGCGCATTATCAACGCTCCCATCGGCGCTACGACTCAGCCGGTTATTCGTGGACGTATGACAGGCACGGCGACGCCTGCGAGTTTGGATACTTCCAAAGCGGCCATGTCGAAGCGGCTCTCCGAGGACGGTGTTCGTATCTCAGTCCGCGCGAGTGATTGGGCGTTTGCCGATTGCAGTCAGGCACCATTTCCAGGCAAGCCCGATCCCGAAAAGATCTGCATGAAGGGAGGCTTCGATCCGGCTTATTTGTACGAAGTGACGTACATCGCCAAAGATCCGCCCGTGCACGGCATCGGCTTCGTTGCCACTCGGGATTTGAACGCATTCTTGCGCCAGCCCGGCGATGCCAATCCTTTGGGGGCAGCAGTGCACTACATGATCGCGCAAGGCACGTCGCAATCCGGGAACTATCTTCGGAGCTTTCTGAACTTGGGTTTCAACCAGGACGAGCTTGGAGCGCGCGTGTTTGACGGAATGAATTCTAATATTGCGGCGCGGCAGTTGTCGATGAATATACGATTCGCTGCTCCCAGCGGTGGCGCCGACGCGTACGAACCGGGCAGCGAAGGCGTTTTATGGTGGAGTGACTACACGGATGAAACGCGCGGACGAAAAGCAAGAGGCCTGCTAACGCGTTGTACGGCGACGGCCACCTGCCCGAAGATCGTCGAGACGTTTGGCTCCTCCGAGTTTTATTCGCTGCGTATGTCGCCTGACCTGGTGGGGACACGCGCGGATCGCGATATCCCACTCCCGCCCAACGTGCGGCGCTACTATTCACCGGGGGTGAGACACGGCGGCGGCGCGGGAGGATTCGATGTGGATGGGAAACTAGAGAGCTGCTGCATCTTGCCCAGTAATCCGAACTCGTCAGCGGATGTGGGTCGCGCGCTGATGGCAGCCTTGGTGGACTGGGTGGTGAAAGATGAGCTTCCGCCGCCCAGCCGCTATCCGCGGCTCGATCGCGGCGAATTGGTCCCGCCAACACGGACCGCCTTAGGCTTTCCGGCGATTCCCGGCCAGCCTTTGCCCGATGGAATGCTGGTGCCTTTCTACGATTACGACTTTGGCTCCGATTTTCGGAATGCAGACGAATCGGGCGTCTTTTCGCTTCAGCCTCCGATCGTCCGCCAAACGCTGCCGATGCTGGTTCCACGAGTGGACGCTGATGGCAACGAGATTGCCGGTGTGCGCAGCGTTTTGCTCGAAGCCCCACTTGGCACTTACACGGGCTGGAACCCGACTGCATCTGGGTTTTTTAAGGGGCAGATCCAATCGCTGAGCGGCGGGTACATTCCCTTCGCAAAGACGAAAGCCGAACGCATGGCCTCTGGCGACCCTCGACCGTCCCTGGAGGAGCGCTACGGAACGCACGAAAATTACGTTGCGCGCGTGAAGGCAGCCGCAGAACGTTTGGTCAAAGAGCGGTATCTGTTGCCCGACGACGCCAATCGACTGATTGCACAGGCTGAGCAGAGTGGAGTGCTGCGGTAGTCTTTAGCGGGATTGCACCCAAAAAGTCGCGTAGTGTTTACTGATTCTAGGCGCGGTGTACGTTACCGCCTGGATGACGGCGTATCCGGTAGTTATCCAGGCCGACGACCCGCGAAAAAGTAGAGGACGGATGGCACTGTTGCAAGCAGTTGGTGGGATCTCGAGCCAATTACTTCATTCCGGCTTGGCCGATCATTTTTCGCTCAATGGCACCTTGCGCCGCAGCTCGTCGAGGAAGTTTTCGATCAGCACGACCTCGTGCTCGGCTGTGGGAGCTTCCGGCGCGTCCACTGACGACAGAACGACGGCGTGCTTCCCATCCTGGGACAGGTCCGCCAATGTTCCACCGGCCTTGGTGGTCCAAACGCGGGATTTGTCGGGAACGAAGGCGTCGCCTTTTACCGAATAGCTCACCCCCATGATCTGGTCGCCGGTCTGGTAGAGCAACTCATGCGCGCCGCGCGACCAGACGGGCGCGGTTCCGCCGTTGGTCGAGATCTTCCACAGGCCTCCGTTGTCCGGAAATGCACGCACGTAGACTTCAGTCTTGCCCGATGAATCGGATTGATATGCCAGCCATTTGCCATCGGGAGAGAACGCGGGCTGGTTATCGTTGAATTGGCTCTTGAGGAACTGCTGTGGCGTGCCCGCCTTCAATCCCGCGCCGTTCTGCTCCACGGGCACGGTCCAGATCTGATAGAGGGAACTCGATTGGCCGCCGACCTCAACGTATGCGACGCGCTTTCCGTCCGGTGAGTACGAAGGCCAAAGCTGGCGTCCCTTACCGGGCGAGAGCGGCTGCGGCTGGCCCGATCCATCCGCGCGTGTCCATAGCAATCCAGTTAAGGAGCCAAATACGACGTAGCGGCCGTCCGGATTCCAAATAGGGTAGTAGTACAATCCGTGATCGAATGTGAGCTTGCTCCAGGTCTCGCGCTGCAAATCGTAGACCTGGATACCCCGGCCGCTTTCGAGGACCTCGGCCGCCAGCCGCTTCCCGTCGGGTGACAGGTGCGCTGCTGCGTAGCCGGCCGGTTGTGCGACCAACGGTTGGCCCTTGCCGGTGGCATCCAGCCACTGAATTGTCCTCAATGGTGTATCGCTGGCGCCGCCGGCTTTGCGATACACCAGCGTGCCGTTCCGTGAAACGTCGAATTGGGACTCGAAGGATCCAGAACCGAATTTCACGTCGTCCAGCACCGGGAGGGCCGTGCCACGCGTTTGCAGCTTGTCCAGGTCGAAAGGAACCGCGAACAGAGTTGTCTTATTGGCATACAGCAGGTAACCCATGCCGGTTGACGCAGCCAGATAGCGGGCGGACATACCGCCACGAACAACCGTCTTACGACGACGATCCGATAGCGAGAGAACATCAATGGTGTTTGTGTCCGGATTCGGCGCCGACGGAAACGCCGCGAACAGTACGGCTTTCCCTCGCGGCAGGATTTGCGGCGCCAAAAGGCCGAGTTCTCCGTTCGAGACTTCCAGCAACGGTGCGAGATTTCCTCCCGCGTCGGGGACGCGGAACAGGCCGCGGAGCACGATCCCATGGACAATGTTTCCGTCTTCACCCCAACTTGAGCCGGTGGAGCCGTTCGCATCCGTCAAGGGGACCACCGCGCCGCCTTCGACGGAAATTTTGCCGAGCTTGCCGCGCCCAAAGAAACCGACCCATTGCCCATCGGGCGAGAAAAACGGCGAGCTTGCTCCCTCGGTGCCGGGGAGTTCGGTTGCCTTGGGCTGATCCAGTTTACGGGTGAAAAGTCTGCGGTCGCCCCTCGCGACACTCCCGATGTAAACCAGACGCGTTCCATCTGGCGAGAGGATGACACTGCTGCTGCCACTGGGCGATGCCAGGGAGACATCCGAGCCAAGATCGACATCCAGGCGCACGAGCGGCTTAAGTTCGGCGGGGCGCGTCGCGCGGTAGGCGATCCATGAGGTTGCCGCGGCGGCAAAAATCGCCACGGCTGCAGCAGCCCAAGGAATCCACCCGAATCTGGACGCGCTCGGTTGCGGTGTAGGCGCCCCTGCCTGTTGAGCGGCAGGCTCTTCCAGCAGAAACCGCGCTTCGCCGATGTCGCGCAAACGGTCTTTCACGTTGCGATCCAGGCAGCGGGCGAGCAGCTTGCGGAATTTTTCGGGGACACGGTCCAGATCGGGCCTTTGTTCGAGGACCTTGCCTAGCACTTCCACGGTCGTTTCGCCTTTGAAGAGGCGCTCGCCGGTGAGCATTTCCCAGACCACGACGCCGAAGGCCCAGATGTCGGCGCGCTTGTCCACCTTCTTCCCGCGCGCTTGCTCGGGCGCCATATACGCGGCCGTGCCCAGAATGGTGCCCGCGATTGTTCCGCCAAGGGTGACGGTCGGGGAGTTGGTGGGATCGTCGGATGCGCCCGCCATGGGATCGGCGAAGGCTTTGGCCAGTCCGAAGTCGAGAATTTTGACTTTGTCCTCGGGATCGATCTTGATGTTGGCGGGCTTGAGGTCGCGGTGGACTATGCCTTTTTCGTGCGCATATTCGAAGGCTTCGGCAATTTGGAGGAGGATGTCGAGGGCTTCCTCGGCGGGAAAAAGACCTTGCGCTATGCGATCGGCGAGCGTGGGACCGGGCACCAGTTCCATGACCAGAGCCCGGTCCTCGACCCCGTAGATGGAGGCGATGCCGGGATGATTCAGCGAGGCTAGCACTCGGGCTTCGCGCTCAAAGCGGGCCAAGCGTTCGGGGTCGCTGGCGACGGCCTCGGGGAGAACCTTGATCGCAACGTCGCGTTCGAGCTTGGAGTCGATGGCGCGGTAGACCTCGCCCATGCCGCCCTTGCCGATCATCGAAAGGATTTTGTAGTGACCGAGTTGGTCGCCGACAGAGAGCGGCATATGTGGGATTCAGCTAAGTTTAGCCGATCAGGGAGCGGATTGTGGCTGGATGACGGCGTACTCGTCCATTAGTTTTTCTTCGGGGTAGCGCCGGGAGATCAAAAAAAGTAATGGAAGGGTTGCCGACAATCCATTCCCTATCCAGCCAACCCTCTAGAAGTGAGGCTGTTCTCGTGAAGAGTCCGTTTGTTGTGTTGGTCACGGCGACCGTTGGACGAGAATGAGCGGTCAACCCCGACTCGGAGCGCTCATCGCGCTCCGTAGGACGTCTTCGTGGAGCCAAGTGGGGCAAATCACGCAGCTGGCGTGCGAACAAACTCAATCTGGCAAGACAAGAGGCCGACAATCGGACGGTTAACGCGCATGAAAGCAACGACTAGCGCAAGGTATACCGCGTGCACCTCTGGCAGCAGGAGCAAGGACCAGGCTCTGAAGTTTATGGAACTTGAGGACGCCCAGCAGAGTTTGGTTCGGCACTACTCGTGTACGGGGTCGCCCTGCTGCTGGGGATTCATTTGCGCTTGAGTTGGGATGCCCTTCTGCGAGTGGTGGTGACGGTCAGTCTTGGGGGCCTCGGTCTTCTCCACCCGTTGCACTGCACGATCTGCCTGCCTGGGGCGATACCGCAGCAATAGTGACGACTGAGGCCGACGGCCTCGCGGCACGTATTCTTCGACAATCGCTGTTTAACAAGTAGCGTAAGGTTCCTACACGGCAACTCATGAGTGGTTGGCAGAACAAGTGCTCTTATGCAACGTTGGAGAGCGGGAAATATGGAGCGCGCAAGTCCGAACGTCATCTCGCGTCAGGCGGCGAAGTTTCGTTCGCGACCGTTGCGCTGCGCGGTGCTCTTTTTATGCCTCGGCGTCTTTTGCGTGCAGGATCTGGCGCCTGCAACCGGACGCACTCTTCGCGGTACCGTTACGAATGATGGTGAACCGATGAGAGGAGCTGTGGTCCAGCTTGAGAATATTGCCACGATGGAGATCCGTTCTTACATTACGCAACAGGACGGCCAATATCACTTTTCTGGTCTTTGGTCTAACGTGGACTATCAGGTGTGGGCCAGGCGCGCCCACCT
>Ga0265313_10002485_pt1 | contig 15881 bp, 17 predicted proteins | sample 4123metaG_FD_203122 | JGI IMG/M metagenome (GOLD analysis project Ga0265313, IMG submission 203122) | Rhizosphere microbial communities from Carex aquatilis grown in University of Washington, Seatle, WA, United States - 4-1-23 metaG | ecosystem: Host-associated > Plants > Roots > Rhizosphere >...
AAGTTCCCGGCATCCGCCCCGTGACGATACGCGGGTCGGTGCCCGGCAGGGTCTGGCAAGGAACCTGCTGAATCGGTGCCGATGGCATAAACAAGATCCTCGTGTCGCTCCTAAGCAACCCCTACGACCCCGGCGATTTCTTCGACGAGATGTACTCCGGCGGCGGCGAAGTGCGGCCCCACTACCGCAGCCTCGTCGAACGCCTTGGCACGCTCCCGCTTCCCGAGTTTGAGCGCAGGCGGGCCGCGGTCGACCTCGCGTTCCTCAGGCGCGGCGTCACGTTCACGGTGTACAACGACTCCGAGGGGACGGAACGCATCTTCCCGTTCGACCTGATCCCGCGGATCATCCCGGCCAAGGAGTGGTCGAGGCTCGAGGCCGGGCTCATCCAGCGCATCACGGCGCTCAACCTGTTCCTCCACGATCTCTACCACAAGCAGAAGATCATCAAGGACGGCGTCATCCCGGCCGCCCAGATCCTCAGCGCCAAGCACTTTCGCCGGGAATTCATGAACTTCGCGGTTCCGCACGACATCTACGTGCACATTTGCGGGACGGACCTGATCCGCGACCGGGACGGGAACTACCTTGTCCTCGAGGACAACCTGCGCTGCCCGTCCGGCGTCTCGTACATGATGGAGAACCGCGCCGCCATGCGGCGGGCCTTCCCCAACCTCTTCCAAAGCTACGGCGTCCGCCCGGTCGAGGGCTACCCGGAGATGCTGCTGAAGTCCCTCCTGCACATCGCCCCGGTCCGGGACGAGAAGCCGAGCGTCGTCCTCATGACGCCCGGCGTCTACAACAGCGCCTATTTCGAGCACTGCTTCCTCGCCCGCCAAATGGGCATACCCATCGTGGAGGGCCGCGACCTCCTCGTCCAGGACGCGCGCGTGTACATGCGCACGACCGCGGGCCTGCTTCCCGTCGACGTGGTCTACAGGAGGATTGACGACGACTTCCTCGACCCTTCGGTGTTCCGGCCGGACTCGATGCTCGGCGTCCCTGGCCTTGTGGCCGCCTACCGGGCGGGGAACGTGGCGCTCGCGAACTCGATCGGCACGGGCGTGGCGGACGACAAGGTGATCTATGCCTACGTCCCCAAGGTCATCAAGTACTACCTCGACCAGGAGCCGATCCTGCCGAACGTGAACACGTACCTGGCGTCCGAGCCCGCCGACCGGAAGTTCATCCTCGAGAACATGGCCAAGCTGGTGGTCAAGTCGGCGAACGAGGCCGGGGGCTACGGCATGCTGATCGGGCCCGCCTCGAGCAAGGAGGAGGTCGCCGAATTCCGCGCGAAGGTCGCCGCAAACCCCCGCAATTTCATCGCCCAGGATCCGGTCAACCTCTCGCGCTCGCCGACCTGGTGCGAGAACCGCCTCGAGGGGCGCCACATCGACCTGAGGCCCTACGTGCTGTGCGGGGAGAAGACGGTCGTGACCCCCGGCGGCCTGACCCGCGTGGCGCTCAGGAAGGGGTCCCTCGTCGTCAACTCGTCCCAGGGCGGCGGCTCCAAGGACACCTGGGTGCTCGCAGGCGACAAATGACCGCCCAAGGACGCGCCGCCATGCCCCAGACACCGAAGCTCCCCGCCCCCCGGCCCCAGGCGAACGTGATGCTCTCGCGCGTCGCGCACTCCCTCTACTGGATGAGTCGGTACATCGAGCGCGCCGAGAACATCGCCCGCCTGCTCGAGGTGAACCTCCAGTTCATCCTCGACTTCAGGGGCTACGACGACGCGCACCTGCGCGAGCACTGGGGGTCGATCCTCGCCAGCTCCGGCGATCAGGAGCTCTTCGACAAGCACTACGAGTCCGCGGACAGCAGGTCCGTCACCGAGTTCTTCGCGTTCGACCTGCGCAACACCAACTCGATCCTGTCCTGCGTCTTCGCGGCGCGCGAGAACGCCCGGATGATCAGGGACCAGATCTCGGTAGAGATGTGGGAGACGATCAACGAGCTCTACCTGTTCATGAAATCCCGGAGCACCGCGGACGTGTGGGCCGCGGGCCCGTATGAATTCTTCCAGGACATCAAGCGCAACTCCCACCTCTTCCAGGGGCTGACGGACTCGACCTACTCGCGCAGCGAGGGCTGGGAGTTCATCCAGTTCGGGAAATTCGTCGAGCGCGCCAACAAGACGGCGCGGATCCTCGACGTGAAGTACCACATCCTGCTGCCGAGCGCGGGCGACGTCGGGGGCGCCCTCGACACGGCCCAGTGGCAGGCCGTGCTCCGGTCGGCGAGCGCGCTCGAGGCCTACCGCAGGTTCTACGTGCGCGAAATCCTTCCGTGGAAGGTCGCCGAATTCCTGATCTTCTCGGACTCATTCCCCCGCTCGATCCATTTCTGCGCGGCGCAGATCGACGAGTTCCTGAGGCGGATCCTCGGGGAGTCGGGGGCGCGCCCGCGCACGGAGGCCGCCCGTGCGTCGCGCCGGCTGCTGGCCGACCTGCAGTCCCTGACCATCGACGAGGTCCTCAAGGACGGCCTGCACGAGTTCCTGGTTGAAATCGCCACGTCTCTCGAAAAGATAAGCGAAGAGGTTGTCCAGACGACGATGTTCTATCAGGCCGAGTCGACGCAGGAAGAACAGCAGCTGCAGCAGCAGCAGTAGGGACGCCTCGGCCGGGTGTCCCTAACGCGCATACATGCTCATCAGTCTTCTTCATCGGACCACGTTTGTCTACGCAGGCAAGGCGCACGACAGCTTCAATGAGGTCCGCCTCAGGCCCGTGGACGACGCCGGCCAAGCCTGCCGCAGCTTCGAGCTGCGGACGGAACCGGCCTCCAACCTCCGCGAATACATGGACTTCTACGGGAACACGGTCCATTACTTCGACGTCGCGGAGGGCCATGACCGCCTGATGATCGAGGCGCTTTCCGAGGTCGAGACGACGCCCAACGCGGCCCGGCCGCCCGTTCCCGAGGTGTCCACCCTGGGCTCGGGCAGCGAGCGGGAGATGGTGGCCGAGTTCCTCGCGGATTCCCATTACGTTCCCCTGGACGTCGAGGTGTGGAAGGAGGCCAAGGATGCGCTGAGCGGCGGCAGGTCCGACGTGTGGTCGGACGTGCGGGCGATCTGCGGCCACGTGTTCAGGAAGTTCGCCTACAAGCCGAGGAGCACCGGTGTCGCCACGCTGGCCACGGATGCGATCAGGCTGCGCTCGGGCGTCTGCCAGGACTTCGCGCATGTCGCCCTCGGGATGTGCCGGTGCTCGGACATCGCGGCCCGGTACGCGAGCGGCTACTTCATGCGGTCGCAGCGTAAGCACGACGACGACGAGGCTTCCCACGCGTGGATCGAGGCCTACGTCCAGGGATACGGATGGGCGGCCTTCGACCCCACGCATGACCGGCCCGCCGACGAGCGCTATGTCAAGGTGGCGTCGGGTCGCGACTACGCGGACATCCGGCCGGTAAGCGGCACGTACCGCGGGGGAAAGACCCGCTCGCTCAACGTCGAGGTCAAGGTCCGCGAGGCCGAGGCCGCCGACGCCTCGCGCTAGGGTTTTTCCTGCTCGATCGAGACCACCCGGCCGGAGGTGTCGAAGACGACGCGGATACGGTCCTGCACCCGGGCCGGGAAACCGTCATAATAGGGGATGCCGCCGTAGAAATACGGCCCGCCCCAGCCCCTGAAGCGGTGGTAATAGCCCATGTAAATGACGCCGCCCTGGTAGTCCACGTAGGTCACGTAGTGCCACACCTGGTGCTGTCCCGTTGCGTTCGTGACGATGGTCTTGCGGTCGGGATCGCCGAGCGCCAGCGTCACGGCCTCCATGTCAAAGCCCGGAGCGAGCTGCCCCGCCTTGACGAGCGCCTGCTGGTCCGGGTTGAGCCTGGCGAAGGCCTCCGGGCTGTGGCTGATCCTGGAGTCGGGCGTCGAGCAGCCTGCGATCAACGCGGCGCAGAGGGCCGCCGAGGCGATGGAGAAAATTCTGGTGGTTTTCACGGCTATCGGAGAATTTTGCGTGTTGGGAGAATGGCCCTTGCCTCTTCCGCCAGGGATAGACGCCAGTTATGGGCGATAGTTTCAAAATAATGCAAAAGATCCTCATCCTTTGGGACATAGACGGAACGATCCTGCGGTCCGGAAGAGCCGGAATGAAGGCGCTTCAGGCCGCCCTGCAGGACGTCTTCGGGGTCTCGGGGTCCTTCGAGGGCATCGAATTCGCGGGGCGGACGGATCCGTGGATCATCCGGCAGATCTTCCTGAGGTACGGGATCGAGAACACGAAGGAGAATGTCGCAAGCTACGTCGACCGCTACGTGGCCGCCCTTCCCGGCATCCTCGCGCAGAGCGGCACACGGATCCTGCCGGGCGTGTCCGATATCCTCGGCAGGGCGGCCGCGCATCCGTCGGTCGTCCAGGGGCTCCTCACGGGAAACCTGCGCCGCGGCGCCGAGGCCAAGCTCGGCTTCCACGGCCTCTGGGAGTACTTCCCCATCGGGGCCTTCGCGGATGACAGCGAGATCCGCAACGAGCTCGGGCCCCGCGCCCTTCTGCGGGCCAGGGCCCACTGGGGCCTCGATTTCCCGCCGGAACGCACGTGGGTGGTCGGGGACACGCCCCACGACATCTCGTGCGCGCGCGCCTTCGGGGCCCGCGCCCTGGCCGTCGCCACCGGCGGCTCGACCGTCGCCGAGCTCGCGGCGTTCAACCCGGACGCCGTCCTCGAGAGCCTGGCCGACACCGGCGCGTTCTGGCGCGCGGTCGTGGCCTGAGGGCGCGGAAGGTATTTGTTTGCCGAGAGCGCCTCCCCGAGGACTATTCCCATCCCAATACACGCCGCTTCATGCCCCGCACCTACACGATCGCGATCGGATCGGACCACGCCGGATTCAAGTACAAGGAGATGATCAAGGCCATGCTTCTGGCGGACGGCCACAGCGTGCGGGACATGGGCACGGACTCGGAGGCGCCCTGCGACTTTCCCGACTTCATCCGGCCGGTCGCCGAGGCGGTGGCGCGCGGCGAATTCGAGCGGGGGATCGTGCTCGGGGGCTCGGGCAACGGCGAGGCCATCGTGGCCAACCGGATCCGGGGCATCCGCTGCGGGGTGTGCTGGAGCGAGCAGGTGGCGGTCTGGAACCGCTCCCACAATGATGCCAACTGCCTTTCGATAGGGCAGCGCACCGTGACCGCGGACGAGGCCCTCAAGATCGTCCGCACGTGGCTCTCGACCGAGTTCGAAGGGGGCCGCCACATCGCCCGCATCCGCAAGATCGACGGGGTTTGACCGGACGACGAGCTTGCCCACGGGGCTCCCGCCGCCCAGCGTCTTCATCCGGCTATGGCATTCCCAAGAGCTCCCGCGATCCTCGAGGAGCGCGACCTTCAGGTCGCGGAACTCGATGAGAAGCCGAACGAGGCCCTGCTCCGGATCTACGCCTGGATGCAGCTCGCGCGGCTCACCGACAACCGGATCCTCGACCTGTTCCGCCAGGGCCTGATCCGCGGGACCGTGACGGGGGGCCAGGGAAACGAGTGGATGATCGTGCCGCTGGCGCTCCTGGCGGACAAGGCCGTGGACGTGGTCTCGTTCACGCACCGGGACCTGGGCGGCCACCTGATCTGGGGCGGGCACCTCTGCCAGCACCTGAACCAGTACTTTGCGAACGCGGACAGCCCGACCCGGGCCCGCGAGGGCAACATCCACCACGGCGACCCGTCTAACCGCTCGATCCCGATGATCAGCCACCTGGGGGCGATGATGGGGCCCGTCCTGGGCGGCGCGGACTCCCAGCGGCGCTTTGGAAGGAAGGCCGTCGGCTTCGCGTTCTTCGGAGACGGCGCCTCGAGCACCGGCGACGTGCACGAGGCCCTGAACCTGGCGTCGCTCCTCTCGATCCCGGTCGTGTTCGTCATTGAGAACAACGGCTACGCCTACTCCACGCCCGTCGCCGAGCAGTTCGCGGGCGGCACCGAGCTCTGGAAACGGGCGGCCGCCTACGGCATCGAGGCCGCCGTGATCGACTGCGCCGACCCGGGGGAGGCCGCGCGGGTGCTCGGCGCCGTCATCGGGAAGGTGCGCGCCGGCTGCCGGCCCATGCTGGTCGAGGCGCGCACGCTGCGGCTGCGCGGCCACGCGGCCTACGACACGGGCGACTACCTCCGGCCCGGCGAGGCCGAAGGGTTCGCGGCCCGGGACCCGCTGCCGAAGTTCCGGGCGTCGCTCTGCGCGCGCTCCGGGGCCGTCCGGGTCGATGCCCTCGACGCCGAGATCGCGGCTTTCATCGAGGCGTGCGTCAAGGTGTCGATCGCCGTTCCCCGCCCGACCCCTGACGGCATGGAGGCCGGGCTCTTCGCCCCCGCGCCCAAGCCCTTCCCCTGGCGCCCGGAGCCCGCGCAGCCCGAGACCATGACGATGGCTCAGGCGCTCAACCGCGCGATCCGCAAGGTGCTCGCCGAGCGCCCGGAATCGATCGTCCTCGGGCAGGACATCGCGACCTACGGGGGCGCGTTCAAGGTGACGGAGAACCTGTTCCGGGACTTCGGGCGCTCGCGGGTGTTCAACACGCCGCTCGCCGAGAGCACGTGCACGGGATACGCGATCGGCATGGCGCTCGGCGGCCACCGCCCGATCGAGGAGTTCCAGTTCGCGGACTTCGCGACCGAGGCGATGACGCAGATCACCCTCAACGCGGCCACCATGCATTTCCGGTCGGGGGCCCCCTGCCCGCTCGTCCTGCGGATGCCCTGCGGCGGCGGCCTCACGTTCGGGTCCTTCCACTCGCAGGAGCTCGAGTCGTTCTTCCTCTCGATGCCCGGGATCAAGGCCCTTTATCCGTGCAGCCCCCAGGACGCGTTCAACGCGCTCCTGGCCGCCAGCGAGGACAACAACCCGGTGATCCTTTTCGAGCACAAGGGGCTCTACCGACGGGGCAAGCACCCGGTCGTCTGGGACCCGGCCTATCGCGACGTCTGGCGTCCGAGGCGGGTCCGCAGCGGAGACTTCGCGACGCTCGTGACCTACGGCGAGATGGTCCACCTCGCGGCCGAGGTGTGCGACTACCTCGCCTCCGAGTACGAGTCGGACATCGACGCCTTCGACCTGCGCTGCCTCTCGCCGCTCGACCTGTCCGAGGTCGAGGCCTCGGTGGCCCGGACGGGCCGGCTCATCGTGCTCCACGAGGGGCGAAGGACGCACGGGTTCGGCGCCGAAGTGGTCGCCAGGATCACCGAGACCCGCCGGGCGCCGCTCAAGGCGCCGCCGCTGCGCATCGCGTCGCTCGACCTGCCCGTGCCCTTCGCGCCCGAGCTCGAGGCCGCGTTCCGGCCAACGCTCGACCAGGTGATCCAGCGGATAACGGGGTGGATGCCGTGAAGAAGGCCGCCCCCCCGCGCCGCGCCTGGGCCCGCATCCGCCTCTTCGCGATGGACGTGGACGGCGTCCTGACCGACGGGACGGTATCGGTGTCCTCGGACGGCACCGAGACGAAGCGGTTCTCGATCATCGACGGCCTCGGGCTGCTGCTCGTCCGCAGGCAGGGCGTCGACCTGGCCTGGATCTCGGGGCGGCAGTCCGAGGCGACGAGCCTGCGGGCGGCCGAGCTCAAGATCCCGCACCTGATCCAGGGCCGGCACGACAAGCTCGAGGCCCTCGCCAGCCTCGCCGCGGGGCTCGGCATCGCGCTGGGCGACTGCGCCTACATGGGGGACGACTTCATCGACGCGCCGGCGATCGCCGCCGCGGGTATCGGGATCTCGGTCCCCACGGGGCTGCCCGAGGCGATTGCGGCCGCCGACTACGTCACGCGCAGGCCCGCCGGTTCCGGGGCGGTCCGTGAGGTCTGCGACCTTCTGATGGCCTCGCGGGCCACGGGGCCGCGGAACCCAAAGGCGCGGCGGCGTACGAAGGCATGGTGAAGCAGCTTCAACGACTGGGCCTCGCGGCGATCGGCCTCCTCGCCATGGTCCCGCGCGGCCCCGCCCAAGAGGTCGCCGTGACGCCGCCCGCCCGGAACTGGACGCTGCCCCTGTTCACCAAGGAGGGCTACCACCAGGTGACCCTGCGCGGCGACGTGGTCCGCCCGGTCAGCCCGGACCGGATCGACGCCACCGGGATGACCGTCACCGTCTTTTCCGGGGATGCCGCCGCCCGGGTCGACTCGGTCCTGGTGAGCCCGGAGGCGACGTTTCTGCTGAGCGAGAAGGTCGCCCAGGGCGACAAGGCGGTCCGCCTCGTCCGCGACGACGTCGACGTGAGGGGTGAGGGATGGCAGTACAACTACGTCGAGAAAAAAGTTCTCATTTACCACCACACCCATGTAGTGTTCCACGCTGCGCTGCCCGACATACTGAAATGAGACTCGTATCCCTTCTCGCGACGGCCACCCTGTTTGCGCTGTCCGCCGCCCGGGCCGCGGAGCCGCCGGAGACGACCATCGACTGCTCGGGGCTGTTCGAGTCGGTGAGCACCGACACCGAGACGACGTTCACCTTCCATGACCAGGTGATCGCCGTCGGCAACGGCATCACGCTCAACTGCGACTTCCTGAAGGTCATCTCGACGCGCCTCGGGGACAAGACGGCGACCATCGGGAAGTACAACAAGTTCAAGTACATGCTCGCCACGGGGCGCGTGCGCATCGTGCAGGGCGACCGCATCGCCACGTGCGGCCGAGCCGAGGTATTCCCGGGCGAGGACCGGATCGTGCTCACGGAGGAGCCGGTCGTCGAGATCCCGACCGAGCACTACAGGGCGACCGGGCCGCGCATGGTCCTGTACCGGGGCCAGCGCAGGGCGGTGATCGAGGGCACGCCGTCGCAGCGCGCGCACATCTCGCTGCCGGCCATCAAGGACCTGGGTTTCCCCGCGGAGAAGCCCCCCGCGAAATAAGATGGACACCTCGATCGTCACCGAAGGCCTTGCGAAGACCTACGGGCACCGGACGGTCGTCGACGGCGTCGACCTGAGGATGGCCGGCGGCGAGGTCGTCGGGCTCCTGGGGCCGAACGGCGCAGGCAAGACGACGACGTTCTACATGATCGTGGGCCTCATCCCGGCGACCCGGGGCCGGGTGCTCCTGAACGGGGAGGACATCACCCACCTGAAGATGCACCAGCGGGCGCGCCTCGGCATCGGCTACCTTCCCCAGGAGGCCTCGGTGTTCCGCAAGCTCACGGTCGAGGAGAACATCACGGCGATCCTCGAGGCCGTCCACGTCCCGCGCAGGGAGCGGAAGGCCCGGCTCCAGCAGCATATCGAGGAGCTCGGCCTGGGCCAGGTCGCCCGCCAGAAGGCCTACACGCTCTCGGGCGGGGAGCGCCGCCGCCTTGAGATCGCGCGCGCGCTCGTGACCCGGCCCCATTTCCTCCTCATGGACGAGCCCTTCGCCGCGATCGACCCCATCTCGGTGGCCGACGTCCAGCGGATCATCCTCCAGCTCAAGGGTCGGGGCATCGGCGTCGTGGTCACCGACCACAACGTGCGGGAGACGCTGCGCATCGTCGACCGCGGCTACCTCATCCACAAGGGGCGCCTGCTCAGCGAGGGCTCCAGCGATTTCCTGATCAAGGACGAGAAGGCCCGGAAGTTCTACCTCGGGGAGGATTTCGACCTCTGACCGAGGGGGCGCGGGCTCCGGCCCCTCCCCGTTTTTCCGTGCGTTCCCCCTGCCTCTTGTGCAGGAATCGGGGTATGCAGAAGGCTATCCACGGCATCACTGTCGCCCACTTCTACGACACCTACCGGGAAAAGCTCAAACTGGAGCTCGTGACGGGCGACGCCGGCCTCCACAGGCTGATCCGCGAGGGAAGCATCAACCGGCCCGCGCTGGCGCTCACCGGTTTCTTCAAGTATTTTGCCAACAAGCGGATACAGGTCATCGGCGCGGCCGAGATGACCTATCTTAAGACGCGCAGCCAGCTGGACCAGACGCTGATCTTCAAGGAGATGACCAAGCGGGCCGTCCCCTGCGTCATCCTCACCCGCAATTACAACCCCACTCAGGCGATGCTCACGGTCGCCTCCGAGATGAATCTGCCGATCTTCAGGACGCCGCTGATCACGATGAACCTCGTGAACCTGGCGACGCTCTGCATCGACAACGAATTCGCCCCGAGCGCCATCGAGCATGCCACGACGCTCGACGTGAAGGGCGTGGGCGTGATGCTGCGCGGCGACTCGGGCGTCGGCAAGAGCGAGTGCGCCCTCGCGCTGATCGAGCGCGGCCATTCGCTGGTGGCGGACGACCTCACGATCATCAAGCTCCTCGACGAGCGGGAGCTCATGGCGTCGAGCCGGGCGCTCAATCGCGGCTACATGGAGTGCCGCGGGATCGGGATCATCAACATCGCGGAGATGTTCGGCGTGAAGTCGATCCGGCTGGAGAAGCGCATCGACCTGGTCGTGTCGCTGCACGAATGGACGCCGGACTGCGTCGAGGAGCGGACGGGCCTCGAAGAGAACACCTACGAGATCCTCGGCATGAAGCTGCCCCACATCGAGCTCTTCGTCCGGCCCGGGCGCGACATGGCGCGGCTGACCGAGGTGGCGGCGCTCACCCAGGCGCTCAAGCGGATGGGGCACGACCCGGCCAAGGACTTCAACGACCGGCTGATCGCCTTCATGTCCGAGGACAGCCCCGCAAAACACCTGAAGATCAAGCCGATGGAGCGCGAGGAGCGCGCGCCGGGCCGACTCAATCGGGAATAGATTCATGCCCAACACCGAACGCCCCGACGGGCGCAAAGCCGACCAACTCCGCCCTGTCTCCTTCGAGGCCAACTTCGCACCCCACGCGACCGGCTCCGTCTTGGTCCGCTACGGATCGACGCAGGTGATCTGCGCCGCCACGATCGAGCCCGGCGTGCCGACGTGGATGAAGCAGCAGGGCGTCAAGGGGGGCTGGCTCACCGCGGAGTACTCGATGCTCCCCTACTCGACCCACGAGCGGAAGGCGCGCGACATCAACAAGGGCCGTCTGGACGGCAGGACAGTCGAGATCCAGCGGCTGATCGGCCGCTCGCTGCGCGCCACGATCGACCTGGACAAGCTGGGTCAGAACACGCTCTGGCTCGACTGCGATGTGCTCCAGGCGGACGGGGGCACCCGCACCGCGTCCATCACGGGCGCCTATGTCGCCGCGCGACTCGCGGTCCAGAAGCTCATCGACGGGGGCGATCTCCGGGAGAGCCCGCTCATCGACTCGGTGGCTGCCGTCAGCGTGGGCCTGTTCGGGGGGGCGGGGCTCCTCGACCTGGCGTATGTCGAGGACAGGGACGCGCAGGTTGATTTCAACGTCGTCATGACGGGACAGGGCAGGTTCGTCGAGGTGCAGGGCACCGGGGAGGAGTCGACCTTCAGCCACGAGCAGCTCAACGAGCTCCTCGCGATGGCGCAGAAGGGGCTTAAGGAACTCTCGGCGCTCCAGGCGGCCTTCCTCGCGAGGCAGCTGCTCGTGAAATGAGCCCGTGCGTTACTCCGAGAAGCTCTACCGCTGGGCTTGGGAACTCAGGTCGACCCCCGAGGCGCTCTGGCCGCTGGTCTCCAACACGGACCGGTTCAACCGGGACTGCGGCTTTCCCCCGTTCGAGGTCCGTGCGCCCGCCAAGGGCGGGCCCGCCCCGGAGCCGGGGCTGCGCAGGCTGAAGTCCACCTACCTGGGGATCGTCGGCGAGTGGGAGGAGCGCGAGTTCGAGTGGGTGCAGCCGGTCCGCTTCGCCGTCGAGCGCCGGTTCTCGAGGGGGCCGCTGGCGAGGATGGTCCAGTCCTGCGAGCTCGGCGCCAAGCCGGGGGGCGGAACGACGGTCGTCTACGAGATGCGCGTCACGCCCGCGAACCTCCTCGGCGCCCTGATCGTGCCCGTGGCGATCGGCCTGCGCATGCGCCGGGTGACGGAGCGCGTGTTCCGGCGCTACGACGAGGCCGCCGCACCGAGGCCGGCCGGGCCCCCGCCGCCACCGGCGCCGTTCCCCCTCGACAAGGCTCCGCCGAGGCTGGCGTCCGTCGCCTCGAAGCTCATCTACGAGGCCCAGCAGCCGGTGGCCCTGGTCGAGCGCCTGAGCGCGTACGTGTCGTCGGCCGACGACCTTTCCGTGCAGAAGATGCGCCCGTACGCCATCGCGGACCAGTGGGCCGCCGACCGCCGCGAGACGCTGGACCTCTTCCTCCACGCGACCCGCGCCGGGATGCTGGACTTCAGCTGGGAGGTGCTCTGCCCCCATTGCCGGGGGTCGAGGCGGGGAAAGGCGGACCTCTCCGGGGTGACAGCCGAGGCCCACTGCGACTCCTGCGGCATCGACTTCACGGTGAACTTCGACCAATCGGTCGAGCTCACGTTCGTTCCGAACCCGACCGTCAGGCGCGTGACGCGCACCGAGTACTGCCTCGGCGGCCCCCAGATCACCCCCCACGTCGTCGCGCAGAAGCGCCTCGGGCCGGGTGAGAGCCTCTTCGTCGCCATGTCCTTCCCGGAGGGCCGGTACCGCCTGCGCTCCCAGGGCATCGCGGTCCAGCAGGCGTTCCGCATCGAGCGGGCCGGCGCCTCCTCGGCGCGCATCGAGGTGGGCCCGGAAATCGCGGTGGCGGACGAGCCGGTCGTCGCGCCGGACGGCGTCCTGAACGTTGTCAACGCCGACCGGGTCGAGCGCCTGGCGGTCATCGAGCGGGTCGCGTGGAGCGACCAGGCCGTCACGGCCGCCGCGGTCACGTCGCGGCAGATCTTCCGCGACCTCTTCTCGAAGGAGATCCTGCGCCAGGGCGAGAGGATCTCGGTCGGCGTGATCACGATCGTCTTCACGGACCTGAAGGATTCGACACGGCTCTACACGGAGATCGGGGACGCCCCGGCGTTCGGGCGCGTCCTCGACCACTTCGACCTCGTCCGGGGCGAGATCGCCGCCGAGGGCGGCGGGATCGTGAAGACGATGGGCGACGCGGTCATGGCCGTGTTCACACACCCGGTCTGCGCGGTGCGGGCGATGAGGAAGGCCCAGGGCGCGCTTTCCGCGCACGAGAAGGCGCGGCCGGGGTTCGCCCTGAAGTGCAGCATCCACCAGGGCCCGTGCCTCGCCATCAGCCAGAATGAACACCTGGACTACTTCGGGACGACCGTGAATGTCGCCTCCCGCCTCTGCGGCCTGTCCTCGGGCTCCGACATCGTCGCCTCCGCGAGCATCCTGCGCGACCCGGACGTCGCCGCGCTCCTCTCCAGCCCCGGGTCGCGGCTCACGGCGCGGCGCGACGCAGCCGCGCTCCGCGGACTGGGCGACGTCGCGTTTGAATTCTGGAGGCTGGCGTGATTGTATTTTGGTGTCTCTCGGCCCACAAATCTGACAAACCTCACCCGACGGAAATGAACATACACGAGTACCAGGCAAAGGCCCTCTTTGAAAAATTCGGCGTCCCCGTCCCCAAGGGCGCCGCCGCCAAGACGCCCGAGGACTTCATCAACGCCCTATCCTCCCTCCCCGAGGGCCCGACCATGGTGAAGTCGCAGATCCACGCGGGCGGGCGCGGCAAGGGCGTGTTCACCGACGGGTACAAGGGGGGCGTCAAGTTCTGCAGGACCAAGGCGGAGGCGAAGGAGGCCGCCTCCCGGATGCTCGGCAACACGCTCGTGACGGCGCAGACCGGCCCGGCCGGCCGGAAGGTCCAGACCGTGTATTTCACGGTCGCCAACGACATCAAGAAGGAGTTCTACCTCGCGATCCTGCTCGACCGGGCCGCGTCGCGGCCGGTCATCGTCGCCTCGACGGAAGGGGGCGTGGAGATTGAGAAGGTCGCGCACGAGACTCCCGACAAGCTCTTCAAGGTCCTCGTCGACCCGGCCTACGGCCTCGCCGACTTCCAGGTCCGCGAGCTCGTGACCAAGCTCGGGTTCGCACCCGCCGAGGCGAAGAACGCCTCGAAGCTCATTCGCTCCCTCTACGCCATGTACTGGGAGACCGACGCCGCGATGGTCGAGGTGAACCCGCTCGTCACGACACCGACGGGCGAGGTCCTGGCGCTGGACGCCAAGGTGTCCTTTGACGACAACGCGTTGTTCCGCCACCCGGAGATCGTCGCCCTGCGCGACCTGAACGAGGAGGACCCGAAGGAGACCGAGGCCTCGAAGCACGCGCTCAGCTACATCGCCCTCGACGGGAACATCGCGTGCCTGGTGAACGGCGCCGGGCTCGCGATGAGCACCATGGACATCATCAAGTACTACGGGGGCAACCCGGCTAACTTCCTCGACGTGGGGGGCGGCGCGTCCACCAGCCAGGTGGTCGCGGCGTTCAAGATCATCCTGGGCGACCCGAACGTTAAGGGAATCCTCGTGAACGTCTTCGGCGGGATCATGGACTGCAACGTGATCGCGACCGGGATCGTGGCGGCCGTCCGCGAGGTGGGCCTCACGCTGCCGCTTGTCGTCCGCCTCGAGGGCAACAACGTCGAGGCCGGGAAGGCGGCGCTTGCCTCTTCGGGGCTGGCGATCGTCTCGGGCGACTCGATGGCGGACGCCGCGCAGAAGATCGTCAAGCTCGTGGCGAAGGCCGCCTGAGCCGGTCGCACTCCCAACCCACACCCCCTGTCCCCATGAGCATCAAAATCAAGGAAATCGCCTTCGTATGCCATCCCGTGGCCGACATCGCGCGCGCGCGCGCGTTCTACGAGAAGCTCCTCGGCCTCAAGGTCCTCCTGGAACTCGAGTTTGCGCCCGGCAGCTGGTGGATCGAGTACGACGTCGCCGGCGTCGCGCTCGCCGTCTCGAACGCGGGTCCGCCGGCCGCACCCGGCGGCGCGAGCCTCGCGCTTGAGGTCGCGGACCTCGGCCAGGCTCTCGCTGCGGTCAAGGAGGCGGGGATCGCGCTGACCATCGAGCCCCAGGAGTTCCCGCCCTGCAATATGTTCGGCATCAACTCGCCGGACGGCCATCCCATCATCTTTCACAAGCGCAAGGCCTGACCCCATGGCTATTCTCATCGCTACAGACACCAAGATTCTCATCCAGGGCATCACCGGCGACTTCGGCGGCCGCCACGCCGGGCTTTCCCTCGACTACGGCACCCAGGTCGTCGCCGGCGTCACCCCGGGAAAGGGCGGGCAGTTCTTCGAGCACGGGGCCCACCGGGTGCCGATCTTCAATTCGGTCGCCGACGCCGCGCGCGCAACCGGCGCGAGGGTCTCCGCGATCTTCGTTCCCCCGCCGTTCGCGGCCGACGCGGTCCTGGAATGCGTCGACGCCGGCCTCGACCTGGCCGTCGCGATCACCGAGGGGATCCCGATCAAGGACATGGTGCGCGTGAAGCGCGCGATGGCGGGCAGGACGACGCGCCTCTTGGGCCCCAACTGCCCGGGAATCGTGGCGCCGGGGGCCGGCGAGAAGTCGTTCGGCGGATGCCGCATCGGGATCGCTCCGGGCTACATCCACAGGAAGGGAAAGGTCGGCGTCGTCTCGCGCTCGGGCACCCTCACCTACGAGGCGGTCTACCAGCTCACGGTGCGCGGCATCGGCCAGAGCACCAGCGTCGGGATCGGAGGGGACCCGGTGAACGGGACGTCGCACCTGGACGTGATCCGGATGTTCAATGACGACCCCGAGACGGTCGGGATCATCATGATCGGCGAGATCGGCGGCAACGCCGAGGCCGAGGCCGCGCGCTGGATCAGGGCCAATTGCCGCAAGCCCGTCGCCGGGTTCATCGCGGGATCGACCGCCCCGGCCGGCAGGCGCATGGGCCATGCCGGCGCCATTGTCGGCGGCGCGGCGGACACCGCGGCCGCCAAGATCGCCATCCTCAAGGAGTGCGGGATCGAGGTCGCCGTGACGCCGTCGGACATGGCCGACGCGCTCATCCGGGCCGCGAAGGCCAAGGGCGTCGCGCTCAGCTAGGCGCCGTCCCGGCGCGGGAGCCGGTGCTCGAGGAGCTTCGCGTGCTTGTAGAA
>Ga0265313_10002487_pt1 | contig 15879 bp, 14 predicted proteins | sample 4123metaG_FD_203122 | JGI IMG/M metagenome (GOLD analysis project Ga0265313, IMG submission 203122) | Rhizosphere microbial communities from Carex aquatilis grown in University of Washington, Seatle, WA, United States - 4-1-23 metaG | ecosystem: Host-associated > Plants > Roots > Rhizosphere >...
TCGGCCATCGATCCGTTGGTGGCGATCCCCCGCGATGCCGAGCTGGTCGGCATCGCCGTGGTCAAGAACGAATGCGACATCATCGAAGCTTTTGTCCGCTACAACCTGCGCGTGCTGGATGGCCTTGCCATCATCGACCACGCCAGCAGCGACAATACCGTCGCCATTCTACGCAGACTGGCCGACGAAGGCCTGCCGGCGGCGGTGATCGAGCACGACGGCGCGATGCAAACTCAAGCCCAATGCATGAACAGGTTGTTGGGCCTGATTCGCGGTACGCTGTCGCCTCGCTTCGTCCTGCCGCTGGATGCCGATGAGTTCCTTCGCGTCGCCGGCCGGTCCAGCCTCCTTGCAACGCTGAGCAACTGCCCGGTTGGAAAGACGCCGGTGCTGCCTTGGGTGACCTATATGCCGACGGCAGCCGACGACCCGACCGAAATGGACCCACTGCGGCGCATCCGCCATCGGCGGGCGCGGGAACCGGTTCAGTACTGCAAGGCCGTGCTGACCGCCGCGCAACTGACGGATGAACGCTGCCAAGTCGCCGATGGGAATCACCTGATGCTCGATCCCGATGAACGGCCTGTACCTACGGTGGCTGTAGACGGCGTCACCCTTGCCCATTTTCCGGTCCGACTGGCCGATCAGATCCGCGCCAAGCTGTGCGTAGGCCGGATGGCCATGCGCGTCAGCCCCAACCGCGAGCCGGGTCAGAGCGCCGGCTGGGAAAAGATGTACAGCCGGATGGCAACCGCCAAACTGGACGCGCCTGCCGGACTGCAAGCCTTCGCGGCAAGCTACTATGCCGATGAGGCAGTCGAGCCCGTGCTCGACCCGCTCCCCGATATTCCGTATGACCGGTTTTCGTACGCAGACATGATCAGAGTGGACGGCATGGGCTGTGTCGTCGATTGCTTTGACGCATTGGCCGCTGCTTTGGCCGGCAGCGAGCTTGCGAATTCCCACCGGCTTTCGGCGGAGCTTGCCAAGCTGCGCCGCTCGACGTCCTGGCGCGTGACCGCTCCACTGCGCTGGGCCATTACCGGGCTGCGCCAGGCCTGGCCGCACGCAACGAAAGGAGCAACTGGCGCCAAACGCGACCGATGAGCGCCACGGCGCCTGGGCTCCGATCGTCTCAAGCGCAATCAGCTCACGACGATCTTGCCCTGGGCCGCCCCTTGGTTCGGACCCGCCTGTTGCGCTCGTTTTGGATCAGGCGCGTCCCTCAACCCGCACTGCCAACACTTGAAGCCAGGGGTTCGATCGAGCCAAGGGCCCCCGCGGGATTGGGCGAGTGCCAAAACTGCGATTCGGAAGCAAATCTGACGGGCTATCCGCGATCGAATACGAACTGATCAAGTCGCATTCCCGGGCCGGCTACGACATCCAGAAGCCGGTTCAGTTCCCCTGGCCCATCGCGCACATCGTGCTGCAGCAACACGAGAGGATCGACGGCCCTGGCTATCCCAAAGAACTGAAGGGGGACTCGATCCTGCTCAAGGCCAGAATCCTGGCCGTCGCCGACGTCGTGGAGTCCATGGTCTCCCAACGGCCCTATCGCGCGGGGCTGGGGATCGATGCCGCATTGGCGGAAATGCAAGACAGAAGCGGGAGGCTTTACGATCCGACGGCACTGATCCGCCCGTTCCGCCGCTCTCAGTCGACGCCGGGGCTCACGCCACCAGATACCGGCAGAGCGTCTCGACGGTTGATTGGGCTATGCGCTGGGTCGATGGCGCGAGACCCAAGGGTTTCAGCAGCATCTTGGCGCTCATCTGATGGGGGAAATGGCGCCCGGCCATTCTGCGGCAGCGTTCGAGCATGGCGCGATAGACGGCGGTATCGACGGGCCGGCCGGGAAAGCGGGCCGAATAGATATGCTTGAACGCGACGAAGCCATCTTCGTCGCGGATCATCCTCAGCCGACGCCAGAGAGCCCGCAGCACGCGGGCGCGCCCCGGGACTTCGCTTTGCCGATAGCGAACGAAATAGCGATAGAAATGCTTGTAGTGCCGCACCTCGTCTTCGGAGATCAGATCCGCGAGCCTGCGCAGCACGGGATCCGGGCTCAAGCGGCTCAATGTCCGATAGTAGCTGGCGGTACCCATTTCGACGACACAGCGCGACGCCAGCTCCAAAGCGCGCGTCGATTCCAGCGCCTCGGGCCGGCAGGACGCCGAATACTCGGCGAAGAATGATCCAAAGGCCCGATCCCAGTCGAACGCCGGCCAGGCGCACTGCACGTACTTCTTGAGGGCGCGGCCGTGCTGCAGCTCCTCGCTTTCCCAGCGGCCGGCGAGCCAGCCGGTGACTTCGTCATCGCCGGAGAACCGGTCCGTGAGGTTGCTTGTATAGAGGTCGCTGACGATTTCCACGAACGACGCGGCGGCGACGAGGTAAAACAGTTCCTCCTGGCCGGACATGCGATCGCGATCGATTTCCTGCCAGGGAATATCGTCGAGCGTCCACTGGGATGTCTGGTCCATTGCTGCAGTTACATGGCAACTGTGATGCGCGCCTTCAACCGGCTGGCGGCAATCCGGCCGGCCAAGCCTGTCGTTTAACTATAAGGCGCCTCGCCGGCGCCTCCTAGCCCGTGGGCCGCCTGACGAGCCCGGCGGTGGCCCGAAGGGAAGGTCGGGGCGTTCAGCGCCCCGCCCGTTCGAAGATTTCCTTCATGGCAGCGACGCCTGGGGCAGACTCGGAAAAGCGCCGGCCCCAGATCAGGCCGCCGTCGATCACGAGATCCGCTCCGTTGACGAATCCCGCCTCGTCGCTGGCGAGGTAGACGGCCGCATGGGCAATATCGTCGGTGACGCCGGCGCGGGGAATGGCCTGCATCTTGGCGAATTGCTCCTTGACGTCGGCGACTGTCTTCTCGGCGGCGGCATCATCCAGACCCGCGGCCTTGCCGAAGATGCCGGTGGCGATGCCGCCGGGCGAGATGGAATTGACCCGCACGCCGAATTCACCCAGCTCCATGGCGACGCAGCGGCTCAAGTGCACCAGCGCGGCCTTGGCGACGGCATAGGCCAACGAAGACGAATAGCCGGCGCGATGGGCGGCGACGGAACCGATATTGATGACGCTGCCGGCCGCCTGCGCTCGCATGATCGGCGCCGCGTGCTTCATATGCGCCAGCGCACCGCGCACATGGACGGCGAGCGCCCGATCGAATGCCTCCAGCGACACGTCCTCCACCCGCCCGCCCTTCGCCGGGCCGCCGGCATTGTTGACCAGGACGTCGAGGCGCCCGAAGCGCTTGCGCGCCACGGCCACGGCCCGCTTGGCATGCGCCTCGAGCGCGACATCGGCCTCGACGAAATGGGCGCCCGTCGCCTTGGCTACGGCCTTGCCGAGGCTCAGCCGGCGGCCGCTGAAGACCACGGAGGCGCCTTCTTCGACGAAGCGCTCGACGATGCGCCGGCCGATGCCGCTGGTCCCGCCCGTGACCAACGCGACTTTTCCCCGAAGGCGCTCAGCCATGCTCGCTTCCCCCCTTGTTGCCGGGCCGTTCGGCGGCCCCTGGCCTGCACCGGCATTCTCCGATCCCCCCGGCGCGTGGGCAATAGGCCATGGCGCCGGAAGCACCGCAGCCGGATCACGCGTCCACGGCTTCGTCCTCTTCGTCTTCCCAGGCGTAGCGTTTGCGCGGCGGTATATCGAGCCGGCGCAGCACGATCGCCAGCGCCAGGCCGATCAGCGTGGCCGCGAGATGGGTTTCCCAGGAAAGCTCGGGCAGGATTGGAAACAGCCCCCAGAGCAGCGTGCCGTACATAAAGTAGACCAACAGGGATGCGGCGACGGCGCGCCTGTCTCTGCGGAGCAAGCCGCCCACGAACATATAGCTGGCCAAGCCGTAGATCAGTCCGCTGGCGCCGATATGGTCGGCCGGTCTGGCGAACAGCCAGACCGCAATGCCGGACCCGAGATAGACCGCGGGGATCACGGCGAGGCTGGAGCTCGGGTAGAGGTACAAGATCCCGGTGCCCAGCACCAGCAACGGCAGGGAGTTGGCGGACAGATGCGCGAAGCTGCCGTGCAGCAGAGGCGCCAGAAGAATGCCAAGCAGCCCCGCGAACTCCCGCGGACGGACACCGAAACGCTCCAGCCCCAGATCCAGGCCCCAATTCAACAGCTGAATGAGCCAGATCAGGGCGACGAAGCCCAAGGCGATCTTGAACGCCAGCCTGAAATTGGCGCGGGACTGGGCCGATGTGGTGTAGACCGGATCGGGGGTATGAATCCGCATGGCGGAATACCATAGCAGTCCTGGAGGGGGGACCCGGCGCTTGCCGGACGAGCCAGATCGCCCGCCTCTGTCAGTGGCCTGTGGCCCGAAGGATGGCCGCGGCGGACGTCCTGTTGAGGTCCGAGGCCAGCCCGACACGCGAGCAGAGCCAGATCAGCCACTTGGTCGGATCCCAATGGTACCAGCGGATGCCATTGCGATAGTCGCCCGGAAAGCGGTGATGAAAACTGTGATAGCCCTCGCCGTTGGTGAGAACCGCGCCCAGCCAATGGTCGCGCGCCGAAGAGTTCGGATCGAACTGCCGGTCGCCGTAGGTGTGCGCGATCGAATTGATGAAGAACGCGGAATTGAGGACGAGAAAAATCCGCGCCGCGACCGGAAACAGGATCGCGTATGCCCAGCCGCCGATCCAGGCGCCAACGAGAAGCGGAACGACGAGGCCCGCCAGGTTCGACCAGAGCTTGTAGTGGCGGTGCTGGTGCAGGACCATCGGATCCGCCGCGAGATCGCGGACGCTCGAATCATCGATGAAGGGAATCTTGACCAGAATCCATCCGACATGGGCATAGAAAAAGCCGCGCTTGATATTGTACGGGTCCTGGTCGGTATCCGTGTGGCGATGGTGCCGCCGATGCAGGGCGGCCCAGCGCATAGCGGACTGCTCGAAGGCCGCGCCGCCGAACACAAGCACGAACAGGCGGACCGGCCATGCCGCCTTGAAGGTCGCATGGGAAAAAAGCCGATGATAGCCGAGCGTGATGGAGAGGGAGCTGGCCGCCGTGTAGAAGGCGAAGAAAGCGAACTCCGCCGCCGTCAGGCCGTGGCGCCAGAGATAGATCGGACAGACGACGAGCGTCGCCACGGTTATGAGGCCGAGGAAGATGATGGTCTGCCGGCGGAATTTCACCTTGGGCAAGCCCGGTTCAACTTCCGGCGGTCTTGTGCGTGGCAGGATCGCCACGCCGTCCATCTCAGAAGCCATCGGTTACCCCGGATTCAAAGCCGCCTGGTTGCTTGCGGCGAAGCCTGCGCGTCCTCGCATCGGCACGATCGGATAGGTTCGCACTCAAGGCAGGCGCAAGGCAGCCGCCGTCGGATGCAGCAAATCGGCGGCATGGAAGTTTCGTGGCGTGCCCATCGAACGCCCGCCGACACGCAGTAGAGCCTGGCAACGCAGGCGCGAAGCTACACGGTATTCCAGACAACGGGAAGGGTCGGGAGCGATGGTTGCGCGCAGTCGGCCGGACCGCCCAGTCGCCCGTTGAACCCCGGCCGATGTCGCCGCACTGTCACGAAGCTCGGCCATGGTTGCGCGATCGGCCGCCGCGGGTTGAACATGAACAGGCATTCGCGCTCCGGCCGGCCATCTCGGCAAGCCGCCTCATGAAAGTTTACCCATGGATCCACAGGGAGAAAGCGCCGTGTCAGACAGCGACGTGGCCGCGCTGACGCTTCGTCTGGTCGATGAACGCGCCGCCGATATCGTCGACGTGCTCAACGAGCAGAAGCCCGACATCGCGGCCGGGATTCTGCTGGGCATCCCTTTCGAGCGCGCCGTGGAGGTGCTCGATACGCCGGGCCTCGAGCACATTCCGGAGATCATTCTGGCGATCCCTCGCGATCGCATCGCGCCGCTCTTGTCGGCCATGTCGGCGGATCGCCTCGCCGATCTGTTCCGCGAACTTCCAGAGCCTGCAAGGCCGCCGTTCCTGGCGCTGCTCAACGCCGAGGTCCGCGCGACCTTGCAGCAGCTCCTGGCCTATGGCGATGACTGCGTCGGCACGATCATGACGACCGAATTCGTCTCCGTGCCCACGACCTGGACGGCCGGACAGACGCTTCAGCACCTGCGCATGGTGGAGCGAACGCGCGAGACCGTTTATGCGATATTGGTGGTCGATCCGGTTTCGAAGGCGCTGGTGAAGGTGGTACCCCTTCGCCGCCTGATCTCCACCGATGCCGCGGCGCCGATCAGCGAAGCCGCCGCCGCGCGCCGGCCAATTTCGGTTTCCGCTCACGCGAGCCGGGATGAGGCCGCGCGCCTGATCTCCAAATACGACCTGCTGGCGGTCCCCGTCGTCGACGACGCGGGCCGTCCCATCGGCATCGTCACCGTGGACGACGCGATCGACTTCATGGTGCGCAAGCAGACCGCGCAAGTACAGCGTTTCGGCGGCCTGGAAGCCCTCGATGAACCTTACATGGACATCGGCTTTTTCAAGATGATCCGCAAGCGCGCCGGCTGGCTCTGCGCCCTGTTCCTCTCCGAGATGCTGACTGCATCCGCGATGCAGGGATTCGAAGGCGAGCTGGAGAAGGCGCTCGTCCTGACTTTGTTCATCCCGCTGATCATGAGTTCCGGCGGCAATTCCGGCTCCCAGGCGACCTCTCTCATCATCCGTGCGTTGGCTCTGCGGCAGGTACGCTTGGGAGACTGGTGGCGGGTTGCCGTTCGCGAATTGCCCTCGGGAATCGTGCTTGGCGCGATCCTGGGGCTCATCGGGATCTTGCGCATCACGCTCTGGCAGTCGTTCGGATTCTACGACTACGGGCACCACTGGATGCTCGTCGCCCTGACCGTGGGAACGGCGCTCGTGGGCATCGTCACCTTCGGCTCGCTTACCGGCTCGATGCTTCCCTTCCTGTTGCAAAGACTCGGCTTCGATCCCGCCACCGCCTCGGCGCCGTTCGTGGCGACCCTCGTCGACGTCACCGGCCTGGTGATCTATTTCACCATTGCACTCGTCATTCTGCATGGAACGCTGCTGTAGGGGATGAGCTCAATGGCGGCGGTGCCCGCGTTGCAGCGTTTCCCGGGCCGCCCTCATGACCAGACGCGGAAGCGCCTCAGCAGGCGCCAAGAGCGTGCCAAGCGAAAGGGCCCCGGACGGGTGGCCCGGGGCCCGATCGCGAGCTATGTCTGGTGCCGGCTGACCGGCGTCAGGCCATCAGCGCCCATGGATAGGAACGCTGATGCTGAAGCCGAAGCCTGGCCCGTAGTAGGCGGGCGGCGGGGCATAGTAGGCCGGCGGGGCATAGTAGGCCGGCGGCGGATAGTAGTAGGCTGGCGGCGGCGCATAGTAGTAGCCGGGCGCGCCGTAGAAGCTGAAGCTGCTCCCGCCGTACCAGCCATGATCATAGTCGTGATGACGCCATTCGTCGGCCTTGGCCGGCGTCGCCGACACGGCCGTTACGCTGAGAGCCAGGACCGCCGCCGCGGCGGCCAGGGCAAAGCGACCTGCGGCGCTTTTCGAATTCGTCTTTTTCGAAATCGTCATGGCGACCTCCTTTCCTGCGGCCGCCCCGTCGCAGCATTGCGGGCGGCCGGCAGCTTTGGTGCCTGTGAAAGAGATCGGGAATCGCCCGTGGCAATTCCACGACAATTCCGGGGTTTGTTCGTGGCCCTTGGTTCAGCCCAACTTCACCATGGACGAAGCGAAAGGGCCCCGGACAGAAGGTCCGGGGCCCGATCGATCGCCAGCGCGCTACGGTGTGAACTTCAGCGAGCCGCGCTCAGTGGAACGACAGATTGAGGCTGAAGCCGAACGGCGGCGGGTAGTAGGCCGGCGCCGGCGCGTAGTAGACCGGCTGCGGCGGATAGTAGGCCGGAGGCGGCGGGGCGTAGTAGTAGGCGGGGGCGCTGTAGAACGAGATGCCGCCGCCATACCAGCCGCCGTTGCCGTAATAGCCGCCGTTGCCATAGTAGCCGCCGTGATTGTAGTTGCCGCCATGGCCGTTGTTCCAACCGTTGTTCCAGCCGTGCTGCTGGCCATTGTTCCAGCCGCCATGCTGCTGGCCGTAGCCGCCGTTGCCGTGCTGATAGTGCTGCCAGTTGTCGGCGCTCGCCTGCGTCAGCGGCGCGGCCGAGGCCATCAGCGCCACGACGGCAGCCGCCGCGGCCAAGGTGAACTTGCGCCTGAAACTCATCGACCCCTTCATGGAACCCTCCTAGCGGCCCCTGCCCCCGCGCATCGCGGGAACGGATGGGCCATGTGTACAAGGTGGTGTCCGGTCATGGCTTATCCGCGGCGGATTGCGGCATTCTTGGGGCAAGCTCAGGGATTGACGGCGGCGGGGACCTCTTGCGCGCTGGCCGCTACTTCAGCAAGAACCCCCGCCCGATCTCGTCGTCGTCCTCCAGGGTGAATGTCGCCCGGCCCGTGTAATGCGCCTTGCCGCCCACTTCGACGATCACGGCGGGAAAGCGCCCGGCGCGCGTCTCTTCGACCGCCTTGCCGGTGAAGATCGCGCCGGTCAGGCTCTGGAAGCGCCGTTCCTGGCCCAGCGCGATCAGGCCGCGGGCATGCTGGAGGGCGATCCGCGCGGTGACGCCGCTGCCCGTGGGGCTGCGGTCCACCTCGCGCTCGGCGAAGACGCAGACATTGGCCGTGGGCTCGGCCGAGAAGGCGTCGGCGCCGTCGGTCAAGATGGTGCCGTAGAGGAAGGCGAGATCGGCGTCGTCTGGATGGGTGAGGCGGATCTGCGCCTTGGCCGCCTCGGTCACGGCGCTCGCCGCATCCACCAGGTCGCGTACCTTGGAGCGCCGGACGTCGAGACCGAAGCGGGCCGCGGACACGAACGCATAGAAGGCGCCGCCATAGCCGATATCGACCTCGAGGGCGCTGAGGCCCGGCAGCTCGATCCTGGCATCCAGCGCGAAGGCGAAGGCCGGCACGCTCCGGAACCGGGCGCTGCCGTCGGCCGCCACGCGCGCCTCCACCAGGCCGCAGGGGCATTGGATGGCGACCCGGCTCTCCGGCGCGGTCTTGGCCACCCGGCCGCTGTCCACGGCGTAGCGCGCCAGCGCGATCACCGCGTGGCCGCACATGGTGGAATAGCCCTCGTTGTGCATGAACAGCACGGCCAGGTCGGCGCCCGGCAGGTCCGGCTCGACCGGCAGCACGCCATACATGTCGTAATGGCCCCGGGGCTCGAACATGATGAGCCGGCGGAACTGGTCGAGATGCTCGCGGACATGCCGGCGCTTGGCGAGGATGGTCGCGCCGGGCACGGGCGGATGGCCGGCGACCACCAGGCGCACGGCTTCGCCGCCGGTATGCATCTCCACCGTTTCGATCTCGAGGCTCATGGGATCGCTTCCAAGGTTTGGGGAACCTAGCCAAGGCGAGCCGCGGAAATCAACCGATCCCGCGTGAAGGGCAGAGCGGCAAGGAAAGGGCGGGGCAACTTGCGCTGTCCCGCCCGAAAGGTCGCATGCCTACCTGGCGGCGATGGGAGAGTCGAGCGTTCCTCCCGTCCCTGGCTAGGCCTCCGAGTGGGAGAAAGAGAGGCCTTTGTAAGCGGATGACAAAAGGATCCTTTTACGCACGGCTGGATCATAGCATATATCGCGACAGTTGTAAGAGACAGGAGTTAAAGTTGCGAAAACCCGCGGTTGTGGGCACAGCCCTTATCGGATTGTCACGCTGTGCCTTCGACCGGGCCGCGGTAGTTTGGACAGGTTGGAGGCCGAATATGGACACGCTGCATATCGCGCCCGGGCTGTCGGCCGGCGGTTCCCTCCGCCAGGCAATCCGCGCCGCCGGCCGGCGCGACGAAGTGCTGCCGTTTCCCGACGATTTCAGCTGCGGGCCGATTGCTTCAGATGACCCGACGGTCCGCGCTTCCTGGTGGGCCCAGTTCCACGACGATGTGCTGGTGAGCGAAGGCCTTCGCACATTCTGGAAACGAGCTACGGATTTTGAAGGGCGGCTGGTCGTCTGGTTCAGCCGCCACTCGGCCATGGAGTTCGCATTCTTCCTGGCCTGGGCCGATAGGTTTAAGGAGCGGACTTACGACATCATCGATGTCACCGGACGGTCGCTCCCGCACACGAGGCACGACGGCAGGCCCGTCCAGCCGCGGCCATTTCAAGCGGTCGGCGTCATTCCCCCTGACGCGCTTAGATTGCTGCTAGGACAAGAGCAGCCCATGCCGGAGGACGAGTGGACGCAACATTGGCGCCGCCTGCGAAGGGAGAACGCCGCCTTTCGCGTCGTGACTGAAGCAGGTTTGGTTTCCGCCCCGATCGATCACTTCGATCCTTTGCTATTGGCAAGGGCGACGGCGGAATGGCGGAAGGTTGCGCGCGTCGTGGGCGAGGCGATGGGTTATAACTCCGAGCCTTATATACAGGTCGGCGACTTGATGTTGCTGACGCGCATTGTCGCCCTTGTTGATGCGGGCAAGCTGATTGCTGAAGGCGATCCCTGGAACATGTCTAGTCGCATTCGGCTTCCCGGATGACGCTGGTGAGGCCCCCGGCTACAGTTAGAGTGAGGTATTTATTTGGTTTGCAGACGGACCCAGGCGTGGGAATTTGACCGCCAGATTGGGTCTTCGCATCGAGCAGGGAAATCGAGGACATGGCCAAGCACGCCCAGCACACCATCCACCAGCATCATTTCGGCTGGAACAACGCCAACAAGCCGGTGCTGACCATCGCGCCCGGCGAGACCATCGAGTTCAAGACCACCGATTCCTCCGGCGGGCAGCTGAAGCCGGACTCCACCATCGCCGATATCGCCCGGCTCGATTTCGCCAAGGTCAATCCGGTCTCCGGTCCCGTCTATATCGACGGCGCCGCGCCGGGCGACGCCATCAAGGTGACGTTGCTCGATTTCACCCCCAGCGGCTGGGGCTGGACCGCCAATATCCCGGGCTTCGGCCTGCTCGCCGACCAGTTCAAGGAGCCGGCCCTCCATATCTGGCGCTACGACACCGCGTCCATGGCGCCCGCCGCCTACGGCCCCGGCGGCAAGGTGCCTTTGAAGCCCTTCTGCGGCACCATCGGACTGGCGCCGGCCGAGCCCGGCCAGCACAGCGTCGTGCCGCCGCGCCGGGTCGGCGGCAACATGGACATCCGCGACATGGCGGCGGGTACCGAGCTTCTGCTGCCGGTCGAGGTCGCGGGCGGGCTGTTCTCGGTCGGCGACACGCATGCGGTGCAGGGCGACGGCGAGGTCTGCGGCACGGCGATCGAGAGCCAGATGAACCTCGCCGCCCGCTTCGAGCTGGTGAAAGGCGCCAACCTGAAATTTCCGCGCTACCGCACGCCGGGTCCCGTCAGCCGCCACAACGACGCCAAGGGCTATGACGTGGCGACGGGCATCGGCCCGGACCTGATGCAGAACGCCCGCGACGCGGTCTCGGGCATGATCGATCTCTTGAGCCAGCGACACGGGCTTTCGGCCGTGGAGGCCTATCTGCTTTGCAGCGTCGCCGGCGATCTCCGGATCAGCGAGATCGTCGACATGCCCAACTGGGTGGTCTCGTTCTATTTCCCGCGCATCGTGTTCGAATAGGCCTATCCGACGCCCCCCTCCCTAACCCTCCCCCGCAAGGGGGGAGGGGACTTTAAATCCCCCGCCCCCTCGACGGATTGAGCCGCGAAGCGGATCAATGGATGGGGTGGGGGTGGCGCAGCCACCCTAAGTCAAAGGCCGGGCGGCGGCTCCGTCTGACACTACCTCTTTTGGAACACGCCCATGGCCGCGCCGATGCGGTCTTCGGCGTAGTTGCGGCGCATGTTGGCGATCATGGCCGGGAAGCCTTCGCCCAGCAGCAGATGGATGAGGGGCTTGCGCGCTGGCGTCGCCTCGAAGCCGGCGATGGTGATGGCGGTGCGGTCCTCCCAGGCGAGCTCGACGAAGCCGAGATCGGCCAGCAGCCGGCGCAGGGCCTCGGGCGTCAGCAGATGGCTTTCTTCCGCCGCATCGGCCCAGGGCACGGGCAGATGCAGAGGCCCGCCCTTCGGACCTTCGAAAATATCGTGCAGGGCGAGCCGGCCGCCGGGCTTGAGGACGCGCCGAATCTCGCCATAGAGCCGCGGCCGGTCGGCGATGTTCATGGCCGCATGCTGGGTCCAGACGACATCGAAGCCGGCATCGGCGAAAGGCAGCTCGAGGGCGTTGGCCTGGCGGAACTCGGCGGCGATCTTGGCCTTGGCCGAAAGGACGCGGGCGAGCTCGACATAATCGGCCGTGAGATCGATGCCGGTCACCCGCGCGCCCCGTTCCGCCGCCAGGAGGCGCGCCGGCCCGCCTGCGCCTGAGCCGACGTCCAGCACCGCTTCGCCGGCGGAAATCTTGGCGAGCTCGGCCAGGTCGCGGGTCGCCTCGATGCCGCCGCTGTGGAACTGGTCCAGCGGCGCCAGGCCCTCGATGCTCGCGTCATCGACCTCAGCCAGGATCTCGTCGAGCGGCGCGCGCCGCCGGTAATGCTCGGTCAATGCAGGTCTCCCTTGGGTGCCATTTTGGTTGGCGGTTAGTGTGAAATGGAGGGCGTCTGTTGTGCCGCTGGCGATTCCGTGGCGATCACCTGAGGAATCTCAGATAGAAAGCGCCGAACACGAGCACGATGCCGACATTCGCCGCCAGCCGTTCCCAGACCCGGTTTCTGAAGAACGCGAAATCCACGCCAACGATGACCGCTACCATCACCACCGCGTAGATCACGCCAGCCGCTTGTCTGCCCATTGCGAATTGCCTCCGTTGCCGTCGAGCCTGATCCAGGTCAGCTCATGCTTGTTGTGATGAAGATGGATCAGGCGCGAGCCGGGAATCTGCGCGAATTCCCGCGCCGCCGCCATGTCCGTCTCGCCCTGGAACTTGATGGTGCAAAGGTAGTTGGCGACGCGGCCTTCCGCCAGCCAGCGCCGGACCAGGGCCAATAGCCGGGCCGGATAGCAGACCACGTCCGAGAACAGCCAATCGACGGGACCGAAATCCGCCGGATCGAGAGCGAAGGCGCTCATCCGGCGGAATTCGATGCCGGGCAGCGCGGCCACCTCGGGTGCGAGCGCCGCCTTGTCCACACTGACCACTCGCGCGCCCAGCTTCTGCAGGACCCAGCTCCAGCCACCGGGGCTGGCGCCGAGATCGAGGCAGCGCTCGCCCGGCTCCGGCCGGCGCCCGATCAGCGTCAGGGCTTCCCAGAGCTTCAGATAGGCGCGGTTGGGCGGGCCTTCCCGATCCTCGACGAAGCGCGCCTCGCCGTTGGGAAAGGGGCTCGAGCAGTCCGGGGACGCCAGGATGGTGCCGGCGTCGATGAGCGTCCATGAACCGAGGGGCGCCGTCGGCGCCGGTGCTGGAAAGACCAAAGGCCTGGCCGCGACATGGGGCAGGCGCTCGGCGATCAAGGCCGAGCGCCGGTGGAGCTGCCAGTCGTAGAGGGCCCAGTTGCGCTGGAGCGCGCGCAACTGCCGGGCGCCCTCGGCGATGGAGGCGATGGCGATTCGCTCGGGCTTCTTCCAGACATTGGCGACCCAGGCGACGTCCCTCGGCGGCCCTTCGGCCAACGCCAGGCGGCCATGGACCGCGATGGTCTCGCCCAGTTCCGCCAGCAGATCCTGAAGATGCCCGTCGGGCGCCAGATAGCCGGTGAACGGCGCCACGGTCATTGTTGCTCGGGCACTAGCTGACCGTCCTCTCTTGCCCCTCTCCGCGCGAAGCGGGGAGAGGGAGGGGCCCGACGCGAAGCGTTGGGAAGGTGAGGTGCCATTTGAGGCAGAACCACCTCACCCGCTCGCTATCGCTCGCACCCTCTCCCCCGCTGACGCGGCGTAGAGGGTCAAAGCGCGTCCCACCGGCATAGGAGAAGCGACCTATTTCCGCCCGCGCTTCAGCAGGCGAAGGCGCAGCGCGTTCAGCTTGATGAAGCCGGCGGCGTCGCGCTGGTCGTAGACCTGGTCGGCCTCGAAGGTGACATGGGCGAGGCTGTAGAGGGATTTGGGCGATTTGCGGCCGACCACTCGCAAGGACCCCTTGTAGAGCTTCAGGCGCACCGTGCCTTCCACATGCTCCTGGCTCTTGTCGATGAGGGCCTGGAGCATCTCGCGCTCGGGGCTGAACCAGAAGCCGTTGTAGATGAGCTCGGCATAGCGCGGCATGATCTCGTCCTTGAGATGGGCCGCACCCCGGTCGAGCGTCAGGCTTTCGATGCCGCGATGCGCCGCATGCAGGATCGTGCCGCCCGGCGTCTCATAGACGCCGCGGCTCTTCATACCGACGAACCGGTTCTCCACCAGGTCGAGCCGGCCGATGCCGTTGGCGCCGCCGATCTCGTTGAGCCGGGTCAGGAGCATCGCCGGCGTCAGGCGATGGCCATTGACCGCGACCGCGTCGCCCTTCAGGAATTCGACCTCGACATAAGTCGGCTTGTCGGGCGCCTGCTCCGGGGCGACCGTGCGGCTGTAGACGAATTCCTCCGGCTCATGCCAGGGATCCTCCAGCGCCTTGCCCTCGGCCGAGATGTGCAGCAGGTTGGCATCGACCGAGAACGGGGCCTCGCCGCGCTTGTCCTTGGCGATGGGGATCTGGTGCTTCTCGGCGAACTCCAGCAGCTTGCTGCGGGAATCCAGGTCCCATTCGCGCCAGGGCGCGATCACCTTGATGTCGGGATCGAGGGCGTAGTAGCTGAGCTCGAAGCGGACCTGGTCGTTGCCCTTGCCGGTGGCGCCATGGGCGACGGCCTCGGCACCGGTCTGGTGCGCGATCTCGATCTGGCGCTTGGCGATCAGCGGCCGGGCGATCGAGGTGCCGAGCAGGTAGAGCCCCTCATAGAGGGCGTTGGCGCGGAACATGGGGAAGACGAAATCCCGCGTGAATTCCTCGCGCAGATCCTCGACATGGATCTCCTTGATCCCCAGCATTTCGGCCTTGCGCCGGGCCGGCTCGAGTTCTTCCCCCTGTCCGAGGTCGGCGGTGAAGGTGACGACCTCGCAGCCGTAGACCTCCTGCAACCACTTCAGGATGACCGAGGTGTCGAGCCCGCCGGAATAGGCGAGCACGACCTTCTTGATGCCGCGTTTCATAGGCTTCCCTTGGAGGCAGTCGCGAAAGCGCGCGGAGTATAGGGATTGGCGTCGGAGGGGCAAGGGCCGGCTGGTCGGACGAGCCGCCCGCCGCGGTCGCAGATTTCCTCTCCTCGCCCACGAAGCGGGATCGGGCTGCAAGGCGGATCGACAAGGGGCCCCAGGCGAACCCTTGGGAAGGTGACGGTGGACGCGAGGTTGACGGACGGAGAAACTACGCCGCCCGCTCGGCCTTGCGCTTGCTGACGCTGTCGATCTTAAGCTGGCCGGCGGCGAACGAACCGATTGTAGCAAGTAGTGCAAAGTCCGCAGATTTCCGGCGGATCCCGCCACGGCGTGCCCGACCGCAACATCCAGAAGACACCATTGACGACCCGCCGGTGCCCCACGTGGGGAATCCCTCGCGGTTTGTTCGGGAACATCGGTTTGATGACGCCCCACTCGCAGCAGCTGAGCTCATTGCGCGTGAATTGTTGCTTCAATTTGGGAGCATGAATCACGCTCATGTCCGAGAGTTCAACGGCTCAACAGCACGTCCCCGATTGGAGTGTGAGCGGGCTTGAGGCAGACATCGCGAAATCGGCGCTCGTGACCCAGACCGGACAGCGCCGGAGCCTGCTTGCCTCCGAATGACCCCGCTGGAAACTCACCCAAAACTCCACTAGCCATGGGCAGGAAAGCGGCACTCCGAACCGCTGAATAATGGCGCACCGAATGCTTCTCCGGTCAGACAGCCCCTCCTGAAATCCCAATGAAGATGGCCTGGTCGCTCTTAAAGCCCAGGCCGCCCGATCTGCTCGCTCAACTCTGCCAG
>Ga0265313_10002488_pt1 | contig 15877 bp, 12 predicted proteins | sample 4123metaG_FD_203122 | JGI IMG/M metagenome (GOLD analysis project Ga0265313, IMG submission 203122) | Rhizosphere microbial communities from Carex aquatilis grown in University of Washington, Seatle, WA, United States - 4-1-23 metaG | ecosystem: Host-associated > Plants > Roots > Rhizosphere >...
CTTTCAATATTCGTTGCGAGGACCGGCCAAGAAGCATCGTTCAGCCACCAGAAGCCGAAAAGCTAGTGAAGGCAATTGCACACTCCGCGCAACCGCGGTAAGCATAACGATCAAGGAAGCGGAAGACAATACAAAATATTACATGAATATATGTATACTTGCGTCCACGACATTACCTTTAGTATAAAACCGAAATGGTGACCGCAAAAATCAAGGAACTTTCAGCTGCCAAGGCTCGCATTGAGCAGTTGGAGAAACAAGTCGCTTCCGAACTCCACAAGGAGTTGGCCCAATTGCCGTCCCAATACGGCTTCGATGACGTGAACTCCTTCATCAGGGCCATCAAAACGGCATCTGGCAAGAGACGCGGTAGGCTGCCAAGAGCGGAGAAGGTGACGACACGCCGAAAGCGAGCGACGATCACCCACGCTACTCGGGCGCTCGTCAAGAAGCTGGTCAGAGCTGGAAAGACAGGCTCGCAGATCGCCGAGAAGGCGGGAATTTCCCTTCCAAGCGTACAGAACATTAAGAAGGCGCTCGGACTGGTGAAGGGGCACGCAAAGGCGACGTCCAATGTTAAGTCCAAGAGAACCAAGAAGGTGACGAGTGCCTCAAAGGCGGGGCTGGTTAAGAAGGCTTCATCCCCGAAGCTTAAAGAGAGGCCGACAAAGAAGGTCGACCCGAGGAAGGTTCCGACGGCGGCGCCAGTTACCGCAGAGGCACCGGCACCGGCACTATTGGTCTGACCGTCCAACCCTTTCGTTTGCGAAGTCTCGGGAGGCCCACCTTCTGCGGATCGACGTGACGCGTTAGTGATTCGTCGGTGAGAAGTTTGGAGTCCTTTACTCCGCGAAGCACCAAATGTAGTGGCACACTTGTCCAAGAATGAAGTCTCGGGCTGGCGCGACACTATGCGTGGGTTCGGAAGGCTAATCTCTAACCGCGAGCACGGAACATCAACTTAGTGCGAATATGTGTGCCGACCTTAGCTAGGTCGTAAAAGACGAAATGAGCGATGCGGTGATGGAGGATACGACGGATCTTCGTCCATTGATTCAGGTTGAGAATAGACGATTCCATGCCTTTGGGGAAAACCCATCCAAGGCGGGGTCCGTTGAAGTCCGTAAGGTGGCTTCCATTCGTTCGTGCTGAGGGTTCTTCCATTCCATATCGTTAAAGTGCACGGGAGAGGACCTCAAGTCGCGCTCGGCGATGGCGCTTGCGTCGGACTCGGAGTGAGGGATGCGGTTGGTGTTGGCGTGGGCGTCAGCCTCGAGGTCGGCGTTGGGGCCCGCGATTGATTGAGGGTGGGCGTCGGCGACCCACTGGGCCTCGGACTCGGACTCGGCCTCGGGGTCGGCGTGGGAACCCGCGTCGGCGTAGGCGTCGGCGTGATGCCAGGGGTCGGGCTCGGCACCGTTGTGGGGCTTGGACGCTGCGTGGGGCTTGGCCTCGGGGTTGGCGTGGGAACCCGCGTCGGCGTAGGCGTCGGACTTGGAGTGAGAGAGGCGGTCGGTGTCGGTGTGGGCGACGGCGTTTGCGTTGGTGAGGGCGTCGGAGTGTGAGTGGCCGTTGGAGTTGGACTCGGCGTGGGCGTCGGACTCGGAGTGGGGGATGCGGTCTGTGTCGGCGAGGGCGACGGCGTTTGCGTTGGTGAGGGCGTCGGAGTGGGAGTGGCCGTTGGAGATGGACTCGGTGTGGGCGTCGGACTCGGAGTGGGGGATGCGGTCGGTGTCGGCGAGGGCGTCGGAGTTGGAGTGGCCGTTGGAGTTGGATTCGGCGTTGGCGTCGGACTCGGAGTGAGGGACACTGTCGGTGTCGGCGTTGGCGACGGAGATGGGGTGGGCGACCCATCGGACGACCTTCCAATCGCATCCCAAGTGACACCTCCGTTGTACAGCGAGAAATCCATTCCGCTCACAGCGGATCCCTCAAGCCCGACTGCACTAGAGGGAACAGAGAGCTCTACCCATTGGTTTGAGGCGGGAAGAGGTCCAGCATAGTAGCGGCCGACACTCCCACTCGTGCCATAGGTAATGGTATTGGCGCCCCAGTATGCGCGGTGCTCCCAGGATGAGCCGTCGTACCACGCCACAAGGATTTCCGATGGTGGGTTGGCCGAGTTTACGTAAACCCATGCAAAGAGTGTGTCGCCAGCGTAAACTTGCATGGCTGTTGCGATCGCGCCGGTGAACGACAACTCGTGCAACCCGGAGGCAATCACGGTCTGAAAACTGGAGTTTCCCGACTCAGGAGCCGGATTGGATGAAACCCAGTTCCAGTTGTCGCCGCCGTCAGATGTGGCGTGCGCGCCCGCGGGCAGTGAATCATCGATCCAGATCTGGGCTTGACCATTCGCCTGGAAATCATTCTCGGCGAATGCGCGTCGACCGTCTGGCCACTCGACCTCGGCCTCCGCCCACTGGTCTCCGTTGTTGACGGGCCTTACAGTATAAGTCGGCCCGAAGGCGGGCTGCTGGTCTCGGCCCTCCCAGACGATCCTGGCGCCGGTAAGATCGAGTCCGGCCACCTGCACACTTAGTGTGACCGGTATGTTCAGCGGGACGGTTAAGCTCGGCGCGGTTATGGTCGCAGCCGGGGCGGTCCATGCGCCGGTCGAGCTCAAGGTAAACGATGCGAGAAGAGTCGTGGCCATGAAGCTACGCGCTTGGTTTACTGTGATGAACTCCTGCGTAACATTATAGCCGTCGCTCCAGCGGTCATAGATGGGATAGATATCTGTCGAGCCATCGTCGGTTGGGTAGCATAGCTCGGACAGTTCGAGTCCGTAATTGTTGAGGAATTCGAAGCCAGCGGTGGCTTGGCCCAGCGGTATGCCTGAGGGGGGAAGGACGCGGCGAGAATACACTGCGAACTGGTCGACTATATTCCGCTGACGTTTAAGGCCAAGGCCCGTGAGGAAGGTCACATTGACTGGATTGGTACCCCCTTCGTAGTCCAAGGCCGTCACAAGGGCCTCCAAAAAAGCGGGATCGGGGCTTACCAGATAGGCCACGGCCGCATCAGAAGCCTGGTCCAGTGAGAAGTACCAGGCGCCACCGAGCACGGCTTTTGTCTCCGGAGGAAATGGCGTGCCATACGCATTGGCGGCCGCCCACGTTACGACGTTGTCGCCCGCGGCCACAATCTGTTCCCGACATGCGGCGAGGTAAGAGGCGTTGAGGCCGGTTGCGTGCAGACGCCCGCTCGAGGCCGCGAATGCGTAGTCCCGTATGGCATTGCCCCATCCCTCGGCCATGGACCACCAGCCCCAACGGAAGGTGGAGGGATCTGCAGGGTTGGGGAAAAGTGCAAAGAGTTGAGTCTGATAGGCCGCATCGCCTGTGGCGGCATAAAGGGCTGAGGCGGCCCATGCATACTCATCGTTGTCCTGCCAGTCGTCGGAGTAGAATGTAAGTTTCTGGTACCGGGACGCACCGTACGTGGTGGTGGCTGCCTGAAGGAAGGCCCAACCCTGCTCGGCGGCGGCCAGGTAGGCTGCTGCTTCTGCCGGGTAGTACCGTTTCATGGATGGCGAGGATCCCGCTTCGGCCAGGGCGGCCGTTGCTGCGGCGCTGACCGACGTGTTCTTGGGCCATACCACTTGAGCCTCTCCATCCTGGGGAAGGACATTCTCATACTCCTCGGCGATCGGGTAGACTAGGAAGTAGAAGCCGCCATCGGCATCCTGCATCTTGATCAGAAAGTCGGCTTCCCACTTGGCCTCTTGCAAGGCATCGGGAACGCCGTCGCCGCTTTCGGGTATGCCAAGGTTGTCCATGACCGATACCCCGGGTATGTTGTCTACAGTGAAGATTAGCTCATGGACAAGCTGGGCGCTGTTCTCGGTGTACTTGCTATAGTCGCCCGCGTCCCAATGGCCACCCGAGACATCTACAGTGCCAGAGTTAACGAAAGGATAGAGGGATGTTTCATTGCTTGTTAGGGTTGGGGCCGTCTGTGGGAACTGCATGGGAGGGCTGCCCGGCGTGACCCGGGAGGTGTAGCTTTTAATTGTAGCCCAGGTGAAAGTGAATGGTGGACCGATGTCCCGAATCGGGACCATAGCTGGTGTGGTGTGGTCGGCGGGGTGGGCGAATCGCGTCCAAGGCAGGCCTATGCCAGGCGCCCCGCTGCGCTGCTCATACATGCCGAGGGCGTAGGTGCGCACCCAGGCCATCGCGATCCCGTCGTCGATGGCAAAGGGAAGCGAGACTCCCATGCCCGCTACCTGGATCTGGTACTCGCCTGGCGTGGTGAAGCTACTGAAGTCAGCGGCGTACACCTGTTGATAAGGAAGAGGCATTATCATCCAGCCAATGCTTAGGCGCGAGACAAGCGCCCCTCGGAACACCACAACATGAGTGCTTGCATTGATGATGCTGAAACTTCCGGTCGTGATGGGCATCTCGCCCATGTCGCCGAGGTAATAGCCGACCATGGCTATCTTCGGGAATGACGGCACATAGCCCTCCTGGTTCACATGGATAGCCGGGCTGTAACGCAGGGGATCGGCTGCCAGGCTAAAGATGACACTTGCTGGCCAGATTGTTTCGTCCGGGTTTGTGACCACAACTGACTGGCCGTCGGCAACCGGCGCTGCGAGCTGCAAGTAAAGCGCGTTGTCGATTCTAAGGTCGTAATTATTAAGGGGGGCATAGAAGGGACGGCGTCTGAAACCGATGGCCGTAACTGCATCTGAAAGTCCGTTTACGGTTACGGCGACCTCGGTAGTAGCAGGGGCCACGAATGCACCGTTTGCATCCACGAGGTTCCAGCTGGGGACCTGCGCCGGATCGGGCGCCTTCGTGTTTAGCTGACGCAATTCCAATAGCGTTGGCGTAAGCACCCGCAGCGCATTGTCGCCCACCGATGGCGTGGCGAGGTTGGTGTAGTCCATTACGTTGCCCGCAGGCTCTTGCGAATGAACTACAGGTGCACTTGCGAACGCGATCAATCCGAGCTGCAGAGTATAGCTGCTAAGGAATCGCATTCGTGATGACGGCGGACCCGAACTCCTCGGGTGCCTTCGAATCCTCGCACAGTCCGACATTGCCATCACCAATCTTGCTGGTCGATTAGTGCAGATAGTGAAATCACCCAGATCTGATCTCCATGGGTAGGTTTTTTCCGAGCGGTGTCACGGCTTGCAGGAGAAGCTCATCGACCGCAGTCTTTAGAACATCACTCGAAAACGGTTTAGCTAATACCCTCGACGCTCCAAGAAATCTAGCCGCACGAAGAATGTTCGTCGGGCTCTGGTGGCTTCCCCCAGAGATTGCAATGATCTTCAATGACGGATTCGTTTTGCGAAGCGAGATCAACACCTCGAGTCCGTCCTTCTCGGGCATTAGTATGTCCGCAATCAATAGGTCTGCGCCGTCTGCCGAGTATATTCGCAGCCCTTCCTTGCCATTATTCGCCTCAATTACTGTGTGGCCAAAATGGACAAGCATGAGCCGCAGTGCTGTACGAACAGCGTCATCGTCGTCTATAAGGAGAATCCTGGCCATTTGCAGCGGAGTTTGCGGATTCGGTTTTTCTTCCAGCTGGAGGGGATTTGGAGTGCGACGCAGGCTCAAAATGCCTCGCCGTGACGATGCTTGCATCCTGATGCCGGAGTATGCGTGAACGATAGGCGACTGGCGTTCGCGAAGGTATGGGGTATATACCCTAATCGGCTTAAAGGGCCTTTCCAAACCCATGGGTAGTCTCGTGGCGAATGGATCCTAGATAGCGGCTATAGCGAAGGGCCCATTACTTTGGTGAAATCTTGATGCGATCGCACGACGGCTAAGGTGCCGGTGCCAGGAAGATGAAGAACCTAAAGTTAAAGGTGATGCTTGGTCCCGAGTGGGTGAACACCCCCTGGTGGAGAGAAGTGTTAGAAGTCCTGCTCTCCATGGAGGAAATATAGTCGTTGCTAAGCCGGCTAGGCATGGAGTGTCGAACCAGCGCGACGCTTTGTGTGGGCTCGAAAGGCCGGTTTCTAGCCTCGAGCAGGGACCAGCAACTACGGCGATCTGTCGGTGTGCTTCTCTAGGGTCCGACTTCGTCTTTCGAGCTGTTCGAAGTTGATCTTGAGGGCGTAGATTCCGCCTCCCAGCCGGGTGAATTTATATGTTTCAACGTATCCTTTGGAGGCGCTTGGCAACGTGGACAGTTCGCATTCTAGGGCATTGAGTCGGTGGTCGATTTCGGGTTCAGTCATGCCTTTAGCGACAGGGACGAGGAGGGTCACCTGCTGTCACTCAAATCATACAAGGCGTTCAGCCAGTCCAAGCCACGCTACGTTCGTCGTGTCGGAGACGCTTTGGTCTCAATTGGAGCGTCAGATTTGCGATCTCGCATCATATGGGCGTCGAAACCGTACCCGTAAACGGCGGAGCCGACTGCAAGACGTCAGAAAAAAGGAAAACGCCGCGTGTAGAAAACAGCACGCGGCGCGTTGGATTAATCAGGCTGATTCTGTTGAAACCTGACAGACTCTTACATCGGGGGCGCCGAGGGCGGCGGCGGGGGTGTCCCAAGGCCTGCAGGCCCTTCCAGCCCACGCGGCCCACTTGGACCGGGTGGCGGGCGACCCGGGCCGGGCCGGGGCATTGCATCGAACTTCACCTGCTGGTCTATCGTGAGGAGGGCGCGGATCTGGTCATGCGCGGCGTTTTGAAGATCCTGAATCTTGGCTCGGAGAGCTCGCACTTGATCAACCTGTTTCTTCGAAATGTCGGCGATTTGTGCCTTCTGGGCATCGGTGAGCTTCAGCGCCTCGTCCAGCCGCTGCATTATCTGCGCTGGATCCATCGGGCCACCTGGGCCACGTCGGCCTTCACCCGGTCCCGGTCCTCTTGGAGGCGGCCGGTCGCGCGGAGGTGGCGGCGGGGGCGGGGCAGCCTGTTCCTGGTCTCGGGGCATCAAGCCTGGCGTGGGGGCCGGGCCCGTGATCGTGGGAGTTGGATTCATAGTGGGATATGGTCGGTTTCCGGAGTCGGGCGTCTACTCGCTTCCTGACATGAAGCCTTAAACCGCGAGACTTTAATAGCCGACGGCGGGATAGTTGATGGTTTGATTGATACACCCGCCAAAGGTCCCGATCCATAGGGTGTTCACCTAGCATGGGCTATTCTTGCTCGGAGCAGAGGTGTCGGTGAAAAAGGAATGGAATTTTCACTGAAAGAGGTCGCGACATTGCACCGCCTCACCTCTTTGGCCTCTGCGCGGACCCAATGGATTTCAAGCCATCAGCACATTCGAACTTCTCGGCCTTTCGTGGATCTTAGGAATCGTCTGTGACATCTTCGTGCAATGGCATCATCCGCGGACAATGGCCTAATTGGATTTTACAAGATCCATTAGGCCTTATATGCCATTGATTTATGGCTGACGTCCCCACGGGGATTCGAACGGCGGTTCACGCAGCCCGCTATTGTAGTTCAACCGCTTACCTGATTTTGCTCTGAGAGCAGACAGTAGTTGCTTCTGCAAACACCCAAGCTGTTGCAAGTCCGCTCTGTTAGCCTTCCAGACCTGATGTCGCCCGATCAAAATGACGCTCCAAGATTTCTGATGAGACCCGGAGAGACGGCGGCAGCACGCCGGCAGCATGTTGTTTTTGCCTTGGCCGCCTGGCTGGGAATCACGGGCGTAGTCATCAGCGGAACCGTGGTTCACGGGCGCGCCGCAAACGAGCCGCCAATGAGCGGCACGGCCGGCAATAGCGAGAGCCGTTATGTCCCCGCGGTCCAGCAGACACTGTCTCCATTGGGCATCCAGGTGGATCTACCTAGCCTGCGGCCCCAAGTCATCCGTCTAAGTCCCGACGGGAAGCTCCTTGTTGTTTCCGGACAGACCAGTGAGCTGATCGTGGTCGATCCAGCCTCCGGTGTAATCGCACAGCGGGTCCCTCTTCCTGGCGAGGACGTAACCGGTGTCGGAGCGGATGCGGGAACCATCCGCTTGGAGGATTCCGATACGCTGGGCCAGGTGAGCTATACCGGTCTCGTCTTTTCCCCGGACGGCAGAAGGCTCTTTCTGGCCAATGTAGATGGTCGAATTAACGCCTTTACCGTCGGTCGGGACCACCGCGTTGCCGGAGATCATTCCATTCGACTGCCCCCGACCGGCCTGCCGCTTCGCCAGGTCGAGATTCCCGCCGGCCTGGCGGTCTCGGCTGACGGGGCAAGGTTGTACGTGGTGCTCAATCTTTCCAATCGGCTTCTGGAACTGGACCTGGCGTCAGGCCGGATGCTTCGGACCTTCGACGTGGGCACGGCGCCCTACGACGTTGTGCTGGCGGGTCGGAAGGCCTACGTCAGCAATTGGGGTGGCCGCCGGCCCGAGAGCGGCAGCGTGACGGGGCCGGCCGGCCAAGGCACCACGGTGCGGGTTGATCCCGTCCGGCACATCGCGAACGATGGATCCGTTTCCGTGATCGATCTGCAGAGCGGAAGGAATCTCGGTGAAATTCAGGTTGGCCTGCATTCCTCGGCCCTGGCCTTGAGCCCCGAGGGTCGCTACCTTTGTGTCGCCAATTCCTCAGGGGACAGCGTTAGCGTGATCGACACGCGCGTGGACCGGGTGGCTGAGACCATCCCTCTGGACTGGCTCCCGAACGATCTCTTTGGCGCTAGCCCCAATGCCTTGGCTTTTGCCCGCAATGGCGAGGATCTGTACGTATGCCATGGTACGCAAAATGCCGTGGCGGTGGTTCATTTTCATCCGGGAAGATCCCGATTGGCCGGCCTGATTCCCGTGGGCTGGTATCCCGGGGCAATAGTCTGTGACGATGCCCGGCGTTCCCTCTACGTGGCGAATATCAAGGGCACCGTGCAGGCCGGGCCGGCGAATCCGACCGGGCGTCCTGGCTACATCACGCATCAGCACCATGGCACCCTCACGTTGCTGCAGATACCGGATCGAGAGGCCCTCGTTCGGCAGACGACGCTCGTTCTGCACAATTACCGATGGGAAATGGCGCGCAATGCTCTGCTTCCCGCGCGCCCCAACACGCCCCCGCGACCGGTGCCCGAGCGGGTGGGGGAGCCATCGGTATTCAAGCACGTCGTTTACATCATAAAGGAGAACCGCACTTACGACCAGGTGCTCGGGGACCTATGCGACGGCTGCGGCGACCCGGCACTCTGCGTCTTTGGAGAAAGGATAACACCCAATCAGCACCGGCTGGCCCGTGAATTCGTCCTACTCGATCATACCTATTGCTCCGGAGAGGTCAGCGCGGACGGCCACAACTGGGCCGACTCGGGCTTCGCCACCGATTACCTCGAGAAATCCTTCGCTGGATTCCCCCGAAGCTATCCCGACGGCATGGAAGAGCACGACGCAGATGCGCTCGCCTACTCGCCAACGGGCTTCATTTGGGACAACGCCCTGGCCCACGGCAAGACCCTGCGTGTCTATGGTGAGTTCACGAAGGGTTTTGCACGCTGGAAGGAACCACAGAGACGAAATAATCCCAAGTTCATCGATTTCTACCGCGATTTCATCAACAAGACGGGGCTGATGGACATCGGCTCCGTGCCCGCGATCGAGTCGCTCAGGCCGTACATCATGGCAGACACCATCGGATGGAACCTGTCCGTACCCGATGTCTTTCGCGCCTCCCGGATCATCCAGGACCTCGGACGGTACGAGGCCGAGGGCCAGATGCCCGCACTCATGGTCATCTGCCTGCCGAATGACCATACGTCCGGCACCGACCCCGGCGCACCGACGCCCGCTGCCGCCGTCGCGGACAACGACATCGCTCTGGGTCGCATTGTCGAGGCCTTCAGCCACTGCGCGTTCTGGAAGGACACGTGCCTCTTTGTCATCGAGGACGACCCCTCCGGGGGCTGGGACCATGTCAGCGGATACCGCACAACGGCCTACGTCGCGAGCGCCTACACCAAGCGGCACACCGTGGTTGGCTCAAGTTACAACCAACTCAGCCTCTTGCGCACCATGGAGCTTATATTGGGCCTGCCGCCGATGAACCAGATGGATGCGAGCGCCAGCCCGATGTTCGACTGCTTTAGCCTCGAACCGGATTTCACTCCGTTTTCCTCGGTTCCAAACAATGTTCCGCTCGATGAGCTTAATCCCGAGGTTGGCGCCCTTCGCGATCCGATCCTGCGCCGGGATGCCCTCGCCTCCGAGGGGCTGCCGCTTGGCGAGCCGGATTGTTGTCCGGAAGGCGTGATGAATCACATTCTCTGGCATGCCCAAAAGGGCGCACGGGTTCCTTATCCGGCTTGGGCGGTCTTGGCACCGGACTCCGACTAGGTTTTGGTGCACTGTTGATCCCAGCGTGAGGACATCCCCAGCCAAACCTACCGACCCCAATGCCGGAAACACACCCGTGATCAAAGCCACACCACTCCTCCTCGCTGCCCTGCTATCAATCATCGCCAATTGCGCAACCGTTGCCTCCGCACAGTCCGAGCTACCCAAACCCAGTCCAGCGCAGGTCGAATGGCTGGGGGCGAGTGTTGGCGTGTTTGTCCATTGGGGACCGAGTGTCTATCAAGGCACTGAATACGACAATCTCTCGACCCCACGCGAGCAGATCAACCCCGACCGGTTTGACGCCACAAAAGTCGCCCAGGCGGCAAAGGCAGCTAATGCCGGCTACCTCATTTTTGTCGCAAAACATGTCGGTGGCTATTGCGCCTGGCAGACCGGAACGACCGATTATTCCCTCAAGACTTCGCCGTGGAAAAGCGGCAAGGGCGATATGGTCGCTGACTTGGCAAAAGCCTGCCGCGAACAGGGTTTGAAATTCGGGGTCTATCTTTCGCCCCGCTCGGACGTTCACAAAGTCGGCGTGGGTGGCCACGCGGACAGCCCGGAACTGCAGAAAGAATACGACCAAATCTATCGCCAGCAACTTACCGAAATCCTCACGGGCTATGGTCCCATGTTCGAGATGTGGTTTGACGGCGGCAATGTTGTGCCGGTCAATGACCTTATAGACAAACTTGCCCCCGCCATCATCACCTTTCAAGGCAGGCGTCCCAACTCAACGCGCTGGGTGGGAACGGAACACGGCTTTGCACCTTACCCCTGTTGGAACACAATTGATTGGAAGGAGGGAGAGTCTCCTAAGGAAGGTGCCGGCAGCCCCACAGGAAATCAGTGGTGCCCAGCGGAATGCGATGTTTCCATTCTGCGTCCGGAGTGGTTTTGGCGCGAGGGTCGCGACCGGAGTATTCTGAGCCTTGATGAGTTGGTGGAGATCTATTACATGTCCGTGGGCCGGGGCGTGAATCTCCTGCTCAACATCACCCCAGATGGACACGGGGAGATACCAGAAGCTCAAGTTCGCCGACTTAAGGAGTTCGGCGATGAAATCAACGCCCGGTTTTCGAAACCGCTGGCAGTAGCCCAAAGTGGAGGCGAGACACTGGATTTGAAACTGGTCGCCGCCATGACCGTGGATCACTTGCAGCTACGCGAGGACATCCGGACAGGTGAACACGTCCGCGAATTTATCGTCGAAGGTCGCGAAGAAGACGGCAATTGGTGCACACTTCTGCGAGGAACCCAGATCGGCGCTCGTCAACTTGTTCCCATTCCATCCATCAAACTGACTGAATTGCGGCTAAAAGTGGAGAAATCCGTTGGCCAGCCGGTTATTCGGGATTTCTCGGTCTTTAACGTCAATCGCCCGGTGCCGAAATTGGCTTATCGCTAGATTGAATCTGAACCTGTTCAAGAAGCCTCACAAAATTAGATTTTGGCGGAACGGGTGAGCCCTAGCTCGTAGTTGATGCGTCGGACAAGTGTGCAAACGTCCACCAATCCGACACCTCAAACCCGTTAAATCATCCACCGTTCCTCGAACAGGAAACGCACACGTGAACAAACCCAGATAACGCCTCCTCGCTGCCCTGCTGTTGGCACCGCTTGGGTGGCACACAGAGGTCAACTAATTGAAATATCAGGCTTCGAGATTTGATTCTTCGGACTCTTATTCACCGGGAGGCGACGACATCGGAGGCTGTCCGCGACGCGTAATAACATCTGCGTGATCGGCATGCATCAGCGACATTCAAGCGCTCCGAAATCTCGCAATTTGTTAACGACTATTATATAATGACTTAACACTGACGTCTCCACGGGGATTCGAACCCCGGTTGACGCCGCCCGCCTCTGCAGATCAACAGCTTCCCCGTTTTCACTCTGAGAGCAGACAGCAGTTGCTTCTGTATACACTAAAGCTGTTGCCAGTACGGTAGCCAGCCATCGGTGATCCAATTGGTCCCCTTTTCAGCTAATCTTTCGTCGTCCGTTGGAAGCCTAAAGGCTTGCCTTTGTTGAAAACGGGCATACGTTTTCAAAGGTGAAATTTGAGTGGGATCCTGCCAAGAGCGCAAGCAACGAGGCCAAGCACGGCATGAGCCTCGAAGCCGCCGCGGCTCTATGGATAGGGCCAGTCATATCGATCCCTTCGAAACGGCCTGGCGAGTTGCGGCAGCTCGCAATAGGCCGAATTGAGGGTTCATCTTGGACGGTGGTCTACACACCTCGTGGTGATGGCTTCCGTCTTATCTCAGCCCGCCGATCCCGCAAAAATGAAAAAGCAATCTACGAAGAACTCCTCGGCTAAGTCCTTAACCAACGCTGCAAACCTCGAAGGCCGATTCGATGCGGGTGACGACGTGCTCGATTACTTTGACCTCACCCGGGCTACGGTGACGCATGGAGGGGCGCGTCCGGGGGCGGGTCGCAAGCCGACCGGCAAACTGCGCAAGACGGTGAAACTGTCACCCGCCACGATACGTCGCTTTCAGACCTACGCCCGGCGCAACAAGCTTCCGAATTTCTCCGCAGCGATTGAGGCCGCTTCGTGCAATTTGTGAGTGGGTCCGAGGCTCATTCATTGCCGGCTGTTGCCAGTAAAAAAACAACAAAACCTATCGCATTGATGGATGTGGTCTAAAACCGTGGCGTCCCCACGGGGATTCGAACCCCGGTCTCGAATCTCGTTGATGGTTGACAACGACTTACATTGATGACGAGCGAGATATGTATGTCTGCGTCATCCCCGATCATCCGCGTTATTCTCACTCTCATTCTCACTTAAATGGTGCCTGAAGAGCTGGAATCATGGCCCATTGTTTCAACGATCAGGCGGCCAATTGGGTTCCTCTTGACATAGTACTCCAATGGAGTACTATGCGCGGGAATGGAATTCATCCGATTTCCGACCTTTGAGCGACACAGTGCCAAACTCTTCACCGAGGATGACATCTTGGAGCTCGAAGTCGCATTGGCGCTCAATCCAACTGCGGGCGACTTGATCCCTGGCGGGCGTGGACTACGTAAACTGCGTCGTCCGCTGCGCGGTCATGGCAAACGCGGCGGAGCTCGGGTGATTTATTATCATGTCACTGCCCAAGGTAAGATCCTCCTGATAGCGGCTTTTGCAAAAAACGTTCAAAGTGACCTCTCACGCGACCAACTCCAACAGCTCTCCCAAATCGTCAAATCCGAATTCCCATGAAGGACTCTGAATTTAAGGAACTCATCCAAGGCATCCGCGAAGCCGGCTCTTACCTGCGTGGCCACAAAGGTGGGGTGGCGAAGGTAGACCACATCGATCCATCCGGAGTGGCGTCGATCCGTGCCAGCCTGAGGCTTTCTCAGCCGCAATTTGCACGCCTGCTTGGTGTTGGCGTTGGAACCCTGCGCCACTGGGAGCAAGGCGAGCGCCAGCCTACCGGTGCGGCACGTGTATTGTTACGGGTTGCGGCCAAACACCCTAGAGCAGTTTTGGAAGCGGTGGCCTGATGGCGTCCCCACGGGGATTCGAACCCCGGTTCTCAATCGTGCTCGGCGTCATTGGTTTCGCTTTGCGCCATTCTAGAAATCATGGGCGTCGGGACCTTGTTGATGCTTGCAAGCGGCAAGGCAGCAATGCAGCATAGCGGCATGGCAACAACTCTTTCTGTGAGCAAACGCGGAGCGCTTACGCTTCCACCCGAGATGCGCCGTCGGCTCGGGCTTGACCGATTTTCGAGCCCCATGGTGATCGTTGAGGAGCGCGAAGGGGGGCTTTTCCTTCAGCCGGCCGCTGCTGTTCCAATGCGTGATATTCCAAAGGAAACCATCGAACGCTGGATCGCGCGCGATGAGGCTGAGATGGCAGAATTCGCGAGCGCCGGAACGCGCAAGCGGAAGTGAAGCTATTCATTGATACCAGCGTTCTATTGGCGGCGGCGGGCTCAGAAAATGGGGCATCCCGTTTCATTTTTGATCAGGCGACCGACCGCGAATGGGTGCTTAGGACAACCCATTACTGCCTGGAGGAAGCGCAGCGTAACGTTGCCAAGGTCGGGCGCAAAGCGTCCACGATCTTCAACGGGTCGTTGGTTCCCAGGCTCTCCTTGGTGCCGACCGAACTCACCTTCGACAAGGTGCTCGTGTTTCCTAAGGCCAAGGACCGCCCCGTCCTGCTTTCAGCGCTTGGAGCTGAATCCGACTACCTACTGACTTTGGATGAAGGGGACTTCCAAAAGGTGATTGGATCGCATGTCTATGGAATGGGAGTCAGCACGCCTGGGCTCTTCCTAATCGCTGAGCGAAAAGCCGGGCGCATTTGATCGAGCCATCGGCCTTCCGAAGTGATTTCGGCAATCGTTGGCGACATCCCGAAACATCTGCGTCGCTTAGTGATTTATTGTCACCTGTATTGTCACTTGGCTCAGAACCTAGAAACGAAAAACCCTATCATCTTACTGATAGAGTCTTTGGAAACGTGGCGTCCCCACGGGGATTCGAACCCCGGTTGACGCAGCCAGCTATTGCAGATCAACCGCTTACCGGTTTTCGCTCTGAGAGCAGACAGTAGTTGCTTCTGTAAACACTCAAGCTGTTGCCAGTCCTGTTGCCAGTCCCGCCGTTGCCTGTCGACGATGGTCGAACCCCTCAACGGATTTTACGCTGCACTAACATGCAGTTTCGAGCGCTCCCGCAATGCTTCATAGATGGGAACGTCGCTCATGGCCTCTGCAACGCCATAAGCCGCGAAACAACTCACCAGGAGCGGCAGCATGTAATCATATTTCCCGGTCAGTTCGACCATGAGTACGATTCCAGTCAGCGGTGCGCGCACGATGGACGTGAGAAGCGCTCCCATGCCGAGTACGGCAAACACCTCCGGATGCTCTGCCCAGATTGGGGCGAAATAATGTGCGACGCTTCCCACGGCAAGGCCACCAAGGGCCCCGATTACGAGAAGTGGCGCAAAGATGCCGCCGGCCGAACCCGATCCGTAGCTAACCATCGTCAGTACAAACCGTGCCGCCACGAGCACGATGACCCCGCGGATGGCTACTTCGCCGGCCATGGCGTGCTCGGCCAGAATCGCACCTGAACCGCTTACATCCGGGTAAATCCACGCTGCGAAGCCCGCCACCAGCCCCGCCAGGGCGCCCACTGCGAACGGTGGCCACCGTCGCAGCCGGTCGAAGCCGTCGAGGCTCGCCAATAGGGATCGGTTGAAGAGGACGCCGCCAAGGCCGGCGATACCCCCCACGACCAATGCTACCGGAAGGGCATTCAGTGACGGAACCGGCATCCCTCGCATCGCGAATACAGGCGTGTCGCCTGTCATTACGCGGCATACGACATCGGCCGTGACCGAAGCGAGAAAAGCGGCAACAAATATCACCGGAGTGAAGGCGCCATGCAGCTCCTCCAGCACAAAGATCACCCCCGCAAGCGGGGCGTTGAACGCGGCTGCCAAACCGGCTCCCGCTCCGGCGCTAATCAATGCCTTGCGCTCGCCTTCGCCCGGTTTCACACGAAACCAAGTCGAAACCATAAGCCCGGTTGCACCGCCAATCTGGATGGTAGGACCCTCGCGCCCCAGAGC
>Ga0265313_10002490_pt1 | contig 15871 bp, 11 predicted proteins | sample 4123metaG_FD_203122 | JGI IMG/M metagenome (GOLD analysis project Ga0265313, IMG submission 203122) | Rhizosphere microbial communities from Carex aquatilis grown in University of Washington, Seatle, WA, United States - 4-1-23 metaG | ecosystem: Host-associated > Plants > Roots > Rhizosphere >...
TTGGCAGCTGTCGATCTAAGGCTCATCTTCGTTCCTTCGTCACTGCGACGAGGCCAGAACCCTCCTTAAATCAAAACCTCAAATCTGGGCCACAGGCGCTGACGGGGACAGAGCACAGTATCAAGATCAATTCAGCCTGCCCAGGATACTGCGCGACAGACCTCAACGGCCGACGCGGCTCGCGGCGCCGCTTGTTGTCTTCTTGGAACCAGAGAACCGCCAAGATTGGAGTGAGTTGCCCTAATGAGGACCGCCGGTCATTACGGCCTTCCACTGCTTGCGGACATGGCTGGCAATCGAAAGGACCACCAAGCCGCCAACGACGGTCAGGTGCTCTTCGGATTCAAGCTTGGCGGACATGGCAGCGATGCCCTCCATCGTCCAGAAATGATGCACCAAAGGGATCGTGAGCAGCGTAAAGACAGCCAACGCACCGGCGCCGAACCAAACCCAGCGATCAAGTACGATCAGCAGTGACGCACCGATCTCAACGAGAATGGTCAACGCCGCGACAAGCCACAAGGGTTGGATCCCGGCCAGCGCCATCGTTGTTTGGGCCCCGGAAAAGTCGAATAAGAAGCCAAAGCCAGCATACCAAAACATGAAAGTGACGAAGAGCCGCGACAAGTGCCACAGCCAGTCCGACTCCAGAGCGTCCGCAACGAATTTGGTCATTGTCGTTCCTCTGTGAGATAGCGACCTTGTCGGGCGCGGCCATCCACTATTTTTCGGCATCGGCGAGCTGTTTCGAGTGTTATCAACCGCTCAAGCTGGACCCGTTGTTCGGCAGACGTCTCGCTACCGAGCAATTTTTTGAAGCGTCCGATGTTCAGCCTTGCGACGAACCGGTCGCGCGTCCCGCATAATCTGGACGGACCGCCATGCGTGCGACTGACCACAGGACGGACAACCGCGGGTCGTCGAATAGGGCGGGATCGAAATGTGGCCGCGGGCCAATTCGACGGCGATGATGCCGTCCTCGCCGGTGACCGGACATTGGATCCTAACTCGAAACATATTTGCCTTTCGCTGCCTGCCATATAGCCGCCCGCGAGAAAGCGATGGTGTTCACTGTTGCACAGTAGCGCTGGTTGCGAGCGGGATAGGATAGACCATTGCTGGCGTGCGCAGACAGGAGCCGGTGCCTGGGAGAGTCCAGCGGATCCTCCCACACACATGGAAGGGAGGGCTTGGTTGATCTGCGGCCGATCTTTGACGCTGCAAATTGCCTGGTCGAACGCCCGATCATGCGGTGCCCGGAATGAAACAAGTACCGCGCTTTAGAGGCCGGTCGGCATCTTTTGGAAGCCACCGTGAATACGTCCACTTGGGCGTCGATATGTCTTATACGTTCAGGAGCGACGATGGCGCCGGAAACACGTGCGGCAGGTGGACAGAGCCCCATCTCTGTACGGCGCGCCCTTCTTCTAGCGATTGCGATCATCGTTGCGGCGGTTTTTTTTCTGATTTATCCGCGGTTCTTTGGAAGCGGCGCCGGCACTTCTCCTGCCACTGGATCAGGTAGCGTTGCCCCTAACGGAGCGCCGGCCAACGTGAACAGCACTCACACTGGTTCCGCGGGAGCAGCTCCCGTCGCGGTCATAGTGGCCGTCGCTGCCAAGCAGACAATACCGATCACCAACACGTCGATCGGGCTGATGGAAGCCGTCGAGACTGTCGTCGTGCGGACGCGTGCCGACGGACTTGTGCTTGCCCAGCCCGTGATCGAAGGACAACTCGTCAAGGCAGGCGATGTTCTGTTGAAACTGGATGATCTGCCGGCACAAGCGGTGATCGCCAAGGACCAAGCGCAGATCGCCAAGGATCAGGCGACTGCCGCTTCAGCCAATGCCGATCTTGCGGGGATCCAAAGCCTTGCAACCAAGCAAGTCGACAGCCAGCAGCAGCTCTATCAGGCGCAAGCCGCCGCCAAGGTGGCGGAGTCGGTGATCGGCGTGGACCAGGCCCAACTCCAGACCGATCAGCTTACCCTCGGCTACATGACTATCACCGCCGCGATCGACGGACGTGTCGGAACCGTCAATACGTCGGTCGGCAACATCGTCCACGCGGCCGACACTTCGGCCGACGGACTTTTGACGATTACCAAAATGTCGACGCTCCGGGCGTCATTTTCGGTCGCTGAACGTGATCTCCGCAGCTTCCGGACGGCGCTGGCGAAGAACAAAAGCCTTCCGGTCCAGATCCTGATCCCCGGGGACACGAAGCCGATCGCGATCGGCACGCTCGCCTTCATTGATTCAAGCGTTGACCCGACTTCCGGCACCCTGGTGGTCAAAGCCGATGTCGACAACAGCGCAAGACAGCTGTGGCCGGGCGAATACGTCTCCGCCGTGACCCAACTTGGCGCCTATACCGACGCGACGACGGTGCCGTTGATCGCTGTGCAGGCCGGCGATAGCGGCGCGTTCGTCTTTGCGGTTGGGGCAGATCAAAAGGTAAAAAAACAGCCGGTTACCGTAGTGGCTACAGTCGACGATACCGCGGTGCTCGGCCCGGAGATCAAGCCCGGCGACCATGTGGTGGTGGAGGGCCAGCTGCGGCTCGCCGACGGCTCGTCGGTCAAGCAGACGATTCAGGGCCCGCCCGACGCGGTCGCGGCCAGCCAGACGAGCACACCACCGCAAACGAGTTCGTCAGCCGTCGGCGGCACGCCTGTCGACGGCGACCTGCCGACTGCGAGTACAGCCGTGCCGCAGCCGAGCGCGAACCCGGTTGCCATAGCCAACTAGGGAGGCGTCGGGGTCATGAACTTCTCAGCGTTCTTCATCCGCCACCCCGTCGCGACGATCCTGCTCGCCATAGCCATGGTCGCAGCCGGTGCGTTCGCCTATTCGCTTCTCCCAGTAGCCGCACTTCCCGAGGTCGACTTCCCAGTGATCTCGGTATCCGCTTCGCTTCCAGGCGCCGCGCCGGATACGATGGCCAATTCGGTCGCCACCCCGCTGATCAAGCAGTTTTCGACGATTGACGCGATCTCCACGATGAGCGCGACGAGCACACAAGGCTCGACCTCGATCGTCATTCAGTTCGACCTTAGCCGCAACATCGACCAAGCGGCTGCAGACGTGCAGGCGGCCATCGCGCGCACCCTGAAGCAGTTGCCTGCGAACATGACTGCGCCCCCCAGCTACCGGAAGACCAACCCCGCCGACTCGCCTATCATGCTCCTGGCGCTGCAGAGCGATACTCAGTCGCTCACGCAGCTCGACGCCTACGGTGAGGACGTGATTTCGCCGGCGCTCTCCACGGTCGATGGTGTTGGTGAGGTGCAAGTGTTTGGCGCCCACCAATACGCCGTGCGCGTGGAAGTGGACCCGGCAGCGGCGGCGACGCGTGGGATCGGGCTCGATCAGCTGACCGCCGCGGTGGGCAGCGCGAATTCCATCGCGCCGATCGGCACGCTCACCGCTACCCACCAGCAGTTGGCGATCGAGTCCAATGGTCAGCCCAGCAATGCTGCCCAATTCAAGCAAATCATCATCGCCTCACCTAACGGTAAGCCGGTGAGGCTCGGCGATGTCGCCGATGTCGTCAATTCGGTGGCCAATACCCAGACCGCCAGCTCTTATGACGGCAAACCCTCGATTGTCCTGGCCGTCTTTCGCCAGCCCGGGGCCAATACCGTTGGTGTGGCAAGCCGCGTGAAGGCGATGCTTCCAAAATTCCTGAAGGACCTCGGTCCGACAGCCAAGCTCAATATTCTCAACGATCGCTCGACCTCGATAAAGGCCGCGGTCAACGACGTGGAGCTGACCCTCACCATTACCATCGGGCTGGTCATCCTGGTCATCTTCATTTTCTTGAGGCGCGTCTCGGCGACGCTTATCCCCACGCTGGCAGTGCCGACCTCGCTAATCGTGACTTTCGGTGCGATGTATGTGCTCGGCTTCTCCATCGACAATATCTCGCTGCTCGGCCTGACGCTCGCCGTTGGGCTCGTGGTCGACGATGCCATCGTGATGCTCGAGAATATCGTCCGGCACATCGAGGAGGGGATGCAGCCGATGGAGGCGGCGCTCACCGGAAGCCGCGAAATCGGCTTCACCATCGTGTCGATTACAACTTCGCTGGTCGCCGTATTCATCCCGGTGATGCTGATGGGCGGCGTTGTTGGCCGAATCTTCAACGAGTTTGCGGTAGTAGTGACGATCGCCATCGTCGCCTCGGCGGTCATCTCACTAACCCTGACGCCTATGCTGTGTGCTCGACTGCCGCCGCGTAATCGGAACACGGACACTAACAGAAAGCCGATCTTCGAGCGCGCCTTTGACACCGTTCTCGGCGGCTACGCCTGGATGCTCGATCTCTGCCTGAAGGCCAAGCCCGTTGTCGCGCTCGTCTTCCTCGGCACGGTGGTTGCGACCGTGTTCATGTTCGAGACCATCGACAAGGGATTCTTGCCAATCGAAGACATCGGCGAGCTGTCGATCTCGACGCAGGCGCGACAGGACATTTCTTTCGGCGACATGGTGGCCCTGCACAATCAGGTTGTCGACGTGGTCCGCAAGGAGCCCTTTGTGGCCCACGTCGGCTCATCGGTCGGGGGTGGGTTCGGATCGTCGAGCGTCAACTCGGGTAGCCTCTTTGTCGAGCTGCAGCCTAAGAACCAACGACCAAATCTCGAGACGGTTCTGACGACCTTGCGCCGTGACCTCGGCAAGGTTCCGGGCATCTTGAGTTTCGCGGTGCCCGTGCAGAACCTCACACTCGGCGGGCGTTCATCACAGAGCCAATATCAATTCGTTCTACAGTCAACCGATCGGAATACCCTTTACCAATGGGCCCAAAAAGTTGCCGACGCGATCAAGGCGGACTCGAACCATTTTACGGATGTAGCGACCGACCTGCAGAACAACGCGACACAAGCCAATCTCGTCGTCGATCAAGACAAGGCGAACCAACTCGGCATCACGGCGCAACAGTTGCGCACCACCCTTTACAACGGCTTCGGCACCAATCAGGCGTCGACCATCTTCGGGGCCGGTGACAGCTATGAGGTTATCGTCGAACTCGACCCGAAGATTTCGTGGACTACGGAAAAGCTCGACCAGATCCACATCTTCTCGACCAATGGCAAGCTCATTCCACTGTCGTCGTTCGCGGAGGTGAAGCGCACCGCCGGCCTGCTGTCGATCAGCCAGCAGGGCCAGTTGCCGGCCGTCACCATCTCTTTCAACTTGCCTACGAACGAAGCGCTGGGGACCGCCGTCGACCTACTCGGCAATTTGATGACCACACTGAACGTTCCCTCCACGATCACGAGTTCATTCGCCGGCACCGCGCAAGTATTTCAGGACGCCGTCGCCAACCAGGGCATCCTGATCGGCGCGGCGATCCTTACGATCTATATCGTGCTGGGCATCCTTTACGAGAGCTTCATCCACCCACTGACCATCCTGACCGGTCTCCCGGCCGCGGCGGCAGGCGCTCTCGCCACACTCGAGCTCTTCGGCTTCGATCTCAGCGTCATCGCGATCATCGGGATCTTGATGCTGATTGGCATTGTCAAGAAGAACGCAATCATGATGATCGATTTTGCGCTCCAACGGCGACGCGCCGGCGCCGAGCCGCTCGAGTCCATCCGCGAGGCGTGCCTCATCCGCTTCCGCCCTATCATGATGACGACGCTGGCCGCGTTGATGGGCACACTGCCGATTGCGTTGGGTCTTGGAGCCAGTTCCGAACTGCGCCAGCCGCTCGGCGTTGCCGTAGTCGGAGGCTTGATTGTCTCGCAGGTTCTCACTCTCTTTATTACGCCGGTCATCTTCCTCTACATGGAAGCGTTCTCGCAGAACTTATCGAGTTTCTTTGATTGGCTGAGCCGACTCGGACGGCCCGTCGTACAATCAAGATGAAAGTGCGACGGCGCACGCTTGGTCTTTCTCCCTTAGCTCCTTTCGGTGGTTTTTCCGCCAACGATCGTTGCCGACAAAATCGAACGTCCGCTATTGATGCTGTGGACGGCTCCTCCACCGGCATCGCGATGTGCCACGTTGCGGTGTTCTGAGGTACCGCAAGAAAGGAGCCGCCCATGGAGAACATTAGCACCATCGGCCTCGACATCGCGAAGTCGGTGTTCCAGGTCCATGCAATCAGTGAAGCCGGAGAGGTTGTCGTCCGCCGGCAGTTGAAGCGTCGCCAGGTGCTGCAGTTCTTTGCCGCGCTGAGGCCGTGCCTGATCGGCGTGGAGGCCTGTGCGACCGCCCATCACTGGGCGCGAGAGCTGATAAAGCTTGGGCACGAAGTGCGGCTGATGCCACCGCGCTATGTGAAGCCCTCCGTCAAGCGCAACAAGAACGATGCGGCGGATGCCGAGGCAATCTGCGAGGCAAGCGATGGGCCAAGAAATGCTCGACCGACTGCAGCGTTACCTCAGTGATTTCAAACTGCACCGGTCTCCCCGTCTTGATCTGGACAACGGTACCGCGGTCGCGACCAATCTGGCCCGAACAAACGTCATCGATCTTCAATCGGACCAGGTCGCAGGCGCGAAGCTTACTGTCGATAGCAAGATTGAACAGCGCGACGTCCCGAAGGGACGCAGCCATCTCGAGTCGAACTCGAATGGACTAAACTTAACGAGGCAATAGCGGCCGCTTCCGACCGACAAGTAGTCCTTTGTTCCAGGGGCGAACCGACTCAGGCGCGAGAGTGTCCGTGGCATTGACCTCGCCACCCCACCCACCGCTTCGCTCACCGCGAGCAGCTGATCTTAGCCCAAAAAGGCTGGATACCGCCCTGAGCGGCCGTTTGCGTTTTGCCTGGGTCGAGGCAATCGTGGCTTTTCGGAAGTGCACCCAGGCTTTCTTTCTCCTCAACTATTTCCGTTCCGAAGGCCTCTGTCAGCCATAGCGACAACGGATTTCCACGAACTCTTGGCTTGAAGTTAAGCACTAACGGCGGGACATTGAGGCATCGATCCCTTACGGTTGAGATCAGCGATGGGACGGTCGCGGATGGTGGTGGTGGCAATCGTAGCCGCAGGGCTATGTGCCTCCGTCGTTGCCGCGATGGCGCAGCCGGCTGCATCGCCGCCGACGCTATCGGACGTCATAAAAGGCTTCGGATCATCGAACGGCGCTGCAGCCCAACCACCCTCGGGAACGGTCTCCTTCACCGACGTCTTCGACGAGGCGCCCGACGAGAATTGGGGTCCCGACGACGGCCATAGCTTCATCGGCGACGGCAAATTTCAGTTCCACGTTCCGGCAGGGCAACATGTCGAACGGTACACCCGCCGGTATTCGGGCAATGAGGTCGACGTCCAGGTCGATGTCGTCGCCGCGGCGAATACCGGTGCCTCGACGTCGGCCGGCCTGGTCTTTTGGGCGAGCGCCAGCCGCGACAGCTTGTTCCTGATCGACCCCATCCAGGGCCGTTTCGCCGTGTTTGACGAGAGCGGCGGCAAGCTGAGACCAGTCGAGGCGTGGAAGCCAACGCCGGAGTTGCACGTTGGAGCCGGCAAGAGCAACCGCATCGAGGTCGTGTCTACCGAAGACGAGGTCGACTTCCTCATCAACGGTAAGACTGTCGACGCGGAACCAGGACCCGACCAGATGTCGGGACCCTTGACCGGCCTCTACGCCGCCAGCAGCGACACCGGACCCGGCAACTACGCCTTCTCCAACTTCTCTGCGCACACGCCGGCTCCGAAAGCACCGTCACAGCGATCGGCCGTGGCCGGTGTCTGGGATTACATCAGCGGCCCTCTGTCGAAGCCGCCGGAGGGGGGGATTACGTTTGTCGGGCCGCCCGCGCCGACCGGCGTCGGGCCGGGACAGACACTCTTCACCGATGACTTCAAGACGCTCGACCCGTCGGCATGGGCACCGCCTGACGAATACAGCTATGTGCAGAACGGCAGGTACGAACTGCATGCCTCGGCAAAGGAGGCGGTCAATAGATTCAGCAACAAATACACGGTCACTGATGTCGACTTCCAAGCGGATGTCGTCGCCGATCCGGAAACCAAGATCAATGCCATCGCGGGTCTGAGCTTCTGGGCGGACGGGACCGGCGACGTCGAGACCATTTTTGAAATGGATCCCGTCGACGGAAGCTTCGCTGTCGGAAGCCAAGCCGCTGGCAAGTGGACCGACATCGCCACTTGGCGATCAACGCCGCTCATCAACCTCGGCGCCGGCAAGACCAACCGGATGGAGGTTGTGGCCGGTCACAGCAAGACCTTCTTTCTGATCAACGGCCATCAGGTCGCCGAGATGGCAACGCCCGTCAGCCTCCCCGGATCGTTCATCGGCCTCTATGCCGAGGGCAGCGATACCGATCCGGGCGATTTCGGCTTCTCCAACTTCTCGGCGAAGGTCCCCATCGACAGCGATTTTCCCCCGGGCGCGGTGTCGGCGCCAGCGACGGCGCCGGGGCAGCCGATCTTCACCGACGACTTCAAAGGTCTCGATCCGTCGTGGGGTGTCGCCAACGGCGCCAGCACGGTCAGGGACGGCCGCATGGAGCTCACCGACGCCGCCAACGACGGCACCATCCTCGTCAACAGCAAGTATGCCTACGGCGAGGCGGATGTATCGACCAGCATCGTTGAGCAGGCGGGCGGCCCCGACGATGCGGGCGGCGGCCTGCTCTTCTGGAGCGCCGACGGCGACGACTACGTCCTGTTCGTCGTGAACCCCGCGAGCGGCCAGTTCGCCGTGTTCCGCCAGGATGGCGACAAGAGCACGACGCTGATCGACTGGACCAACTCGAGTTCCCTCGATGTCGGCGTCGGCAAGACCAACAAGATCGTTGTCGCGCTGCGCAAGGACAAGGCTTATCTCATCATCAACGACCATCAGGTCGGCGAGATACCGGCGCTGACCAATCCGCCGGGGTCGCTGATCGGCATCTATGGCGAAGGCGGCCAGAAAGCACCGGCGACGCTCGCCTTCTCGAATTTTTCGGCAGTGGCGCCCGCCGGTGAAGGCCCACCCGCGGGCGTCGCCGTCGAAGCACCGCCCGCCGCCAGATCGTCCGGCCCGCCGGCCGCCGTAGCGGCGCCCACCGTGGCGCCGGGTGCGGTCATTTTCTCCGACGACTTCAAGACCTTCGACCCGTCGTGGGGCCAGCCGGACGATTCCAGCTTCGTCCAGAACGACCGGCTTGAATTGCACAGCAAGGCCGGCCGCGAGCTCGACCTCATCAACGGCAAGTACGCATACAGCCAGGCGGATATCGTGGTGACGGCGGCCGCCGAGGAGGGGACGCCGCAACAGGGTGCCGGCGAGGGCCTGCTCTTCTGGGCGGCCGACCCGGACAGCTACACGCTGTTCAACGTCGACCCGATGACCGGGAATTTCGCCGCCTTCCGCCAGCAGGGCGGCAAGCGCACAACGCTTATCGACTGGCGCGGTACCTCGCTGTTCAATCCGGGTATCGGCAAGGTCAACCGCATTGGCGTGGGCCTACGCGACGGCAAGGCGCTGCTGATGATCAACGGCCATCAGGTCGGCGAGATCGCTGCCCCATCGGCCCCGCCGGGCGCCTTGATCGGGCTCTACAGCGAGGGCTCCGACAAGGCCCCGGGCGACATCGGCTACTCGGATTTCTCCGTCGCAGAGCCCGCCGACGGCAGCTTGCCGCCTGGCACCGCGGCGGCGCCTGCCGCCGGTCCTGTCCAGGTGATCTATTCGGACGACTTCAAGACGCTCGATCCGTCGTGGGGCACGTCCAGCGCCGCGACCTACGTCGAGAAGGGCCGACTCGAATTGCGCAGTGCGTCCAACGATGAAATCGATCGTATCAACAGCAAGTATGCCTACTCGGACGCCGACATCGAAACGTCGGTCGTCGAGGAGACCGGCAACGCGCCGGGGCCGTTCGGCGGCATCCTGTTCTGGGCGGCGGATTCGGATAACTACACGCTCTTCGGCGTCGACCCGCTGGACGGCAAGTTCGCCGCCTTCCAGGTAGTCGACGGCAAGAGCGTGACGCTGACCGACTGGACCGAGGCGAGCGCAATAGTGCAAGGCGTCGGCGAAGCAAACGCCATCGGCGTCATCCTTCAGGGGGGGCAGGCGCGCCTGTTGATCAACGGGCAGCCGGTCGGCAAGGTCGCGATGCCGGCCAACGTGCCCGGCAGGCTGGTGGGACTCTACGCCGGCGGCAGCAAGCTGCCGGGAAGCTTTGGTTACTCCGATTTCGTGGTGAAGGCGCCTCAGACTGCAAAGGTGGCGAGCACCGCCGCGCCGACGACTGCCTCCGCAACCGATGTTGCCCCCCAACCGCAAAACGACGTGGCCCCGCCGTCCGTACAGCAGCAGACATCGCAACACGGGACGCAGTCTTCACCAGGGTCGGCGCACGGTGTCTCTTCACCCGCACCATCGGCTTCGCCGCAAAACCAAGCCTCCGCGACCCCACAGGTGTTGTCGCCGGCGTCTCAACAAGAGGCTGCTCCGTCTCTGCCGCTGGCGCCAGCTGCGCTGCCCCCAGCGGCAGCGGCATCATCGCAGCAAGCCGCAGCGCCTACGCAGATGTGCCCAGGACAGGTCGTCCTTGAGGATGATTTCAAACGGATGGACCCGGGGTGGGGCAAACCCGACCGGACGGTTTTCGTCACGCCAAATCATGCCTTCGGCATCGCGGCTCCCGCCAACCGGATCAATGGTCGCATCGATCTTGCGTCGCGCTATGTCGACGCCGATGTGTGCGTCGAGTCGTTCCTCTCCGCGACAAGCGATCCCGGCGACGTCGGCGGCCTCGCTTTCTGGGCCGACGACGCCAGCAGCTATTATGTCCTGCTGATTACCGGCGACGGCAGGTTCGGTGTGCGCCGCTCGGTGCAGGGCGCGTCCGCCATGGCCATCCCCTTTACCCGGACCAGCGCCCTGAAGACCGGCAAGAACGTCGCCAATGCGCTGGAGGTAAGCCTGCGTGGCGATCGGGCCAGCATCATCATCAACGGTCAGCAAGTGGGAAGCTTCAGCGGCCAGCCACCAGCAAAGGGCAGCTACATTGGCCTCCAGGTCAGTGCACAACCAGCCGGCGCCACCGTCTGGGGCTTCTTCCATCTGGTCGTATCGGGTCCGGTTGCCTCGTCACAGTCGACAGATGCGGCGGCCGAGGTGTCGTCCACGGCTCAGGCGCCACCGGCCGCCCAAGCTCTGTCCTCCCCTCAGGCGCCACCCGCTGTGCAGGCATCGGCCTCCGTGAGCGCGGCGTCGGGCCCACCGGCCTGCGGGGGCCAGATGCTCTACCAGGACAATTTCCAGACGCTCGATCCCTCGTGGGGCGTGGCCGATCAATCCGCTTACATTCAGAACGGTGCGTTGATGCTCGCGGCGGGGCCGGGCGGGACGACCAGTCGTATCAACGGCAAGGGGCGCTACGGCGATTTCGACGTCTGCGTCGCGGCCGGAACGCCACTCGCACAGGATGTTGCCGGCTCGGCGGGCCTGATCTTCTGGGCAAGCGATCCGAAGAACTTTTATATGCTGGCCGTGTCGGCTGTCGGTTCCTACGCGGTGCTTCGCTATGCCGACGGACAGATCTCGGACGCGGTGCCGTGGACATCCACGGCGGCTCTCAAGACGGGCGCGGGAATCTGGAACCAGTTAGAGGTGACTGCCGTCGGCAATACCGCGAGCATAGCGATCAACGGCCGGCCGCTCATCGCCGTGCAGGGCGGGCCGCCCGCGAATGGAAGTGTCATCGCCCTGATCGTTGCGGCACCCAGACAGTCGCCGACGACGTGGGCGTTCGGGCAATTGCGAATTGCGATTCCGACCGATGCCATGGCCTTGCCAGGCGCCCCATCTCGATCGGCGCCAAGGTCGGCGATCTCGGCCACGCAACAATAGGGGATGTTTTTGCCAGTCGAAGCGGGCACGGCGGACAGCCCGCCCGCCGTCACCGCCTGTTCGCCCTCGCCCCCCAGATCACCGCCAGCAGCACCAGCAGAAAATCGGCGTAGAGGCTGCGTGCATCCTGCACCGCCAGCCGCTCGGCCGCCTCGCCACCGACGGGCGGGACAAAGCTTTGGCGCGTTCGCGCGAGCACCGCTGCGTAGATCGCAGAAAACACCATGATGCAGCAGATCGACATGATCCATTCCAAGCCACCTGAGGGCGCTGTGTCCGGCGGCATCGGCCCCAGGCCAAGGGCAAAGAGCAGATAGGCGATCCCATCCGGCCAGAAGGCCGTCAGGAGGAAGGTCGCCAGGCCGAAGCCGACAAGGCACATAACGAGGACCACGGCGACAGCCGAGAAGGGCCGCCGCCTGGCCGCAGTCCAGAGGCCGACGGCGCCGAACGAGACCGCCAGGACGGCGAATACACTTGCCATCGAGGCCGGCGCGAGTGGCAGGAACGCCATGCCGAAGGCCAGGCCGATCAAGGCGGACTGTGCGACCAGAAGCCCCTGCGCCGCCGGCGCGGACATCGGCTTGAACCGACGCGCCAGCAGGATGGCGACGACGAGCGGTATCACAATGAGGCAGAGCCAAAGAATGCCGTTGTCCTCGAAACTCTGAGGCACCAGGCGGTGAGTCAGCCAGACGACGACGGCAGTGACCGCAGCGCTCGCACTCATATAGCCGGAGACGCGCGCGACATGAGCGCCGAACGGCGTGACTGGAGGAGTCGTGACTGCAGGAGTAACGGACATCGGTCGATTCTGAAGCATCGCCGCCTTGCCCGCTTGGCGGCACGAAAATATGGCGCGGAGACTTCGGCATCGACAGTCTTCGACGGATCGTCGCCGATCCGCGCGCCGACGGCAAAGCACTGTCCTCAAAGCTACACGTAGCCGAAGCGCCCTTGTCGCTCCGGCGGTATCCTCCTACGGCGGCGCCGTTACTCGATAGTCCTTGATCTCGAAGTCGTATCCCGGATCCGGCACCGCCTTGTCGGTCTGCATGTAGATGCCAAACTGAAGACTGGCCTGCGGAATTTGTGCCCGGAGCTTGCCGACCTCGGTACCGTTGAACGAAGAGGTAATCAGGTTTTGGCTAACGTTGACTTCAAGGACAATCGGTGACCCCGGCTGCACGACGCCGGCGCTCTTGGAGTAGTCCGCCACTTCGCTCCAGTGCTTCTGCGAGTCCCGCCACAGCGAGAGCGTGTTGTCGCTGCCCCACTGGAAAACGTACATGTTGTCGGCATCCGACAAAAGGAACGCGAGGCCGATCACCGCGGTATTGCCTGATCCTGCCGGCTGGGGCGCCACGGCTTCCATGCAAAAGTCACCGGTGGTCGCGTTGAACGTCTTGTTCCAGTAGGTCCAGTAAGTGTCCTGGCTGCCGAAGTGCATCTTCAGCCCGCCGCCAAACGTAGCCTCAGGATCGCTGGCCCAGCCGCCGGTATTGTCCGCGAAATTGTCCTCGAAAATCGCCTGTCCCGGCTTGTCGGCACAACCGGCCGCAAACGCCTGCGGTGACAGAGACAGGGTCAGCAGAAGCAGGATTGGAAAATGCTTCATCATATTCCACCCCCTTGCAATCTCCGCCGGCCGTCGCACTGACAGCCAGCAGAGAACTCGTCGCCCTCGGCCCTACTTTGGCAAGAAGAGACCGTCGAGAGCAAGACCCAAGCCGGGCCCCACCGCTGGTCCGGCGCAAGGCTTCGCGGCAGGAATGATCCGCGGCGTGGTTGCGCGGTCGCACCACGTTGCCCTGTCGCGCGGTCCAAGCGATATTGTGAAGACGCTGCCATGGTTGCGGAGGTCATCGCGGTGAATCGCACCCGCAGATTGGAAGCCAGTTTGCCCCAGGTGCTGGCGGCGGCTTTCTTCGCCACTGCGCTCGCGTCGCTGATCGCCCCGGCCGCCGCGGACTCGACTGGAACGCCGTTTCCGCCGACCGTCGCCAAGAGCTATCACGCGCCGGGCTACGTCGCGCCGCCGGCCTCGACTTCGGGCAAGACCTCCATCCTCGATCTGTTCAGCGCCATGCCTAACCCGAACTGGGGGCCGGACGACGCCTACAGCACCGTCGCGCTGGCCGCCCTCAGGTTTCATGTGCCGGCGAGGCAGCAGGCGATGCGCTTCGCCGCCGGATACAGGGATCCGGAGGTGGACCTGACGGCCACGGTCGTTCCGCCGGAAGAATCCAAGCCGGGGTCGGTGGCTGGCCTGGTCGTGCAGGCCGACGGCAAGGGCAACGCTGTGCCGTTGTTTCTTATCGACCCGGTCGCCCAGGCGATCCGCCGTCTACAGCGAGGTGGGCGGCAAGCTCATTCCACTCCACACATGGTCGGACGATCCGGCCCTGGTAAAGTGGATTCCCACCTACCACCACGTCAACCGCATCGAGGCGATCGCCGGCAAGAACTCGGCGGTGTTTCTTATCAATGGTGTTCAGGTCGCCGACATATCGCTGCCGGCGACGCCGACGGGTTCGCTTATCGGCTTCTACGCCGCCGGTAGCGACAGCGACGAGGGCGACTTTGCGTTCAGCAACGTTCTGGCGCATTTCCCGACATCCGAGCCGCCCCGCCCTTGGGGATGGCGGAAGCCCCGACCGCTGCTAGCGGCCCGGCAGCGACGCCGGCCTCCGGCATGCCGCGCAATTCGGACCTCGCCATTCAGGCGCTGACAGGGACGACCACGGGGGTCGGAGGCTTCGCGAACGAGAATACCGCGACCGACTTCAAGCCGGGCGACATCATTTTCACGGACAATTTCCAGACCCTCGACAAGGATTGGAACGTCGACGATCTCGACGCCGTCGTTCAAGGAGGGCGGTTCATCATAAAGGCGGCCACCGGCAGGCAATTTCGCCTGCCAAACCTGAAATACAGTTTGCCGCAGTTCGACGTGGCGATCGATGTAGCGGCGGCGCCCGACTCTGCGACCCATGCTTCGGCCGGCCTGGTCCTTTGGGACACGGGCGACACCTACACCTTTTTTCAAGTCGCCCCGGGCCGCAACACCTTCGCGATCTATAACATTGCTCCCGGCGGCGATACGCCGGTCGCGGACTGGGGCACCGACCCTGCGATCAACACGGGGCGGGGCGCAACCAACCATCTCGAGGCGATCGCGGGCGACAAGAAGGTGTTCTTCCTCATCAACGGTCATCCCGTCGCCTCGATGGCCCCTCCGTCATCGTCGACGCTCGGCTTCCCAATATCGGCCTGATAGTTCTAGCCGCCGATGACGGGCCCGCCGCTTTCAAGTTCGCCAACCTCGTCGTTAAAACGCCGCCGAAAGTCATTACGAATCTGGTCCCCGCGCCTCCGCCCACGGCGCCGGGACAGACGATTTTCAGCGACAAATTCAGCAGCCTCGACCCTTCGTGGGGGCATCCGGATGCCAATGTTTCCGCCGCCGGTGGCCAGCTTCACGTCACGGTTCCCGCCAACCAGACAGACGACCCGATAAACGGCAAATACAGCTATGGGCCGATCGACCTGTCGACCGACGTGACCGTTCTGCCGAGCGGCGACCCGGCCATGGGGGGAGGCCTTGCGTTCTGGGCCAGCGACGATGGCGATTACACACCGGGTGTAAACTGTGTCGGCCCTTTTGGCGGCCGTTTTAGGAATTTGGCAGCACGAAGCTCCTAAGTTCCCGCTCGATTTAGATCTGGGTCCGGGAGTGAGTGCTTCCCATGTCTAGTCTTATGAACCGCTTCTTGAAGGATGAATCCGGCGCCACGGCGATCGAGTACGGCCTCATTGCCACGCTGATCGCTGTCGCCATCATCGTCGGCGCTGGCGCCCTCGGCACCCAACTGAACGCCGTGTTCAATGGTCTGTCGACCAAGCTCACCGCGCCGTAACCGGTTCAATCTGCCATCGTTGAGAGCCGCGATAGAAAAGCCCGGCCCTGAGCGGGCGCAGAAGGACCGGGCTTCTACGCAAGCGGACTCGCCCAGGCGGTGGGCGAGTCGGGCTCC
>Ga0265313_10002492_pt1 | contig 15861 bp, 13 predicted proteins | sample 4123metaG_FD_203122 | JGI IMG/M metagenome (GOLD analysis project Ga0265313, IMG submission 203122) | Rhizosphere microbial communities from Carex aquatilis grown in University of Washington, Seatle, WA, United States - 4-1-23 metaG | ecosystem: Host-associated > Plants > Roots > Rhizosphere >...
ATTGGCGCCGAAATCCTGCCAACCGGAAACATCTGTACCGTTTTCAAAGCCGTTATAAAAGGAATCGTATATCACTTTGATTCTCCTTCAGAGGATCGCAATCAAGTCCAGCGCGATGTCCGTTTCGTGGACAGTCGCACCAATTGAAAGACTAGGGAAATAGCTTTTTTGACCGAACCTGGTGATTGTTACCGGGCAGCGGCTGGAATTTGAGTGGGGGGACGAAGATGGTAGAAAGGATGCCTTGAGGGCGCCTTGCTTTGAAGGTAACAGCGCCAGCGGGCGATAACGTGTTTGTATTGTGGCTGTATTGTGGTAGTCCCCCAAAAGGTCACAAATCAGGTATCCTGCAATGGAAAGCTGGAGATTGACATGCCGAAAATCCTCCTTGTTGAAGATGACAAAGATCTGGCCAAGATCATTTCGGAATATCTGAAATCCGAGCAATATTCCTTTGAAATTGCCCACGACGGCACAACAGGATATGAATTTCTCGTGCATGGTCACTTCGATCTCATAATTCTCGACTGGAACTTGCCGGGAATGTCCGGTGTTGAGCTTTTGAGAAAATACCGGGCCGGTCAGGGTGTCAGCCCGGTGCTCATGCTTACCGGCAAGAAAGAGATTACCGACAAAGAAGAAGGTTTGGACACTGGTGCCGATGATTATCTGACCAAGCCATTCAACATGCGCGAAATGACGGCTCGCATCAGAGCACTGCTTCGTCGCCCGGCTCAATCAGTAAGCAGTACTCTAAAAGTCGGCAATCTGGAATTGGATCCGCACAAACACAAGCTTTTAAAAAACGGCGAAGACGTACACCTTTTGCCAAAGGACTTTTCATTGCTGGAATTTTTCATGCGGCACCCAGATGAAGTGTTCAGCCAAGATGCGCTAATACAGAGAGTTTGGAGTTTTGATGCCGAAGCCACCTCTGATGCCTTGAGGACATCAATTAAGAGATTGAGAAAGAAGCTGGACGATACAGAAGACGAAGAGGAATCAATAATTGAAACCGTGCGCAGAGTCGGGTATCGTCTCAGACAAAAGTAAAACTAAGGAAGTATTGGTGCCACGATGGCGAGCAAAGATAAGAAATTGCGGCTTTCGCTGGCAGCTAAAGGATTGCTTCTTCTCGCCGTCCCCCTCTGCTGTGAAATAACCTTTGTCCTGTTGCTCACACATTTTCAGCACGAGGCAGATGCCGAATCGGTTAAAGCGCGTGAAGCAAGAGATATCTCCGATCGAATAAACAAGCTGAGCGGAGACTTCTATGTAGCAGTCCGGGCTCTGGGGGTTGGCAAATTAAGCAGATGGTTGCAAAAAGGCTATCTCGACCGCGCATATAAAGAACATCTGCAGACCATTCGACAACAATACCAGGGATTGGCGAACGTCACGAAAGACAAGCCGAATCTCTATTTCACCGTCAGCCAGTCAATTAAGACTCTCGACGAAATTGAATCAATCCTGGACAGAGCCTCCAGAGACATTGCTCAGGGACGCATACAAGATGTGATAGACAGATACGAAGCAACCACCGCCAGAGTCAACAGCCTGATCGAGCGCATCGTCTCTCAAGAATTATTGCTGGTCGGCAAAAACGAGCGAGATTACGCTGAAAGTAGCGACGAACGCCAGACCGCAATCAGAAAACAGATTCTGCAATTCGCCATTGCCGCCGTAATAATGAATGCATTGTTCAGCGTCTGGCTGGCAGTTTTCTTAATACGAAACATCACTTCGCGTTTGCAAATCATGTCTGACAATGCCACAAAGCTGGCTGCCGAAGAGACATTGAACAAACCGCTTGCCGGTGACGATGAAATCGCAGAGCTGGATCATGTTTTCCATAGGATGGCGGACTCACTGGCAGAGGCCGCTCGCATGAAACAAGAGTTGGTCAGTATGCTGACACACGACTTGCGCTCACCGCTCATGGCCATTCAAGGATCCATTGATCTGATTCAGAAAAATGAGCACGCCAGAGAAGAAAGCATTCAAAAACTTCTCAGTTTGGCAAACCGCAACGGCAATCGAATGATGAACCTGATTGACGATCTTCTCGACATTCAAAAAATCAAAGCCGGCATGATGTCTCTGGATAAAAGCTCGGTCTGCTTAGCCGAGATTTTTGAAGAAGTTCGCTTGAGCCACGCCGATTGGCTGGAAGAATATGGCATTCGACTCAATATTGAAGATACGGCACTCTTTGTTTCAGCCGATGAGAAAAAACTGCAACGAGTGATCTTCAATCTGATTTCCAATGCTATTAAGTTTTCTCCCAAGAAAGGGATCATCGAAGTAAGAGCAAGCGAAGCTGGTGAAAACATAGAAGTTACAATCTCAGACCAGGGTCCAGGAATTCCTGAAGAGATGCTCAAAACAATTTTTGAACGATTTCAGCAAATAGACAGCATGCAGGCAAAGGACAGAGTTGGTTCGGGATTGGGGCTGACTGTCTGTCAATCGATTGTGGAACTGCATGGCGGCAAAATTTGGGTGGAAAGTGAAGTCGGCAAAGGAAGCGTGTTTCACTTCACGCTGCAGAAAGCGTGAGCTAATTAGTAAGCTGGTCGCCACATTACCGCCACACTAGTGCCACGATAAAACCATCTTCAGGCAATACGCTTGCCAGCGGTTGTCTCCTTTGTTCGTTCGGCAGCCACAGACTTACCAAAGAATCTTCCCAATCTCAACTACTGGAGTAACAAATGCTCGATCACAGTTTCGACCGTGCCAGCATGGCATCCTCTCAGGAAAGCAGCCGACCTGTCTTTGTCGACATGGCAAACCGACAAGATGTACAAAATGTTTTTAATCAAAAGCGAACCTCCACTGATAGCAACTCAAATCGTCAGGACGGCTATCTGAGCATGGACTATCCTTATGGTGATTCACATTCGGAAAACCATCATGGTCGGCACGGGCATCATCACAATCGACACCAGCAAGATACGACGAAGGACAAAAATGATGGCAGCGATGCAGGTAATGGTGACAGCACGAATTCCAAAATTGAGGTCGAACAACTTCTGCAACGTATCTTAGACTTGCTCAAGTCTATATTGGACAAAGAAAATGCCGCTGCCGAGACGTCATCTCCTTCAGAGCCAGCGGCAGGCATTGATAATTCAGGCGCTGCCACCGCTCCTGCACCGGAAAACAACGGAGCATCGAATGGGCAACCGGCTGAGAGTCAGGGTAGTGATAATACCCAAACGCCAAGCACCACTTCCGAATCAGGTTCAACCTCTAGTCCGTCAGACACACACACTACACCATCGACAGTATCAGGTGATGCTGTGCCGGGATCAGTCGATGCCGTTTGGGCGCAAAACGATCGCAATCAAGCCACTACATATGCGGAAGGAGACGACGCCTCCAGCAACCATTTGAACAGTACACACACCGATGTTCCTACAAAAGTTCCTGATAGTGCCAACGGAGTAAGCGCGTGGGGAATCGTCATGGGAGAAAACGGCGCCAATGTCGATCGCAATTCCAGCGCTCAGTTTAAGGACATGCAAACCTATGTTCATTTGAAGACTGGCGGCTGGGTGAAAGTCGAGGATGAAAATGACACCAGCAATAACAGTCGAATCGAGGGCATGACGGAAAACACCAATTTCACCGACGCCAAGCAGATGAATGTCGATCATGCAGATGGTGTGGGCAGCCTGGCCGCCCCTCCCGCGCCGGGAACCATGGATCACTTCGGAGTCGCCAATGCCACCTGGACGCCAGGCATGTTTGCCCCTGGCTCCATTGACGGTGTCTATATAACAGCCAATGCCAAAGCCAACGAAAATAATTCAGGGCTGGTGGCAAAACTGGGCGCCGACTGGTGGGCCAATGCCGGCACGTCTAATGCAACTATTCCCGGTATTCCGGGAACAAACAATTTCACCAAACTGACCGACCAATGGCAGCCCATGTATTTCACCAATCTCGACAAAACAACGCTGGAAAATGACCCGCCACCCGGAATAACCTCCGACTATGCTCCCACGAAAAGCAATGGCACTTCAGATGCAACGCCCAACCCAACCACTTCTGATACGAACACAAACTCGAGCAAGGGTGATACCAAACTGGTGATTCCATTTCCGTCATCCGACAGCCAATGGCAGCAAATCATCAATACCGCACCGAAAGGCAGTCTCACATTCCCAATATATTCGGGAGACAACTCGAAACCAGATGATTTCAGCTCCTTCGGTTCCGGTCTGTCTCAGCACATCGCCGAAGCCACCCAAGCAGGTCTCAAGCCGATCGGCTATATAGGTGTCAACTCAGGCACAAAATCACTCGACCAGGTGAAAAGTGAAATCGATGCCTGGTATGCCAATGCCCCGTCACTGCAAGGAATCTATCTGGGTGGTGCAGGCAAAAGCGATGCCAGCGGTTATGCAACCGATCCGGCCTCTGAAGCTTATTACAATTCCATCGCCGATTACATCCATTCAAAAGGAGGGATGGCTGTCATAAATGGTGTCTATGGCAATGGAGGAACACCCAATCCTGATTATGTAGGAAAGTTCGATGTGCAGGGCAGCTATGAATACTATCTGTCCAATCTGGCCAAGGAAGACATCAAGGATAGCTGGCAAAGAAATTACTCTGCCGACAACTTCATGGCCTTCGTAAGCGGTGTTGACGAAAGTCAGCTCAAGAGCACAGTCGACCGCCTGAAAGCTAATAATCGAGGCTACATATGGGTAAGCAATACAGACTATGGAGCCGATCCGGATTACTGGAATGCAGAGCTGCAACTGCTCAAGTAGAGTTTTTTGGGAAGAAGGTAGAAAAGAGACACCAATATTGGTGTCTCTTTTCCCTTTGAGTGCATTTGTGCGGCGGATTTCAAGTGATAAAATTGACAAGGGCATGAAAAATGGGATTAACTAGAGCATCCAATTCAAGAAACTCAAAAGAAGAGGTATTGAGATGTCCGGCCAATCATGTTCGGCGAAAATGACGAGTCAGAACCACGAGCATACTGCTTGGTGCGAAAGCAAGATTGGCGATCAAACCGGACGCACCTTCATCATCACGGGCGCCACAAACGGCATTGGTTTCGAAGCCGCGGACGCTCTTGCGGAACACGGAGCCTCAGTCATTCTCGCCAGCAGAAGCGAGGAAAAAACCAAAGAGTGCGCCGATAAACTCAAAGCCAAACATGGCAATCAAAATATCTTTTCAGAGAAGCTTGATTTGAGTTCTCTCAAATCGGTACGTGAATGTGCTGAAAGAATCCGACCTTTACATAAGAGCATCGACGTGTTGATCAACAATGCCGGAGTAATGGTGCCACCGTACACAGTTACAGAGGACGGGTTCGAATTGCAATTCGGCACCAACCATCTTGGGCATTTCCTTTTCACCGGCTTACTCTTGGAAAACCTGATGGCTAATGCCGGGTCCAGAGTTGTCACCCTGAGCAGCACTGCGCATCTGAGAGGAAAGATCAACTTCGACGATCTGCAAAGCAAGAAAAAATACATTGCCAATTTAGCCTACGCGCAATCCAAAATTGCCAACTTGCTTTTTGCATACGAATTACAGCGCCGTTTGGATAAAGCCAACTCAAGAACTATTTCTGTCGCTGCCCATCCGGGCTGGTCGAGAACTGGTCTGCAAGTGCACGCAGTCACCAAAACTTGGGTACGCACTCTGTTTGCAATGTTTGAGCCGATTTTCAGCCAGGACGCGCGTGCCGGAGCCCAACCAATGCTGATGGCGGCAACGGACAAACTTGTTTGCGGCGGAGAATATTTTGGTCCGGAGGGCTTCGGCGGTTCTAAAGGAAACGCAGCCCGTGTCGATTCAAATGCACTGTCGCATGATGTTGAATTGCAAAAGAAATTGTGGACAGTTTCAGAAGAACTGACGGGCTTGCGATATCCCGTTTAGAAACATCGGGGACTGATCGCAAATCTTCCTCAATCTCCGCTGCTGCCGGTAAATTTGATATCCATGTGCTCATTGCTGCGACTTTCCTTCAGGGCGTGCTTAAATGCCAGCTGCTCATCGCCAGTCCATTTGCTATGCTCGACTGTCAGGCTCTTTAGAATCAAGTTTTTTAGTTTCCTGGCGCACCTTGGCGTTATATTGCTGCCATCAATGGAAAGATGCTCCACCTGTTTCAATCCGACCAAATATTCAATACCTTTGTCGGAATAACGATTCTGTCGGATGTCCAATACAGCCACTTGAGGAATTTGTGCCAACAGTTTTAAGTCTTCGTCATTGAGATCGTCGCCGACCATATTCAACATTATCTTTACTTTGCTATGGCGCAAACGGGGCAAAATCAATTTGGCGTCGCGAACACGATTGAGTGCCAAAAGCGTCAACCTTGCCAGTGGCAAATTCAGCAAACCGTTGCCCGTCACATGTGTGTCATTTACTGCCAGAGTATTTAATTTCGACAGTCCTTTCATATTTGCCAGTGCGTAATCTGTAATTTCGGTATCATCCATGTCTATGAGGGTAAGTTCGCGCCAGTTTCTAATTGGGTCGGTGCTTTTATCATCGACCACAATTCCTTTTAGCGTCAGCTGCTCGACCTCATCATTGCGAAATCCGGAAATGGCTTTTGGATCCAATTCTACGTGAATCCGAAATGGGATTTTTACGCTTGCATGGGACCCGCGCATTGGAATGTACTTTTTAGGATCATCCCCATATCCAAAGTCACCGAATGACGTTTGTGGGAAATGAAAGTCTCTAACTTTAGAATTGCCCGGTTTCAGCACAGAATAAAACTCTTTCGGCGCCACTGTCATTTGTCGCATTGCTTCAGGTGAGGGTAAATGCTTGGAAGAATCAATTGCTGTGTGTACCTTCAAATCCTTCTCTTGAGGGCGCATGAGAAATTGTGCCGTCACTAAAACAAGAGCAATGGCCAGGACTGTAATGACCAGAATTCCTTTATTTAAAGGTTTTGCTTTCTCTCTTTCCGGCTGCAGCGATTCTAAATCTTCGCCTTTCTGCACATGTTTAAGGTCATCGGCCACGCGGAGCAGATCTGGATATCGGTGGGCTGGATTTTTCGCCAACATGCTTGAAACAATTTTCTCAAGATCAGCGGAAAATTCAGCGCCAAACATCGCCTCCTTCAATGTAAGTGGGGTCTCTGACTGATGCTTGAGCATGACTGCTAGTGAAGTTTCACCTGTAAATGGCGGCCCTCCTGTCAATGCTTCGAAGAACATGCAGCCCAGTGAATAGATATCGGAGCGCCTATCCACCACTTTACCCAAGCACTGCTCGGGACTCATGTATTGAGGCGAGCCAAATATTTCACCGGTTTGAGTAATAGTGTTGTATTCGGTACCATCCAAAAATACTTTGGCTATCCCGAAGTCCAGTACTTTCACTTCACTGCCGCAAAGCATTATGTTGCTTGGCTTCAAATCCCTGTGCACCACACCCTGAGTATGTGCATAAGCAAGAGCATTACATATGACTATGAAAACATCCAGTGCACGTTCTACCGAAAGCGCTCCGGTCGTCTTTAATATCTCGGACAGATCTTTTCCATCGCAATAATCCATCACGAAGTAAGGTTGGTTCTCATTTATGAGGCCATAATCGTAAATCTGCACCAAACTTGGATGATTGAGCAATTTAGTGGCTTTGGTTTCCATTTCAAAGCGTTTCAAATTCTTTTCCGATGCGCTGCTTATAAGAATGGTCTTGAGCGCATATCGAATCTTTGAATCTATCTCTTCAACAAGATAAACGGTGCCCATTCCTCCGGCGCCAAGCAATGACAAAACTCTGTAGCGATGAGCGATGATTTGATCGGTCGCAAATTCCGCCACGCCTATGCCAGCCCTTCCAGTTTGTACAATTGCCTGGCATTGCCGTGCAAAATATCGCCAGCCACTTTCATTGCTTGCCTGCCTTCCAAAATATCTTGTTCTACAAGTTTTCCCAAAACAGCAGAAAGACCGCGCTTGATTGAAAGTGCACCGTACCAGTGAGTTTCCGGCGCCGTATGTCCATCGGTGCCGGTAAGTATTTTGGAAATAGGAGCCAGGGAGATTGCGTCAAGCAAAATTGATTCAATGTTGGCCGAGACAAGAAAGCATGCCAGAGAAAGGTCCATGTACACATTAGGATAAAGAGCAGCCAGATATGCGGCTTCTTTCACATATGGATAGCAGTGGAGCAAAACAAACTTCGCACCTGCGTAATTCTTATTCTCAAAGAGACTCCTCAAAAGAAGAGGATTGCACATTGATAGGTCTTCGTCTGAGTCTCCAAGTCCTGTATGAATTTGCACAGGCAGTCCCCTTTTTGCCGCCACTTCGAAGGCGCGCAAAACGAAATAGTGGTGCAAATTGCATTTCTCAATGCGAATGGACGAGTTTGAAAGTGTTTTACGAGCGGCCATTTCCTTCAGCCCGGCAAAATCCTCGGCTGCCAATTCTCTGGATGTTTCTAAAAGGCTCAAACCGCCGCGATAGGCCAATATGGTCTTGAAAGAAACAACGGGAACTTCTGAGGGAGAATTTAAGAGCGAGTAAAATTTCTCTTCTAAATCGGCGAAGGTTGATGCCATTCTAAGAGCCTGTTCGATCAGATTTTCAATACGAAGGCAACAAAAAACCGGACGACCTGTTAGTTGCGCGAGCTTTTGCAAACTCAATGCATTACCTGACGAATAGCCTTCATCAATTATGAACGCACCCAATGAAACATCATCAAAGAGGCTGTTTACGTAGTGGTACTCTTTCATGGTTTGACGCAATTCAATAATTTGCGTCTCTCCTGAGACGTCGAGCAAATGCCCTAACTGACGAATCATATCCATGTACGACAGAGACGAAGGCACATGATTCTGGAGCATTTCCATGGTGCGGCTCTCTGTAAAACAGCGCCGCAGGTCCACCGCCTCGAATTGCATGAAATCAGTGACCAGAGAATGTGCATGCTGGTCGATTATAATTGCATGACGCAAATCGAAGCCGGCACCATCAGTCACTTTCTGTCCTCAAGTTAGTATCGACTGCGATGGTGGCTCATTTCATACTCAGGATTGGCACCGCCAAAGGCACCGCACTCCGAAGTTTTCACGGCCGCGTAAGTATCGGCAAGCCGGGCACCAAGCATGCCCATCAGTAGCTTGTCATCTTCCAATTCCATTAGCGCATCCATCAAACTTTTGGGCAGGCGATGAATTCGATTTGCTTCTCTTTCCTCTTCGCTCAAGGTGGCCGGATCGCAAACTATTGGCTCGGGCGGCGTCAAGTTTCTCTCCACACCGTCAAGTCCTGCCGCAATCACGCCGGCAAGAGCAAGATAAGGATTGGCAGTCGAGTCTACGCATTTTATTTCAATATTGGTGGTAGCCATCTCCTGCCCCCAATAAACAGAAGGCACGCGCACAGCCGCTTCACGATTCTCAAAACCCCAACACGTGTAGGCTGAAGCCCAAGAGCTCGGCTGCAGACGGCGGTATGAATTTACCGACGACGCAGTCAATGCAACAAGCGCCGGTAAATGTTCGACCACGCCGGCCACAAACTTCATTCCAAAGGCAGACAATCCGCTATCGGCAAACAATAAATTGCGCTCGCCGTAAATATCCCAGGCAGAAAGATGCAGGTGGCAGCCATTGCCTGGTTGATTCTCAAATGGTTTTGGTGCCGCATAGGCTTCCATTTCCATCTCGAGTGCAACGCCTTTCAATGTCTCTCGATAAAAGATCTGCCGGTCGCAGGCTTTGAGAGCAGGCATATGGCTGATGCTTACCTCGTGCTGTCCGTGACCAAGCTCCGGGTAATACTGTTCGGTTTCAATGCCTTGCTTGGCCAGAGAATCTATAAAATTGTTGATGAATCGGGAAGCTTTATTCATGCCATCAGTGGAAAAACAAAGACTGCGATCGATGGGTTGAAATGCACCGTTGACGGTAGAGCCAAGCATGAATTCCGGCTCGAAAGCGGCCTGAAAACTGACTCCCATATCTTTGGCTTTTTGAATCTGACGCTTAAGGACATTGCGCGGGCAGAGCTCCCAGGGCGTATGGTCGAGTTCCATCAGATCGCAAATGACGGCCGCCTGTCTTTCAGCGTACGGCAATACAGTCCAGGTCTCCGGATCTGGTATCAGCCTGATTTCCCCGCTGGCACCAAAACCGGTATCAGTCTGCAATTGGTCGAGCATATTCATGGCCAGAGTGCCTTTGACCAGGCCGATTCCGCTTTCCAGCCTGTCTTTCAGACGCGCAGCCCGCGTGGCCTTGCCCCTGACTATGCTGCTCAGGTCGGCAAATATGAAACGCACCAGATTGATGGACTGCCTCTGGGCTTCCATCACAATTTCATCGAGTGTCTTAACCTGGATCATGGCGTTACCCTGTGGAGCCGCGGTCTTGGTAGAGAAAGGTGAAATAAACTGCCAAGAGAAAAATCACAAAGACAGTACCCATGGCTATTTTGAGCAGCGTCCACAAGACAGCCGTCAGCACCGCCGGCAGAAATGTTTGCACAAAGGACATGATAAACGGCAAAACCAGGTAGACCACCGGTGCGCCCACGATAGAAGCCATCCAGAGCCCGCGCCTGAGAACTTCGTCATCGTTGAAGTCGGCAATCTCGTCCAGGCGCTGTATATTGCCGCCAGCTCTCTTGATTTCAAAGGCGCGCAACCATTCGGCAGCGAAGTGTTTGTATTCGAGAAGACTGGTGCCCTTCAAAAAATTGCTGCCCTTTACTAAATGCCCGACCCACTCGTCAATTATAGCCGTGACCCGGTTGTCATGAGGAAGTCCGGCGGTTTGAACAACATATTGAGGTGGAACAACTGTATCAAGATAAGTATTCATGCCGGATCGAATCCGGCAAAAATCATGGCGAAACCCTTAAAACCATCCACAGTTCTGGGCATCTATTACCTGACCACCTTTGTGATCGGGGCGGGATTGGCCTTTCCAGTGGCACGTTGCGTCGCTATAGGCGAAATTGGCGCCCGCGGGTCGGCAATCTTGACTCTTTGCTGGAACGTACTTTTTGTGATGCTACTGCCTATGGTGCTGGACTGGGCTGAAAGACGGTATTTTAAGGCTCGCTTTGTAGCCCTGGAAGATATTGCCAAGACCAATCCGGAATTGGCCCTGATGATAGGCGAACACTGCAAAAAACTCTCCTTGCCCGGACTCAGACTGGCAGTCGTCGACACAGCCTCTGAAGAGCTCTTCAGCTATGGACTCTGGCGAACCAACCCGAGACTGATTATCCCGGATGCGATGCTTACACAGTCGGACAAGGCGCTCGCCATTCCTTCTATTGAGGCGGAGCTATCTCGTTTTGCCAACCAGGATCACACTCTGGTGTTTTTGATCTTCACGGCAATTCAATGCATCATTCAGCAGCTGCTCATAGCTGCCAAAATCTTCGGTTAAACGCGACCGCGCCTTATTGCCTCAGACAATCCCCTGCCGCATTGCCTTGATGGCAGCCTGGGTTCTGTCCGACACAGAAAGTTTGCGCATAATGTGGCGCATGTGCGTTTTAATGGTTTCCGTGCCCAGGCACAATTTATCGGCAATCTCCTGATTGCTCAGTCCATCAACCAGAAGCTGCAAAACTTCCATTTCGCGTTGAGAGAGCGCAAACGGGTTGGCGGTGGCGCCTTCCTTTCCCTCTTTGCCCTCCGTCTTGTCCGGCTGTTTGCCTGCATCGGCTTCCTTAGAGACGCCCTGAGAGGCAGCCCTCAAGACCTTGCGTGCGATGCCTGGATCGAGCCAGGCTGCTCCATCCATGACGCTGGAAACAGCCTTGAGCAGCTGTTCTGCGGTGAGCGTTTTCAAACAATAACCATCCGCCCCTGCAGAAAGCGCTGCAAACACCGAGTCATCGGTGTCGTGAGAGGTAAACATGATCACCTTGGTATTAGGCAAAGCCTCCTTGACCAGCCGTGCTGCCTCAACACCGTCCATGATCGGCATGCCGATGTCCATCAAGACAAGGTCCGGCTTATTGGCAGTGGTCAATTCCACCGCCGTGCGCCCGTCTGAGGCCTGCCCCACTACATCGAAGTGTTGAGACTGCTGCAAAGTCAGCTTCAACCAGAATCTGGTCGGCTCGTCGTCTTCGGCCAACACCACTCGCACTTTAGAGCCTACCGGCAGATCGTATGTCACCTGTCCCCCTTTTGGTGGATAGCATCGTCAAGAATGAGAAGCATCCTCCTGCTCTTCTTCAAAAGATACTGTTTGAAAAACATCGAATTTGGCTCCTTGCTTCCAGCCCGACTCACTCAACCCTGCTTTCAACGACAACTGGGTAAGGGTCTGCTCGAGGTCCCAGCCGAACTGTTCGGCTACGTGAGGCAGAAAAACTGCCTGACTTCTATTGCTGTAAAGTACGATGCCGTCCCTACCTATTACTATCTCATCATAGGACTCGATTCTCTTCAATGGAGTAAGCACACTTATTTCTATTTGCAGACTGTCCAATTCGTCTTCAGTGACCGGCAGAAAACGGTAGTCTCTCATGGCAGCGCCGACAGCATTTTCTGAGACCGCATCGGCAAGCGCGCGCACAGGCCATATATGTCCTATACATCCTCTCAATTCGCGTCCTTGCTCGGCGGACATATTTTTCTTGAAGAGAGTGACGAAAACACCGCGAGGGCACGCCAGCCCCGGATAAGTTTTTTTGAGCGCGGCAGTTTTTGGCTGGGCAGTTTTCGTTGCCGCTGCCGCCACTGTTTGCCGTGCCACCACCAACAGTGCCTTCTTTTCCTCTTCGGAAAGCAAAGGCTGTTTATCCGTTGCTTCCGCATCCTGGCGCCAATGATCGGCATGGTCTGGCGGTGCGCCCATGCCGATTGCCATGTAGCTTACGGAATTGTCGTCGTCTTCTACCAGTGAATCTTGCGATGTCGCGTAATTCAAAACCGACCCGCCTGCATCGTCGGGCAAAATTGAAAGCAGAACGCACAATGGATAAAAACCGCATATGGTGGCGCCTGTGCGCTCGCGAAATTTGAAAAAACCTTCCAGGTCAAGTGAGTTTATATAAGTAAACGCCTCTTTGTCGAGAAGAAAAACATTTTCCTTTATATCCTTTTTGAAAGGCTGAAACTGATAGCGCGGACCAACGTGACAAAAATCGCTGCTCACTACGACGATGTCACCGTCACGCAAAAAACGCTTCAAAATACCGCCTACCAGGCGAGTTTCCATCTCATCTTCCAGCTGCCCGATCACAATCGGAACCAAATCCACAGGACCAAATGTTTTGTAGATAAAAGGCAGCTGCAATTCCAATGAATGCTCTTTTTTATGCACATCCGGCATGTATTGAAAAAGCGGAAAATCGGCCAGCGCTTCCACTGTTTTTTGATCGACAGGCAGATCACCCAGAGGCGTTTGAAAAATACTGGCATCACTGAGGGCCACACCTTCAAAGCCGACATAGTGACTGGGACCCAAAAGTATTACTCTTTTCGCCTTTTGTTTGGCCTGGTTTTCCTTTTGTTGGGCGCGCGCAAATGCATAGGCTGCGGTTTGACCGGAGAACATATAGCCGGCATGCGGACTAACCAGGGCCAGCAGATCTCGATCTTCAGTAAGTTGATTGAGCTCTGCAGGCTCCTGAAATTGAGCGTGCGCGGTGCGCCGGCAGAGCGCTCCACTGGCTGCCTGCATGTATTCTTCCAGTTGCTGGTTTAATTTTAGTTTGTCGCCTTCATACCAGGTGCCGGCATAACGAGCCTCGCGCACTTTGCTGCCGGCTGTTTTTTTCTTTGAGAAAAACCGAAAACCTGACATAAGTCATCCAATCAATTGGAAATCTAGGTTGAAAAATGCGCTCTTAGAATTTGCTTCCTTCATGCGGCGTAGCACCGGTGGTTTGCGCCGGCGCCGGTGCAGCTGTTTGAGTGATTTGACCTGATACCTTGGAATGGCCGTCACCATGCGGATCGTACTCATACTCAAAATTGACTGTGATCTTGGCCGCTGTCACTCCGGCAGGCAATGCTTCCAAAGGCAGAGATTTATTGAATGCGTCGGCAGCGCTCACTTCCGCTTGCGAATCTTTAGGATGCCCTTCGGCAACCATGTCCGTCGATGCTCCATCGGCCGCAACATTGGCGGTTAGAACAACCGTATTCTTGCCGTCCGGCACCTGCCAATTATTTTGCAAACGAACCCTCAGGCGATTCCAATATCCGGTCAGTGCGGCCGAATTATTCACATTGGTGACCTTGGACGGCGCCGCTTTCACGGCTGCAGGCTTTGTCGGCGCAGCTTTTGCCGCAGGAGCAGCCCCTGCGCCTGAGGAGAAGACCAAAGACAAGAAGAGAGCACCACCCAGGCAGAATGCCGGGCTGGCAAAAACAGATCTAAAAGCCATCTTCCATGCTGACATAATCTTTCCTCCACATAATTGCTTTTGATTATAAAGAACCGGCGCTCTCCTTGGCTCGAAACAGACCAAAAGACGAGGTGTAACCGTGCAAGAAAGTAGTGCCGCCCACCGGGCCAATTTCCCCATTGCAGAAAAATCCTGTCAGCGGCACTTCGCCTAGGTACTGCCTGAAGCTGTCACTGTCATGGTTGCGTGTTCCATAAAGATATTTGCCGCGGCCCAGACATGAGAAAAGAAGCGCTCCTTGAGCTTGTGTACCCAGCCCGCTCAAGCGCGACTTATCCAAGTAGTTTTTCAGCATCAGGCGCAAATCGTCAGAGGAAGTGGCGGCGTCGCGCAAGTGAAATTGCACCGTGCGCCCCTGTCTGAGCAATTCGCCCACGACTATTGCTCCGGCTTCGGGCACCAGCCCGACCAGATTGCGAATGAGGAAGTCTCCGCATTTGAACTCGGTTTTGAACTCATCCATCACCACCCCAAGGAAGAGCGAGTTGCGTGCCAGCTCTTGATCTTGAGGAGAGAGATCTTCGAGAACTTTTTTGAGCATACCAATGGCCGGCTCGCCGTCCAGTTTGAGCAGGATATTGCCCTGACAGTCCGACACTCTGAGCGGTTTGCCAATCGGCCGGCAGCCCTGCGCCACGACTGTTTCCACAATCACATTGCCGGAAACCGCCAATCCGACCATGCCTTCTGTATAAACATCGTCATTCAAAAAAAGCGCATTTCGACCAGGCTCATTGGCACCACTGGCCAGTCCACCCACTTTGACGCTGTTGGCGAATGCATAATCAAGACCTTGCACCATTGTCTCGATGCGGAAAGAAAATGGGTCGGGCAGCAAAATAAATGACGGCTCCGATCGGCTTTCTACGCCGACAATTTTTTCCCATTCCGAAGGCGGCGCATCACCATCCGGCAATTGCTCGTTGAAGATATGAAAGCAGGAAAGATTGACGTCCGGAAGCACCGCGCCGGCAAGCGAAATCCCGCGGTCGTGCTCGACTTCTTCTCCGCCTCCGATCAATCCGCCGGCTGAGCAACCGACAAATGCTTTTGGTTTGAGCGCCGCTTTGATATAGCCGGGAATTTTTTCATAACTGGGCGCATAGTGTTGAGAGACAAAGGCAACAACCAAATCGGGAGTTTGTCCCAGCTCGTCGGCAATCTTTTCGGACATTTCTTCTATAGACTGTTTAGCGGACTGCTTTGCGGAGGTTTTTTTATCCTCGTCCCGTCCGCCAATCAGCGAAGACCATCTCATCGCCTTTTCGGTTTTACTTATCAACTATCGGTCCTCGCCCATTCAAAAGACGCCAAAAGACGACTGGCGCCCTGTCAAAACTTATTTGCGATACTCATATGAATTCCTGAAAGGGGAATAGTACCGTGTTTCTGTAGCCGGAAGTATCCTGACAACGCCGAAAGAAGGACAGACCTTGTATCGCGTGGTTGTTGAGTGCAT
>Ga0265313_10002494_pt1 | contig 15858 bp, 18 predicted proteins | sample 4123metaG_FD_203122 | JGI IMG/M metagenome (GOLD analysis project Ga0265313, IMG submission 203122) | Rhizosphere microbial communities from Carex aquatilis grown in University of Washington, Seatle, WA, United States - 4-1-23 metaG | ecosystem: Host-associated > Plants > Roots > Rhizosphere >...
GCGCAGCGTCGTGCCGGAGCTGCGGCGCATCGTTCCAGACAGTGTGACACTCTTGCCGCGCAGATGACGGCAGTCGTCGGATGGAATGATCTGGGCAAGCCCAATTCTTCTGCCGCTGCCGGGGCTGCTCAACCGCATCATCGATGGGTAGCCGCTGGCGACATCGGCAATCGTGCTCGGCGTCACTGTACCGCCCAAGTATGAAAGTGCGTACCAGCGGTCAAAACAATAGACGTCGTTGCCGATCGCGCCCGCCTGCCGGCGGTTCAATCGCCCGTCGCCGTTGATCGAGAGCACGCGGGAATTGAGCGCCGCGCCGTTGATTGCGGCAAGGGTCGGGCCGGCCGTCCCGCTGACCGTGAGGCCGGCAAAGCTCGGACTGTCTCCTGTTCCGATCAGAGCCTGCGATGCCCGCTGGAAGGCCAGCACCCGCCAATTGCCGGAACCGTCAGACACGGCAAGGCAACTGTCGTCGGCCGCGGTCAGGATATCGGCCGCGCCGGGCAGAATCAGCGATGTCGCATTGTGCGTTAGCGTCAGCGCGCCGGCAAAACGCACGAGCTTGAACGCATGGGCGACGCTGCCGAATGACGTGATCGCCGCGGTGCCGGTGATCCTCACCTTCAGGCTCGGCGCCGCACCGATGTCGCAGGTCGCAGCCGACGCCACATCGCACGAATGCGCCAGAAAACGAACGCCGCCGCTACTGCGGTCGACGCCGAGCGCCTCCGTCCAGGTTGAGCCATCCGCCGACACTTTGAGATGGAAGTCGTCGTCGCCGGTCAGGCCGAGTTCGGCACGGCCGGAATAGGCAGTCTGCAGCAGCATCGACAGCGTGTCGGATGCCGTTTCCTTGTTCAATTTGTAGCGCAGGTCGCCGTCGCCGCCTTCGGCCACGGACTTGGCGGTCCACAGCGCGTTGTTGAGCTTGGCGCTGAACGGGTTGGTGCTGTCTGCGGTGGTGCCGACCCCGAGCAGCACCAGATTGTTGAGCGAGGTGATCGCGGTGATCGCGTCGACCCAGCCGCTGCCGTGCCAGGCCAGCAGCGTGCCCTCGTCGACCACGTAAGCGAGCCAGCCTTCCTTCGGGACATAGAACTCCCAGCCGGCATCCTGCCAGGCTGCGATCTGGTGATCGTGGCCCGTCCAGACGCCGGTCGCGCCGGTCGCGATCAGCTAGCGCTGGCCTTCCGCCGGTGAGCCCGGCGGCGCGGTCAAATCGCGGTCGAGCACGGCGAGCTGCACCAGCGCATCGAGCGCGCGCAGCGCCTCGTTGACGGTGACGTGTTTCTGCGCCTGCGCCGCGATCAGCTCAGGCAGCGCCAGATTGGGAGTCGTATCGGTCATGAGTCACGTCACGGGATGAGGATCGCCTGCCCGGCAATGCCGCGGCCGATCGTGGTTGAGAGCTGATAGACCGCGACCGACAGGCTCGATTGCGGCGCGCCGAAGTCGGCGATCTCGTCGGCGGCGGTGTAAAGCAGGCTTGGTGTCGTCGACGACAATGTGCGCAGGACCGACGAGCCCGACTTGACGTCGAGTTCGTAGGCTTCGCTGTCCTCGCCGAGCGGCACCTCGAGCGTCCAGCTGTCGCCGTCGCGCCGCGTCCGCCTGATCCAGCTGAATGTGACGCCGGCGCCGGAACGGCTGGCCTTGAGATGCACCGGCGACAATGGCGTCAGCGCGGTCGGCTGCGGCGTCACGTCCAGCGCGAATGTCGCCGGATCGCTGATGTCGCGGCCCAAAGCGACAATGCGCAATTGCTGGGTGCGGCCGAGCGCATCGGCGCCGCGCGCGATTGGCACCAATGACCGGTCGATCAGAACGAACGGCGCCCCCGCCGGCAGCGGGTCGCCCATCGCCCATTCGGTGCCGAGCTGGCCGCGCAACAGCCGCGACAGTCGGTAGGTTTTCGGACCGATCAATTCGGCCTCGGTGAATTGCAGCACCTCCCAGGCGCCGTCATCCCGCCGCACCGCGGCGGCATTGAGCCCGGAAAAAACCTGCATGTCGGTGAGCGACGCCAGCGCGCCGCCATAGAGCTTCACCGAAAACGAGTTGCGGCGGTCGAAGCGGCTCACCGGACCGGTGGGCAGATCGTCGAGCGTTTCGCCGATCACTACAGGCGTCAGCGCGGTGCCGGCGCCGGTGAAGCTCGATCCGTCGGGCGAGGTCCAAATCGTCTCGGGTCCGGGCCAGGGATCGGCGAACACCGCCATTTGCGTCAGCGCCGGCGGATCGGCATTGCCGATCAGCGGCAGATCGAGCGCCAGCGCATAGGCTGGCCCCATCGGCGCCGGAATTTTCGGCAGGCGGCGGCGCGGCGGCGCGACCGCCAGGTTGAACACGTCGGGATCGATCGAGCGCGCGGTGATGGCGCGGCTTTGCGTATCGGTAATGCCGGCGATCTCGACCAGCCGCCGCCGGCCATTGCTGGTCAGCCCGATGACGTCGCCGACACAGAGCCGCCACGCGCTCGGCGGCAGCGCGAAGCCGGCGCTCTCGCGCGCCGCCCACAGGTCCTGCAGCCAGATGTCGGCGCGGCGCGCCGCGGCGCCGTCATCGGTGACGATCGGGATTTCGGCTTGCGAGATACGCGCCGAGCCGCCGACCAGACGGCGCGAAGAAATCGCCGAGCGGCGGTAATCGGCATTGATGTCGGTGAAGCCGATCGAGACCTCGCGCGGCAGCTCGGTTTCCTGCGCGCGAGTCATCTGCACCGGAGGTGCATTGTCCGGCAGCACCAGCGCGTCTTCGTCGTAGTCGGCGATCGTCGCCCCGCCGCGCTGGATGAAGCGCTGCGCGCCGCCCTGCTCGCTGGCGTCGAAGGCATAAGCCAGCGCCAGCGGATCGAGCATCGAGCGTGGCGGCATCGGCCGGTCGACCACATAGCCATCGACCGTGTCGGTCAGCGCGGAACTGTCGACGCCGGTAATGTCGCAGTCAGAGAGGATCGCCGCCACCAGCGCATCGAGCGGCGCGGCGCCGAGCCGGCCGGTCAGCCAGTGGCCGCACTCCCAGTTCGGGCCGTCGCCCCACAGATCGACGGCGGCCGGGAAGATCGGGTAGGGCCGCGCGTCCCAGGTCCATAGATGGATTCCCGATGGCGGCAGCATGCGCCCGCCATAAACGGCGGACACCGGATTGAGCTCATCGCTTCCGCCAAAATCCGGATCGAGCGCGGACAGCACCGCCTCGAGCATGCGCCGCTGGATCAGGTCGTCGCGGCCGCCGCTGGAGAAATAAGGCGCGAAATTCTCCGAGGATTTTGGATCGGGGAAGACGCTCGGCTGGTTGGCGCCCTTGTCGACCGCCGGGCAGCCGACCTCGGTGAGCCAGACCGGCTTGCCTTGCGGCACCCAGGCGGTCGGCGTCGACAGTTCGACGCCGCCGACGCGCTCGTAATGCGGCTCGCTCCACCAGCTCCAGATATCCTTGCTGCGGAAGGTCCACGGCTTGCCGAGGCCGTCGGTGATCGGCGTGCGGTTCTGCGCGGCGCGCGCGGCAGCGTCGGCATAATAGAAGTCGTAATCCTCGCCGCGGCGGAGATTGCCGCCGAGATAGTCGCGATCGTAGATATTGGCGGCGAGCGCGAGGTCGAGATGGATGGCGCCATCGCGCCAGTCGGCCAGCGGCGCGTAATAATCGATGCCCACCGCGTCGATCGCCGGCGACGCCCACAGCGCATCGAGCGGGAACCGCACCTCGTTGGCATCGGCATCGACGACGTGGGAGCCGTATTCGGTCCAGTCCGCGCCATAGGTGATGGTGGTATCGGGGCCGAGCGCGATGCGCACCTCGCCAGCCAGCGAAGCCAATGCATCGACCGCCGGATAAATGCCTGACCCCGAACGCACCCGGGTCAGCCCGCGCAATTCCGAGCCGATCAGAAAGGCATCGACGCCGCCCGCCGCGACGGCGATATCGGCGTAGCGAAGCACCATGCGGCGGTAATTCCAGTCGCCGCCGGTGAAGAACGCATCGACCTGATCGCCCGCCGCGGCGGTGCCGTCAGGCGAGCCGGCAATGCCCGGCGCCGGATCGCAGGTGATGCGGCCACGCCAGGGATAAGCCGGCTGGAAGCCGGCGCCGGTCAGCGGGTTGGGCAGCGCATTGTCGGCAGCAATGTCCATCATCACGAACGGGTAGAGCGTGACCTTCAGCCCGCGCGCCTTGAGATCGACAATGAGATCGATGACGCTCTGGTCGGACGGCGTGCCGCCGAACGCGGGCCGGCCGTCGACCTGCGAGACCTGCTGCGCGAGATCCCGCGTGACGCCGTCGACCGACCAGGTCGCCCCCGTCGTGGCTTTGTCTGCGCTCTCGACCGCCGGATAGATCCGGCACTCCCCGGCGCGCAGATCGTCACCGAACCAGGCCACCACCACGGCGACGCGCTCGAGCAATGGGCAGATCGCCTGCAACTCGTCGAGCGCGGCCTCGACGTCGGATGCCGTCTGCGCAACATGGCGATTCTCGGCGGCATATTGGCCGGGGCCGAGCAACTGCGACACCGTCGCCGGCTCGTAGCCGAATTCGGTCGAGCCGGGGATCAGCGTCACCGCGCGCGTCACGTTTTCCAGCGCGCCGACCGGCCGCACCACCTCGAATGACAATTGCGGAATGCGGTTGCCGAAATCGGCGAGCGGCAGGCGCTCGAACACAATATAAGCCAGCCCGCGATAGGCCGGCGCGTCGCCTTCCTTGGCGATGATCAGCGGATCGGCGGTCTGGTCCTCGGTGCCGCCATAGACCCGCAGCGTCAGGCCGGTGAGATCGAGCGGCTTGCCGTCGGCCCAGATGCGCAGCACCTTGCCGATCCTGCCCTGGCACAGCCCGACCGCGACATTGGCGAAATAGGAATAGGTCGTGGTCGAGACCGTCGGCCCAAGGCCCTTACCGCCGCTGGAGCGGCTGGTGTCCGTCACCTCTTCGAGCTGCGTCGCCCAGATCACCTGGCCGGCGATGCGGGCGCGGCCATAAAGCCGCGGGATCGGCGCGCCTTCGATCGAGGCCATGACGTCGAGATCGCTGAGCCGCGGGCCTTCGACCGAGCGATTGCCGAGGATCAGCGCGCGGTCGATGATATTGCCGCCGAGCGCGCCGACGATGCGGCCGGCGATGGCGCCGATCGGACCGAACAGCGCGCCGCCGAGCGACGCGCCCGCTGCTGAGAGAAGAAGTGCGGCCATGATGGGTTTGACAACAGGTATCGGATGCACTCTCACCGCGAAGCGGTGCAGCACATCCAGGGTCGTCCGGAAAATTCACAATGTGCGAATGTGCCAGGGCCGCGGCGTTATGCGGCGCGTCCAGGACACGAGAAACTCAATCTGCCGTCCACGAAGGCGGAACGCATGAGCGAAGCCGCCGTCGCAACAACAGCACAATCACGATTTCAGCGCCGGCGCGGGCTCAGCTCACCTGCGGGATCAGCGTACCAAGTATTGTGCAGCTAAAATTGGCGAGCGTGGCGCCAGACACGAAGTGAAAGATGTACGGGAGCTCGTGCGCCTTGAAAATCTGATTGGTCTGGGCATTTGCGACGTAAAGTTTTGTCGTCCCGCCCGCTCCCGGAGGCAGCGCTACGGGAATAAGGAAGGTGTAGGGTGGCTTTCCTTCATCGATTTCTACCGGCTTATGCGCCACGCGTCCCAAATGGAAGGGCCCGACTGCCGGGGTACCGATGTAGTACACCAGGCACGATATATCGGTGACCAGCAGGTTCTTCCCTTCAGGGACCCGCGTCATGACAATCCCGCATGTCGTGGTATTGAAGCAATCGCTGTTCAGTATGTTCTTGTAGTCTTCGTAATGCTCGCCGACGATCACCGGCGCGGCATTGGCGGCGCCGACCAAAACCGCCATGACCAGCACAGCAATGCTCTGCAAAAGCTTCCGCGTCATAATTTTCGGCATGATGTCCCCCCAAAAAGAGCCGAGCAGCTCCCTCTCGCCGAGTCTGCGCCTCAAATCCACCTCATGCAACGGGACGACGCTGCATTTATGCAGTCTTCAAGTCACGGCGCGCCAACGTCCGGAAATTGGAACGCATAAGCCAGCCTTCGCCTCCACCACGGCGCGATGGCGACTTCGGTGACGGCGGCGCCGTCATGGGCGTGCACCATCAGAGCCGGCCGATTCTCGCCCCACGACGTCACGATGGCGGCGTGCTTGGCGGGCAGATGGACGCGCCAGCGAAACAGCAGCACGTCGTCGGGCTGAAATTCGCCGCACGCGATCGGCACCAGGTGACGCGCAGCCGCCTGCGCCAAAGTTTCAGCCCGCATCGCCTCGGCCCAGTCCGGCGAATAGGGCGGCGCGCGCTCCGGCTCGGTGCCGATCACGCCGCGCCAGACGCCGCGCACCAGGCCGAGGCAGTCGCAGCCGACACCCTTGAGCGAGGCCTGGTGCCGGTACGGCGTGCCGAGCCATTGCCGCGTCTCGGCGACGATCTGGGCGCGGGTGATCGACATTCTATTCGTCGTGGAACAGGCTGTTGCCGCTATTGCCCGGCTCGCCCGGCACCGGATAGCTCACCAGGAAATCGTTGCCGGGAATGTGCGGGAAGCCGCGGAAATTGACCGTGTTGGCGAACTTCGCCTGGCAGGTATCGAAATGCTTGTCGCAGCCCGCGGTGACCGTGAACGCGTCGCCCGCCGCCAGCGGCTCCGGCATGATCTGCCACAGCTCCAGCGTGACGATGGCGCCATCGATCCGGTGGCTTTTGACTTCGATCGCCTGCCCGATATTGGCGCCGCCGGTCCAGACCAGTTTGCCAGCCGTGAACCAGCCATCCTCGTAGGCATCGAGGCCTGAGGCGGTGAAGGCCGAGGCCGCGACCAGCGTGGCGACGCTGCCCTCCCCGCGCATCGTCGCGCTGGTGAGATCGACCGTGCAGCGCACGTCGCCGAGGTCGGCATTGCAGGTCGCGGTATAGAGCCGGCCGCTGTCCTCGGCGAAACGGTAAGCGAGCCCGCGCAGCTCGGCGGTGAAGGCCTGCCCGCTGCGGCGGACTTCGCCGAGCACGCCAGAGGTAAGCCGCAGCTTGAGCGACGGCTCGCTCCAGTCCACCAGCCAGATCTCGACCGCTGCGGCATCGTAACGGCCGGCGGCGAGGTCGGCTTCGCTGAGCGTGTCGTCGGCCAGCGCGCCGGACAATTCGGTGCCGGTGATGGCAAGGCCGAGCTGCTGGCTCGCCTCCGCGGCGGTCAGCCCGCTGGCGGCGCGGCAGGTGACGCCGTTCACGACCACGTCCTCGTCGTGATCGGTGAAGCCCAGCGTGACGCCGTCATTGCGTGCGACCAGCCAGCAGCGGCACAGAGTGGTGACGCCGGAATCGAGCTTCGATTGCAGGGCGGTGGGGATATTGAGCATTGCTAAATTCTGATTTCCACCAGCGGAATCTTCGGAATCGCGCCCGCCGCGAAGACGGATAGATCGACCTCGAGATAATCGGTGTCGAACCGCACCGGCACGTCGAACAGGAAGCCGGCCGTCACCGCCTGCCCGCTCGCCGGGATATGCCCGGCGAGAAAGGTGATGACCCCGGTGGTCGCGTCGAGCGTGAAGGCGCTGCCCAATGCCTGCTCGACGCCGGCGACCGCGACCCGCACGCTGCCGTTGACCGGCTTGACCACCGGCCGCTGATAGGGCGCATAGACCGAGCCATAAGTCTTGACCAACTGAAACGCCGCGGTCGTGCCGTCGCCGGTGCCGATCGCCTGGTCGGTGGGTGTGACGCTGTCGCTTGTCGCGGATGAATGGTCGAGCCGGTCGCGCCAGCGGAAGCCATACAGCAGGCCGCGCCGCTCCTCGAAAAACGCCACCACCGCGGACAGCGCCTCCAGCGTCTTGACGCCATAGCCGGCGTCATAGCGGCGGCGCGAATGCGCCCAGCGCGCATTGCGTTCCTCTCGGCCGGAGCCGAGCGCGACGACATCGGTGCGGCGCTGCGGCCCGCCGGCGCTGCGCAGCGCGATGTCGAGCGGAAACAGGATGTCGTGGAAGGCGGTCATCAGAGGCTTCTCTGCCCGCGCGCGACGGCGCGCGCGATCTGGCCGGTGAGGTAGGCTTCGGAGCGGCGGAAGCTGTCGGCGTCGGGCGTCGAAATCTGCACCGTGACGTTTGCCGCGCCGCCGCCATTCATGGCGACGCCGAGCCGGCCATCGGCGCCGCGCGTCAGCGGCATGATGGCTTCCGGTCCGGCCTCGCCGGCGAGACCAAGCCCGCCGCTCGCCAGCGGGAAATAGCTCGGCGTGCCGATCACGCCGCCGGCGGCGAACGGCTTGATCGCGCCCATCGCGGCGGCGAGATTGACCGAGCCGGACGATGGAAACAGGCCGCCGAGCAGCGAATTGAGCCCGCCGAACAGGCCGCTGGCCAGCGGCTTGAATGCGGCGCTGACCGCGAGACTCGACAGGCGCAGCGCCAGCCCCTTGAGCACGTCATCGAGCTGCCGGCCGCCGGCGGTCGCCTGCGTGAAGGCGCCCGTCATCGCGCTGGAGAAACCGCCGGCGCTGACCACCAGCGCGTCGGTGCGGGTTTGCAGGCCATCGATCGCGCCGGCGAGGTCGCCGGCGGTTGCGGCGGCATCATTCGGATTGAACGGGTCGGCCATCGGGATGCCTCGTCATCAGTGCGCGAAGCCCGTGCGGCTGAGCGCGCCGCCGCGCGGATGGAGCGCCTGCGCGGCCAGCGCCAGCTCGCGCGGCGTCATGCGCCAGAATTCATCGGGCGACAGCTTGAGCACGCCAAGGCCGAAGCCGATCGCGTCGTCCCAGGGAAAGGGTTGCATCATTGCCCAAACGTCGCCGCGATCAGGTCGGCGGCGATGCGGACATAGCCCTGCGCGCCGCCCTCGACCGCCATGCGCGCCACTTCGTCATCGCTGACGTCATTGCCGGCGCCGCGCAATCCGGCGCCGATGATGCGGATCAGGTCACGCGCGGTGAGCCGCCCGGCGCCGAAGCGCTCGGTCAGCGCCACCAGATCCTGCGCGCCGAACGCGGCCTCGAGCTCGGCTAGCGCGCCGAGGGTGAGCACCAGGTCGCGCCGGGCGCCGCCGAGCTCGGCCTCGATCTCGCCGCGATGGTGGTTAGGCATGGTTCTTCCTTATCCCTCCCCTGCAAGGGGAGGGTCGGCGCGAAGCGCCGGGGTGGGGTTACGCCAGTCGCAATCGGTGGGTTCACCCCCACCCGTCCGCGCGCGTCGCTCGCGTCCACCCTCCCCCTGCGGAGGAGGGATTAAGCCCCCGCAAACGTCAGCTCGCCCGCCGACTCCAGCGACAGGTCGAACGTCACCTCGCCATTGTGCTCGCCGGCGAATTCGAGCGCGGTGATCTGGAACAGGCCCTGCACGGTGCCGAAATCCGGAATCACGATCTGGTAATTCCCGATGGTGCCGTCGAAGAACGCGGCGCGCATCAATTCGTCCGACGCCGCGTCCTTGAACAGGCCGCGACCGGACACCGAGGCCCGCTTGACGCCAGCGCCATCGAGCAGTTCGCGCCAGCGATTGGCGCTCTCGGAGTGTGTAATATCGACGGTCTCGGCGTTGAAGGCGAGCCGGCGCGTGCGCAGGCCGGCGACGGTGGTGAAGCTCCCGCCGTCGGCGATCTTGATCAGCAGGTCCTTGCCTTTTTGGGCAGACATTCGAGTGTCCTTTCTGTCCCTCTCCCGCCTGCGGGAGAGGGTGGCGAGCATTGAGTGAAACGAAATGCGAGCCGGGTGAGGGCATGGGCGCGGCCCCACCCGCCCTCGCTAGCGCTCGGGCACCCTCTCCCGTAAACGGGAGAGGGAAAGTCACGCCGGCTCGGTCACGGCGCGGAAGCGGACCAGCGCGTGATAGGTGCGCCCGTCGGCCTCGCGCCGCACGTCGGCGACGGCAAAGCGGAAATTGACCAGGCGGTGGTCGGCGAGCGGCAGCGGCACGTCGTCGAGCGCCTGCAGCAGCGCGCCGGCGATCAGGTGCGCCTCCTTATGGCCGCCCTGCCGCGACCAGGCGTGCAGCATCAGCTGATGCTCCTCGCCCGGTTCGGTGCCGGTCGAGAAATCGGCGACCCGCGTCTCGCCGAGCGTGACATAGGGAAACGCCGCCGATTGCGGCACCTGATCATAGACCTTCGGCCCGCCCAGCAGGGAGGTCAGCGACGCGTCGGCGTTGAGCGCGTCGTGCACGGCGGCACGCAGCGCCTGGGAAGCGGCGGTGGGCATGGCTTAGTCCTCTCGTTCCTCGGCATCGATCTCGAGGAAGCGGCGGTCGGCGCTGTCGCGGTAGGCGACGACGCGGAAGCTCCGCTCGCCATCCTGGAAACGATGCAGCGTCGAGATCGCACGTGGCGCGCGGATCACGATCGAATGGGTGACGATGGCGGCGAGGCTGTCGGCACTGACGTCGGCGCGCGAACGCACCGGCGTTACCTGCGCCCACAACGTCGCCACGGTCTGATAGCTGCGGGTGACGCCACCCGAGCCGTCATCGCTGTCGACCGGCGCCTGCAGCACCAGCCGGCGGTCGAGATCGCCGATGGCGGTCACAGCGACACCATGCGGTAGGGCGCGAGCAGCGCCGGCACGGTCGCCGGCAGCAGCGCATAATTGGCGCCGGTCGTCGCCAGGCCGCGGTTCTCGTACCAATGCGCGAGCAGCAGCCGGATCGCCTGCCGCAGCGGCTCCGGCACGTCGATCACCGCGTCGCCGTAACCCACCGTGACGTCGAGCTCGATGCCGGCGGCGATGCGCGCCGGCTGCGGCAGCGCCCAGGGGGCAAAGATCAAGGCCGAGCCGGCCGTGTCGACGACAAAGGCCGCGACATCGACGGCCTGCGTCGTGCTCAGCGCGTCATAGACCCGTGCCGCGTCGAGCGTTTGCAGCGGCGCCGGACGCACATCGAGGCGGCCCGTTTGCGGCCAGCCATCGAGCGACAGCCGCCAGCTCTGCGTGATCAGCGCGCGGCGCGTCTGCGCCTCGACATAGAGCCGCGCCGCGGCGATCAGCGCCGCGATCACGTCATCGTCGTCGTCGTGCTCGACGCGAAGGTATGCTTTGGCCTCGGCGAACGAAACGGGCTCGATCGCCGGGCCGGTGAGAAAAATAGAGGGCATGGTGATGCTCTTGTTATTGTCATGGCCGGGCTTGACCCGGCCATCCCGATCAGGGAGGCAATGCCTTCCTAAGCGGGATCACCGGGTCACGGCGCTCCGCGCCGGCCCGGTGATGACAAAAGATGGAACGTGCTCTCGTTGACAAATACCGATGGCAAAGGCTCATCGGCGGCATGCGAACACTGCTTACCGCCTTCGCCTTGATTGCCACATGGCCGGCCGCCGCCATGGTCGGCGCGACATCGACCGCGTTGCCCGGTGGCCGTCACGCGGTGATGATCGTCGGCTCAGGCGGCAGTTTCTGCACCGGCGCAGCGATTGCGCGCGATCTCGTGCTCACCGCCGGGCACTGCATTGCGTCCGGCACCGACTACAAGATCGTCGAATTCGACGCCGCGCATGTCCCGAAGCTGCTCGACGTGCGCCAGGTGGCGCGCCATCCGAATTTCAACATGCAGACCTTGCTCGGCCATCGCGCCACCGCCGACGTCGCGCTGCTCAAGATGGCCGCGCCGCTGCCGGCCGACGTCATTCCGGCGGCGCTCGATCGCGCCGACCGCAAGCCCGAGCCCGGCGACCGCTACACCGTCACCGGCTATGGCCTCGCGGTGCGCGGCAACGGCAAGACCGGCGGCACGTTGCGCGCGGCCTCCCTCGTTGCCACCGGCAAGCCCGGCAACCTCCAGATCCGCCTGGTCGATGCCGCGACCAATGGCGCCGGCGCCGGCATGGGCGCCTGCACCGGCGACTCAGGCGCGCCGGTCTATGAGGGCAGCGCGCTGATTGGCGTCGTCAGCTGGTCAACCGGCCCGAACATGGAGGCCGGCTGCGGCGGGCTGACCGGCGTCACCCCGATCGCGCTCTACCGCGGCTGGATTATCGAAACCGCGCGTAAATTCAGCAGCGCGCTCGCCCCGTAACCATAAAAAATGCTGCCGCCGACCGGCCGATTCGACTCGACCGGTAGCGGGGAACTCATGCTAATATTTGGGCATTGTAACGGCAGGCGCCCACTTTCATTCGCGCCTCCAACCGGGAGAAGAAGTCGATGCGCATTCAGCTTGCCTTGCTGGCGGTCATTGCCGCCGCGTTCACCTTCATCACTGTGGTTGCTCAAGCCGCCCCGATCGCGCCGCCGAAAGGCGTCACCGCGACGTCGGACCAAGTCATCCAGACCGCCGGCCGCTGCGGCCGCTATTGGCACCGCAACCGCTGGGGCCGCTGCGTCCACAACTGAGCACCGGTAATAGTTCGATAGGCGTTGGGAGCCTTGGTCCGGACCGGAGCAAGGCTCCCTTGGTTTTGGCGACGGTTAGATAAAGCGCACCGTCGCGCCGGCGGCCCAGGCGATCGCCACCATCAGCGCGATGCCGATGGCAAAGCCGAGCAGGCGCTGAACTCCCGTCAACATCGGCGCACCGCGCCGAAGCAACAACGATCCGGCTTCGAACAGTCCGGCGGCGATCAGGATCCAGAAATAGGGCGCGATCGGAAAGCCCTGCGCCTTCGGCACCGTGGCGAGAATCGCGCCGGCCGCCAGTCCGACCAGCGTCATGTAGCCGTAGAAGATGCGGTCGGTGGTCATGGGCTGCCGCGCTGATGTCGCGGGCTATTAAAGCACCCTCCAGCTGCGAACGCGACAGGCGCTCACGCCGGCCGTAGAATGCCCGCGTCCTTCTTCGCAGGCGAATCGACGCAGTTTGGGGAAACCAGCGATGACGACCAGCCAGGGCACTCAGACTCATTTGCCGATGCTGCGTCTGGTCACCCTCGCCTATACCGATGTCTGGCGCGCGTTTCGTGCCATGCCGATCCTGTTCGGCTGTGCCGTCCTGATCATGCTGGCATTTCGCGTCGCCGAAGAATGGCTGCGGCCGTGGAACGACCGCGGCCTTGCCGTCGTCGCGTTGCGCAACATCGCGGAAAACGCGGCACAGTATTTTTGCCTGACGCCGATCATGATCGCGATCCACCGCTTCATTATTCGTGGTGACATTACCCGCGGTTATATCGTCAATCTTGCCGATCCCAGCTTTCTGCCGTTCTTCACCTGGGCGATGGCGATTTCGATCGCCATGACTTTGGTGTTCACGTTCTATGAGCTGCTACTGACCCTCGGCCAGACTCCCCTCGCGGCTTTCGTGCCGTTCGCGGCGGTGCTGATTGCGATCATCTATTGCTGGCTGCGGCTGATCGTGCTGTTTCCGGCACTTGCCGTCGGCGCCGCCGGGGCAAAGCCCGCCAACGCCTTCGCCGACACTCAAAGCTTCGTTGTCCGGCTGCTGGCGATTGTCGTTCTCACCTTTATTCCGCTGATGATCCTCGGCGTGTTGATGACCCTCGCGCTTGGACGCCGCATCGTGGCTTTCACCCCGATGTTCGTCTTCAGCGACGTCGTTGGCGCTATCCTCTCGACCATCACCACCGCCACGCTCGTGGTCGTCGCCTCGCACATCTATATCGCGCTCGGCCGCAAGCTGCGCAGCGCGTAGCGCAAAGGTCGGTGGACCGTCACGCCCGCACAGCGAGACTATGACGGTCCGAACCAGTCGCCTTACGCGTCGCCGAACTTCAACAGCTTGATGGCGTCGAAGTCCTGGACGCCGCCGCCAACCCGCTTGGTGGTGTAGAACAGCACGTAGGGCTTCGCCGTGTAGGGATCGCGCAGCACCGAGACGCCGGCGCGGTCGACGATCAGGTAGCCGCGGTTGAAGTCGCCGAACGCGACCGAATAGCTGTCGGTCGCGATGTCCGGCATGTCCTCGGCCTCGACCACAGGGAACGTCATCAGCGCGGCGCGGCCGCCGGCCTGCGCGGGCGGCGTCCACAGATATTGGCCGTCCTCGTCCTTGAGCTTGCGCACCGCGGCCTGGGTCTTGCGGTTCATCACGAAGGCGCCGTTCTGGCGGTAGCCGGCCTTGAGCGCATAGACCAGGTCGATCAGCGGATCCGAGGGATTGGTCGAGGGGAAGCCGCCGTCGGCGCCGGAGAGCACGAAGCCGAGCTTGCCCCAGGCCCAGGACGCTTCCGCAATCTTGATCGAGTTCAGGAAGCCGGTCGGCTTGTTGTCGCCGTCGCCATTGACGAAGGCAGCGCCTTCCTGCTCGGCGAATGCCTGCTCGACTTCCGCGGCGATCCATTGATCGATGTTGACCGCTGCGTCCTCGAGCAAGCTCGCGGTCGCCGCCGGCATGGCATAGAGCTCCATGGCCGGGAACGACAGCTCGTCGAGCACCGGGGACGTGGTCTGGGTGCGCGCGTCGGTCTCGCCGACCCAGCCGGTGGCGGGGCCGGTGGTCATGAACGGCTTCTTGTAGACACTCGACGAGATGGTGCGCACGCTGGCGATCGAGCGGATCGGCGAAATATGCGCAAGGCGCTGGCCGATCTCGGACTCGACCTCGGCCGGCACCAGGTAGCCGCCGTCCGGATTGGATCCGATCGACATCGCCTTTGATTCGAGCGCGCGCAGCCCGCCGGTCTCGCCGGCGCGGACATAGGCGTCGAACGCCGCCTTGTGCTCGAATTCATGCGCCGATTTCGCCGCCTGGGCGTCGCGGCTGAACGCCGGCCGCGCGCTTTTCAGCGTGATCTCGTCGAGCCGGCGGGTATTGGCGTCGAGCGCGGCATTGATGCGCGCGACTTTTTCCTCGAGCAGCACGTCGCCGCCCTTCTTCTCGGCGCCGAGCCGCTCGTCATTGGCCGTCTTGAAGTCCTCGAAGGCGCGCATTAGGTCGCCGTGGGTGATGAGTGCGTCTGCGGGTAGTGAGCCAGGCGCGACGCCGGCCTTGGTTTCGAGTTCGGTGTGTCGTTCGATATTCATGGAGTTGTTATCCTCGTAGTTGGTGCCTGAGTGAAAAAGAAAAAGCCCGCCGAAGGGCGGGCTTGCTTTGGTCCGTTTGAAGCAAATGGACGATTAAAGCGATCTAACGATCTCGTCGATGGTCAGAAACAGCGTCTGGTTTCCCACCGGAAACGATCTAAAGCCATATCTTGCATAAAACGGTACGGATTCTTGGTCCACCGCGTGGACTACAACAGCGCGGGCTCCGACCATTTCAGACGCTTTGGTTACGCGGAGCAGAGCATCTTTTAGCAGCGCCCTGCCGACTCCTTTGCCCTGGAGAGTTTTGTCGACGGCGAGACGTCCAACAATTACGACCGGTATCGGATCGGGAGAGTTCTGCCGCAATTTGCGAGGGGCACCCTGATGCTGGACGGCGCCGGCAGCCAAGCAATAAAAGCCCACTACGACGTTGCGTTGCGTTGCAACGTAGCAGCGCGCGGTCCGACCTTCTGAACGTAGAGCAGTTTCTCGAATCCAGTCATTGAGCGCGACTTTGCCGCAGTCAAACCTGCTCACGTCGTGCGACGCTTGAAGAGGCACTGGCGACGCTAACGCCGCCAGTGCCAATGTCGAGTATGGAGTTATTTCTCCCACGGAGATCGGCTCGCAAAGAGTTGCTTGAGTCGAGCATTCGGTTCTGCTGGTTCGTCAAGAACACGAAGAAATTCGTCGTATTGCTTAGAGTCGAGCGAAAACAATCGCTGGTCCAGCAATACATCGATTGCGTGCTTGTGGGCGCTTTCCAAGATAAAATCGCTTCGAGTTTTTCCAACAACATCGGCCGCGCGATCAATTAGATCGCGCAGTTTTGTCGTTAGACGCACATTGATTACGGCGTCCCTTCGATGACTCGTCTCCCGTTGGCGCTCCATTACGGCGGCGGTAGACATGATGGTTCCCTCAGTCG
>Ga0265313_10002495_pt1 | contig 15854 bp, 15 predicted proteins | sample 4123metaG_FD_203122 | JGI IMG/M metagenome (GOLD analysis project Ga0265313, IMG submission 203122) | Rhizosphere microbial communities from Carex aquatilis grown in University of Washington, Seatle, WA, United States - 4-1-23 metaG | ecosystem: Host-associated > Plants > Roots > Rhizosphere >...
ATCGAATCGTATATGGCTTGCCTCCGACTCACCCGGAGAGGTGGCCGCTGATAGCACACTGCCTACAACCCTATACATTATGACACGTTTTATATAATTTATTTAGGTTGATCATTAGTTGTTACTATTATAAACGCGCACTTCATTGAACTTGAACTTGAACGTGAGCACGTTGAGCCAATGGCGAACAGCGATGAGCGAGAAAAGTCAGGCTTAGCACTCGGAGTGGGCTGCCGACGTTTACGTTCGGCAGTCAAGTGCTCAGCAAGTTCGCGACCACTGCGACGTGGCACTTCGGCTTGAACGGCTGGTTGAGTGATATCGCGATACTCACAACGCAGCTACAACTGCAAAAAACGCAGCTACCTGTTCCGTAGCCAAAGAGCGCGAGAGCTCGACCAACTCTCGAGCATTGAGGGCTTTGTGGCTCTGTCGAATCACAAATGCTGTACGTCCAGCGTGTCCGATTGATCCTCCACACTGCAAGTTCCGGTTTAGCCAGGAATGCGTGAATCGGTTCCGCGCGCCATGAATGTCAATGTAGCGGCGATCCTTCAATACAGCGTCGACCCATGCCAACACGGACGGCGGTAATGCCGCTCGCCTGTGGTCCACCTCGCGTTTTTTCTTATCGGGGAAGTGAGCGTCGAACGCCTTCCGGTAGCGAATAGGAATGAGCTTTCGAATCAATCGGTGGAGCCCCCGTGGCTTTGACTTTCTTGGCTCAAAGGCACGCAGATCGAGTTCGTGCGCATCTTTCGAGCCGCAATACATCCGGCCCATTGCTGCTGCACAAAGATCTAAGGACGTAATTGCAGTGCCCGTGACCCACCTCACGTGCGCAATATCAACAATATTGGCGTGGTGGCCTTGCACCGATGTCGGATAGGTCACTTGACTTTGGTCTAGATCGTCAAGGTAGTGCAGCGCCTCAACAGCCCATGCCGCCCACATGGCGAGAGGTCCGATAGGGGCACCCGGATGTCGTGCCTCGTAGCCCTGTACGATCTGCATGGGATCGGCAGGCCATTTTAGTGTCGGCATAACGGGTCTCCCTTATGTTGCGCAACGACTTGCCGGATCACCGACAGCGTCGGCAATGAAGACCAATATACCTACTCCGCCACCAACCAGGTGCTCACGGATACCAACCAACTCGGCTATGCGATCAGCCGCCAGTCGGTTGGCCGGCCCACCGGCTCCCGATTCAATACCAGCCACAAACGCGCCGCTCGCGCCATCCTGAATGGTCACTCGTCGATAGCGCTCCGTATCCTATTCATTGGACTAATCCGCTTCGCGGTGGGCGTGAAGCCGTTAGGGCGGATCGAGGTCGATCGGTAGGCAGGCATCCATGCGGCGGTTTCGCCAGCATCGCGCTGCCGACCGGGGGGCGCCTGGTCGAACGACCGCAAATGATACGTCAGCGGCCGTGCATGCTACTGCCGCTTTCGATCAGCCGGCCCAGTAAAGCGGGGTTAATCGGCTGCCGCACGTCTTCGCGGACATCAGCTACTGATGGCTGTGGAACCCGCGGCCTACAGGGGAGGCGAGCCACGATCGGCCAGACAGCCGTACTCCGACCTGGTGCCTAACCCCGACGACTTTCACGGCGGGTTAAAGTCATCCACCCCAGCGCCCGGCTCGATTAAACAAGTGCATGCGGAACATCAATCGCTGCATGCGTTCATCCACTTGATTGCGGTCGTCGGAGCCCGTAAAATCACCCGGGCAAGAACACCAGTACCGCCGGAGCGCGGCGAGGCCTAATACGCAAGGAGGGCACTTTGGGCACGCCAGCAGGAAAAACGATCGTACCCACCCCACCATCATGGGGAAAAAGGCTGGTCGACCAACTTGACAGATGCGTTTCCCGTGCCAATTTCTTCCTTGCCCAGCAGCTCGCAGAATCTAGGCAGTCGCTGACGCCGCCACCGTTTGCCAGATTGATGGCAAGCAGATCGCCGCCCGGATGCCCTAACATTGGATTGCTCAATCTGGTCGTCGGAGACGGCGGCGTATGTGCCGCGCGGTTTGTCATGATGCGAGATTATCTTCGACAACCCGTCTTGGCGTGCCAGGCGATGGGTGTGCAATTCCGATATACGTCTCGCGAGTAGGCCGAGGTAGTCGAATGCCAGAACGAAGGCAAAAAAAACCAACAGCATGCATCATCAATATGTCGTGACCGATCATTGCATTATGCTACAAAGCGGTCGGCGCTTCGATCTCGCAAATCCGGACGCGAGCGAGATCGAAGTCGAGGACATCGCGCACGGGCTTGCGCACACGTGTCGCTACGCGGGACAATGTGACGGCTTCTTCTCCGTAGCCGAGCATAGCGTCCTCGTCAGCCGAGTGGTGGTCTGCTCGAAAATGGCCGCGCTGTTTCATGATGCCGCGGAGGCTTTTATCGGGGACATGTCTGGCCCGCTTAAGCAGTTGCTCCCGCAATACAAATTAATCGAGACGAAGATCGAGAGGGCCATATTTCAACACCTCGGCATAGATTGGCCGCCACCACCCGAAGTCAAACGCGCTGATTATAGTGTGATGGCCGCTGAGCAACTGGTTTTGATGCCGGCAGGGACAAATGAGTGGCTGCGCCATGCCAATGTGATGCCCGCCAATGTCGAAATTCGCCAGCTTGATCCCGCAAAAGCGAAGGTGTTTTTCCTTGAACGCTATGCTGAACTGATGAGTGACGAAAGATGTTAGCATGCCAGCGCCGTTTATCAGCACGCATAATTCGCGATCGCAGCCCGCGCGGGTGATGCCTTTCACCGTACGCTCTCGCCAGTCGACTGCTTTTGACGGCAGGAGCGACGCTCATCCCTGTCGAGACCGTCTTTGAGATTACCATGGATTTGAGGAAGGATCGTTCCCTCGACGAACTCGCCGAGTCGGGCAATGTTGCCCAATTCGTCAGCTTTGCACCCGACCAAGGGGCGGGACCGGAACAAACTTATAGTCGCGTGTGGGAATTTCCGCCCAATCATCGTTTTGCATCACCTGACGAGGCGTTACGAGCGCTCCTGACGAACAGTCCGGATCGTTCGATCAATTTGCGCAGTTTCACTCCAGACAATCCGCGCAGCCGAGAATTCCTATACGGACTGACGGACCTGAAAACAGCAATCTGCCAGCTACATCGGCTTATGGGCGAAGGCCTCTTCGTTATCGCAAACGAGACGGTCGACATTTCCGATGGTGGCGTTTCGGGTGTCATCGAAGGAGGCGTGATCGAATTTGCTCCGGATGACACGCCCCGCTGCGTTGAGAAGCCGGGTACAGCTTCTTTCGCGTTCGAGGACGGCCTGTCCGTCCTCCGGACGGTCTACGGTTTTCGCCCCGAGTTCCCTGAAAGTGCCGCGCAGCGAGTCGAATTAAGTATCCATCCAAAGGCTCGCGGATACAAGAAAACTCGCACGCTGCTATGGGAGCGCGAGCCGGTTTCGACGTGTGGCCAGAAACCTGCGCTCGCCTGGCCAAACAGATTCAGCCGCCTTATCGGCGACAAAGTATTCGGGCTCCTGATCGCCGACCTGATTGGCGTGCCAGTGCCGCGCTCGTTCGTCATCAGCAGGCGGCTACGGCCGTTTACATTTGGCCAAGAGACCGGCAGTTTGGATTCTTGGCTACGAACCTGTCCGACCGAACAGGTTCCCGGGCGCTATACAACCGTCAACAAATGGGTTGATCCGTTTGCGCTTCTCGCGGCAGAAGACCCACGTCACGACGCAATCGCGTCGATCATTTCGCAGGCAGCTGTTCCTGCACGCTTTTCCGGTGCTGCCATTACCAAGAAGGGTGGCCAACTCCATATCGAGGGGACTGCAGGCTCAGGCGACGACTTCATGCTCGGCCGAGTACGTCCGCAGCAGTTGCCCGAGAACATCATTCGCGACTTGCAGAAGATCAACCAACGGCTCCGCGAGCGTCTAGGGCCAGTTCGGTTTGAATGGGTACATGACGGTGAGCGCCCATGGATCGTCCAGCTACACATGGGAGCGACGCCGAGCACGACCGCAACAATTGTGCCCGGCGAGGCTTTGGAATGGGCGATATTTCGGAGCGATGCCGGGCTGGAGGCCCTTCGTGGATTCCTCGCTGGTCTCGCTCCCCACGTCGGACTCAAACTTGAAGGCGAGGTTGGTCTAACGAGTCATCTTGCAGACCTTGCACGAAAATCAGGCCGTCCGACCCGTATCATTCGACACAAGGGCGTATCGCCACTTCAGTTGCGGCTTGACTTGGACATCTAAGGGACCGCGCCCGCAAAAGCACTTATTTCATTCATGGACCGATCGTGGCGTCCACGCCGTCACGACGCCAAGTTTCGATAGTAGCCTTTCCCGACCAATCGTGGACGGCGATAACATGATCCTTGATGTCGGGAACACCTTCGCGCACGACCAGTTCGGCGACGGCATCCTCGCGCCGCCGCTTTTTGCACCAGCCCTCAAAGTCATATTCATGAATGGGAAGGAAAGTCCGCCTGCCGCGCGGTACTGGATTGAAGATCGTTGAACCGCTATTGATCGAACTCAGTTCGATTCGGTTGAAATGCACTTCAACGAGGCTGCGAGTGTCGATCGTGAGCACAGTCTGCGGCCTATGGCGATATGCCCGCGCTCCTAGAAGACGTCGCAACCGCGTCTTGGATAACCAGAAGAAGGTGCGAGCATTCAAAATGCGATACCAGTCGCCTGGCGTCAGGCCATCCCTCAGGCACTTTTTGAGGGCTTCGTCGCTCATCGGCTTCTGGTCGCGGATGACAGCATCCGGTATCCCCTCCTTTGAAATGGTGTAGCACTGAGCACGCCTCTCTCTCTCAATCGCGGCGCGGTCAGCATCATTTATCTCAAATCGGTTGAGGAGCGCGCTCGTACTGAGGAGCCCATGGTCTCGAATTGAAGGCCAACTTCCGTTTTCGGCCATGTGCCAAAGGTAGGGAAAACACGTCCAAAGGAGTTCTGGAGTCAAGGCGTTCACCTCCGGTCGATAATCTTTTGGCGGCCAAACCCGACCGCAATAAGCGTGACGTGTACACCAGTCATCTGCTCGAGGTGCTTGATCATTTCCTTGGTTTCCTGAGTGAGGTCGTCGAACGTTGCCGCGTTCCGGTTCGATTTATGGATATAGTCGGCGAACGTCAAAACGATATCGGTTGCTCCATTGAGCTGTGCGGCACGGCGTACGCGATCCCAACTGAATTCGCCAATCCGGCGCTGTTTTCCGGATACGGTCCCGATCTCGGTCGCCTTGATCTCGCCCAGTGGAAGCCCTGAGCGATCGGCGACAGTTTCGAAATCAATCTCGATTCCCATATCGCCGGAGTTGCCACCGACGCGGATTGGATAGGTTCGCGTCACCATGTATATCTTTTTCACACGGCGGGGCGAGATGCCCGCATCGGCGAGGCAGCCCGATGCCGTCGTCTCGCGTGATGTAACGCTGGGGTACAAGCCATGATGGATGCTGAGATCCGTGCCCTGTGTGCCTTCCAGTAGAATACGCTTCCCCGCAGCATAGGCGTTTTCGAGTTCCGCCGCCACCGAACGCGTAAAGGGCTTAAGTTCCGGTACGTCACGAACGAGGCGAACGCGTGCGCCCAGATGGGCTCGGTCGTCGCGGCCAACGATTTTCCTCGCCGTCGCCATACCGACGCCCTTTTTCGTAGAACCGATCTTCTCCGCGAGCTCAGCTTCTTGGTCTCGATCTGATTGCTCGATTACGATTGCTTGCGGATCGATGGAGAGGCGCGTTGAATCCAGCCCTAGGTCAAGGATTTCCTTGAAGACTCGTACGATATCGAGAGTGGCGCCGGCGCCGATCAGGATTTGCGCGCGGGGATTACCGCCAGTGCCGGACGGCATATTCACATAATCGTACTTCGGTTCCGCTACTTTGTGGCCGGCGTTAGGCCCGCCAACGCGAACAAGAACTTCGTACTCACGTGCTAGATAATCGCAGATATTGCCCTTGCCCTCGCTGCCATACTGGCCACCGATGACAATGTCAACAAGCGGTTCCACCGAAGTCGGGAACAGTCCAAGGTTCTCAACGGCGAGTGTCGCGACCGAGCCCGGTTCCAGGCGGTCGGTGATAATGCGCACATTAGCGATTTCTCCTAGTTTTTCGATCTCAGCCTCGGTGGCATTGGCCCGAACTTCCTCATACGTCGCGAATTCATTCACGGCTGAATCGCCCTTCTCCTTTCGGCTGGCGAACCGTTTCTCAAGAAGCGGTTTAGAAGCCGTAAGATGCACGTGCCAGACTTTATCGCCGAACATGTCTCGCAAATGCTGGACCTGCCCGGCGATCCGGACTGAGTCCACAATGACAATGGCATCGTCACCAAGCAAGGCCGCGCGTGCGGCAAGTGCATCCGCCACCCATTTGCCACCGGTCTCGCGGTCAAGCGATTCGCCTGCTTCCTGTAGCAATCGGCGCTCGCTCGGCACATCCCGCTGGGATTGGATGAGTGCTCGCGTAGTGATGCGGAATGCGCTGAATCGCTCTTCGAGCTCGGAAATGAAGGCGGATTTGCCTACGGCAATTGGGCCACTAACGGCGATCACGTAACGCATAGATTTGTTCCTTTAGTACCAACGCGCGTCGCAGTCCCGTACTTGGACGAATAGTATATCATCGTAGTTGGGCGGTGACTTGCTTGCGCCAATCGAAAAATGGGAAATATGTGATGGTTCCTGCCCTGCTCGTGACGGCGGGAGCCGTGCTGCGCGAGCGGTTTTTGCCGGCCGCACCGGGCGACTGAATGCCCGCCCCTGCGAAGCCTTGATGTCTGTCGCCTGGTTAATCACCGGCGTCGGAACGCGCCGGGCCACCCGTCGCCGCATTCGTTCCGGGTCGCGACCTGACGCTGCCGGAGAGGTCACTGTAGCCTGCCAGTGGAACCTCTGCCATTGGGATACCGTCACCCTCGTTGAACGACATCGATCCGATTGGTCGGTCCATAATCGGCGAGTCGCTGAGCTCGACCCCCGCTGGGTTTCGAAGCGAAACACGATTCGCCGTACCTCCATACCGACGATTGCGGTTTTGTCCTTCAAGTGAGCGTGCTCTGCAATCCACTCGGCGACTTCTGCTTCGACGGCCTGGGTAGTGCTGGCAGCCAAGGGCGTCGCGGTCGCTTTCCCACTCGTAGCTCAAGTCCCGATGACGAGCATGTGCGTGATGGCAGCGGCGGGAGTCGTGTCATTTGCCGCTCGGCCCGTCGCCGGTCTACTGGGCCCTGTTCTATATCGTAACGGCCGTCGCGACCGCCACTATCTTCCTCGTCACCAAGCGGCTTACCCGCTGATTCGGCAGGCGCGGGCTGCCGATCGTCTTGGCCCTTGGATCGCCCCGGGATCGGTCATCAAGGCCAAGAATCCGGTGTGGAGCACGTATGCCCCGAGTGATCGTGCGATGGTAGCGCGAGGACCAGCTCAATCAAGGCACTCTCAAAGCGGCGAACGGCGGGACAACACAAATTCTCCTGCCCGCGACCGTGACCCTGGCCTCGCAAGCGTAGAGCTTGTCGGTGTTGCCGGGCAAGCGGTACGACCTGGACACGGTTGGCGTGCTGGTTGGTGGCGTCATTGCCGACAATGACGGCGGGTCGGGTTTTCCGTATCCTTTCAAATGGTTTCCGCGGCAACAGGTAAAGGCTGGGGGCGGCAATGAGCCTGCCGTTCACGTCAAGGCACCTTCAGCGAGTTGGCAGCCCCACGATGGTTTTGAGCTGATCGGGCCGCAACGCATTACGTAAGTTGCCGTTTGGGTTCGACGGAGGCACTGGCTTGGCGTAAAATGCGCTTGTCATCTGCGAGAAAGAGCGGAGATCTCCATGCAGAGGAATGTGCCGGGCACCGAACACCGGCAGAAGTCGATGGCCGCCTTCATTCGCAGACAGGTACACCATGCCGCCGCCTCGAAACAACCCGAGATCAAACAGGCCAGCAGGCCATTTGCTCTTGCTCGGTTGCTCCGACCGCAAGCGCGTCATCAAGGGTAAGCTTCCGGCCCTTGACCTCTATGACGGGGTGAACTTTCGCGTTCTGCGTGCATTTCTTCACGAGCGAGGATGGCCTCCCGGCCTCTGCATCAAGATCCTCTCAGCGAAATATGGTCTGATCGACGCCACCGACCTGATCGAGACTTACGACCAGCGGCTCGACGAGGCCACCGCTCGCAAGATGAACCGCAAGGTTGTCAAATCCCTCGTGCACTTCGGAAAACCCAAGTCCGTGTTCGTCAATCTGGGTAAGGACTACCTCCCAGCCATCGACCGAATCGACCGTCTCTTTCAGAAGGAGCGGATCGTCCACGCCGAAGGCGGCATCGGCCTCAAGATGGCGCAAATGAAAGATTGGCTGAACGACCTTCCATCTACGACCGCCACGCTTCCAGGCAAACGGTCGTCTCCGTCCTACCTCTACTTCTTCCCCGATTGGGACGACTATGTGACCGAACCCTTCGTCCATGAAACAGCTGTGGTAAACCCAACCTTGCGGACGACGAAAAAGTACGCCCATGAAGTTTTCGGAGCCGCCGACACGCCCTACGATGGGATGCTGGTCAGCCTAGCCCAAATCTACACCGGCAAGGGCACCCTGTCGCGGTTGGACGAAAAAACCGCAGAGCGAACTGACCTTCGCAAAGCGATGAAGCTCCCGAAGCGGCTTCTCCTGTTCGGGGACTGCGGGGCGTTTTCCTACGCCTTTAATGACAAGCCGCCGTTCTCCGCAGAAGAGGCTGCTCGCCTTTACCACCGCTTCGGCTTCGACGTGGGCGCGTCCGTAGATCACATCCCGCTTCCCGAGATCTTCGCTGAAAACGACTATGGAGAACTGGTCAAACGGGATCTCACCGAAAAGGAACGCCGTGGCCGAATGCGCCTGACGGCCCAGAATGCAGAGGCATTCCTTGCGGCGTGCCGTAAGCACCGCTACAAGTTCCTTCCCGTCGGCGTTATTCAAGGATTGGACACGAAGTCCTACGTCCGGAATGTCCACAATTACATCGACATTGGCTACCAGCACATCGCTCTCGGCGGTCTGGTTCCCAAGCCGGATTCGGAGATTCTGGAGATCTGCTGCGCCGTTCGAGACGCCATCCAGACTCGAACCCGCACCGAGCAGGAAAACGTCTGGCTGCACTTGTTCGGCATCCTGCGCCCGAAGATCCAGTCGACCTTTAGGCTGTTAGGCGTTTCCAGCTTCGACAGCGCGTCCTACTTGCGGAAAGCGTGGCTGCGATCCGACCAGAATTACCTCGCCGGTGATGGGAGCCGCTGGTACAGCACGATCCGGGTGCCGATAAGCTCGTCCAAGCGACTACGTGAGGCTGCCGAGGAAAAGAAAATCTCCGAGGAAGACCTGCGCGAGATGGAAACTCGCTGCCTCGTCGCCCTGAACAACTTCGACGGAAGTGAGGAAACACACAAAGAAGTCGTCGAGTCGGTCAACGACTATGGGCCGCTCCTTGAACGTCGTGGCGAGGACAATCACTTTTTCGAGAAGCACAATGCGGTGCTGACCGCCCGCCCATGGGAAAAATGCCGTTGCACGGTGTGTCGTGACCTCGGGATTGATGTCGTCGTCTTTCGTGGTGCCGGTCGAAATAAGCGCCGTGGATTCCACAACACGTGGGTTTTTTACCACAAGATACTGCATCGGAAGTGAGCCGTGCCGATTACCGACCAAGAACTGATCACCGGGATTGAGGCCAAGAACGGTTTCCCGCTTGACGCTGCACAGCGACAGGCGATTACCTTCGGTGCTGGCCCGCTTCTGATTGCGGCTGGGCCGGGGACCGGCAAGACCGAGGTTCTCGTTGCCCGCTGTCTGAAGTTCATGTGCTGCGACAGCGTGCCACCCGGCTCCATCATGCTAACTACCTTCACCGAAAAGGCCGCGAAGAATCTGCAAGACCGGCTGTCCGAAGCCTTTCTCTCTCTCGCCACGATGTATCCGCAACTTGCCGCGATCGACCCGTCTGATCTCCGCATTGGCACTCTTCACGGCCTTTGCAACGACATTTTACAGGAGTACCGTTACACGGCCTATCAAAACCTCCGTCTCCTCGACGAGGTTACGAGTGCCTTGCTACTCCACAAGTCAGTTGTAAGTAACATCCAGCCTCAGCAACCGGCTCTCTTCGGTCAATTCAATTACCTCTTTGGCAACAGACCGCAAAACGCTCTTGGCAAATGGGATTGGGCACTCGCCCTTCAACAAGTCTTCAATCGCCTTATCGAAGACCAGATCAACCTCAACTTGCTTCAGCAGGCCGGTGGACCGTGGGCGGCACTCCTTCAGACTGATGGAGTCTACGAGCAAGCACTCGCCAGCGCGTGCGCCTGTGACTTTTCTCGCCTGCTCAGGTACTTTCGAAATTTCCTCGACACCGCTCAGGGCAATCTGTTCTTGAGCGGCGACGGGTCTGGCGTGCGCCTCCCACTAACGCACGTTCTCGTGGACGAGTACCAAGACACCAACCCGATCCAAGAGTCGATCTATCTGCGCCTTAGCGATACGCTGCCGCACAACATCACGGTCGTCGGTGATGATGACCAAGCAATGTATCGTTTTCGTGGCGGGACTGTGGAGTGCATGGTCGGCTTCCCCTCGACGTGTCAAGCTCGCTGGGGCACGAATCCTCATATCATCTACCTATCGGACAACCATCGCTCCGATAGTCTCATTGTGCAGTGGTGCAACAGCTACATCACATCTTTCCCCCAAATGGCTGCCCCAAACGTTCGCATCCCCGGCAAGCCGCCGTTGAACTCTTCCGTGGGTCGCACTGGCACCCACCCTGCGGTCGGCATAATTCGGAACGGGACAGTCGGTGCATGTGCGACCGGGATGGCGGGACTGGTCAGTGATCTTCGGACCAACGGGATCATTCAGGACTACTCGCAGTGCGTCTTGTTACTTCGGAGCACGAAGAATTCGCCCAATTTCGCCGGGCCATATGTGACCGCGCTTCAGGCCCGGAACATCCCGATCTACAACCCTCGTTCAAAGGACTACTTGGAGCAGGCCGAGGTTGCTCAATGTCTCGGGGCGTTTATTCGAATCATCGACCCGCAGCAGACTCAGATCGGCAGCGTGATGTCTCCTTCGATCCAGCAACTCGTGCAAGGTTGGGTAGCTGAATACGACACAATCGCACAAGCAAACCCTCAGTTGGCTGCATACGTCACGCAGGGTGCGCAGAGCATCGCAAACATGGGAGCTTCTCAGCGCATCACGCCCGCGACCCCTACGATCCTCTACCGAATTCTGTCCCACCAGCCATTCGTCGGATACCAAGCCAGCCCCGACATGGACTTGCGGCTCAGCAAACTCACGAGATTGTTCGAGTCGTTCTGCTCGCAGTACGGACGCCCGCTTTGGACCGACGACAGCAACGCTGGGCAGTTGCAAGGCTGGTGGTATGGCAACTTTTACTATGGCCTCTGCGGGTATCTTGAGAAGAGGGGACTGGATGACGACGAAGAGGAAGAAGTCGTATGTCCGACGGGGTTCTTCCCCATTATGACCGTCCATCAGGCGAAAGGACTGGAGTTCGACTTCGTATTCGTCGGAAACCTCGGTGGGGGGCTGTGGTCGAGCAGCGCCCATCAACTCGAACAAGACTTGAGGCCGTTCCGGTTCAACGCTCCGACAGTCGTTCACCCAATTCCTGATTCGCAGTGGCACGACGACATACGCCAACACTTCGTTGCGTTTTCGCGGGCGAAGTTCGCCTTGGTTTTAATGGCTACAGATAATCAGCTTCGCAAAACCGGGACGCAAACGGCGTCCTTCGGAAATCAAGGAGGCGGCTGGGTAAGACAAAACACCCCGAGGCTCTAGGAGCATTTATGTGGCAGAATTTCCAATCCCTCGCGCTCGCGTTCAATCCCCCTGCACAGAGTCGGCGACGGTATAGCGTCACAGCCGACATCTTGGCCTACCAGCAGTGTTCGCTGCAATACGGGGCGTTTGCGGTTCGTCGGTACGAACCTGCCCTTGTTGTTCAGTTGTTCTACGGGACTATCATCCATCAGGTTCTTGATCGCGCGCATGCCCATTATCGAGGCGAACTCGGTGTACCTGCTGGAACGTTCCCGACTGACACGGACATCGACAACTACTTTACTCAAGTCGAGAATGCTCTAATCGCGCGCCGAATTCGGGCCGTCCAGAGCGTGCGCGATCAGGCAAAGAACATTCTGAAGCGTTTCAACTCGCTGGAAGGCCCCACCCTTTATCCTCGGATTATCGACACCGAATGCCGTCTTCAAGCTGATCAGGGCCAGTACATCCTGCACGGCAATGTTGATGTCCTCGTGGCCTCAAATGTCGATGCTGGCAACGGCGTTGAAATCTGGGATTACAAGGGTGCGAATAGGCCATCGGTCGGAGACCCTGATTACCAGCGATACGTCTTCCAGATGCAGGTGTATGCGGATCTATACCGTCAAAAGACTGGCGCTGCCCCATCGAAGGCTGTGTTGTACTTCCTGAATGAATTGACAGGCGATCCGCCACCGACGACACGCCCGGTGAACTCCTTGCTGGCGGTCAACCTTGACCCGGCTGCGGTCCAACAGGCATTACAATCGTTCGGCCAGACTGTGCAACAGATCGAGGGGTGCAGGGCAACACGGACTTGGCCCGATCCAGTAGTCGCGCCCCCCGAGAAGACGTGTAGCGCCTGTGACTTGCGATGGAATTGCGCTGCGGCAGCTAATCTTGGGCGCACGTATCCAATGCTATACCCATGAAGACACCTGTCAGGCAAGGCGAAACGGGGGCAGTAAGTGGGCACAGGTACGTTACTTTGCGACGACGGGAATTGGTAAGCTCGGCAAAGTGAAGGTACAACCGAACGGAATTTACCTTGGGCATTGATTGGACTCCTGGCATGAGCAACTCCTCGAACTCGCCCTGCGCGGTGAGGCCGTGCTCTCCCAGGCACCCCAAATTACCCAAGATGCCTATCAACTGATTTCGGCTCAGTAGGCCGCCGCCACCCCAGTGCGATCGGCTGGCTGGTGCCCTCGTCGGCGATCAGAGCCCGACCAAGCCTGACGAGCGTGCTCATCTCCTCGCAGGCGACCTCTTGAGGATTATCCAGATTGCGTAACTTCGGAGTTCCGTTGGATCCGAATCTGGATAATTCCTTAATTTAAGCGCTCAATAGGGCGCATTTTACCGGGTTGGACGCCGGGCGAGCCGTAAGCGCTCAATGCGGGCATGTTACCTGGCCGGAGGCCGGGGGAGGGCGGTGGGGTACGACGGCACCGCCAACGGTGATTGCTGGCGAGCGGCGTATCCGAAGTTGGGTGATCGCCGGCTGGTGCTGATCACGGGTCACCGCCGTGAGAGTTTCGGTGAGGGCTTTGAGAGGATCTGTGAGGCGATTAGCATTTTGGCCGACAAGTTTCCCGACGAATTGTTTGTTTATCCCGTCCATCTGAACCCGCCGGTACCAGCAGGTTTCCATTGGAGGAATTGATTTGGCCGGGAATGGCTTGGGCGAGCTTTTTGAGCGTCGTCCCCTGGTAACTACCGCTTCCGCCATAGTTTACGCGGATCCCGTCCGGCTGAACCGGCGGCGGCAAACAACTCCGACCTTGCCCGAAAATGATGGGTGTCGAGGTTTGGCTCTCTTTTTCTGCCGACTTTTTTTGTCTGCCGACAAAGACTTTTAGAGAAAGGCGTCGAGCCTTATTTTCGGACAGGCACAATTTTGAGCCAGCGCCGACACTGGCTATAATATCCGCATGCCCCTCCCCCAGTTCCGCGTATCGACCCTATTCTGGCTCACGCTGGCCATGGCGTGCTGGTTTGGGGGGATGAGGTTCGAGCGATGGCTCGATCATTTCCCCGTGGACGACGTACGGCTGGGACCTGTAACGGAACTGCGCAATATCGAAGGCGATTCCCCGGCATACACTCGCAACGAGTCACCTATTCCGGCGCGTCGATGCACGCAAGAGATCGCAGACGACAACGATGACGAAATCTACCGTCGACTGGATGCCCAGAGGCACCGTAACCATCGTACAACTCTGGAACTTCGTGGTTTTGAAGGGGTCACTCCATCGCCATAATGCCCCGCCCGCAATTCACGCTTCGCTCGTTGTTCGTGCTGACGGCGGCTGTCGGGCTGCTACTTGGCGGATGGCGATTGCTTGAGACCTATGGGCACCGCATCGAAGTGAACGATCTGGTAGTTGGAGAACCAATCAAGATCAAGGCGACATACATTCGAGTTTTTGGGCCGCCCACTTGTGAAATTTTGGTATCTATTGATGACGAGGATGACGATGGCTACGGTTGGACAGACCAGGATCTGCCAAACAGGAAATGGCTATGCCTCTACACCTACGAAGGCGAATTCGACCCGGTATTGAAACCTCGAAAGCTGGTGATCGGGTTGGTGGACTTCAGCGATCACCAACAACCGAGAGTCGTCAAGCGCAAGATAGTGGATGTCAGGCGGCGAACGCCCTAACCTGCTGCCCTGAATTGTGCGTCGCCCCTTAATCACCAGGCATCCTCGGCGGTCGAGCAGCAGCGCAGGAGTTAAGGCACTTCCAATCGGTGCTTCCTCCATCGTGGCGGCCCAGCGGTCGCAACGCCGCCCTACCAAACGTTTAAGCCTTCAGGACGTTAACCCTGTGGCGGATTGCGTCTGGGTTTCTGCAGGGCTGCCTTCGGTCCACAGAATGGCCGATTTTGTCACTTCCTGCACCAGCGTCGCCTCAGTGCCTTTCGCTCCCGCGGCCTCGTAAGGCGCGACCGGCCGTTACATGCACTCCTCGTATGCGTTGGCTGCATGCTCTGGTACGACGCCCAATTATTCGCCGTGGTGCTCTTGATGGTGCCCGTGTTGTGGGGTATCAACCGGCATTTTCACCGCTGGTTGAGCCACACGCTGCGCGAAGTGCAAGAATCGTACAGCCGCGTAACGGCCACACTGGCCGAATCGGTCAACGGCGTGCGTGTCACGCAAGGCTTCGTCCGCCAGCAGACCAACGCCCGGATTTTCAGCGACCTGGTGGACGATCACTCGCGGTATAACATGGCCGTTACGCGTTCCCAGGCGGTGTTTCTGCCGCTCGTGGAACTGAACAGCCAGTTCTGCTTCGCGGCCCTACTGCTCGTCGGCGGATTCCGAGCCCTGCAGACCGTTGGTGGCGCCGACCTGTCCAACCTGATGGCCTTCCTGTTCATGGCTAACCTGTTTTTCGCTCCAATCATCGGCCTCGGTGGGCAATACAACCAGGCATTGGCCGCGATGGCCGGGGCCGAACGGGTTTTTTCCCTGTTGGACACGCAGCCCGAATGGATCGACCCGCCTGCGGCCGAGGACCTGCTGCCATTGACCGGCCGCGTTGAGTTCCTCCACGTGACATTCGGCTACGACCGCGACCGGCCCGTGCTCGAAGATGTCAACTTCGTCGTCGAGGCGGGACAAACCGTGGCGCTGTCGGTAGCGCCGAGCTTGCCCGCGGCGGCGGGTCCGCCGCACTTCGCTGTGCCGGTAACGCTGTGCCGCACGCCACCGCGACCAACGCCGCGCCGCCACGATGCAAGCCTTACCGCAATAGCGGGCCAACGGATGCACCGCCCGAAACAGCCGTTCGCAGCGCTTCAGCAGGCAACGTCGGCACCCTGCCCCGCAACGATGATCGACGAGGCCTTGATCCGCGGCGTCATGGGAGTCATCTTGGAGGCAGCCCAAGGGAGGTCTTGCTCCCGAAAGGTCATGTCTCGATCCCTCCCTCGAACTTAAAACACGTCATGCCGCCTGACCACACCCCGGTCCACCGCTTGACCGCC
>Ga0265313_10002496_pt1 | contig 15850 bp, 14 predicted proteins | sample 4123metaG_FD_203122 | JGI IMG/M metagenome (GOLD analysis project Ga0265313, IMG submission 203122) | Rhizosphere microbial communities from Carex aquatilis grown in University of Washington, Seatle, WA, United States - 4-1-23 metaG | ecosystem: Host-associated > Plants > Roots > Rhizosphere >...
GAAGTCGCGATCGCAACGCCGAATCAGGCCACGGCTCGGCATGATGCCGCCGGTGAAGAAGTACCGGGCGATCCAGTCGCCGCCGCTCGTGTGATCGAAGCGATATGGCACGGCGCGATGACTGAATACGTGCAGAAACAGCCGCCCATCCGGAACCAGCCAGCCGGCAATGCGGCCGAGCAGTTGCGGCCAGTTACCCATATGCTCGAACATCTCGATCGAGACGATCCGATCAAAGCGCCCATCGGGCGCGAACGCGTTCATGTCGGCGGTGATCACCCTGACGTTGCCGAGGCCACGCGTCGCGGCCTGTCGTTCGATATATTCGCGCTGCAGGCGCGAATTCGACACGGCGGTGATCCGCGCCGCCGGAAAATGCTCGGCCGTCCAGAGCGAGAGCGAGCCCCAGCCGCATCCGAGTTCGAGAATGCTTTGTCCATCGGCCAGCGCGGCGCGTTCGGCGCTAACGGCCAAGGCCCGTTCCTCGGCCTCGGCCAATGACTCGCTTCCGGTTTCGTTGAGGCAGCAAGAATATTTGCGGCGCGGGCCAAGCACTCGTTCGAAGAAGGCGGCGGGCAGTTCGTAATGCTGCCGATTGGCAGTGGCGGTGAATTCGGCCACCGGCCGCTCCATCATCGCCGCGGCGAAGCGCACGTCTTCGTCCTCGGCATCGAGTGACAATAACCGCTGACGCGTGGTTGCGACGCGCGACGCGATGGCCATTCGCAATACGGGATCGGGCAGCGGCAGGCGCTCGGCCAGCCAACCGCCAAGCGCCTTTGAATTCATCGCGGCGGGATCGGAAAGAAGGCGCTTGTGCGCGATTGATAGTCGCGATAGGCATCACCACGCGATTGCACCATGTGTCGCTCGAGCGGTGGGACGCCCGAAACATAGCGCAGCAGCAGATACATAAACGCCGGTCCGAGGATCGCCAGCCAGCCCGAAGGATCGCCACCGGGATCGATGGCGAAAAACACATAGGCGCACCAGCCCAACCATTCGAAGAAATAATTGGGATGCCGCGACCAGGACCAAAGACCGATATCGCAGACTTTATCGCGATTGACCGGGTCGCGTTTGAAGCGCGCGAGTTGCCGATCCGCGATCCCCTCGCCGAGAATGGCCGTCACCAGAATCAGCGCGCCGACCGCGTCGAGGATACGGAAACCCGGCGCGGGATTGCGGGCGGCGAGGCGAACCGCGAGCATGAGCAGAATGGCGGCGAGCGCCTGGATCATCGCGAAGGCGAACAGTTTCGGGGCGAACTTCGTGCCCCAAGCCTCCCGCAAACCAGCGTAGCGAGCGTCCTCGGAACTGCGGATGACGCGCGACGCGAGATAGAGGCCCAGGCGCAGCCCCCAAACGCCCACCAGTATGGCAACGATAATTTGGCGCACCGTAGTTACTGGTGCAGCTTCGATCGGCGCTAGAGCGAAGGCGACGCCCAAGGCGCCGATGCCGAACGACCAGAACGCGTCGATCCAGCCGCCATTGCCGGTGGCGCGCACGACGACCCAGGCGCCGACCATGACCGCGATCATGCCAACCGCGGCGGCGATCACCTGGGCTTTTCGATCCGGTAAAGGCCGACATCGATTGACGCGGCGCGGAATCCGGCCTCGCAATAGGCGAGGTAATATTCCCACTTGCGCTTGAAACGGGGCGCGAAACCCATTGCCGCGATCTCGGGCCACGCGCGTTGGAATCGGGTCTGCCAATCGGCCAGCGTCCGCGCATAACTGCGCCCGAAGGTTTCGAGCGAGGCCAATACTAACCCGGCGCGCTCGATCTGTTCGCGCAGGGCCGCCGGCGACGGCAACATGCCGCCCGGGAAAATCTGGCTCTGGATGAAGTCGGCGCGGCGACGATAGGCGGCGAAGCGGGCGTCGGCGATCGTGATAGCCTGAAGCACGGCGACTCCACCTTCCGCCAACCGGTCGCGCAGCGTGGCGAAATAGGTCGGCCAATGTTCCTCACCGACCGCTTCCAGCATCTCGATCGAGACGATGCGGTCGTATGTCCCGCGAATCTCCCGATAGTCGGCGAAACGAATCTCCGCGCGCTCGGCGAGGCCGGCGCCGCGCAAGCGGTCCGCAGCATGAGTCAATTGTTCGCGCGAGAGGGTGATCGCCGTAACGCGGCAATCGCGTTCGCGAGCCAATGTCTCGGCCAGGCCGCCCCAGCCGCAGCCGATTTCGAGCACGCGCTCGCCGCCCTCCAACTCCATCAAGGCAATGGCGCGCCGATACTTGTCGGCCTGGGCCTGCTCCAGAGAATCTTCGTCGCGCTGATAGAGCGCCGACGAATAGGTCATTCCGCGGTCCAGCCACAGTGCATAGAAGGCATTGCCGAGATCGTAATGGGCGGCGATGTTGCGCCGGCTGCCGCGCCGCGGGTTGGTGCGGCTGCGGTGGCGCAGCCGGTTGATCAGGCGCATCGGCATCAATCCCGAAGCGCGCGAGGCGAAATGATCGGCGTTGCGCGCGGCGAGTTCCAGGAACGCGGGGAGGTCGGGGCTCGACCATTCGCCCTCGATATAGGCTTCGGCGAAGCCGGTGGCGCCGCCGACCAGTAACCGGGAAAGCGCCCGCCAGCGATGGATCGTCACCGTCGCTTTGACAGCGGACGCAGCGTCTCCGGCGACGATATGCTCGCCCGACGGCAGCGTGACGCTCAGACGTCCGACGCCGACCCGATCTACGATGGCGCGCATAAGCGCGACGCGCGGCGAGCGCAGAAGCTCAGGCATCTGCATGCTCCCGTTCGACAGCAACGGCAACGACGGTCACGGGAAGCGCCGGTGCAGGCGGACGGCGATGGAAGCGCAGGCCCTTACGCCACAGTATCAGCGCCTCCCAGTGGATTCCGGCCATGACCTTCAGCGTCATCAGCGGATAGCGCAGGAAGGCCAACGCCAGATTACGATCATTGAGATCGACCCGCCGGCCCGCAAACAGGGCTTCGAGCATCGGCCCCTCGGCATCGCACACCTCGACCGCAACCGCGACCGATGCGCCGGGCGGCGCGATCCGGAACCGATAATTCATGTCCATGCCCATGAACGGCGAAACATGGAGCATCTTGGCGCATTCTTGGTGGATCGGACCAGAACCATTCTCCAGCACCGGGATCACATAGAGGTGGCGATCGCCGAAGGTGTTATCGACCTGATAAATCATTGCCGCGAGGCGGCCGTCGCGCCAGTGACAAAAATAGACGCTGATCGGGTTGAAGACATAGCCGAGCAGCCGGGGATAACACAGCAGGCGGATCGGGCCGCCCTCGATGTCGGTGCCCGCGGCGCGAAGCTGCGCTTCGACGTAGTGGCGCAGATCGCCGGCACCGGCACCGTGATCGCGGCCGTGAAACGAGAACAGCCCGAATCGATTGTGCGCGAACAGCCGGAGCGAGCTGCCGAGACCATCGAGTTCATCGAGGTCGAGCAACATGGTGAATACGCGGTAGGCTAGCCGATGGGGCTTCGGCCTCGACCGGCGATGAGTGACGACACCGAAATAAAGCGCCGACGATCCGCTCATCTTACGGTCTCCAACGATCTCGAATCCGTCGCCGCGGTTTCGCCGTGGACGCCATATGTGTCGCGATCGAGTCGCCAGGGCCTGCGCACGCCACCGATCGCTTCGGCGACGGCCAACCCTGACCGGAGCCCATCTTCGTGGAATCCGGCGCCGAAATAAGCGCCGCAGAACCAAGTGTTGCCGACGCCCTGCAGTTGCCACAGGCGGCGCTGAGCGCGGGTCGCCGCTGCGTCGATCACGGGATGTTCGTAGGAGATGACGCCGAGTTGGGAGTCGGGGCGCGGCGGTCTGGCCGGATTGAGAGTGACGAACAGTGGGTCGACCTCGGCGATGCCATGCAGCCGGTTCAGCCAATAGGTGACCGACAACCGCGCCGCAGCTGTGGGGTCGCGATGTCCAAGATAGTTCCAACTCGACCAGACCGCAGAGCGCTTCGGCATGAATCTCTGGTCGCGATGCAGGACCGCGACGTTGCTCTGATAGCGGAAGGCACCAAGCAACTCTGCCTCGGCGGGACTGGGATCGTCGAGCAAACCGAGCGCCTGATCGGCATGCGTGGCAACCACGACATGGTCGAAACGTTCGACGGTGCCGGACCGATCGGCCACGAACACATTGGCGCCGCTACGCTTAATCCTTGTTACTAAACTGTTGAGACGAAAGCGATCGGCGTAGCGCGCAGTCAGCCGACGGACATATTCGCGGCTGCCGCCGACGATGGTTCGCCATTGCGGGCGATTGCGCATGGCGAGCAAGCCGTGATTGGCACAAAACCTAATGAACTCGGCGGCCGGATGGTCGCTAACGCGATCGATCGGGGTTGACCAGATCGCGGCGGCCATCGGTAACAAGTGATCGTCGCAGAACTCGCGCGAGTATCCGCGCGATTGCAGATAGTCGCCAAGCGAGATCGCCGGATCGGAACGGTCGATATCGCCGCCGATCAACGCTGGGGCGTCGCGGTAGAAGCGCAAGATATCGCGCAGCATCCGCCAATGCCCGGGTCGCAATAGATTGCGCCGCTGCCCGAAGAACCCGTTGGCGCCCGACCCGGAATATTCGAGCGCGCCATCGTCGAGCGAAACCGCGAAAGACATGCTGCTGGGACGCGTGGCGACGCCTAAATGCCGGAACAGCGCGGCCAGATTCGGATAGGTCCGCTCGTTGTAGACGATGAAGCCGGTATCGACGGCAACGGAGCCATTGGGCCCTTCGACCGTCACCGTATTGCTGTGGCCGCCGAGCCGATCAGCCTGTTCGTATACCGTCACGCGGTGCCGGTCCGCCAGCAGCCATGCCGCAGCCATTCCCGCGATCCCGGTCCCGATCACCGCTATGTCAAGCGGTGCCCCTGGCACGTGTCGGTCGAGTTGCATGCCCCGCCCATCATTGCGCAACCACCCGTGGCAGCGCCTGCCCCACATTACGCACCATAAGACAGATTGGATGAGCCACGCCACCGGCCGCATACGGGGGTCGAAGCTATCAATTTTTTATATTTATAATCAAGGGATTGGCGGAGGGAGTGGGATTCGAACCCACGATACGCTTTTGACGTATACACACTTTCCAGGCGTGCGCCTTCGACCGCTCGGCCACCCCTCCGTACCGCCCCGTCGATGAAGCGGACCGGGAAAATAGACGACCGAGCCACTGGAATGCAACCCACGCTCGTGTGAGGTCCATCACACGGGCAATCCCCTGGTCGGCACGGGAAATTGCGCCTAAATATTCATCAATTGTTGAAGAATCATCGGCAATATGGGAAGAATGTAGGCGTTCGATGTTGGGGATAAGTCGCAGACCGCGTTAGGTGGGGCATGTTGGTCGCGGGACGAATCACTGGATGGGCACTGATCGTGTTGGCGCTTCTGATGGCGTCGGGCGACGCAGTGCTTGCTCTCGGCACCGGAGATCATGCCGGAATCGTCGCCGGCGATTTGTGGATGCTGGTTGCCGGTCGCGCGCCAGAAGCCGCCGCGGCCTCCCCGTCTTTCGGAACATCGCTATTGTCTTGGCCGGCCTGGGCGGCGATCGGCCCATTGGGCATGATCCTGATTGCCACCTGCCGCCCACGCCGTGCACGCCGGTTGCGCTTCCGCCGCATCGGCTAATCGTTTTCCGCTAAATTGCTTTTGGTTATTCCTCGCCCATCTTGAGCGCGGCCAGGAACGCCGACTGCGGAATCTCGACCTTGCCGAACTGGCGCATCCGCTTCTTGCCCTTCTTTTGCTTGTCGAGAAGCTTGCGCTTGCGCGACACGTCGCCGCCATAGCATTTCGCCAACACATCCTTTCGGAGCGCGCTGATCGTTTCGCGCGCGACGATGCGCCCGCCGATGGCGGCCTGAATGGCGATCGGAAACATCTGGCGCGGGATCAATTCCTTGAGTCGTCCGCAGATCGAGCGGCCACGACTTTCCGCGCGGCTGCGATGCGATATGAAGGCCAGCGCATCGACCGGCTCGTCGTTGACCAGGATGTTGACCATGGTCAGGTCGGCTTCCAGATAATTGTCCATCTCATAGTCGAAGCTGGCATAGCCGCGGCTGATCGATTTGAGACGGTCGTGGAAGTCGAAAACGACCTCGTTGAGCGGAAGCCGATAGACCACCATCGCGCGATTGCCCGCATAGGTGAGATCGAGCTGCTGGCCGCGCCGGTCGGTACAGAGCTGCAGCACGGGGCCGAGATGCTCGTCTGGCACCAATACCGTGGCCTTGATCCACGGCTCCTCCATCTTGGCGATGCGCGACGCGTCGGGCATGTCGGCGGGATTGTGTAGTTCAAGCACCTCGCCGTCGGTCAGCGTAACGCGATAGACGACGCTGGGCGCGGTGGCGATCAGTTCGAGATTGAATTCGCGGACCAGCCGTTCCTGAACGATCTCGAGATGCAGCAGCCCGAGAAAACCGCAGCGAAAGCCGAAGCCGAGCGCGGCCGAGGTTTCGGCCTCGTAGACGAAGCTCGAGTCGTTGAGACGCAGCTTGGCCAACGATTCCCGCAGTTCTTCGAAGTCGGCAGCGTCGACCGGAAACAGACCGCAGAACACCACGGGCACGCTTGGCTTGAAGCCGGGCAGCGCGGTCGCGGCAGGGCGGCGGTCTTCGGTGATGGTGTCGCCGACCCGGCAATCCGCCACCGCCTTGATGCCAGCCTGCACGAAGCCGATTTCGCCGGGATAGAGCGCGTCGGCGCTCACCAGCTTGGGCGTGAAATGGCCGACGCGATCGATCTCGTAGGTCGCGCCGGTCGCCATCATTCGGATCTTTTGCCCGCCGCGAAGCACCCCGTTGCGGACGCGCACCAGGGTGATGACGCCGAGATAGGCGTCGTACCAGGAATCGACCAGCAGTGCCTGAAGCGGCGCTTCCGCATCTCCCTTGGGCGCAGGCAGCCAAGTTACCAGCGCTTCGAGCACGTCATCGATGCCGATACCGGTTTTGGCCGAAATCATCACCGCGTGAGAGGTGTCGAGCCCAATCACCTCTTCGATCTGCTGCTTGACGCGCTCGGGTTCGGCCGCCGGCAGGTCGATCTTGTTGATGACTGGGATGATCTCGTGGCCGGCCTCGATCGCCTGATAGACGTTGGCGAGGGTTTGGGCCTCGACACCCTGGCTGGCATCGACCACCAGCAGCGATCCCTCGCAAGCGGCCAGCGAACGGCTGACCTCATAGGAGAAATCGACATGACCGGGCGTATCCATCAGATTGAGCGCGTAGGTCCCGCCGTCCTTGGCCTTGTAGGTCAGGCGCACCGTCTGCGCCTTGATGGTGATGCCACGCTCGCGCTCGATATCCATCGAATCGAGGATTTGTTCGCGCATGTCGCGCGCCTCGACCGCCCCGCACCGCTCGATCAGGCGATCGGCAAGGGTCGATTTACCGTGGTCGATGTGGGCGATGATGGCAAAGTTGCGGATATGGGGAAGGTCGGTCATGGCGCGCGAACATAAGGTAGCGCAGCCGCCGGGGCAATGGGAGTTGGCGCAGCGCAGCTAGGCGGCACCACCCCTGACATAGGTGGGCTCGCCGAGGATATGGGTGGCGAACACGCTGCGATCATCGCCAAGCGTCATAAGCGCGAACAGCCGTTCCTCGATGTTTTCGGCGATGGCGGTGCGCCGCGCCAGCACCGGCGTGGCGGCGAGATCAAGCACCACGAAATCGGCCTCCTTGCCCCGCTCAAAATTGCCGATCCGGTCGGCCAAGCCTAGCGCATCGGCTCCGCCCAGCGTAGCCAAGTGGAAGGCGCGCATCGCATCGAGATTGATGCCGTTGAGTTGCAGCACCTTATAGGCTTCGGCCAGCGTGCGCAGGATCGAATAACTCGTCCCACCGCCCACATCGGTGCCGATCCCGACCCGGACTCCGGCGGCACGAGCGCGGCGCAGATCAAATAGGCCACTGCCCACGAACAGATTTGAGGTCGGACAAAAGGCTATGGCGCCGCCTGCCGACGCCATGCGCGCGAGATCACCGTCGCTCATATGAACGCAATGGGCAAACAGCGAACGCGGCCGCACCAAGTCAGCGCGTGCATAGACGTCGTAGTAGCTGGCGGCTTCGGGAAACAATTCGGCCACCCAGCGGATTTCGTCGCGATTTTCGGCCAGGTGAGTTTGCAGGTGCAGGCCGGGAAATTCCCCGAACAGGCGTGCCGTGAGCGCCAACTGCTCGGGCGTTGAGGTCGGCGCGAAACGCGGTGTCAGCGCATAGCTCAGGCGATCCCGACCGTGCCAGCGCGCGATCAACTCGCGATTGTCGGCTTCGGCGCTCGCGACATCGTCGCGCACGAAGGGCGGACAGTTGCGGTCCATCATTACTTTCCCCGCGAGCATCCGCATGTTGCGGCGCTGCGCGGCGGCAAAGAAGGCTTCGACCGAAGCCTTGTGCGCGGTCGGGAACACCGCGGCGGTGGTCGTGCCGTTGCGGAGCAACTCGTCGAGAAAGAACTCAGCAACTTCAGCTGCATGGGTGGGATCGGCAAATTTCCGTTCGGCGGGGAAGGTGTAGCGTTCGAGCCAATCGAGCAGCTGCGTGCCATAGGAAGCAATAATATCGACCTGGGCATAGTGGATATGCACGTCGATAAACCCCGGCAAGATCAGCTTGCCGCGGTAGTCGTCGATAGTCGCTCCGGTTATATCCTCAGGCCGCAGCGCCGCGTGGTCGACGACGCATGCAATCGCGCCGTTCTCGACGATCAGCGCGCCATCCTCGAAATAGCGCCAAGCAGAGCCTCCTTCGCTCGTCGCGGGGTCGGACAGGAAGTGTAGGATGGAGCCACGGATGATGCGTTTCATGAGTTCGAGTGTGGCCGCGCGATGCCCGCGTGACAAGGTTTGGCGGATGACGGGTTGACAGGGGCAGGCGGCACGGTATTGCTGCGCCCGTGACCGATCTATCCGACCATCGCCATATCCCACGCAATGTCAGACTCGGGGCCATCGGCATGCTGGTCGTGCTGGCCGTGATCTGGGGCGGTTCGATCCCGGCTACCAAGCTGGGACTGGCCGATATGCGGCCGTTAACCCTAACCGCCCTGCGCTACCTTTTGGCCGCGCCGATGTGTCTGCCGCTGTTGATCGGCCGGCCACTGCCACCCCGCCGGCCGCTGCTGGCGATGTTAGCATTGGGCGCGCTCAGCGCCTTGGTCGGCCAAGTGTGCCAAGTGGTCGGCGTAGATTTGACCGCGGCGTCGGTGGCGACGGTGCTCGGCGCGACCATTCCGATTTTGTTCGTGCTGCTGGCGGCGGCGCGCTTGAAGCAACATTTGGGCCCGCGCCATATCTTTGGATTGATTGGCGCATTCGCAGGCATCGCCCTGGTGGCAACCGGCGATCCGCGCCATTTGGTCGATGCGGTCGGGACGCAAGGCTTGCTCGGCGATGCGTTGATGCTGATTTCAGCCGTGGCCGTGGCGGTGTTCTACATCGGCAGCACTGAAATCTCGGTGCGCTATTCGCCGCTGACCGTGGCCGCTTGGACGACCCTGGGCTCGGCTTTGTCGATGCTGCCGGTCATGGCTGGCGAGCTGATCGTGGCGCCATTCCGCGCCTCGCCCACGAGCTGGGCCGTCGCGGCCTATCTGGCGGCGTTGGTCACCGTGGCCGGATCGTGGATTTGGTTCCGGGCTCTGGCGCGTGTGCCGGCGCGAGTGGCGGGAGCGTTGCAATATCTGCAGCCATTGGTCGGCATCGGACTGGCTGCGGCATTGTTCGGCGACCGGCTCGACATCTGGTTCGCGGCCGGCACGGCTTTGGTTTTCGCCGGCATCGCGCTGACCAGCGCGCCGGCGCGGCGACGGACCGCCTAGAGAATGAACTTCGAGAGGTCGGCGTTTTTGGCCAGTTCGCCCACGCGTTCGCGTACCAGAGCGGCGTCGATGGTGACGGTGGTTCCGGCCTGATCGGTGGCGTTGAAGCTGATCTCCTCGAGCAGCCGCTCCAGAACCGTATGTAGCCGCCGCGCGCCGATATTCTCGACCCCACGATTGATCTCCTCGGCGAGATCGGCGATCGCGGCGATCGCATCCTCGGTGAAATCGAGCGCCACGTCCTCGGTGTTGAGCAGCGCCTTGTACTGCTTGATCAGGCTGGCCTCGGGTTCGGTGAGGATGCGCACGAAATCGTCGCGGCCCAACGCTTTGAGCTCGACGCGGATGGGCAGTCGGCCCTGCAATTCGGGCAGCAGGTCGGACGGTTTAGCCAGATGGAACGCGCCTGAAGCGATGAACAGAATGTGATCGGTTTTGATGGTGCCGTGCTTGGTGTTGACCGTGGTGCCTTCAATCAACGGCAACAGATCGCGCTGCACACCCTCGCGGCTCACATCCGCGCCATGGAATTCGCCGGAGCGCGCGCATATTTTATCGATCTCGTCTAGGAAGACGATGCCGTTGTTCTCGCAAGCCGAGATTGCTTCCTTGATCACCTTCTCCTGATCGAGCAGTTTATCGCTTTCCTCGGCCACCAGAATCTCGTGCGATTCGGACACCGTCAGCTTGCGCTTTTTGGTCCGGCCGCCGAACGCTTTGCCGAACATCTCGCCGATATTAAGCACGCCCATCTGTGCGCCGGGCGCGCCAGGAATCTCGAAGGTCGGCATACCGCCGCCGGCATCGGCAACCTCCACTTCGATCTCGAGATTATCTAGTTCGGCCTCGCGCAGACGCTTACGATAGGACTGGCGCGTCTCGGGCCGAGCATTGTCGCCGACCAACGCGTCGAGCACGCGCTCTTCGGCAGCCAGCTCGGCCTTGGCGGCGACTTGCTTGCCCAGGCGTTCGCGAGTCATCGAAATGGCGACCTCGACGAGGTCGCGGATGATCTGCTCGACATCGCGGCCGACATAGCCGACTTCAGTGAAACGCGTCGCTTCGACCTTGATAAACGGCGCCTGGGCCAATCGCGCGAGGCGGCGCGCGATCTCGGTCTTGCCCACGCCGGTGGGACCGATCATCAGGATATTTTTGGGCAGGACTTCTTCGCGCAACGCTTCGGGTAATTGCTGGCGACGCCAGCGGTTGCGCAGCGCGATCGCCACCGCGCGCTTGGCATCATGCTGACCAACGATATAGCGGTCGAGTTCGGAGACGATCTCGCGCGGCGTGAAGGCGGCGCTCATATCGCTTCCACCGTCACGTTGGTATTGGTGTACACGCAGATATCGGCTGCGATCTTCATCGAGCGACGGACGATTTCCTCGGCGTCGAATCCCTCGATACCGATCAACGCGCGCGCCGCAGACAGCGCGTAGTTGCCACCCGAACCGATACCGATCAGCCCGTCATCGGGCTCCAGAACGTCGCCCGTGCCACTAAGGACCAGCGACACATCCTTGTCGGCCACCGCCATCATGGCTTCGAGCCGGCGGAGATAGCGGTCGGTCCTCCAGTCCTTGGCGAGTTCGACGCAGGCGCGCGCGAGTTGGCCGGGATGTTTCTCCAGTTTGCTTTCCAAGCGTTCGAACAGGGTCAGCGCGTCGGCGGTGGCCCCGGCAAAGCCACCGATCACGGAGCCATCGCCAAGGCGACGCACCTTGCGCGCATTGGCCTTGAGTATGGTTTGACCGAGACTGACCTGGCCGTCGCCGGCGATGACCACGCGGCCGGATTTGCGCACCGCGAGAATGGTCGTGCCGTGCCACATTTCGGGGGATGCCATGGAACCTCGGAACGAAAATGGGACGGAGTTTTAGATAGGACGCTAACGGGCACGGCGCCAGCGACTTTTTCCTAAGCGTTCGCCATTTCGTCGGTCCAGACCTTGAAATTGACCAGCAAATTGGGACCGAAACTGGTGGAGATCGCCACGTCGGCGGCATCGCGACCGCGCGCCATCAATACCCGTCCGATCCGAGGCGCATTGTTGCGCGGATCGAAGATGTGCCACTGGCCCCCGATATAAGCTTCGAACCAGGCAGAGAAGTCGCCGGGCGAATAGGGCGGCGGCATGCCGACATCGCCAAGATATCCCGTGCAGTAACGCGCCGGAATATTGACGCCACGGCAGAGTGCGATCGCGAGATGAGCAAAGTCGCGGCACACGCCCCTGGCCTCGGCAAAGCCTTCCGAAGCGGTGCGGGTCGGCCGGGCGAATTCATAGCCGAACTGGATGTGGCTGTGGACGAAATCGCAGATCGCCTGAACCTTGAGCCAGCCGGTGGGCTGCATGCCGAATCGGTCCCAGGCCATTTGCGATAGCTGGTCGGAGGTATCGCAGTAGCGGCTGCCGAGCAGGAAGACCAGCGTGTCCTCCGGCAGCTCCTGCACCGGATGTTGGCGCGCCTCGGGAACAACCGGTTCGAGCAGGCCGGAATCGCGAATAACGGCATCGGTGGTGAGTCGCGTACGCCCCGCCGGCATCACAATGCGTGTACACCAATTGCCGAAACCGTCGCGATAACCGGCCATCGGCACTGACGGGGTGACATGGATATGATCGGGCGTTTCCATGTCGGAAACCCGCGTGAAGTGGACGTTCAGCGCGAGAATCATCGGAGTGGGTTGCGGACAGTCGTAGGCCAGATCGTAACCGAGTCGCAGTCTCATCGGGGACCTCCCTGAGGGCGGCTCCCCCGAGCACGCCGGCAATACAGGCAACAGATTAGCACATGGTTTGTCGCCGCGCGCAGTCGCTATCTATGTCCGGTGAGCGGCTTTTCCGGCAACAGCAACGCCACGAGAAAGGCCAAACCTGCGAAGACCGCCCCGGTATAGAAGGTATCAACGATCGCCACGCGATAGGCCTCCACCACCGCGATGCGCGCTTCGGCAGGCAGGGCGGCGATCTTGTCGATGCCGCGATCCAGGACAGAGCCGCCGCCGCTTGCGAGATCAGCCGGCAACAGGAGATGCAGGCGCGAGGTCATGATCGCGCCGGACAATGCGACGCCGATGGCGCCGCCGAGCGAACGGAAGAAGCCGAGCGTCGAAGTGGCGACGCCGAGCTCATGACGCTCAACGGCATTCTGGATGGCGATTGTAAGGTTCGGCATCGCCAGTCCGACCCCTAATCCGACGCCAACCAGGCACACTTCGAGCGGCCAGAGCCCCCATTGGCTGGTAGCCGCCCAGGCGATCACCAGAAACGAGATGGTCGAGCAGAGCAGCCCGCCCGCCATGAATTTCTTGTAGCGGCCGGTGCGGGTCACGAGTTGGCCGCCGACGATCGACGATATGATGACACCGCCCATCAAGGGCGCGATCCGCAACCCGGCCTGGGCTGGGTCGGCGCCCATCACCAACTGAAAATAGAGGGGCATGAACACTGCCGCGCCAAACAGGGCCATGGTGTTCAGGCCCATGGCCGCGCATCCCGTGGAGACGGCTCGGATGGCAAACAGCCGGAGTGGCAGCAACGGCTCCTGCGCGCGCGATTGCCGCAGGATGAAACCGGCCGTCAATGCCACGAACGCGGCGGCCATCGCCATGATGATCGTGGAGCCCCAGGAATAGATCGCGCCGCCCCAACTGAGGGTCAGCAGCAGGGTCGCGGTGCCCGATGTCAGCAGGACGGCGCCGGCATAGTCAACCCGGTGGCTGGTGATCCTATGCGGTCGCCGGAAACCCCTTTCGATCAGGGCAATGGCGATGAAGCCTACAGGAAGGTTGACGAAGAAAATCCAGCGCCAGGAGAGCGCCACGGTGATCAGGCCGCCCAGCAACGGCCCAGCCACCGACGAGAAGGCGAACACGCCGGTGAACAGGCCTTGGTAGCGGCCGCGTTGGCGCGGCTCGACAACATCGCCCATGGCGGCCTGACTTAGCGGCAGCAGTCCTCCGGCTCCGATGCCCTGGATGGCCCGACAGAGGATAAGCTGGGTCATCGATTCGGCCAGGCCGCACAGGATCGAGCCGACCAGGAAAATGGCGATCGAGACGTGGAACAGACGCCTGCGGCCGTACATGTCGCTGAGCTTGCCATACAGCGGCGTGCTGATCGTCGAGGTCAGCACGAAGGCGGTCACGACCCAGGACAAATGGGACAGGCCGCCGAGATCGCCGACGATGCGCGGCAATGCCGTTCCAACGATATTCTGGTCGAGCGAGGCCAGCATGAGGGCCAGCATCAGACCGGCAATGACCGTCCTCAATTCCCGCTTCGACAGCGGTTCGAACGCAGGTATCGCCGGGGATGCTGATTCTGGCATTGGATGCTGGCTCACGGGTGGCGGGTGGGGGATAGGCGCCGCCACTGGCGCTCCGAGACGGTTCCTGCTAGTAAGGCCGCCGCAAGGAGCAGGCCATCATGCGCACCGCAACCATCGAGCGCAACACCAAGGAAACGCGCATTCGCGCCACCGTCGCTCTCGACGGGAATGGCAGCTATGCCGTCCGCACGGGTGTGGGCTTCCTCGATCATATGCTGGAACAGCTTTCCCGCCACAGCCTGATCGACCTCAAGCTCGAGGCCGAGGGCGACCTGCATATCGATGCGCATCACACGACCGAGGACAGCGCGCTGGCCATTGGCGAGGCCGTGTCCAAGGCCCTGGGTGACCGCAAGGGCATCACGCGATTCGGCTCCGCCATGATCCCCATGGACGAAACGTTGACGCGCGTGGTGGTCGATCTCTCCGGCCGCCCGTACATGGTGTGGAAGGTCGTGATCCCTCGGCCAGCGCTGGGCGATCTCGATACTGAGTTGGTGAAGGAGTGGTTCCACGCCTTTGCCCAGACGGCCGGCGCCAATGTCCATGTCGAGAATCTGTACGGCGCCAACAGCCATCATATCGTCGAGTCCTGCTTCAAGGGCCTCGCTCGCGCGCTGCGTCAAGCGGTGGCGATCGATCCCCGCGCGACGCAGGCGGTACCCTCGACCAAAGGGATCCTGGGCGGATCGCTCTAGCCATGTCGGTAGCATTGATCGACTACGGCTCGGGCAACCTCCGCTCGGCGGCCAAGGCGTTTGAACGCGTGGTCGGCGAGTTGGGTCTCAACGAGTCCATCACCGTGACGGCCGACGCCGACGTGGCGCGCCGGGCCGACCGCATTGTCCTGCCCGGTGTAGGCGCCTTTGCGGATTGCCGGCGTGGCCTCTATGCCGTGCCCGGGATGGTCGATGCGTTGACCGAAGCCGTCATCGCCAAGGGCCGGCCGTTCCTCGGCATCTGCGTCGGGCTGCAACTGATGGCCGATTGGGGCCGCGAGCACGGCAACCATAAGGGGCTCGGTTGGATTCCCGGCGAGGTGGTCGAGCTGACGCCCAGCGACCCCAGTCTCAAGATTCCTCACATGGGATGGAACACGCTCGACTTCGCGCCGGGTCATCCGATGCTTGCTGGCATCGCGCCGGGCCAGCACGCCTATTTCGTGCACAGTTATTTTTTCCGCGCCGCGAATCCCGCGCATGTGCTCGCGACCACGGATTACGGCGGGCCGATCGCGGCAGTGTTGGGGCGCGACAATCTCGTGGGCACGCAGTTCCACCCGGAGAAAAGCCAGCAGACCGGGCTGACGCTAATCGCCAATTTTTTGCGATGGAAACCGTGATCCTTTATCCCGCCATCGACCTCAAGGACGGTGTGTGCGTCCGTTTGAAACGCGGTGACATGAACGCGGCGACCGTGTTCAACACCGACCCAGCCGCGCAGGCGCGCGCCTTTGCCCAAGCGGGGTGCCAGTGGTTGCATGTCGTCGACCTCGACGGCGCGATCGAAGGCCGCTCGGCCAACCGGCCGGCCGTGGACGCGATCATCGCAGCGGTGAAAATTCCGGTGCAGCTTGGCGGCGGCATCCGCGACATGGCGGCTATCCAGTTCTGGCTGAGCCGGGGCGTCGCGCGCGTGATCCTGGGGACTG
>Ga0265313_10002497_pt1 | contig 15842 bp, 13 predicted proteins | sample 4123metaG_FD_203122 | JGI IMG/M metagenome (GOLD analysis project Ga0265313, IMG submission 203122) | Rhizosphere microbial communities from Carex aquatilis grown in University of Washington, Seatle, WA, United States - 4-1-23 metaG | ecosystem: Host-associated > Plants > Roots > Rhizosphere >...
AGGCTCGCGTTTTCTCTTTGTGATTCCCCCTCAGAAAGAGTCGATTTATCCGGAGCATTTGCCCCCCGCGTTGCAAAAGCGCGGCACAGACACGAAGGCTACTCGCCTTATCGATGCCTTGAGGGGAACCGGCGTTGACGTGCTCTATCTCCACGATGCTTTGCTGGCGCGCAAAGCTGAAGGCATCCGAGTTTACTACAAGCTCGATACACATTGGAATCAGGCCGGCGCCTTGGCAGGGGCTAAAGCCATCGCCGATCACATCCGTCGGATTATCCCCGCCGTCGACAAGCGAAATTTCACTACGCACTGGAGCAAGCCGCAAGTTCGGTGGCCCGAGATTCCACGAGGCGCCAGTAGCCTCAATGAAGCAACACTACTCGGTCTGCCCTTCCTCAAGGAGCCCGACGCGATCATCGCTCCGGCCGATGGCTGGAGGGCGAAAATGAAAATCATTTATCATGACCACGGCTACATAAGCTACGAATTTACGCGTACCGATGCACCGAACCTTCCAACTATCGTCGTATACGGTGACAGCTATATCTTGGCTCTCATGCGGCCGCTGGCTGAATACTTTCGCCGCGCCGTTTTCGTGGACCCGTGGGAGTCATACACTAGCGGGTGCTCGTTTTTTCCCCCAGAGTTTATCCGCCAAGAGTATCCTGACATTGTTGTGAGCCTACGCTTCGAGAGGGGCCTCGGGGAGTCAGTCCAGAACCCGTGGGAGGTCTCTGGCAAGCCCTGCCGCTGAACCGGCTTCGCGATCTCAAACGTACGCGGCGTCAACCGATGTGGGATACGGGGGACTGCGGCCCGGCGGCACTACACGTCCGATGGGTACCCATGCTAAACTATCGCCATGGGCTCCTCAAACGACAATCTCGATATCATCGCCTATCTTTGCCGAACCGGGCTATTGCCGCGCGGCGGCGCGATCGCCGACATCGGCTGCCAGCAATTATGGGACGGTGACGTCGACAGGCTGCGGGCATTCTTCGCCGAATTTGGACTTTGTCCGGACAATGGCGCCTTGGAACGGCTCGCCGCGCGCGGTAGCTTCATCCTCGAACACTTGAAGCTGACCGGCTTTCGCTACCGCAGCTTCGACATCGTCGAAGCGCCGGATTGTGAATATTTCAATCTCAATACCGACGCGGTGCCCGCTCGGCACCGAGGCGCGTTCGACCTGGTGCTCAATTTCGGCACCACCGAACACGTCATGAACCAGCTCAACGCCATGAAGGCGCTGCACGACCTCACTAAGCACGGTGGCCTGATCTATTCGTATTTCATCCGCTCCGCTGCGATGGAGCACGGCTTGGTCCATTATTCAGATCGCTTCGTTGACCTATGGATGCGCGCCAATAATTATGAGCAGATCTGGCGCTGCGACCCGGCGGACGGCGGATGCACATGGATCGTGGTGCGCAAGACGAAGCTGGCGGAATTCAATGAGATCGTCGACGTGCAGGAAGGCGAAGGCCTGCCGGCGCTGGTCCAGCGGTGATCTTACTTTGCCGCTTGGCGGCGCAGGGCGCGCCGAAATTTACCCTGAGATAGCCGATCGGCTTTTGCGCGAATCTCTGATCGCTCTCCGCCTCAGTGGGTTTGTCCTTGCAAGGTCTTTATCTAGCGGACACGCGCCGCGTACTGCGCCAAGCGCCCGACGCTGTCGTCGATCGCTAGCGCGATCTCGGTCAATGCTGGCGCAACTTTCGCCTGACGATATTAATGTTGCGCCGAAGCATAGCGGTCCTGAGGCCAAGCGGCTTACTCTATCCCATCGCGGTTCGAGCGTATTTCTAATCCCCTCCCGCCGGTCAGAATTGAAAATCCTAGTGGCCGGGCCCGCCCCTTCAAGGCAATAATCGATCGCAATGGTTCCTCATCTCTCTGCCGCGTTCCTGGCGCGGGTCAAAGCAGCCTATGCCCGCGCGATGGCGGCTGCCGCGCCGACATCCGGGCAGTGGATCGCACTCGACGCACGGCGCGCCGACGTGCATGCCGCGCTGCTAGCGGACGGCGACGAGGCACTGCGCGCTATCTTCGCCGATCCGACGATCACTGACTTGTATTACGGCGTTGACCGCCTGAGCCGCAGTGGCGTCAGACTAAGCGATCCATCACAGTTCATCCTCGAAGCGCTGAACCCGGGTGATCCCCGTGTGCGCTACGCAGCCTATCAGATCGAGCGGCTGCAGGAGGTCGATCCCGACGCGCAAACCGTGGTGGAGATTGGTCCCGGCATGGGGCGCGCGGCCTATTACGGCCATCTCGCTGGACTGGATTACACGACTATCGACCTGCCGCTTGGCATCGTCGCGCAGGCCTGTTTTCTCGGCGCCGCACTCGGTCCCGATGCGCTCTGGTTTGCCGGTGAGGATGATCTCCCACCCAACGGTAGGATCAAATTGCTCCACACTGCGCCCGATCGCTGGTTTGACGTCGCTCTCAATGTCGACTCGCTCACCGAAATGTCGAGCGCCGTTGCCTTCGCCTATTTCCGCTGGGCGGCGGCGCATCTCGGCTGCCTTTTGTCGATTAATCACGACAAGAATCGCTTCACCGTCGCTGAGCTTGCTTTTTTCGCTGCCCCGCACCAGTTCGCGATGCGGCGCCCGTGTCCAGTGTGGGAAGGCTACCTGGAGGAAGTCTTCCTGTTCCGCGGACCCGGCGCGCTGCCGCGTTGGTTCTGCCTTGGCGGCTTTGAGACGCTGGTGCTGGCGCGCGATGGCTGGCGCCGAATTATGCGGCACATGACGCCCCGTCGGCGCTCCACGTTAATGTAAGGCGTCCTTGGCTACTCGCATAATTCCGTCTCCGGCGTCCATGAGCCAGCCCGACATCCCAATTCTTCTATTTGTTGATGATATATCGCACGGTCAGAAAGCCAGTATAGGTCCCTGTGGCGCATCCGACATGAAAGTCGATGTAATCCAGCGGCTTTGCGGCCCTTCGTCCCGGAAGTTGAAACCAAAAGCCCGAAGCAAAATCGTAATTGGTCACACGGTCGCTGACCCACAACATAGGATCAGGATTATAGCTGTTGCCGACGAAAGCGTACTGAAAGCCTTGCGGCTGATTGGCAAACGCGACCGAAAGGCCGACGATTGAAATGGCGTTGTCTTCCCATGGGCCGATCGCTGTTTTTGCCACGCCGGTGGAGCTGGTGACTGCGGACCCGCTGTTATCCCAGCGAGCCAACTCGTTTTTTCCGCTCGCCGGATCGCATGTGCCGGTGAAATGAAAATCTATGCTGCAGCGTGCGACGCCGTCGGGGCTCAGGTAGGTCGACCCATTGCAGGCGACCGGTCGTGGTCGCGCAACGGCCTGCGCGGTCACCGTGATCAGGCAGAGCGCGGCGATCAACGTGATTCGTACGATGAACCGTATCAGCCCCTGATTGCAATCCATAATACCCCCTCCGCGCATCAGCCATTGCTACTTCATTGTTATCAATAACCAAGAGGTTTACCACTTGCGGAACGTTCCGATCGAGCAGGGCGGTGTTTAGCACCGTGTTCGCCCCGGCCGCCGATAGCGACTCTTATTTGTCCACCTGGTAACCGCCGGCTCCAGGCGCGCTGCGAAACGCCCAATCTTCCCGACTTCACAGACTGGACCATCAAGCAAGGACTCTTGCATGAGCCATTGAGGATCGTCGACGTCGGCTGTCTGGGCGGCCTGGATGCGCGCTGGCGATGGCTCGGCCAAATGCTGGAAGCATGCGGCGCACCGAAAACCCCCGGCGCCGGCCGATCAATGCTAAGCTTCTGAGCCAGTTAAACGGTAGGCACCTTCGTAGCAAGCCTGCTACGCTGATGGTGCAGGAGGAGCGCGAAGCCATCGTAGGGCACGAGCTTCATGCTCAGTGCCTCGTCGCCCGGTACACTTCGCATTGCGGCACCTTCGTGCAAGACAAGACTCGCAATTTGTGCGGTGGCGACAGGGATTACGTAGTAACTGCGAAAATACTTGTCCAAGCCGAGGGGCCGTAGATCGAATTCGAAACGGGTGAACGGCCGCGCATGCGTAAATTTAAGTTCAAGTTCCTCGTCCAGTTCGCGATGCAGCGCCTGCAGTTCGTCCTCTCCAGGCTCGACGCTGCCGCCGAACATCCCCCAATGGGCCGGATACCAGATTTGCGGCAGGTCGTCGCGCAATTGCAGGAGGTACCGCCCGTCCTCGTCGATCACGAGGGCGGCGACGGCATTGCCGATCTGTAGAGGCGGCTGGGCGGCCAAAGCGGCGATCACTTAATCCTTGCCAAGATTTTTGCCAAGTATGAGAGCGGCCGCCTCGGGCAGCGACTTCACCACCTTGTCGGGGACATTGGGCCCGTCCTGCTTGTAGCCGTAATCGACGAAGAACGTCATGCAGCCGGCGGCCCGCCCGGCTGCGACATCGCGCCAGCGGTCGCCGACAACGTAGCTCCGGGCAAGATCGATGCCGTAATCGGAGGCAGCATCGAGGATCATGCCGGGCTTCGGCTTGCGGCACGCGCAGCCTTCCGTATCCCTGTGAAAGCAGACCCTGATGTCGTCGACAGCAAGCTTGCTGCGGACCAGATCGTGCATGGCATCGACCGTGCTGCGCGCCGTGCGCCCATCGGCAACGTCGGGCTGGTTGGTGATCACGACGATCAGGTAGCCGCCGTGTTTCAGCCGTTGCACCGACTCGACAACGCCGGGCAGGAACTGGAACTCCGCGAGCGTTGTCGGAGCAACCGGCCGTCCGTTGCGCTCTAAATTCGCGTTGATCACGCCATCCCGGTCGAGAAAAACAGCGCGCTTCACCGACGGTTGCCCTTTTCCCCGGCCGATGGACGTCGGCACTCAGGCGACGGCAATTTCCGCCGGCTGTTCCGCGGCCCTGCCCGCGCGAAGTTCTTCGGGCGGCGGCTTGTGGCCGCCGAGCAGATTGCCGGTCCAGCTGTTAAGACGCGCGATCAGATTGTAGTAGGTATATTCAGGCGAACGGCGGACCAGCAAGCCGTCCTTGATTTCTTCGGCGTATTCGTACTGCGCCCAGCCGTTGCAGCCTTTGCAGAACGGCACTTTGTCCCATTGTGCAGTCTCGTGATAATAGCGGGCCTTGGCGAATTCCTCGCCGTGCCAGATATCCTTCACGCCCTTGTCGAACACATTGCCCATGTCGGTGGCGCGCACGCCGTCGAGGCAGCACAGACGGACGCTGCCGTCGTTGTGCACCGGCATGGTTTTGTAGATCACCGCGCAGGGGACGCGCTTGGGCGGTTCCACCATGTCCGGGAAGGTGCCGTTTTCGAAGATGATGCCCATGCGCACCACATCGACGATGCCGACCCACCGATCGACGAAGGCCTGCTCCTCGTGCCGGTTGGTGCCCTGTGCTGTGAAAGAAACACCGACCCGCGGCAGCTCCCGGTCGCCGCGCACGCGCAGCATCCGGAATACAGCCGCCTCGATCTTGGCGAGCTTGTCGACGCCGCGCACCTTTTTCAAAGTCTCTGGCGTCGTGGAATCAAGGCTGAACATGATCGAGTCGACTTTGATCTGACAGAAGAATTCCGCCAAGTCCTCGGTCAAGGTCAGACCGTTGGTGTTCATCGCAATGGCAATCCCGCGCCGCTTCATGTCGGTGTAGACTTCGCGCAGGTTGGGGATAAGCAGCGGCTCGCCATAGATACTCGGAGCCACCATCGGCTGTTGGATGGTGAACTCGTCGAGCATCTTGCGCGCGGCATCGAGATTCATGATGCCCTTGAGCGGATCGATCTGACCCTCGTCCTCGAGGCCCCAGACCGGGCACATGTGGCAGCGCAGATTGCAGCGCGTGGCAAAGTCGATCAACAGCCGGTCGGGCATGTCCGACACTGGCAGCGGCTCCCAGTTGTATTTGGGGTCAACCCAGTCCGCCTTCGACCAATCGCGCATCGCACATCCCCGCTGTGGTGCCCAGGATCTGCTGGATTCCGGCACAAACGCTGAAACGATTTAGGCCCGTGCGCGACGCAGTGGCAAGCGTTTTTTGCATCCCAATTCGGGTGGTCAGCCGGTTCGCAAGCGGAGAATATTCGGGCTGGCAATGCGCGAAGCGCACTAAATTGCTAGAATAAATCCGGGCGGCGGCGTAAAATCAGTACGCATCGTCGTTACGTGGCTGGTCCGCCGGGAGGCACTGAATCGCTCGATTTGCGCGCGCCATTGCGCCCGTTCAGCTTCGGTGCGGAATTGGGCACGGGTTGGAACTCGATCCCACGTGCTGGCGGGGCCCTTTTCGGCAACCACAATAGCATAGATTGCACCGTCGTGATCGAGCGTAGGGACCCGACCGTGCTCAAGTACCCATCCGTAATCCATGGCAAGGATCACGACCGGACCGCTCGGCAAACTCCATTGAGTCGTCGGAAAATTGAGCTGCGCGTAGACGCGGCAGTCCGCGTACTGATTAGCCGTGTAGTAATCCAAGTACCATTCGAGCGATGTACCGGTGTAGGCGCCGTGCACGTTAGGTTTCGCCGCATTGATTGAGTGCACACGGCCGCCGGGGCGCAACATGCGATTATAGTTCATCAGCGCTGTGGCTGCGTCGTGAACATTGTCCAGTGTGCTGCCGTCTACGACCAGATCGGCAATCGCTTCGAGCGAGGGCCCGATAGGCGTATTCATGTCATGGACGATGTCGGCACCCTCGAAATCGGAATGGTCCACGGCGTGTATCTCTGCAGCGCCGAGCGCGCTGAAGAAGGCGCGGTCGCTGACAAAAGATGCCCCAGTCTGACGAACCTGCGTTGTCCTGCGATCAATTTCGATCTCACCTTCCAAGCCATTGAGAGGGAGCTTGTATTGAACAATCAGCTGCCGCAGTTGCGAGGGAGCTAATTCGATCGTTTGACGGCCGATCTGAACCACCGAGCGGCCGATCGGGCGATAACAGTGCTCGCGGATGACGCCTTCGGAGATGTAATCGGACAAACCCATGGGGTGTTCACTCACTAAGTGTCGGAATGGCACTTTCGATGGTCACTGGAATGGGCTCCGCAGCACAACAAGTGGAATTCTACTGCACACCGCAACATCCAGCCGGCAATACGTCCGGTACCGGTCCGGTGATATGCCAGGGCCGCGCAGACGTGATCAATTGCCCCAATCCCGTTGCGTAGCGCTCCCATTCATCGGGCAATCGATAGATGTCCTGGCTCGGCACGCCTGGATCGCTATCCGTGCCCTTTTCGGCGACCACCACGAGCGCCGCGGCATAAGTGATGTTCTCCCACATTGGAGTGTAAATGGGGTGCGCATTGTCCAGCATCCAGCGATAATCGAATGTCGCGACCTTGGGGGATTGGTCCGGCGGCCACAGCAGGTAGATTCGACAGTCGGCGTAGCGCGCTTCGACGAAATAATCGAGGAACCATTTCGGCGTCAAACCCAAATAATCGAGGCCGCCGAGGCGTTGTGCGTAGATCAACCGGCCGCCCGCGTTGAGATATCCACAGAGAGAGTCAAGCGCGGCACGCGGCCGAAAGGCGTGGCGCAGCCCCTCCCAGGCGACGACCATGTCCGCTGGCTCGCCCATCGCGGGAGTCCCCCGGCTCAGATCGGCGGCGTTGAGGCATGCAGCGACATCGGATGAGGCGATCGTCGCCATCGCCAGACGCTCGTTCGAAACCAGGATCCGGCCCGGAGCCGGACAATAGCCGTTTTCAACTGCGAACGCAGCGGAAAGTTGCGACATGATGGTGTGTTGCGTCAGAGAGCGCAGTCTGTGCCATGGCTTATCTCTGCCCGTGCGTCGCTCGACCGGATGAGAGTGTGGCTCATTCTCGTGTTTCTTGGCACCGGTTGCGAACTGGAAGTCGGCGATGACCTCCAACCATAGTGCGGCAGCCATATCGAGACCGATTTCATTGAAATGGCACCCATCCCATCTGCGTTCTGGACCAATCAAATCGGTGTCGGGGCCTAAAAATATTCCAGCCCTCGGATCGACTGCGCTTTTCTGACCCGCCCTGATATTCTCGGCATTGGCATGAGGCCCGACGCAGAAAGTCGCAAGTGAGACGAAGAACGGCGCGTTGACCCCGTATCTACGAAACGTAGAAACGACCTCCCACAGGTTCTTGCGGTACTGGCGTCCCTCTCTGTCGCCCATACCGTTGTTGCCCTCTCCCTGGTGCCAGAGAATATAATCGATGTTGAGGCCGATATCGTGGAGACGTCGAATAAGAACGATGATTCGGCGGTTGAACATGCCCTCGTCGGCCCACTGTTCCACCGTCGTTCCACCCATCGCAATTGGAGCCAGGATCACGCGATCGAACAATCCAGCCTCGATCAGCTTATCCCCGAGCCGCGTTGCAAAGTTTCCGCCGTCGCCTGACGCTCCAAGCAACGGATCAGCCGCATGATAGATTTTGCTGTCGTAAATGTTGAAATTGTCAACCCTATGTTGGGCTGAATACTGGCCGGAGCCATGGTTGGCGGCGTTCGACTGGCCGAGAATGGCGATCACGGCAGTACGTTTGCGCTCGCCATCAATTGCTGTTGGGGACTCCCGCCGACCTGCGGTAGCGTGGATGCTTCCCCAGTTCTCATCGAGTCTGTCGTACGAATCGGTTTCGCTGACGACAATATCGGAAGCCTCGTTCTGTTTGCCCGATACCAAATGCAATAGCGCCAAATCATTCTTTAACGTCTTTTGGATGTCTCTGGTCCGTTCCGCCACATAGCTGAGGGCCGCAAGTCTTTTCTGGTGATCGCTGGCTTCGGTTTGCAGTGCCGATACCCCGCTCCGGATGTTGGCTGCCTCCAAGTTTAGCGTTGATACGCGACTAATCATGTCTTTCAATTGCAACTCGATCGATGATGCCTCCTGACGAACGTCAGCCATCTGGGACCCGAGCGCGCCGAGTTTCAGATGCAGTTGCCGCAGCGATTGCCTAAGTCTCCGGACAAACAAAAATGCGATGACCAACATGCAGGCGGCCACTGCGAGTATCTCCGCAATCGCGACTATCAGCATGCTATTTGCAGACACGATTTCCATGACTCAACCTTCCGTCGGTGGACTGCTTGGTCCCTTGTAATTTTGCCGATCGACATCAGATTGGGCCGTCGGTATCAGTTCAACAGTGATGGCGGTTCCGACCCCGCACAAAATAGTATCTTCGTGCGGCATGGTGGGCGGGGCATAGTCTATAACCGCCACATTGCTTTTCCTGAAAGGCCAACGCGCCTTTGTTGCAATTTTTTGAATAAGTAATCGTGTAAGAGGAACGGGAGCATGCTTCAGTCGTCGCCAAATGTTGCCAAACAGCTTCCGGTCGCGCCACTGTGCGGGTAGCGCTCCCAGATCGCGCACCAAGGAAGCCGTCGCCGGCGGAAATTGATCCACGAAAACACGAAGCGCCAGCGTGTCAAGACTCCTTAAATTATTAAGGGAAAGAGTCCCTCGGCTTGTATGCCAGTGAAGTCCGAGGATGCGCGCACCTGGCTTGAGGCAGGGCTCGATTTGCTTCGCGAGCTTGTCCAGCGAGAACAGCTGCTCCGGCGCCAATTCGCAGAGGCAAAGATCAAATTTAATCGTCGGGTCGATTGCGCCGACGAAATTCCCGCTAAGCAGATCGGTCATGGTTACCAAGGCGCAGCTGCCGGAGAAGCGCGACGCTTCCTGATGAACCCAAATTGAATCGCTTGTCACAAGGAGAATGGTGCCGGTTCCGCCAACGTCGGCGGCGCTCAAAATTTGTCGAATGCGCTGCAGCGGCCCGCGATAAAGCCTATAGCGCGCTTGTGCCGCAAACCTCGCCACGGTTCCTGCTTGGTCGTCATTGGCAATTTGCCGATCTTGCGCCTTGCGAAATTGCACCAGGGGTACCTGCGCCGAGGTGACGTGCGCGCTCGTCGCAAGTGCATACCGTTTTTCCAACGGAGTATGCTCGCGCAGCGCGCGGTCGTTTAACAAATTCAGCTCGCGGGCATAATATTTACTCGCTGCGTCGCGAATTCGGGCGAGCTTTGTTGCCTGTTCCTCCCATTCGGTCAGCGCGATCTCGAACTCCTGTTCGTATTTTTTCAGCGCTTCCGTGTGGTCAGTAGTTTCGCGTTTGCAGGATTGGCCGTCGAGCCTGGCATCGGAAAATATCCTCCTAGAACGATCTTCCGCAAAATCCTCTCCCGCCGAGCCTTCTATCTGAACATCCGCGATAAAGCGCCGATTGATTTCTTCTTGGCGAGCTGAGGTCTCTTTCGAGAGCAAATCGATCTGCCTTTCGAGCAAACTGAAATGCACGTCGCGGATCTGTTGCAAGTGAGTTCTTTTTCGCTCGTAGCGCTTTGTGGACCCGTCCAGCAGCCACCAGATTCGATCAATCGGAAGGGAATTTGCGGGCGGCTGTTCTTCTTCGGTAATCGCGCCAAGGCGCTGCGAAAGGTATCTGTGCCGCGCCGCCATGAACGTTCCGAGATGGTAGTTCCACTGCGGGTGCCCCAAGTGTGACGGCAAGAACGCTGGGCAATAGGCCAATATGGCTTTCATAGATGCCGAGAGCGCAGCGCGATCGCTATCAATGTTGAGAGGAATTTCCTTCGAGTGCAATGTCAGTTCATAAGGTGCGAATGATCTCTGGTAAGGAGTGACCCACCCGATCATGCGCCGTCCCGCGTCTTGCGGGTCGACCTGGCCGGCCGCGATTTGCTCCCGCGCCACTTCTTTTTCGCGCAGTTCGATCATAAGGAAATCATCGGAATCGCCCAGTACATGCGGTTCCTCGGTTGGACAAAACTCGTTGATCAATCCATGGTCCCAGAATGAATTGGGCTCGATGACCTCTCGTTCGGGCCGCATACCCACGATAGCAATCGGCATTTGATGACCAAGCAGCGTGTGTGCGCCCGCCTGCCAGTAGAATTGATCGATTTGTTTGAGGTGAAATTTGTGCTGGTTTAGCGTTTTGCCGCATACCGTGTTGTGCAAATTGCAAAGGGCCAGATCTGCTAACTCGCGGTGAGGGAACGCCAACGTTCCGCCGTTGAGCCTTGACCGCAACGCGGGCACGACGCTCGCGTAGTTCACGCAATAGCTAGGGGCGGCGATTAGTCGTTTTCCGTCCCTCAAACTACTCAGAACGGCGCGAAAGCTGTTCTCTGCCACCACAAAATCTGCGTTGAGAAAGAAAAGGTTCGTTTCCGTTACTGCACTGCCCAGATCGATCAGTCCCCGGTGCAGCGCATACGTCAGGGTCATCCCGTATTTGTCTTTGGCGTGCACCAAGTCGTCCAGTCCAACCACGTGCAGCGGGCAAAATCGACGGATTTGCCGGACGGTCGGGTGCCGATCTACCCTGGACTTGAATTTTTCCTCGGTGAGAAGCACGACCTCGCAAGGACCGGCAGAAGCCAGATAAGGCAGATTCCCGGGTGCGAGCGCGGCCGGTAAGGTGATTGTGAGTAGATCGTCCAGGTACCGTTCGCCCCAGGCGTACGTAATCAGACGCGCGGGACGAGCAGCAGACGGAATTATTCCCTTCGCGGAGGGAGCGGTCGTAGGGTCCATTGCATAGCCTGAAATGTGTCCGAGACGAAAGTAACATCAGGCCGTAGCCGAGAAATCAACAGTTAAGGGAACGAAGTTCTATGTCACATGGACATTTCGTAAGAGGTCGCGCAAAGAAAGCGTAGCGATTATCGACAGTTCCTGATTTGTTCGGACTCGCCGCCAATTGGCCGGCGCGTGGGGTTGTTGGTCGCCGCGATAACTAGACCGAATACAAGGCAAGCGCGGAATTGGTATGGAACTCTTTTGCAACACTTCGAACGGAATGACCCGATGGCTGGTTAAACGCGGTGCTCTGACAAGTCCTTTCGTGCTGATCGATGTTGGAGTGCAGGATGGCATCAGTGCACGATGGCATGCGTTGGGAGACCATCTTACCGTCTATGGGTTCGATTTACTGAAAGAAGCGATTGCTCCGCTGACGAACGTGCATGATCCTCGGAAACACTATTTCGCGATCGGCCTTGCCGACCGCGATGGCGAACTTGAAATCGGCGTGCCCGCCAATCGCTATGAGACGCAACTCTTTGGCGATGGGGCGGGCGAACGGCGGCTCATCCAAGTCAGGCGCCTTGACACACTTCTCAGTGAAGGCCTCGTCCAGCCAGCCGACTTCGTCAAACTGGACTGCGAGGGCTATGAACCCCTCGTCCTCCAAGGGGCAGCGAATTTTCTCTCGCGGTCGAACCTTGTCGGCGCGGATACTGAATCGAATTTCAATCTCAGTCCGGATGTGCCCGATACGCATTTCTCCGAATGTTGCAACCCATTCGTACGCCAGCGGCTCATGGTGTTCGATATAGCGTTCAATCGCCTGTCGATGGTCAATTCGCCGGCTCTGACTGGACGATCAATCCTTCGGCCTGCGACGCTGAATCTGCTGTTTGGCAGAAACTTGGTGCAAGAGAGAGATTCAGGGCCAAGCTATATCTACCGCTCTGCCGAGAGTCCCGTGTCTCCACAAACGGTGCTGAAGAGCGCGATCGTGTTCGAGGCTTATGGCTTGCTCGATTGGGCCTGTTACGTGTTGAAAGGCTTTGCTGACCAGATCGGGTCGGCAATCGACATCGACGCTGCAATCGCGCAACTTGCTCCGCCCGCTGAGCCTGCTTCGCCAACCCCCCAGAATCAAGGTTTGATTACTCAACTTCGCACGATGAAACGCTCCCTGATGCGGAAGATTCGGTAGCCGCCCTCTCCGGATCCCCAACTGGATCTATTGCCCGACTGCCAGGGGCTAGGGCTGCCTCAAAGTCGCGTTAGGGTTTGTTAAGAGCGCCGCAAATACATGTCGCAAAAGATCGCGCAGCGCCACGATCGTGTAGGGACATTCCTGGATGTCTCCGGTTTCCAGCAGCCCGCGTTCCGCCAACGGGCGCGTGAATTGCGGAAAATCCCGGTCGAGCCGGGGATGCCGACGCGTCCGGACCGCATGAAGGACGCCGTGACGATCGCGACACTCATAGAGTTCGGCTTCGCCAGGCGGACGCACATACAATTCAGCGTTGACGATCTCCTCGGGCAGGTGAATGGCGGTGCAGCATTCAAGCCCGACCCCAATCATCAAGACGTAGGCATCGTAATCTCGCATCAACCCGTAGGGGCTGTTACAGGATACTGGCGTGCTGTCGACATGATGACGTGACAGCAAAAGCGGCGCTGCTGGCCCCGACCCGGCAACAGAGTGGGTTGGATGAATGCTGCGCGCCGTGGCGTAGCGCGTGCGGAAAATCTCGGTCAGCACGCCCGTGTGCGAGGGCGTCTTCATCTCGTCCCAGACTGGATTTGAGAGCGTCACGCTGCGCCACGTCATGGTCGGCATGAACAAGTTGCCACCAGCGACGTGGTCGAGCAAGGCTTCGATGATCGCTTCGGCACGGAAACCCTGCCGGCTCAAGAGACCGATCGCGCTGTGCACGACGAGCACGCCGTCGCGTGGCACCCGAAAGCGCTGCAGGATCGGCAGGAGCGCTGCGCTTTCCTTCGAATGCCCAGCCATCACTCTGCCGTCGCTGAATTGGCTTCCGCCCTTATCGCTTCGACCATATCGAGGCACCGATCCACGTCGCGGAATGGCAATCCGCTGAGCTGCGACAATTCCAATTCCCACCATTTCGCGCGCAGCAGTCGTTCGATCGTTTTTTCGGGAAAACGAAGCCGCTTGATCGTGGCCGGGACGCCGGCGACGATCGCGTAGGGCGGGACGTCCTTGGTGACGACCGAACCGGCCGCAATGATCACCCCGTCGCTGACGCTGACGCCGGCCATCACGTTGACGTTGTGACCCGTCCAGACGTCGTTGCCCACAGTGACATGTCTGAACATGTCCGGCGTGCGCTCCAACCGCACAAAGTTGTTGTATTCGTCCACCCAATCGAACGATTTGGGATGATATTGGAACTCGTGGATGCTAAGCCAGTTGGAGGGATGATTGAACGGATTGATCGCAGTGCGGGCTCCGATTGCGCAATACGCGCCGATGCTGGCGCGCGCTATGAAGCAGCTTTCGTTCATACCGAAATATTTGCCTACGACGGCGTCGGGACCGATTTGGGAGTTTTTGTTAAGGTAGAGTGGGCCACAAATTGTTGACTTGATGATCCGCGCGCCCGCATTCAGCCGCATAATGCTGTGCGGATGAATTGGTCCGTTGCCGGTATTCTCGATGAAGTCGACAAAGATTTCCGAGTATTTCATGGATAGAGGCCCGCACTGAACAATGGCGCCGGTGGACCGTGGCGGCAGCTATACTGCGAATCCCAGCAAATTGTAAAATCCGAGCGTGTAGGCTAGCATCGGAGCATTGCTGCAAGGTTTCCCGTGATCGACGCCTGCGAGCTCATCTGATGAAGCAAGAGTTTTGAGCGCTCCAAATCGGCGCCATCGCAGTCAGGGAGGTGCGCCCGAGCGGACCAGGAGATATTCAAGGCTGCGTCCCGATGATCGCACTACGATTCAGGAGGTGGGCGTCGGTTCCGGTTCGGGGTTTAGAGGGCCCAAAGGTTTCGTCACCGCAATGGCGTTGCGCCGCCGCGGCCGAACGCCGAGAGACGAGGCGAAATCGTGGCAGAACACGCTCCAGAAGCGCGTCACGGTTCGAATCGGCTTGATGCTTGCGGCTATTTATGGCCATCTGCTAAAAGGTTTTAGGCTGGTGGTGCGTCCTGAGCCAAGATGGAGGCGCGCTCCCGATATAGGCGATAAAATCGCACGTCGGGACCAGTAGGTGACGGTCAGGGGCAAGGGGAACAATATGGATCGCGTAAGCCGGCTTTCGGTCAAGCTGTTTGCCGACGGCGCAGACTTCGACAACATCGTCAAGCTAGCCGCCAATCCGATGATCAAGGGCTTTACCACCAACCCGACGCTGGCGCGCAATGCCGGGGTGACCGATTACGAGGAATTCGGGCGCAGGGTCTTGTCCGCCGTTCCCGATCGTCCGGTTTCGCTCGAAGTCTTTGCCGACGACTTTCCCGAGATGTTGCGCCAGGCCCGCGCGATCGCGACCTGGGGCAAGAACGTCAACGTCAAGATTCCTGTCACCAACACCAAAAGAGAATTCGCCGGCGATGTCATTCGCCAGCTCTCGGCGGAAGGTGTTGTCGTCAATGTCACCGCCATCATGACGGTCGCTCAGGTCGAGCGCGTCGCCGAGTGTCTTTCGCCCGACACGCCTGCGATCGTTTCGGTGTTTGCGGGCCGGGTTGCCGATACCGGAACGGATCCCGTGCCCCTGATGACCAAGGCGCTCAGGGCGCTGCAACGGCGGCCGAAGGCCGAGTTGCTTTGGGCGAGCCCGCGGGAATTGCTGAATATTTTCCAGGCGGACGAAGTCGGTTGTCACATCATAACCGCGACCAAGGATGTGTTGGCGAAACTCACCCTGGTTGGTAAAGATCTCGACGATTATTCGCTGGAGACGGTGCAGATGTTCCGGCGCGATGCCGTCGCCGCCGGTTTTGAGATCCGCAATCGCGCCACCGAACCGGGTGCCAGACGCGCCGTCGCCTAGCGTGGACGCCCGCCTCGCGCCGATGATGGAAGACGAAGAGCGCCCGTGTCCGTTTGCGATCCGCGGTTCTTGGAATATTTGATCGCGGGCAAAGTCGCCGGCCGGACGGGATTGGCCAGATTCAGAACGGTGTGCCTAAAGCGAGGACTTTGAGAGCGATGACTAATGTGCTGATTACCGGTGGTGCAGGTTACGTCGGGCATGTGCTTACGCCTCGGCTTTTGGCGGCCGGATACAATGTCACCGTCTACGACGCGCTTTACTTCGGCTGCCGGCTGCCCAACGACCC
>Ga0265313_10002498_pt1 | contig 15837 bp, 18 predicted proteins | sample 4123metaG_FD_203122 | JGI IMG/M metagenome (GOLD analysis project Ga0265313, IMG submission 203122) | Rhizosphere microbial communities from Carex aquatilis grown in University of Washington, Seatle, WA, United States - 4-1-23 metaG | ecosystem: Host-associated > Plants > Roots > Rhizosphere >...
AAGAGGCGCGCGAAACGGCACTGTCCGGGCGTCCAGGGTGAAATTTGCTCCGTTTGCTGTGGCACGGAACGCGAAGTAACCGTGGATTGCCCGCTGGATTGCGAATATCTACGCGAAGCCCGATTACGGGACCGGCCGGTCCCGATCGGCGAGGCCGACGTTCCCAACAAAGACATCCACGTAAGCGAGGATTTCATCCGCAAGCAAGAACACGTAGTGATGTGGCTCGGAAACGCTTTGGCGCGGGTGATGGAAGCGCGCCGGTCGGTCGATGGCGACGCGCGCGAGGGGCTTGAGTCGCTGATCAAGACCTACCGAACGCTAGAGTCCGGTTTGATCTATGAAACGCGGCCGAACAATCCCTACGCGGCGGAGATCCAGGAGGCGCTGAAGCAGGCGATCGACGAGCTTCGTAAGCAGTTGACCGAAACCAGCGGCATGCAGACGCTGCGAGACACCGACCTGCTCGGCGCCCTGGTTTTCCTGCAGAGGCTGGAGTTACAGCACAACAATGGAAGGCGGCGCGGCCGGGCGTTTTTCGACTTTCTGCGCGCCTATTTCCCGGTGCAGGCGCCTCCTCCGGCGGTGGTCGCTTGATGAAGACCGGGTACGTAATCTTCGCGCACGGTTCCAGTATCGAATCGGCCAATGACGCAGTTCGGACCGTGGCTGCCGAAATGGCGCGCCGCGGCGGATTGGAAACCGTGGTGGCGGCGTTCCTGGAAGGCGGCCAGCCGGATTTACCCGGCGCGCTGGAGTCGCTCGCAGGCAATGTTTCGCGCGTAGTGGTGGTGCCGTATTTCCTGACGCTTGGACTGCACCTGCAGCGCGATCTGCCGAGGCTCATCGAGAACGTCAAGAGCGCGCATCCAGGGTTGACGATAGACGTGACGGCCCCGCTCGACCAGCATCCGGCTATGGTGGAGGCGCTACTGGACAGAGCGCTCGCGGCATCTTAAAAGCGCTGCGGCCAAAATTAAGATAAGAATGGAAGCAAAGCTAATCGGCTCCCGGGAGATCGCGCCCGGCGTGCGGCATTTCCAATTCGAAGCACTGGGAGTAGAGAGGCTGGATTTCGTGCCAGGCCAGTTCACATCCTTTACTAACATGATCGGAGACAAGGAAATCACGCGGGCGTACTCTTTCGCCTCGGCGCCATCGGGAACCAACCGGTTTGAGCTGTGCCTGAATCGTGTGGAGCCGGGTCATCTTTCGCCAAGGTTGTTCGATATGAAGCCGGGCGACCGCATCAATATGCGCCCGCCGCTGGGAATGTTCGTGCTGCGGCCGCAGGCTCCGCGAGATTCGATTTTCGTCGCCACCGGCACGGGCATCGCGCCGTTCCGGTCGATGCTGCAGGCGCACTTGAAGCCATCCTCACCAGCGTTCACCTTGTTGTTCGGCGTGCGATATGAATCGCACCTGCTGTACCGCGAGGAGTTTGAGACGATGGCACGGACTCATGCGAACTTTCGATTTTGGCCGACGCTGACCCGTCCGGACGCCGAGTGGAAAGGACGTTCGGGCCGCGTGCAGGCGCATCTTGCGGATGCGGTCGGAGAGCGGCGTGATGTCGACTTCTATCTTTGCGGCCTGAAAGAAATGGTGGATGAGGTCCGCGGCTTGCTCAAAGGCCAGGGATTCGACCGCAAGCAAATCTTCTACGAGAAATACGACTAATGCGACAGGCCGTCCTTATATTAAGTGGGGTCTGCGTGTTCGCCGTGGCGGCCGCCGTCATGGTGGCGATCATGCCTTCTCCGCTGAAGGATTCCGATTACCTGGTGATCGGCTCCATCGCCACCCTGGTTTCCTTGCTGGTGATGTTCGTGGCTTTGCTCGACACGCGGCTGAAGAGTCCGGATCCATTTTTCAAGAAGCGTAAGAAGAAGCGTTAGGTGGCGCACGCACTCCTGCGTGCAGCGTCGAGACTCTTCTCGACGCAAGGTTTTCGGGTATCGACATAAGTGTCGATACGGCGCGCACGAGTGCGTGCGCCACACAAACTAACGTGCGGAGCGAACTTCCACCTGCTTATAAATGGCGCGGGTCTGTTCGAGCGTCGGAAAGCTCATACCGGGCAGTGAAGCGGTAGCCGTTCCGGCGGCCACGGCCCAGCGGACAGCGTCGGCGAACGGCTTCTTCTTTTCGGTGGCCCAGACAAATGCGGCCGCCAGCGCGTCCCCCGCGCCGATGGGACAGAGCGCTTCCACTCGCGGCGGCAACACCTCCAGGATGCCATCCGGGGAGGAGGCCAGCGCACCCCGGCTTCCCAGCGACAGAATCACAGATTCCGGTCCCATGCCGTGGATTCGCTGCACGGCTTCGAGAGACTGGCTGCGAGTGATAATGGCGCGGCCGAGCAGGCGTTCGGCTTCCTGCTGATTGGGTGAGATGACGGACGGCCCAGCCTCCAGCGCGTGATTGAGCGCTTCGCCATCGGTATCCAGCAGCGTCTTGACTCCGCGACTCTTGGCGAGCGCGATGATTTCCGAGTAAAATTGCGGCGGCACGCCGGGCTGGGTGCTGCCGCAGATCATCAGCCAACTGGCTTTCTTGAGACGAGCTTCGACCAGCTCGCGTACGGCCGCAACTTCTTTTTCTTGGATCGGGGCGCCGATTTCGTTCAGCTTGATGGTCAGGCCTTGCTTATCTGAAATGGTCAGATTGGCGCGACCTTCCGCGTGCACGCGAACCACTTCGAACGGGAACCCCATCTCCGCCAGAAAGTGTTCCATGCGTTTACCGATCTCGCCGCCGGAAGTTAGCAGTGCGAGCGTTTTTCCGCCGAACGCGTGAATCACCTGCGAGGCGTTGACGCCGCGGCCGCCGGCGACTTCGCCGCGGGATAAAATGTACCCGCGATCCTCAAATGCGAGACGGTCGGAAATGATGGTGCGATCGATAGCAGGATTGATGGTAAGCGTGAGAATCAAGTTAATATGGTAGCTAACCTTTGCGGGATCATCCACACTTTACGGCGTATCTGGCGCTGATTTGTGTGTGTTTTTTCTGGGGTACCACGTATCTCGGTATTCGCATCGCGCTGGATTCGTTTCCACCTGCGCTTCTCGTCTGCCTGCGAAATCTGATCTCGGGAACCATCACTCTGAGCGTGGCCGCGATGATCGGGGCCCATCTGCCGCGCGGGCGGGATCTGTGGATAACGGCGGGCTATGGCCTGATGGTGATCGGCATCGGCAACGGCACGCTGGCTGTGGCGGAACAGTGGATTCCCACCGGGCTCGCCTCGCTGTTCGTGACCACCTCGCCGTTTTGGTTCGTCGGGATTGACGCACTGCTAGCGGGCGGCGAAAAACTCCACGGACCCACAGTCCGGGGCTTACTATTGGGCTTCACGGGAGTGTTTCTGCTGGTGGCGCCGGACGCGTGGACCGCCATCACGCAACACAGCTTCTCTTCCGGCGGGGCCGTTGTCCTGGCGTTCCTGATCCTGCAACTAAGTGGCGCGAGCTGGGCCCTCGGATCACTGCTGCAGCGCAACCGGCGGTTGCGTGCGCATCCGTTCGTGATCGGCGGCGTGCAGCAGCTCAGCACCGGATTGGCTTTGCTGATACCGGGCATTTTCCAGATACCGTCCGCGCATTGGACGACACGCGGCATGGGAGCGATCGTGTACTTGGCGATTTTCGGCGGCATCGTCGGATACAGTTGCTACGCGCTAGCGCTCAGCCGCCTGCCGCTCGCGATCGTATCGATCTATACCTACATCAATCCGGTGGTGGCAGTCTTTCTGGGCTGGTGGGTTTATCGGGAACGGTTCGGCCTGCGCGAGGCGGGCGCGATGGCGGTCATTTTCGCGGGTGTGGCGATGGTACGGCGGGCGACCTCAGTGCCGGTTCAGAAACTTCGCGCCGACCGCGCCACCTAAAGCCGTTAGCAGCGTGTAAGACAGGAAAGCGTTCAGCAAAGCCACCGCCAGGCCGGAGGGAGTCCGCAGAGCGTCCATGCTTCGAGTGAGTTCCTCTTGAGAGAGCGGCGACATCTTGGTCATCTGATCGCGCATGCTCTGCACCAGATCCGGCTGCGATAGCACCAGCACCGTCATTGTCAGCAGCAGGGTGAGAATCGAGAAAACGATGATTCCCGAGATCCATCCCAGGCGCGCCCCGGCCAATACGGTGATCTTCTCCCCGGTGCGCCGGCGATAGAGATACACGGCGAAAAATCCTCCGGCCACGGGCACTGCCATCCCCAGAGGCCCAGCGACGGCCGAGAGCAGAGCCGACAGCAGAACAATAGGAATCCCGGTAGCAAGTGCCACTCGCACCGCTATTGCGTTTCGAAAACTGATCGCCGGGGGCGGCGGCGGCGGTGCAACCGCAGGAGGCGCGATGACGACGATCGGCTGCTCCTCGACCACCTGGTCTTCTTCACGCTGCGGCTTGCCGCACTTATGGCAGAATCGCGCGTCGGGCGGGAGCTGCGCGCCGCAGGTGCAATATTCAGGCACATCTCCAGTTTCCCACGTTATTCTGAAGACTGCGCATGTCTCTGACTTTGCTGGTGCTGGCCGATCCTTCGGCTTCGTGGCTGAAACTGCTCGGGAACCTGGGATCCGATGTCAACGTGATCGTCAGCAACGACGTCACAAAAGTTCGGGAGAGCGCGGCGCAGGCCGACGTCATCGTCAATGGAACGTCGAATCCGCCGCTTCTGAGCGCCGCGATACCGCCGGCCCAACGGGCCAAGTGGATACACTCGCTGTGGACCGGCGTCGATAACGTACTCTGCCCGGAAATACTGGCGAGTCCCCTGCCCCTGACGAATGGGCGCGGCGTGTTCCGCAGACCGCTGGCTGAGTGGACCGTCGGCGCGATGCTGTATTTCGCTTACAACATGCGGCGCATGATCCGGCAGCAGCAGGCCGGCGTGTGGGAGTCATTTACTACCGAGGAAATTCAAAGCAAGACGCTGGGGATCGTGGGATATGGCGGGATCGGCAGCACGGCGGCGGAGCTTGCCCGTCCGTTTGGCATGCGAATCGTCGCGCTGCGGCGACGGCCCGAGTTGTTCCAGCAAGATCCCTTAGTGGATGAGAGTTTCGCTCCCGCGCGGATCAACGACCTGATGGCCGCGAGCGATTACGTGTTGCTCGCTGCACCGCTGACCGAAGAAACGCGCGGGATGATCGGCGCCGCACAGATCGCCGCCATGAAACCCACGGGCGTCCTGATCAACGTGGGTCGGGGTGCGGTGGTCGATGAGCCCGCGCTAGTGCAGGCTCTCGAAACCGGAAAAATCCGCGGAGCAGCGCTGGATGTGTTCGCGGTGGAACCTCTTCCGGCCGCGCATCCTTTCTATAAGATGGAAAACGTCTTGCTTTCGCCCCACACCGCTGATCACGTGCGCGATTTCGTTCATCTCGCGGTCGAGTGTTTCCTGGAGAATCTGCGTCGCTTTCGGGCCAACGAGCCGCTGTTGAACCTGGTGGACAAACGTGCCGGCTACTGACGTTACGTTTCACGATATCCGCGAAGCCTCCGTGCGCATTCAGCCGATCGCCAAGGTCACGCCGGTCATGCGCTCCCACGGGTTCGACGCGGCCGCCAAAATCGAAGCGTTTTTCAAATGCGAAAACTTCCAGACCGGTGGCGCATTCAAAATCCGCGGCGCATCGAACTTCGTGTTTTCGATTCCCCAAGCGGACCTGCCGCGAGGGGTGGTGGCGTTTTCTTCGGGAAACCATGCCCAGGCTGTTGCGATCGCCGCGCGCGCGGTGGGAATTCCCGCGACGCTGGTGATGCCGGCCGATGCGCCTCGATCGAAGCTCGAAGCAACGCGGGCGCAGGGCGCGAAAATCGTTGAGTATGACCGTTTCCGCGACGACCGCGCGGCCATTGGAGCGCGCATCGCGGCTGAAACCGGCGCTACGCTGGTTCCGCCCTTCGACCATCCCTGGATCATCGCCGGACAAGGAACGGCAGCGCTGGAGCTACTGGAAGAAGTTCCCGACCTGGACGCGTTAGTCGCGCCCATCGGAGGCGGCGGGCTGATGGCCGGTTGCTCGATTGCGGCGAAGCACTTGCGGCCCGGGATCCGGGTGATCGGCGTCGAGCCGGAGAATGGCAATGATGCGTTTCTGTCGCTCCAAGCGGGTAAGCGTGTCGAAATCCCGCCGCCGGATACCATCGCCGATGGTTTGCGCACGCCGGTTCCGGGCGCCCTCACTTTCCCGATCTTGCAGAAGAACGTCGAGCGCGTGGTCCTGGTGAGCGACGACGAAATCCGGGCCGCGGTGAAGTTCCTGCTAACGCGCCTGAAGATCCTGGTGGAACCCAGCGGAGCCGTGGGGGCCGCGGCAGCGTTGTTCGGAAAGCTACCGGCGGGGTTGGGGCGGGTCGGGATCGTGCTTTCAGGCGGAAACGTGGATTTCGAGCTGCTCGCCGGCTTTTAACGCCCATTTCAAAGGAACACCGGCCCTGGACGATCCGTTTGTTATACTAGATTCGTCTACAAACGACCCATCGAAAGAGGCGCCTTCGCTTTGGGCGATGAACGCGCTAAGCCAATATGCCGAAACGGACTTTTCAACCTAACAATCGCAAGCGCGCCAAAGTACACGGATTTCGTGAGCGCATGAAGACCAAGAACGGACGGGCTGTGCTGTCGCGCCGCCGCGCCCGCGGCCGTCACAAGCTGACCGTAAGCGACGAGAAGGCCGTCCGCTACGCCAAAGCCAGCTGAGCTGGCCGGTGGTAGCGCCCATTTCTCCTCCCGCGGGTTCTCCAGTGTACCGGGCTCTGCGCACCGCCGACTTCCGAAAAGTATATGACCACGGCAAGCGCGTTTCCGGCCCCTTGTTCGCCGCCTTTTGTCTCGCGCGAGAAAACGGCCAAGGTTGCAGTCCGCGATTGGGACTCACCGTTCCCCGAGCGATCGGCGGAAGTGTGGTCCGGAACCGCATCAAGCGGCGTTTGCGGGAGGCGTTCCGCCTACACCGGGCGAAACTCAATCCAGAGTGGGACATCGTCATTAATCCACGGCGGACAGCGCTCGCCGCGCCCTTTGCGGACCTCGAGCGGGCGCTCACAAAGGTGATCGAGAAATGCAACGGGAGATGAATTTGCCGCGTACGATCGCCATCGGCCTGATCCGCATTTACAAGCTGGTGATCTCTCCGCTGCTCCCCTCGGCGTGCCGTTTTCATCCGACCTGTTCGGAGTATATGAGGGACGCCATCGAAAAGCACGGCGTGCTCAAGGGCGTGGGCCTGGGCCTGCGCCGCCTGTCCCGCTGCCATCCGTTCCATCAAGGAGGTTTTGACCCGGTCCGCTAAGGACATGCGGTCTCTCCCGTAATGCCCAACAAGGAAATGACAACGGAGACACGGCTCCTCCTGGCATTCGTGCTGGTGGGGATCGTGCTTGTGGGCTGGAACTATTTTTACAAGCCGCCGGTAGTGACTCCGCCCGTCACCGTTCCAGCACCGGTCACGCAAACCCCGGTCGAAGCGCCTAAGCCCGAACCAGCAACTCCAAAGATCGCGATCGAGGTGCCAGGACAAGTTCAGGCCAGCCAGGCCGAAGACTTCACCATCGAGACCGACCTGTATCGCGTCACCTTCTCGAATCAGGGCGCGGTGGTCCTGAGCTGGATTCTCAAAGCCTACAAAGACGGCACCGGGAAGCCGCTGGATCTGGTGAATACCAGAGCGCTCCGGAAAGTCCCGGAGCCCTTCGCGGTGGCTTTCCGCAGCCAGGCACCGCCCAATGATCCGAACAAAGGGCTTTTCAGAGTCGAACGGTCCGGCGATCTCGGGGTAACCTTCGAATACTCGGACGGGCGCACGGCGACCAAGAAAACCTTCCAGTTCATGCCCAAGAGCTACCTGGTGGAGATCACGTCCCAGGTGGTCGATAACGGCGTGCTGCTGCCGCATGAGCTCACGTGGCGGGGTGGTTTTGGCGATCAGACGATTGTTAATCCGGCTAGCGTGGAAGGCACACTTTACTACGACGAATCGAATTCCAAGCTGGTGAAGAATGCGGTGAAAGCGGCGGATAAGGGCCCCATCAACACCAGCGGCCAGTACTCCTTCGCCGGCATCGAAGACAAATATTTCGCGGCCGTGGCTCTTCCCGCTTCAGGCGGACTGGGGTTGACCACTTATTCCGACCTCATCCCAAGCCCAACCGGGACAGATGAAAAGCGGATCGGCGCCGGCGTGGGCGGTTCCGGGGTCAATTCGTTCAAGCTGTTCATTGGCCCCAAGGATAACGACATCCTTAAGTCGGTAAACCCCAAGCTCGATACATTGATCGACTGGGGGACGTACTTCGGGTTCATCGCTAAGCCGCTGTTTTTTGTCCTGACCTGGACCGCGAAACACGTGACCGGCGAAAATTTCGGCTGGGCCATCGTGGTGGTCACCATCGGCATCAACATGGTGCTGTTCCCGCTGCGCTTTACGAGCATGAAGTCGTCCAAGAAGATGCAGGCCTTGCAGCCCCAGATCGCCGCTATCAATGCCAAGTATAAAGACATGCCGATGCGCGATCCCCGCAAGCAGGAGCAGCAGGCGGAGATGATGGCGCTATACAAGCAGCACGGCGTCAATCCGGTGGGGGGCTGCATCCCCATGGTGATCCAACTCCCATTTCTGATCGCCTATTACACGGTGCTGGGCGTGGCCATCGAGATGCGCGGAGCGAGCTGGCTGTGGGTGCACGATCTTTCGCAAGCGGAAACGCTGGCGATCCGTATCTTGCCGGTGCTGCTGGTGATCACCCAATTCCTGCAGCAAAAGATGACGCCGAGCCCGGGCATGGATCCGGCACAGCAGAAGATGATGATGTTCATGCCTCTGGTGTTGGGCTACATGTTTTACTACCAATCGGCCGGACTGGTACTATACTGGTTGACCGGCGGTCTGGTGGGTATCGCACAGCAGTGGTTGCTCAACCGGGGCACCCCTGCCCCAGCGGTAGTTGTCCCAAGCCCGCCGCCAAAGAAGAAGAAATAGGACCTGACAACGGTGTCAAAGAAGTTCACTCTTGCCGACTCGGAGCCGCGCATCCGGCAGTTCCTGGATCTGATGATCAGCCGCGCAGGCTTCGCGCTGACCTACGCGGTGAGCGAGGGTGAGACCGTGCATCCGGACTTCGAGAATCCAGACGTTCTGGTACGCTTCACCGGCCAGGACGTAGATCTTCTGCTCGCGAACAAGGCCGAACTTCTTCTGGCGATCGAGCAACTGACGACGGAGGCGCTCGGAATGGCTCCGGAGCAACATTCGCTCCTGTGCTTCGACGCCAACGATCATCGCATGCTGCGCATTCAGGAACTGCGTATGAGCGCGCAAGCCGCCGCCGAACGCGTTAAGAAGACGCACATGCCGTTTCACTTCAGCCCCATGAACAGCCGCGAGCGCCGCATCCTGCACCTGTCTCTGCGCGGCGAGACGGAGGTCCGCAGCGAGAGCGTGGGCGAGGGTCCCATCCGGCAAGTGGTGGTGGTTCCGGCGGATACGAAAGTGTTGCCGGAGCCGATTCGTCCGCCGCGTCCGCGTCCCGAGGATGACACTCCCCGAGGCCGCCGTCCCTTTGGCGGCGGTGGCGGTGGTCGCGACCGAGGTCGTGGTGGCCCGGGTGGGGGACCGCGTGGACCTCGCCGGGATGGCCCGCGCAGTGGCCCGCGGTACTAAAATTGAACGCGCAAAACGGAGCGCTGCGCGCCCTTTGCGCTTTAGCCTTCCTCTTATAAACTCCAGTTGTGCGCACCGGTGACACCATCGCGACTGTCTCTACACCTCCCGGCCGTGGCGGGATCGGCATCATCCGAGTCTCGGGCCCCGACGCGCGCGCGATGGTCGAGCGCATTCTACGATTCCCGGACGGATTGCCCACCTGGAAGTCATGGTCGGCTGCGTTGGCAACATTGCCTGACGCTGAAGGCCACGCGGTGGATCAAGTCGTAATCACCTATTTCGCTGCGCCGCGTTCCTACACCGCCGAAGACGTGATCGAAATCGCCTGTCATGGATCGCCCGTGGTGCTGCGCTACGCCCTGGAGCGTCTCTGCCAGGCGGGCGCGCGTTTGGCGGAACCGGGCGAATTCACGCTCCGTGCATACCTCAATGGCCGCATCGATCTGCCGCAAGCCGAAGCGATCCGCGATTTGATCGAAGCTACCACTCTGTATCAAGCGCGCATCGCCGCGCAGCAGGCGGAGGGATCTGTATCGCGGCGGTTGAAGCCGGTGAAGGAACAGTTGCTGGAGTTGATCGCTTTGCTCGAAGCCGGAATTGATTTCGCGGAAGACGACATCAGCGTCGCGCCTCCGGAGGAGATTCTGGGGCGACTCGACCCGATCATCAAGGCGACTGCGGCGCTCGCGGCGAGCTTCGCCTACGGCAAACTCGTACACGAAGGATTCACGCTGGCCATCGTGGGGCGGCCGAACGTCGGTAAGAGCAGCCTCTTTAATAGGCTGCTGGAGCAAGACCGGGCCATCGTGACCGAGATCCCGGGAACCACGCGCGACGTGGTCTCGGAAACGGCGTCGTTGGGCGGCATTCCAGTGAAGCTTTTGGACACGGCTGGCATACGGCGGGGGCAGGATGTAGTCGAGTCGCTGGGGATCGAACGCAGCTATCAGGCAATGGCCGACGCGGATTTGACGCTGGTGGTGGTGGACGCATCGCAGAGCTTGACACCCGAGGATGAGACGCTCATCGGGCGCGCGCGGGAAACCGGCAAGGCTTTGGTCGCCGCGAACAAATCGGATCTGCTGCCGCTGGCGAAAGTCCCGGATGCGCTGCCTGTTTCCGCGCTGACCGGCGCAGGTATCGATGCGCTGAGGCACGCGATCATGGAAACGATCGCGCCGCTTGCACGTCTGGAGCAAGAAGGCGGATTCATCACCAGTCTGCGCCACGAACAACTCCTGCGCGAATCGGGCGAGGCTCTGGCCCAGGCGGGAATCGCGACAAGTGTCGGCATCCCGCACGAGATGATCTTACTCGATCTCTACGCCGCGCTGCGGCCGATCGACGCGATCACCGGCGCAACCACTGCCGATGACATTCTGAACCGGATCTTCTCGACTTTTTGCATCGGGAAATAATTTACCTCTCGTGCGAGAAGAACTCAGAGAGATGATCCGGCTGGCGGGCCCCTTGGTTCTCGCCGAGTTGGGTTGGATGGCGATGGGCGTGGTGGACACCATGTTCGTAGGCCGCGTGGGTGCGGAAGCGATCGGGGCAGTGGGATTGGGCGCAATCGTATTTTACGGAGTTGCCGTCTGCGCGGGCGGTTTGCTATTCGGGCTGGATACATTAGTCGCACAAGCCTTCGGAGCGGAGGACCGCGAAGATTGTCACCGCTCACTGGTGTCTGGTGTGTGGATGGCTGTGCTGATGATCCCTCTGGTGATGGGCGCGATCTGGGCGCTGGAAGGAATCCTGCCGAGTTTCGGAGTCGACCAGACGGTACTGCGCGCGATTCGGCCGTATCTTCACGCCCTGATCTGGAGCGCGCCGCCTTTACTGATCTACTTCGCGCTGCGGCGTTATCTGCAGGCGCTGCACATCGCGCGGCCGGTGATGATCACGCTGCTTACGGCGAACCTGGTGAATCTGGCCGGCAACTGGCTGCTGGTTCTGGGTCATCTGGGAGCGCCGCGGTTAGGCGCGGAAGGATCTGGCTGGGCCACATGTTTTTCGCGCATCTACATGGCGGGTGCGCTGGCCTATGTTCTATGGAAGCGTGACCCGGAAGTGTTACGAATTTCCTGGAGACCGCATGCGGCGCGAATGTGGGCGCTCATCAAACTGGGAGCGCCTGCGGCCGGGCAGATGGCGGTGGAGATCGGCGTGTTCGCTACCGTGACCGTGCTGGTGAGCAAGTTGAACGCGACGGCGCTCGCCGGACACCAGATCGCTCTGACCACGGTGAGCACGACGTTCATGATGCCTCTCGGCATCAGCTCGGCCGCGGCCGTACGAGTGGGATTCGCGCTGGGGCGAGGAGACCGGAGTGCGGCGTCTCGCGCTGGATGGACGGCGCTGGGACTGGGCGCGACAGTGATGTCGGCAGCCGCCGTCGTGTTGTTGACGGTGCCCGAGTGGATCGCGCGATTGTTCACGCCGGACGTCGCGGTGATCGCTACCGCAGCGTCGATCCTGCGCGTGGCGGCTTTCTTTCAGCTCTTTGACGGGCTACAGATTGTTGTGACCGGCTCGCTGCGGGGCGCGGGCGATACGCGCACGCCAATGGTGTGCCATCTGATCGGTTACTGGGTGATCGGACTGCCACTGGGAGCGATGTTGTGTTTCGAACGCGGGCTGGGCGCGCGCGGATTATGGATGGGACTTTCGGCGGGGCTAATCGCAATCGGCTTGGTGTTAGCGGCGATCTGGTGGCGCACGGCCCGAAAGTGGTCGCATGTATGGCGGTTGAAAAGCGCCACGTGATAAAATGTGAGGGCTTCGTAGTTTCCTCCCGGCCAGGTAGCTCAGTTGGTAGAGCGCAGCCCTGAAAAGGCTGGCGTCGGCGGTTCGATTCCGTCCCTGGCCACCATATATTTCAAACACTTACAAGAGTTTCTTCCTAGCAAGAGTGCAGCGTGGAGTCCTTTTGGAGTCCAACTCCAACCCGGCTGCGTTCGTGGGGTGCGTGGTAACCACTGTGGTACTCGATGGAGTCCAGCTAAGTCTTTGTGGTTCACGGGAGTGGTATCCGTGGTAGCCGTTACAGCGTGTTCGTTGTTGTCTCGCGTATGACGAGACAACAAGACGCTCCCTATATAGACATCCACCCCCGCACCATGCAGTGAATCGAGTAGCGCGCGCTTTTCTGTTGACGACTGAATTTCCAAACTGATATTCAGGGGGACGACAGCCACCGAGCTGAAAGGGAGGACTCTATCTTGCTGGAGACAGCGACACACACAGAGCTGTGGCTGATCGATAAGTTCGTCCCTTACGTGCGGAACCCGCGCAAGAATGACGCCGCGGTGGATCGTATGTGCGCGTCCATCCGCGAGTTCGGCTTCAAGATTCCCTGTCTGGTGCGGAGCGATGGCGAGGTCGTCGATGGCCACCTTCGTCTCAAGGCCGCGCGCAAGCTCGGGCTCACCGAGATTCCGGTCATTCTTTGCGACGAATGGACGCCTGCGCAAGTCAAAGCTTTCCGCCTCATGGTCAATCGCTCGGTTACATGGGCCGATTGGGATGAAGAACTGTTGGCGTTGGAACTTCAGGAAATCCAGAATTCGGACTTCGATCTCAGCCTCACTGGTTTCGATCCCGGCGAAATCGACGACCTGCTGGCTCTGGAGGACGAGGAGCAAGCCAACGCCGCGCCGCCACTCCCAGAATCGGCAGCGTCCCGACTGGGTGACCTCTGGTTGCTGGGCGCGCACCGGGTGCTTTGCGGTGATGCCACCAGCGCGGAAGCTGTCGCCCGGCTTCTCGGTGAGCGCGAGCCACGACTAATGGTGACGGATCCACCGTATGGGATCGAGCTCGATTCCGAATGGCGCGATCGCGCCGGCCTCAACGGTTGCGGGCCGGCCGAGGCGAGCTATATGAAGAAGCGCACCGCGGGCCATACGGAGACCACTATCTCTGGCGATACGCGCGCTGACTGGTCAGACGCGTTCGGACTTATCCCTTCGCTCGAGGTGGCCTATGTCTGGCACGCGAGTAAGTTTACGCGTGAAGTTCTGAATGGCTTGCTGCGCATCGGCTTTCTTCATCACCAGCAGATTATCTGGAACAAAGGCAGAACAGTCCTAACGAGAACGCTGTACTGGTTCCAGCATGAGCCGTGCTGGTTCGTACGAAAGAAGAATGCACCCTGGTACGGCAAGGCGGGTGAGAACTCCACGATCTGGGATTCGCCGAGTCCGAAGTTCATCATGGGCGGGGCCGACGAAGATAAGTACGACCACCCGACTCAGAAGCCCGTCGACCTCATGCGGCGCCCGATTCTCAACCACCTGCGACGTGATGAGCTTGTGTATGACCCCTTCCTCGGCAGCGGAACCACCCTCGCGGCTGCGGAACTCACGGAGCGCGTCTGCTATGGCATGGAACTGGATCCCAAATATGTCGATGTGGTCGTGGCACGCTGGCAGCAGTTGACTGGAAAGATGGCAACACTCGATTTGGATGGCCGCCCATTCGAGGAGATCGCCCGCGAACGTCTCAAGGAGATCGCGTGAATGCGGAGATGAAACTTGCAAAACGACTGGAGAAACTGGAGCAGACTGAGATCTTCGTCAGCCCGCTGCCTTTGTCGTCCCGGCTTGAGACAGCCCTGAACGCCGCAGCACTCAAAATAACCGGAAAGCCCTTGGAAGCGTTTTCCGGGGACGAGAGGACCACGAGACTCATTTGCGACGACCTGCAGGAAAGGTTCGTTCGCGAACTGAGCGTTACGGATTTGGAGAGTCTCATAGCAGAGGTCGGAAAGGTCACCGTCAACGACGACACTTCGGCGCGCGATGGTGAGGGGGCGATGGCGATTTCGCAAGACAAAGAAAAGCGTGTCGGAGCACCGGCGTGAATGGAACGCTGCCTCCGCGAGATCGCCGCCGTCGAAGCGGAGCTGCGCTCGGGCAATCCCGACTTCATGGGGTTGCTGCTGGCATTGGCGGATTGGCACGCGGAACTGCAGATCCTCCGAGACGAGCGGGTCGACCTTCGCGGCCAGCGAGGGGAAGATGCTGAGGGTTCATCGGAGAATCGAGAAATTAGAATACGAGCTGGGCGTGTCTGATCGCACTGAGCCAGTCGAGCACCGCATCCTGTTCATAGATGGAGATGGCACGATCGACGGCACGCTAGTGATCTCGCATCCTAGCTCTGCGATGCGTGCTGGGAAATATTCAAGGAAATCTGAAAGGAAGCAACAGTGAGGAGTCCGGAACGAGAAACGCCGCCGAGCAGGAGCCCGGCGGCGCGTATGAGGCAGATCGGCGGCTTAACCTTTGACGGAATAGGTCCGCTCGCCGTCCTCGGCCTTCGTGGATGTAACGGCCAACCCCAGCTTCTTGCCAACCGTGCCCGACAGGAATCCCCGCACAGAATGCGCCTGCCAGCCCGAAGCTTTCATAAGCTCCTTTGCGGTGACACCTCCCGGGCGCTTGAGAAGATCGAGGATCTTCGCAGCCTTGCTCCCGTCGCGGGCGCCGGTGGCTTTCGTCGTGCCCTTGGACGCTTTCTTGGCGGGGGTGGCCTTCTTGCCCGACTTGGCCTTCTTCGTCGCGACGTTGCGCGTACGTTTGGCGCCGTTGGCCTTTGGGGTGGCTTTCGTACCCTCGGCCGCGGGGGCCAGGACGGTTTCAAGTGCTTCTGCAGTCGAAATCATTATGTTTCTCCTTTTGTTGGCGGTGTTTCCGCGATCACATGAATCGCTCTGGTCGGAGACATATGCAAGCAAATTCAGAAATAAATCGCGGCTGGCGAAGGGGTGGCGATGCTGCGAGCTTGGCCCGCAGTTGGCATCAGATGGCACCAGATGGCAGGTCACGGCGCAAAACTAGGGCGTAAACAGGAAGACGCGATTGCCGCACTCCTGTCCCAGCGGAGCATCGAGGACGCGGCGCGCGCTTGCGGTGTGGGCGCGCGGACGCTGATTCGCTGGCTGAAACTGCCGGAGTTCGTCGGCGAGTATCGTAAAGCGCGGCGTGAAGTCGTTCTACAAGCTGTCGCACGCATGCAGCAGGCAACCGGCGCTGCTGGAACCGTCGCCCTGAAACTCATGACCGATCCGAATGTGCCTGCGGCCGTCCGACTCCGGGCTGCCGAGTTTGTGTTTGATCGCGCCCTCAAGGGCATCGAGACTGAAGACATCGAAGCGCGCCTCA
>Ga0265313_10002499_pt1 | contig 15834 bp, 19 predicted proteins | sample 4123metaG_FD_203122 | JGI IMG/M metagenome (GOLD analysis project Ga0265313, IMG submission 203122) | Rhizosphere microbial communities from Carex aquatilis grown in University of Washington, Seatle, WA, United States - 4-1-23 metaG | ecosystem: Host-associated > Plants > Roots > Rhizosphere >...
AAGCCAGTAGTCGCCCGGATAAACTTTGGCGGCATCGGCGGGCGTCTTCGCGGTCGCCACTTTGAGAGCCAGCGACGCGGTCGTCGGCTTCGAATCGACCGGCTTGGAATCGAGAATTCCGTAGCCGCGGACCCAAACTTTGTAATTGACCGCCGGAAGATCGGGCAGCATGTAGCGCCCTTGATCGTCGGTCACGACGGTCTTGATCATCTTGGTTTGCAGATCGTTGGTCTCGGCGATGACCCACACACCGGCTTCGGGACCCTTTTCGCTGGTGACGGTGCCGGTTATGTAGCCGGGGTAGCTGATTTTTGTGTTGACGGCGGCTTTCGCGTCGCCCTTACCTTTGCCTTTAGTCTGCTGAGCGCTGGTCGAGTAGGTCGCAAATAGAGCGATCAGGCAAATCACGCCGGCAGACAATAGGGCGTTCATTACCTTGGAACGGGAAGTCTTCATGGAACTCCTCCTCATGGAGCGATGCACGCACAATGTACCATCGTGGGCGCGCAATCAATAAGTATAGTGAACGGCACGCGGATGTTGCAATGGGCTGCATGTTGATTCTAACAGGGCTCTTGCTTTTCTCCGCATAACGAAGTACTCTACAACGTAGAGTACACTATGACAATCTTCGATCTGCTGTTTTTGGCGTCTCTCTTGGTGTCGGTGATCGCTTTGGCCGCAGCCGCCTACTCAGCCATCCGGGGGCGTACCTCCCGCGCTTTCTCGATCCTGCGCGTCTGGCTGGTATGCGCGGCCGTGTATCTGGGAATCTCGGTGGCGGTTGCCTATGTGGCCCCGCAGCGGGTCATCGCCGTCGGCTCGCCGTGGTGCTTCGACGACTGGTGCCTTACCGTAGAAAACGTCAAACACGCCGGGGCCACCTACGACGTCGATCTGAAGCTTTCGAGCGAGGCGAAACGCGTCACGCAGCGAGCCCAGGGCGCCTGGATCTACCTGCGCGATGAGAACGACACGCACTACGAGCCGACGCCGAATCTGTCGCCTGATTCGAAAGACGTGCCCCTGGACGTTCTCCTGCAGCCCGGTGAATCGGTCGCGGCGCAGCGCAGTTTCAACGTGCCGGGGAACATCCATGAGCTGGGCCTGGTGACCGGCCATGGCGGCCCACCTTGCGGCGTGCTGAGTCTGGTCATCATCGGGCAAGGCGGCTGCCTGTTCCACAAGCAGACCATGATTCGGCTGCCGATAGAATGAAACAGTGAAGCGCGTTGCTATGTGGATCGTGTGGGCCATCCCTCTGTTGGCCCACCATTCCACCGCGCCCTTTGATATGACCCGCCCTTCGACGGTCTCCGGCACAGTGACGAAATTCTTGTGGGCGAATCCGCACTCCTATATCGATCTCGATGTAGCGAATGACAACGGTGTCGAGCACTGGCGCCTGGAGATCGAAGCCGTGAACCTGCTCCGCCGCTATGGCTGGACCAAGGACAGTCTGAAAGCCGGGGACAAGATCAGTTGCACGGGTGCGCGCGCCAAGGACCCGGCTGTGTTCGCGCAGAAGTGTTTTACGGTGGAGTTCCCGGACGGCCGGAAGCTAATGGCTACGCCCGCTGGAGAGCCGCCAGAGCCTTCCGCTCCTCGCCGTTCGGATCATTGACCACCTTGCACTGGTTGTTGAAGATCATGGTGGCGCGCTCAGTGGCGTTGAACTTCGGCCAGTTGGGCAGACCCTTGTGGTTGGGATTTCCCGTACGGGCGAAGGCGGTCCAGGCCGCGCTCATCTTATCTTGCAAGCCGTAGCGATCCTGTCCCATTCCCGTCATCGACGTGGCGTTATCCACATTATCGGTAACGAACGGAATTTCAAGCGTGTGGAACGTCTTCAGCTTCCCATCGCGTGCCGGCGAACGCCAGGTGAAGTAGTACATGTAAACGGGAGCCTTTTGCGCCGCCTTCAGCTCCGCTTCGGTAACGACGCCGGGGCGAAAACGCACGTCCGATTCCAGGATCAGTGCGACGTCGATGTTTGAAACACCGGGACGGCCTTGGCGATACAGATCGATCAAGTGCTTGGCCTGCGCGTCATCGGCGCGCGCGGCCTGCTTGACCCGAGTGAGAAGCGCGGCGTCGTCAATAGGATCCATCTGCGTATTCGGAAAGAACGTGACTTCCGTCTCGACGGTTCCAAGCAGCACGGGGACATCGGCCGACATCGCCGGGGCGTCCGGCGAAAACGGATCGCGCGGCAGGCTCGGACCGAGCACCGGAGCCAGGCGCAAGCCCTGCGTGGCACTGGTCGCCCGGATCAGCTGATCCATGGGAACTTGTTGCAGATCTTCCGCGGTCTTCACGTTGAGCTTGGCCATCAGCGCTCGTGCGGACTTGGTCGCCTCGTCCGCCGGCACGCCTTTCAAATTCGACCCGCTTTGGATAATCGCCCGGTGGAACAGGCCCTTCGCGCCGGGCATCGCCAGAAGCGTGCTGACTTTCCCAGCGCCGCCGGATTGCCCGTAGATAGTGACGTTGTTGGGATCGCCGCCAAAATTCGCGATGTTATCGTGAACCCACTGGAGCGCGGCGATCGCGTCCAACATTCCCACATTCGACGCCTGCGCAAATTTCGCGCCGCCGATCTCGGGCAGGTGCAGGAACCCGAACGAATTCAGCCGATGATTGATGGTCACCGCGACCACGTCATGCTTGCGGGCTAGATTCTCGCCGTCATAAATCGAATAGCTGCCGTTGCCGCTGGCAAATCCGCCGCCGTGCAGCCATACCATTACTGGAAGGCGCTTGCCGGCGCCCAACTCGCGCGACCAAACGTTCAAGCGCAGGCAATCCTCGCTCATCCCGGTGCCGGGGATCGTGGCGCGCACTTCGGGAATTTCGGTATGCGGGCTGACTTGCGGAGCTTCCGGGCCCCACACCAGGGCGTCTCTGATTCCGGTCCACCCTTCAGACTTCGCAGGCGGCAGAAAGCGGCGATCGCCGGCCGTGGAAGCGCCATAAGGAATGCCTTTGAATACGTTGACCTTGTCGACCACCAGGCCGCGGATTTTTCCGGCGGAGGTGTCCATGACAGGTCCGGATTTAGTCTCCGCGCCGAACGATTTCGCCAGACCGCCGGCGAGCAAGCCTGCCGCAGCAGTTCCACGAGTGAGGAATTTCCGCCGATTCATATTATTGATCGCGCACAACGCAGCGCGTCGTTATCTCCTTCGCACCCTGTATGTCGACGCCGCGCGCTGTGCGCTCATTTCGCTTTCCCCTTGGGACCGCCGTCGTCTTGAGTGTAGTGCACCAGATCGCGCTCGCCTTCCCAGCAGGCGAACTCGAGGATCTCATAGCCCGGCTTGGTTTCGCGGCGGATGTTGAAGGCCATGGTCCAGGGCCGCGTGTACAGCTTCGGATCATCGAGCGTAGCTTCGTAGTGGAGCGTCCCGTCGGCGATGCGCGTATAGCGCTCGACCACGTGGAGAGCATCGGTGGTGAAGTTGGCGGCCATGTCGAGCCAGGTCCGTCCGTTCTGGTTGGTGACGTCGACCACCAGGGTCTCGCCGTCCCAGTGGCCGCGCGATTCGCCGTTAAACAGCTTCATGCTGGCGGGCATGCGCGGGCTATTATCGTTGGTCGGGATGATCCGGTACATGTGGAAGTTCTCGGGCATCATCACGACCACACCGGGGGCCTGCGTGAACTCGAACCCGAACGGCGCGTAATTCACGCGCGGGATTCCGGAGGGATAGCAGTGCGCCTGCGGATCATCGAAAGCGTGGTTCTCGATCAGATCTTTCCGCTTGACGGGACCCCACGCCTGGTAGGGAATTTTCTTGTCCGGTGGATCGATGATGATGCTCGGCCCGCCGACAATGTTGGGGAGCGTGGGATGTTCCTCGATATCCCATGCGGCCGCGAAGGGCTGCGCAAACCAGATTCCCGAGATATCGGGCTTGCCCTCTGAGGTGCGCGGGGCTTTATAAGGCGTCTGTCCAGCGGCCAGTGCGGCCGCCGCAAAAAAGCACAGCCAAGGTTTCATGCTACCTGTATGTTACTGCGTCCGCGCGCCGACGTTCTTGGCTTTTCCACCCTTGTCTTCGGTGTAATGCTTCACGTCCTCATTACCCTCGATGCACGCGAATTCCATCTGCTCATAACTCGGATCGTTGGCGTTCGCGCGCGTCTGGCGGCCCTTGACGACCATGGGCTGCGTGAACTCGGCGGACGTCACGTCAGCCTGGTAGTCGATGGTATTTGAGTCCGTCATCGTGAACCGCTCGACGACGTGGACGTCTTCGGGCTTGTAGTGCCCTGAAGTATCGAACCAGGTTTTATCATTCTGGTTGGTCGTATCCACTACGAGCGTGTCGCCTTCCCAGTGGCCGACCGATTCACCCTGGAACAAATGCACGTTCGGATTTGTGATCTGGTGCGGACGATTGTCCAGCGGAATGATCCGGCGGCTGTGCATGAACTCCCAGTTGAAAACAATATAGTCCTTGGTCTGAAGCGTCTGCTGGCCGAACTGGACCCACATGTTGTGAGGAATCCCGGACATGAAGCAATGCAGCTCCGGCTCGTGATACATGCCGTTGGCGATCAGGTCGTCGGATTTCGCGCGAGCCGCCACCGTGTAGGGAACTTTGCCATCCGCGGGATCAGTAATGGAATTCGCACGGCCACCACCGCCGCCGGGACCGCCAGGTCCGCCTCCAGGGGGTCCGCCGGGACCTCTGCCGCCTCCAGGAGCCCCGCCTGGGCCTCCTCCAGGAGGTCCGCCCGCAACAGCCGGGCCACCAGGGCCGCCCGGACCACCGGGTCCAGCTCCAGGGGGCCCACCGGGGCCAGCTCCAGGGGGTCCGCCCTTACCTCTGCCGCCGCCACCGCCGCCTCTGGGTGCTGCCGGCTCGATGCTGGTAACGCCCCCAGGCTGTACGCCGCCCCAGAAGCCGGACATATCGGGCTTGCCGTCGGCCGTCCTAGGAACGGGACCGGCCGGCACGGCTTGCTTGCCGCCGCCTTTGCCGCCGAACCCTCCGCCGCCCTTACCTCCAGGAGCAGGAGCGTCCTGGCCGGTAACCGGGGCGATCACGAAGATCGCGGCCACGGCTGCCGCAGCGACCAAAGCCATCATCGAACTCGTAACTGAGCTGTTGATTCCTTTGTCGTTCTTCATAGCGGAGTCTCCTTAGCGGCTACCAAGCCGGTTGGCATCGTCCTCAAAATAGGAATGGCATTCGTATTCGAGCAGCGTCGGATACTGATCCGTGTCACGATGCAGATCCATGCGAATCGTCCAAGGCCTGGAAAACGTTTGCGGATCGGTCATGGTGGCCTCGTATTGCATCACGTCAGGGCCGGTGCGCGTGTAGCGCTCCACCACCTTCAGCGCGGTGCTGTGGTGATCGCCCGAAGCATCGAACCAGGTTTGATCGTTGAAATCGGCAACATCCACTACCAGCGTGTCGCCTTCCCAGTGGCCGCGGGAGTCGCCGTTCCAGAACTCCAGATCGCCATAGTGAGTCTGCTTGTCCATGTAAATGGTGCGGACCATGTGGGCGTACTCGGAAATGAACTGGATGTATTTGGGTGTCTGAAAAACCTGGAAGGGGAAGTGGATATAGGTGAAGCGCGGAACACCCGTCATGTAGCAGTGATTCATGGTGTCCAACTGTTCCCGCTTATTCAGATTGTCGATCTGCTTCTGGCGGGCTGCGGGGAGATACGGGATCATTCCATCGGCCGGGTCCACAATGAAGCTCTTGCCGGCATGGATGCCGGTGGCGGCGTTGTGAGCCTCCAGGCCATAAGCGGCCGTGTTCCACGCCTCCCAAATTCCCTGGAGATCGGCCTTGCCGTCTCCGGCGCGAGGGGCCGTATAGCCCTTAGCAGCGCCGCCCTTGCCTCCGCCTTTACCTGCGGGACCTTGGCCAGCCGCTGGAAGCGGCGCGAACCATAGTCCCGCCACGGCGACTGCCGCAGCCGCTACCAACCCTGCAAATGACACACCGGCGAACGAAGTCTTCATGTTAAACGAAGTTTTCATGTTAAATGTCGCACTCCTGCGCGCCTAGGCGCCAGCAAACAGGGCAAACGCGCCCCGCCGTTCCATCATGACGGGACGCGTCCGCGAGCTATCTCCAATTAACCTAAACTACTTACCTTTGGCGTCGGAAGGACCTTCGTTCGGCGGCCGGGAACCCATGGTGAACTTCACGCCGGTGGACACGATGGTCACGCCATTCGACCACATGTGAGGCGTCCCGTCTTTCGCGGCCACTCCGGTGACCTCGATCTCTTCGCCTTCCTTGAACATGTCCTTGCGCCAGCCGTTCCGATACAAACCATTCGGAGGGGGAGTCTCGGCAGCCCAATTGGTCACTTTCCCGTCCGGACCGACCACGTCAAAGTGCACCCAGGAATGGGGATTCACCCAATCCAGCTTGGTGAACTTGCCCTTTAGCGTCAGGGGCTTGGACTGGTCATATTCCGCCGAGAACGAGTGATGGGCCAGCATCGGTACCGCAGCGAGAAGCAGCGCACCCACGGCAACAGCAGCAAATTTCTTCTTCATCAGGAGACCTCCCGCATTCAAATCTAGCATAAGAAAGACTGCCGAACGGGTGCCTTTGGTTACCAGCGTCAGTGCTTCCAACCGATTGCCCGATCCAGGCTAATAGGACCGGCGCCTGCGGAGCACAGCCACAGATACGTGAAGCAGTACAGCACCGTGATCTCGCCTTGATTCAGTAGAGGCCAGAAGCTAATCCAAATGTGCACCCGGAAATACGCCACCGCCATCTGCCCGCACAGGATGAACGCAGTGGGCCGGGTAAAAAGACCCAGGATGATCAGGGCTCCGCCAAACGTTTCGAGCACTCCGGCCGCGCCCATCATGGAGACCAACTCCGCCTTCTGGCCGCCGAGCCCTCCGAACGCGCCGAAGAATTTCTGATAGCCGTGGAGGGAGAATGTGAACCCCACGACGATCCGGAGCAGCGAACGCAGGTACGGTTCGAACTTGGAAACGGGCATGGGTGCAACAATATCACACGTATGACGCACATTCGCGGACTGCTAAAGGGACCGAAATTCAATGGACGGCATTCGACCGTCATCCCGAGTGCGATCGGGGCCGTGGAAGCCGCCAGGGATTGCCAGCACGTCACCAAGATCGGCCTGGGGATTATCACGCCGATCCGATCCGGGCCGGAGCATCTTAAATTCACGCCCGTCAGTGGCGGATTGAAAATGCAGGTTCGCGGCGCGCATGCCGTGCAAGTGTTTTGGCTGTATACGACGCGTCCGGAGGACGTGATCGAAGAGATTACCCAGAAGTGGGACCAGCGTTGATCTCGATAACGGGCGCGAGCACTGCGTCCGCCATGGCACGTTTGAGGACGGGAAGCCCTTCGCCGGTCACGCTCGAAATCTTGTAGAACGGAAGACCGCGCTCGCGAGCCAGCTTTTCGAGCGACTCGATTCGCGCCGGATCCTGAGCCGCATCGATCTTCGTCGCGACCACCATCATCGGCTTGTGCGCCAGATCGTCCGAAAAGCTGGCGAGCTCGGCCATCACGATTTCGAAATCGTGCACCGGATCGCGGCCGGTGGCCTCCGATACGTCCACCAAGTGCGCTAGTAGGCGCGTGCGCTCGACATGGCGCAGGAACTGGATGCCAAGGCCGTGGCCGGTATGCGCGCCTTCTATCAATCCAGGGATATCGGCGACGACGAACGTGCGGTGATCGCCCCCCTCGGTGCTGACGACGCCCAGATGCGGCTCAAGCGTGGTGAAGGGGTAATCGGCGATCTTGGGCTTCGCGGCGGAAATTCGCGAGATAAGAGTGGACTTGCCGGCGTTGGGGAAACCCACCAGCCCGACATCGGCCAGCAGTTTCAGCTCGAGCCGAAGTTTGTGCTCTTCGCCGGGACTGCCGTCTTCGTGCTCGGTAGGCGCCTGATGCGTGGAAGTAGCGAAGCGCGCGTTGCCCTTTCCGCCGCGGCCGCCTTTTGCCACTACGAAACGATCGCCGGGCGTGGTGAAATCGTGCAGAACCTCGCCGGTTTCCCAGTCGTAGACGACGGTCCCGACAGGAACGGCGACATCGACGGATTCGCCTTCGCGGCCCCTGCGATTGCTGCCTTCGCCATGCCGGCCACGCTCGGCTTTATGTTCGGGATTGAAGCGGAGGTGCAGCAGCGTATTGTAGTGCTGGCTGGCGACCAGAGTCACGTCGCCGCCGTAGCCTCCATCGCCGCCGCTGGGACCGCCGCGAGGAACGAATTTCTCGCGCCGGAACGCGAGGCAGCCGTTACCGCCGTCGCCGGCTTTGACGTGAATTATAACTTCGTCTATAAACACTGGGAGGAAACCGCTCCATTACTGTCGCGGCTCGGAAACGACTTTCGCGCGGAGAAGCTAAAGCTACTCGGCGGCTTTGATGCTGACAAACTTGCCGGCCCGGCCGCGATCGCGGAATTCGATGACGCCCGGGATCATGGCGAACAGCGTGTCGTCCTTACCGAGGCCGACGTTGACGCCCGGCTTGATGCGGGTGCCGCGTTGGCGAACGATAATCGTTCCACCGGAAACCAACTGGCCGCCGAAGGCCTTCACGCCCAAGCGCTGCGCATTCGAATCGCGGCCGTTTTTAGAACTGCCTAAACCTTTTTTATGTGCCATAAAAACCTACGCCAAAATCTCGTTCACTTGCACCCGGGTGTAATTCTGACGATGCCCGATGGTGCGCTTATATTGCTTCTTGCGCTTGAATTTGAAGACGATGGTCTTCTCACCGCGGCCTTGCGCGGCGATGGTGCCCTTGACGCGCGCACTGCTGAGCGCTGAGCCCGCTCTTACTGCATCGCCGTCAATTACGGCCACCACGCGGTCGAATTCGACTTCCGCGCCTACGTCGCCGGTCAGAGTCTCGACTTCAATCGACTCGCCTGGCGCGACGCGATACTGCTTACCACCGGTTTCAATGACTGCGTACATACTGGTCCTCTTAAGGTTTTCGCTGGAAATCTTAGGTTACTACACTCTACGGCTTGTCCGCCAGTACGAGTCCAACCGGGCCGCCAGTCTCCAGTTTGCGGGGGTTCACCAAGCCCGCTTCCTTGAGCCAGCCGCTGATTTCCTCGAAAGAGAACGTGTCGCCGTTATCCGTATGGGCCAGCATGTTCACGGCGAAAATCAGGCCGATAGGGGGACCCGTGCGCTCCTGATTCACCAGGAATTCGCTGATCACGATGGTTCCCTTCGGCGCCATGGCTGCTGCGGCCTTCTTCAGGAGCTTCCGGCTGCGGTCGACGCCTTCGCTGTGCAGGATATGGCCGATGGTGACCAGATTGTAGCCGGTTCCAAAATCGACTTCCTGGAAGTCGCCGGGGAGGTATGAGAAACGGTCGGCCAATCCAAATCGGGCGGTCATCCGGCGGGTGACGTCGAGGACGCCGGGCCAATCCTGCGCGGTGACGCTGATCTGCGGCGATTGTTGGGCGAGACCGATGCCCCACACCCCCGAACCCGTCCCGATATCTAGCTGCTTGATCGGGTTCTTCGCATTCGCCAGTCCCAACGCCTGCCCCGCAAGCTGCGTAGCTGGATAGCTCATGGCGAAAATCGGCTCGACCAGTTCTTGAAAGAAGCTGTCGCCGGTGGTTTGCTGGTTCACCGCGGTCGATGGTTTGCCGGTCTTAACGACCTCGGGGAGCGGAAGCCACGTCTGGATCATCTTCAGGCCGCTGAACTCGACGAACTTCCCGAGGTAACCAGGCTTGGAACTGACCAGAAATGTCGCGCTTTCCGGAGTGAGAGCGTAGCGCCCGTCGGCGTTCTTGGCGAGGAAATTGAATCCCACCAGCGCGTTCATGAGGCTGCGCAGTCCCCGGACGGAGTTACCGGAGACTTGCGCGAGTTCCTCGACGGTCTTGGGACCGGCATCGAGAAGGTCGAAGACTTTCGTGTGAACGGCGGTGGCCAGGATCAAAGGCGGCGCGTAGCCCCAGATCATTTCCATGATGCGGTCGGGTCGGACGGCGGGGTTAGACGAAGCAGACATACAATCTCCAGCTCAGATTATGCCACGCTGGAATTTCCCTCGGGAATAAAGGGGACACCTCCTGATGTTCGCTCCGCTACTGGCTTTGCTGAAGCTAGGAGGTGTCCCCTTTATTCCCCCCAACGTTGCCACAATTACGACTGGAGAGGCGGTCATCGATCATAATTGAACTCGCCAGCCTGTGCCACCGAACGAAGCTGGTAGCATAGGAAGTTGTCAGGCTCCGGGCTTCGTGCAACGGGCGGCTGCAAACCCCGCCAGGTCCGGAAGGAAGCAACGGTAGCGGCTTAACCCGTGTGCCGCGGATCACCCGGGGTCTGGCATATGCACCAGCGCACAGCGAATGCGTTGTGCGCGATTAAACGCTGAGAGATTTCCCTCCTGCATGTATCAGGTCATCGCCCGCAAATACCGGCCGCAAACATTCGCCGAGCTGATCAGCCAGGAGCACGTCCGCACCACGCTCGAAAACGCGATTTCGCAGAACCGCATCGCCCACGGCTACATTTTTTCGGGACAGCGCGGCACCGGGAAAACCACCGTCGCCCGCATCATGGCGCGATGCCTCAACTGCGAAAAAGGACCGACCATCACGCCCTGCGGCGTGTGCGCGAGCTGCACCGAGATCGCCGCCGGATCGGGCATGGACGTGATCGAGATCGACGCGGCCTCCAACCGCGGCATCAACGAAATGCGCGAGCTGCGCGAGAACGTCCGCTTCCGCCCGGCGCGCGACCGCTACAAGGTCTTCATCGTCGACGAAGCGCACCAGATCACCAGCGAAGCCTTCAACGCGCTGCTCAAGACGCTGGAGGAGCCGCCTGAGTGGGTGGTGTTCATGCTGTGCACCACCGAGACGCACAAGATTCCGTCCACCATCGCATCGCGCTGCCAGCAGTTCAGTTTCCGCTCGGTGGATTTCGCCGAGTTAGTCGCGCGCATGGAGTGGATCATCCAGCAGGAAGGCATTCAGGCCGATCCGGAAGTGTTGAGCGTGCTGGCTCAGGCGGGCGAAGGCAGCGTGCGCGATTCCTTATCGGCACTTGATCAGGCCATCGCATGCTGCGGCAACAAGCTCGAAGGCAAGCAAGTACGCGAGCTGCTGGGGATGTTCTCGCTGGACTCACTAGGTGTCGTGGCGAAAGCGCTCGGCGAGCGCGACACCAAAGCGATGCTGGACGTGGTCGCCGATCTCGAAGCCAACGGCCGCAGCCTGCAGCACTTCGCGCGGGAGCTGGCTCGTTACTTCCGCAATCTTCTCGTCGTGCGGATCGAGGGGAAAGCGACGCGATTGGTAGCGGCGTCGCCTCCGGAACAGGAGAAGATGCTGCAGGCGGCTTCGCAGTTCAGCGAAGACGATTTGACTCGCGACCTGAAGCTGGCCTTGGATTTATTTCGGGATTTGCAAAGCTCGCTGCAGCCGCGGCTGCATTTGGAGATGGGCTTGCTTAGGCTGATTCATGCGAGCCGGTTGCAGCCGATCGAGGAAGCGATAGCCGCGTTAGGTGGATCGGGAAAACCAGCGGCATCGCCTCCAAAGGCTGCTCCGCCAAAATCCGCACCAGCGGCATCGGCGGCGCCATCGTCAACACCGGTCGAGGGTGATTTTCGGACGAGGCTGATTGCGACGCTGCAGGAAGCCAAGCTCACCCACGTTGCCGATGCGGTTGGGCACTCAGAAGTCGCCGAGACTCCAGCCGAGATCACGTTCACGGCCCCGAAGATGTACCAGATGTTCCTGAAGGGGCAGGAATTCGAAGCTGCCGTGCGGCGCGTCGCGGGTCGAGCGGTAAGGATCAACCTGAAAGTTGGGGAAGCCACGGCGACAGCGCCTCCCGCGGTCAAAGCCACGGCGAAGACAGATGAAGCAGCCGAGCGAGCACTGGCGCATCCGGAAGTGAAACGCTTTCAAGAACTTTTCCCGGAAAGTCAGGTGCGCCAAGTGCGGAACTTGAAGGAGAACGAAACATGAAGATGCCTGGAAACATGCAGGCCATGATGCAGCAGGCCCAAAAGATGCAGCAGAAGATGCAGGAAGAGGTCGCGCTGATCCGCGTGGAAGCCTCGGCGGGTGGCGGCATGGTGACGGTGGGGATGGACGGCCAGAAGAAGATCACGAGCGTCAAGATCGACCCTGAGGTCGCCGGCGACGTCGAGATGTTGCAGGACCTGATGATGGCAGCGTTCAATGAGGCGCACAAGAAAGTGGAAGACGAGACGCAGAAGAAGATGAGCGGCATGCTGGGCGGACTGGGCCTGCCACCCGGCCTGCTGTAACACGCGTAAAAAACCGGAATGCCTGATTTTGCCGCGCCTCTACAGCGCTTGATAGACGAGTTCCGACGGTTGCCCGGGATCGGGCAGAAATCGGCACAACGTCTCGCGTTTTACGTGCTGCGTTCGCCGCGCGATCAGGCGGCCGCGCTGGCCGCGGCGCTCACCGACGTCAAAGACAACCTAGGCATTTGCGCGGAGTGCAACAACATCAGCGATGGCGAGCTGTGCCCTTATTGCCGCGATCCCAATCGCGATCATTCACAGATCTGCGTGGTGGAAGAACCGCACAGCATTCTTCCGGTGGAGACAACGCGGTCATTCAACGGCGTGTACCATGTGCTGCACGGAGCGATTTCGCCGCTGCGCGGCATCGGGCCGGAGCAGTTGAAGATCAAGGGCCTGCTGGACCGCATCGGCAAGGAAGACGTGAAAGAGATCATCCTGGCGAACAATCCCACGGTGGAAGGCGAGGCGACCGCGGTCTACTTGTCGCGATTGCTGAAGCCGCTGGGAATTAAAGTGACGCGCATCGCCATGGGGATTCCGGTGGGCAGCGATCTGGAGTTCGCCGATGAAGTTACGATGCTGAAGTCACTGGAGAATCGGCGGGAGATGTAGCGGCGTTCCCGATTCGCAGAGGCCGTCGCTAGTAAGACCGCCGATGAGAATGTCTTCGATGCGGTTGCTCTCGCGGGGACGCGCCAACTTCACCTTCAGATAATTCCCGCTAAGAGCGCCGTCTTCGATGGTCACAACCGAGATCGTGCGGCCCAGCATCGATTTGCGAAATTCCAGGTTCTTGCGCTGGGCGAGATCGCGAAGCACGTGCGTGCGTTGCTTGCGGATCTCCATCGGCACTTGATCCGCGACGGCGGCGGCGGGCGTGCCTGGTCGCGCCGAGTACGTGAAGACGTGCAGATAGGTAAACGGCAGGCTCTCGATGAACGCGCGCGATTCTTCGAATTCCTGCTCGGTTTCACCAGGGAAACCAGTCATCACATCCGCGCCGACAGCGCAATCCGGCATCAACGCGCGAGCCTTCAGAATCCGATCGGCGTAATGCCGCGGGCGATACTTGCGGTGCATGCGTCGCAGCACCCTATCGGAACCCGATTGCAGTGGAGCATGCACATGCTTGGCGATGCGCGGCGAGCTTGCGACAAGCTCCAGCAGCGCATCCGACCAGTCCATCGGCTCGACCGAGCTTAATCGTAATCGCTCGACGTTCGTCTCGTCGAGCAGACGGCGGACGAGATCGACGAGGCGGGTTCCGCCTTCGAAGTCGCGGCCCCATCGGCCCAGGTTGATCCCGCTTAGGACCACTTCCCGATATTTCGACGCGAGATGGCGCACCTGGTCAATCACGGAATCCGGCTGCGCGCTGCGGCTGCGGCCGCGCACGTACGGAATAATGCAGAACGAGCAGCGATTGTTACAGCCGTCCTGAATTTTGAGATTTGGCCGGTTGCGATCGCCTAGAGCGTCTTCCACCGGAGCGGACAGAAAATCGCGCTGCTTGAAAATGTCGCCGATGCGAATTTCGCCGTGATAGTGTGCGCCGTCGGCAACCAGATCGGGGATCGAATTCTTATGCGAGTTGCCAACGACCCAGGTCACGCCGGGAATAGCCGCGATTTCCTCGGGCGCGCGCTGCGCGTAGCAACCGGTGACCACGATACGCGCGTCGGGCTGCGTGCGATGGATGCGGCGGACGGTCTGGCGAAGCTCGTCGTCAGCGGTCGAGGTGACTGTGCACGTGTTCAGGACAACGAGGTCGGCATCGGCGATTTCGTGGGCTGCGCTGAGTCCGCTCCCGGCGAGGCCGGCTTCGAGCGCGGCTCCATCTGCCTGCGAGGCTCGGCAACCGAACGTTTTTACGAAATAACCCGGCAAGCCCTTATTCTATCGTTCTGGCGGATCGTCATCGCCCGTGATCAGGCGCGCGCCACGGTAAAACGTCAAATATTGGTAGCCCCAACGCAGGAACACCAGCACGCGATTGAGCGCCTGGGCCAAGTACATCAGGTGAACGAAAAGCCAGACGAACCAAGCGATAAAGCCGTGCAGCTTGAGGCCGCCAATGACTCCTACGCCGGAATTCCGGCCGACGACCGCCAGATAGCCTTTGTCGAAATAGCTGAACGGCTTCGAACTTTGTCCCTTGAGACGGCTGACGATCACCGAAGCCGCATAACGCCCTTCCTGCATGGCGACCGGCGCGATGCCGGGCAAGGGCGCACCGTTCTGCTCGCGATAAGCCAAATCGCCGATCACGAAAATTTCCGGATGGCCGGGGATGGTGAGATCGGGGTTCACTTTCACGCGGCCAGTGCGATCGAGCTCCGCTCCCGCGCGGCGCGTAAGAATCTCGCCCCACGGCGATGGTTTGACGCCCGCGGCCCACAGGACGGTGCGGGCTTCAATGCGCTCGGTGGCGCCTGTCGCTGCGGAATGCGTCGTGGAATATGTCACGCCGTTCGCATCGATCTCGGTCACGCGCACTTGGGAAATAACGCGCACGCCGAGGCGAACGAGTTGCCGTTCGGCGGCGGCCGAAAGGCTCTCCGGAAACGCGGTCAGCACGCGCGGCAGAGCATCGAGCAGCAGAATCCGGGAATCCTCTGGATGGATGGAACGGAAATCGTGGCGCAAGGAGTCGTGAGCGATTTCGGCCAGGGCTCCGGCGAGTTCCACACCGGTGGGACCTGCGCCGACGATCACAAATGTCAGCCAACGGCGGCGGGCCTCGGGATCAGTCTCGCGCTCGGCGGCTTCGAAGGCATAGAGAATCTTATGTCGGATGCGAGTGGCGTCTTCGAGTGACTTGAGACCCGGCGCGACGGGTTCCCAGGAATCGTGGCCAAAGTAGAAACTGTGCGCGCCCGCTGCGACGATCAGAGAATCGTACGGAATGGATCCTTTGTGGAAGATCAGGCTACGGCCGACGGGGTCAAGATCGACGGCATCGGCGAGCAATACCTGGGCATTCTTTTGCTTACGCAGCAAGACGCGCAGCGGCGCAGCAATTTCGACCGGCGACAACGCGCCGGTTGCCACCTGATACAACAAGGGTTGAAATAGATGGAAGTTGCGGCGATCGACCAGGGTTACGGAGACCTGTTCGTGCTTGAGCGCGCGCGCCGCATAGAGCCCGCCGAACCCACCGCCGATGATGACGGCCCGGTGCACCTACCTCTATGATGCACTCACTCCGGCCATGGATTCGCCTTCAGCTGTACGGATACGGAGGTTTGAGCCACCGACAAACGGGTTCCGCTTGAAGTGATTTTGGCCAGCCACGGCGCGGAATCGGCCGGAATAATTTGCTGAAATTGCTGAAAGGCCGCGATGAAATAGTCTCCGGGAGAGACGCCGGCAATGTCGAAAGAGCCGTCGGCTTTGCACCGAACGATGCGTCCGAAACCCATGGTCTGAACGTTGTCCGGAATCAGGAGGATGGTGGCTCCATTGCCGTTTTCGACGGTTCCGTGAACGCTGCCGGTTGCAGCTTTATAGGTGACGTGAA
>Ga0265313_10002500_pt1 | contig 15831 bp, 12 predicted proteins | sample 4123metaG_FD_203122 | JGI IMG/M metagenome (GOLD analysis project Ga0265313, IMG submission 203122) | Rhizosphere microbial communities from Carex aquatilis grown in University of Washington, Seatle, WA, United States - 4-1-23 metaG | ecosystem: Host-associated > Plants > Roots > Rhizosphere >...
TGCCGATCCGACGGCGCAGGGGCGCATCCGCGGCGCGACCCCCGTCGCCGTGCTGGACATCGGCTCGAACTCGGTCCGTCTCGTCGTCTATGAGCGCCTCGCACGCTCGCTGACGCCGCTCTACAACGAAAAGTCGTCGTGTGCGCTCGGTCGCGGCGTCGGCCAGACCGGGCGGCTCGCCTATGAAAGCATCGATCGCGCACTGACCGCGATCCAACGCTTCGCGCTGGTGACCCGGCTGATGCGGGCCGGCGAGGTGCACGTACTTGCGACGTCCGCTGTGCGGGATGCCAGCAACTCGCAGGCCTTCGTCGATGCCGTCGAGGCGACGATGCGGGCCAAGGTCGAGGTGCTGACCGGCGAGCAGGAAGCGCATTACGCCGCGCTGGGAGTGGTTTCCGGGATTCCGGATTTCGCGGGGATCGTCGGTGACCTCGGGGGCGGCAGCCTCGAACTCTCTTCGATCGCCGACGGCCACGACGCAGTGGGCGAGACGCACGAGCTCGGCGTCATCCGCCTGCAGGACGATACGGGCCAGTCGCCGGCCAAGGCGCGCGAGTTGGGACGGTCGCGACTGCAGCAATCGGCGCTGCTGAAGCGCCGGCCCGGCGGGCAGTTCTGCGCCATCGGCGGCACCTGGCGCGCACTCGCCAAGGTGCATCAGGTGCTGCGGTCGTACCCGCTGCACATGGTGCAGCACTACGTCACCAAAGCGAGCGACCTCAGCAAGCTCTGCGAGGACATCGTCGACGCCGCCGCGTCGGGCAAGACCATCCCCGGGTCCGACAGCGCCAGCTCGTCGCGGCGCGATCTCCTGCCCTACGGGGCGGCGGTAATGCTGGAAGTCATCCGCGCCGGCCGGTTCGACAGCGTGGTGTTCTCCGCACTCGGGGTGCGCGAGGGCTACCTCTACGGCCAGCTGTCGCCCGAGGAGCAGGCCGAAGATCCGCTGGTGCAGGGTGCCGAGGAGATGTCGGTTCTGCGCTCGCGCTCGCCGGCGCATGCCGTCGACCTGATGGATTTCACTGGCGAGTTCCTCAGCGCCATCCACGTGCGCGAGACCGCCGCCGAAGAGCGGCTGCGCAAGGTCGCCTGCTATCTGAGCGACATCGGCTGGCGCGGCCACCCCGACTACCGCGGCGAGCAGAGCGTCGATATGGTCGCCTACGGCTCGCTCTCGGGCGTCGATCACCCTGGACGGGCGTTTCTCGCTGAAGTGCTGGCGGTTCGCTACATGGGCCTCAAGCACAAGAGCCAAAGCCAGGATTTGACGTCGCTGTCGGGGCCGGCGGCGAACATGAAAGCGCGGCTGCTTGGCGCGACCTTTCGCGTGGCGTATCCGATGTCGGCGGCGATGCCGGGCGTGCTGCCGCGGACGCATTTCACGCTCGATGGCGGCAGGCTGACCTTGCGCCTGCCGAGCGACCTGGCGTTCCTTGCCGGCGAGCATCTCGAGGGTCGGCTGGAACAGCTCGCGAGCGTCGCGGGCATCAAGTCCAGCGAGATCGTCGCCGCCTAGTCCGCCGTCGGCAGCGGGATTTCGACGACGCCCTTGCGGGTGGCGGCGAGGCCGAGCTTGCCGTGCTTGATGGCGAGGGCGCGGTCGCCGAAGAGCTTGCGGCGCCACCCGCGCAGGGCCGGCACGTCCGCCTCGTCGTCAAGCACGAGCGCGTCGATCTCGTCGGAGGTCGCGACGATCCGCGCCGCAACCCCATGCTCTTCGCTCACTGCCTTGAGCAGGACCCGGATGAGATCGCCGACCGCGCCCTTGGGCGAGGGACCGCGATAGCGCTCCGGCGTCGGCGGAAGATCGGATTTCGGCATCGCCTCGACCTGCTTGAGCAGCGTCATGATCTCGCCGGCCGCTGCCGAGCGGCCATAGCTGCGCTGCACGGCGCGGAGCTTGTCGAAGGCCTCCGGGGTCAACGGACGCTGCATGGCGAGCTCGATCAGGGCGTCGTCCTTGAGCACCCGGGAGCGCGGCTGGTCGGTGTCCTGCGCGCGCCGCTCGCGCCAGGCGGACAGCGCTTTCAGCGCCGCAAGGTCGCGTGGCTTGCCGAGCTTGGTCTTCAGCCGCTCCCAGGCATTCTCCGGCTTGACCACGTAGGTGTCGATCGAGCGCAGCACGCCCACCTCGTCCTCCACCCAGTCCCAGCGATGGGTGTCGGTGACCTGCTGGCGGAGCTTGAGATAGATGTCGCGCAGGTAGGTGACGTCGGCGAGCGCGTAAGTGCGCTGCTTTTCCGTGAGCGGTCGGTGCGACCAGTCGGTGAAGCGCGAGGATTTGTCGAGCTCGACGCCGGTGACCGAGCGGACAAGATTGTCGTAGCTGACGCTATCGCCGAACCCGCAGACGGAGGCAGCGATCTGGGTGTCGAAGATGTTCTGCGGCACCTCGCCAGAAAGCTTGACGAAGATTTCGATGTCCTGCCGCGCGGCGTGGAAGACTTTGACGATCGCGGGATCGCGCAGCAGCTCGAAGAAGGGCTGGAGGCTGAGGCCATCGGCCAGTGGGTCGATGAGGACCGCTTCATCGGGGCTCGCCGCCTGCAGCAGGCACAGCTTTGGCCAGTAGGTGGTTTCGCGCAGGAATTCGGTGTCGACGGTGACGAATTCGAAGGCCGAGGCGCGGGCGCAAAAGGCTGCCAGCGCGTCAGTGGTAACGATCAACTCCATTGGTCCAGACTTACTCGTGAAGGCGTCCCGGGACACCGGGACTTTTCCCGCTCTTAGCAGGCCCCGTGCGCCGGCTCCAACTGGATTTGCCCGGAAGGGCGGCGCTTTGGGCCGGAATCTTGACAAGAACACCCTCGCATGCGCTTGTCCGGCGCCGTTTCGGCCCCTTCCAACAGCATTTTCACGAGACCCCAGATGCACCGCTACCGGACCCACACCTGCGCCCAACTTTCCGTTGGCGACGTGGGCAATAACGTCCGGCTTTCGGGCTGGGTGCACCGTGTTCGCGACCATGGCGGCCTGCTGTTCATCGACCTGCGCGACCATTACGGGCTGACCCAACTCGTGGTCGACCCCGATTCGCCGGCGTTCAAGGACGCCGAGCAGGTCCGCGCCGAATGGGTCATCCGTGTCGACGGCGAGGTCAAGGCGCGCACGCCCGAGACGGTCAACGCCAAGCAGCCGACCGGGCAGGTGGAAGTCTTCATCCGCGAGATCGAGATCCTGGGCGCGGCCAAAGAGCTGCCGCTGCCGGTCTTCGGCGAGCCGGATTATCCGGAGGACATCCGGCTCAAGTACCGCTTCCTCGACCTGCGCCGCGAGACGCTCCACGCCAACATCGTAAAGCGCACCAAGGTGATTTCCTCGATGCGGCGGCGGATGGGCGAGGCGGGGTTCGCCGAGTATTCGACGCCGATCCTGACCGCGTCGTCGCCCGAAGGCGCGCGCGATTTTCTGGTGCCGAGCCGCATCCATCCCGGCACGTTCTTCGCCCTGCCGCAGGCGCCGCAGCAGTATAAGCAGTTGCTGATGGTCGCCGGCTTCGACCGCTACTTCCAGATCGCGCCGTGCTTCCGCGACGAGGACCCGCGCGCTGATCGGCTGCCCGGCGAGTTCTACCAGCTCGATCTCGAGATGAGCTTCGTCACCCAGGAAGACGTGTGGACGACGATGCAGCCCATCATCACCTCGATCTTCGAGGAGTTCGCCGAGGGCAAGGCCGTGACCAACGATTGGCCGCGCATTCCTTACGACACGGCGATCCGCAAGTACGGCTCCGACAAGCCGGATTTGCGCAACCCGATCGAGATGCAGCAGGTCAACGCGCATTTCGCCGGCTCCGGGTTCAAGGTGTTCGCGAGCCAGCTCGCGGCCGACGACAAGACCGAGGTTTGGGCCATTCCCGCCAAGGGCGGCGGCAGCCGGGCGTTCTGCGACCGCATGAACGGATGGGCGCAGGCCGAAGGCCAGCCGGGGCTGGCGTATATTTTCTGGCGTAAGGAAGGCGATGGGCTCGAAGGCGCGGGTCCGGTGGCCAAGAACATCGGGCCGGAGCGGACCGAGGCGATCCGCACGCAACTCGGGCTTGGCGACGGCGACGCCGTGTTCTTCGTCCTCGGCCGGCCGGACAAGATGTACCGCTTCGCCGGCGAGGCAAGGACGCGGGTCGGCACCGAGCTCGGGCTGGTCGACAAGGACAGCTTCAAGCTCTGCTGGATCGTCGACTTCCCGTTCTACGAGTGGAGCGAGGAGGAGAAGCGCATCGACTTCGCGCACAACCCGTTCTCGATGCCGCAGGGCGGGCTCAAGGCGCTCGAAACGCAGGACCCGCTGACCATCAAGGCGTTCCAGTACGATGCGGTGTGCAACGGCTTCGAGATCGCTTCGGGCTCGATCCGCAACCAGGAGCCCGAGACCATGGTCAAGGCCTTCGAGCTCACGGGCAAGTCGCGGGCCGAGGTCGAGGAGCAGTTCGGCGGCCTCTACCGGGCGTTCCAGTATGGCGCGCCGCCGCATGGTGGCGCGGCGTTCGGCATCGACCGCGTGGTGATGCTGCTCTGCGGTGCGGAGAACCTGCGCGAGATCACCCTGTTCCCGATGAACCAGCAAGCGCAGGATCTGCTGATGGGCGCGCCGAGCGCGGCGAGCGCCAAGCAGCTGCGCGAGCTCCATCTGCGGCTCAATCTGCCGGATAAGGGCTGAGGGCCGGCTTAATCCGGCCTTAAGCGCCGATTGCTACCCATTGCCGGGGGGCTTGGGTGGCCAGGTGAGGTCGAAATACTCCAATATCGCGACCCTGGTCGCGGCCATCCTGGCGTTTGCGCCGGTGATGGGGGTCGACTGGCTGCTCGACGGCTATGTGCGCGTGCGCGAACAGGCGCAGATGCAGGCCTCGATCGACGCGATAACCGACCGCATCCATGCGGCTGGCGCCGACGCCACCGCTGCCCTCGCCAAGATCGTCGCCAATGATCCATCGGTCTGCACGCCGACCTTCCTGGTCGACGCCCGCAAGGCGGTGCTGGCAAGCCTCTACGTCAAGGACATCGTGGTCGAAGGACCGGACGCCTCGCAGTATTGCGACGCGATCGGCGCTGCCGGTGCCTACTCCGCCTATGCCGATGGCCTCGCAATCCCCGGTAACAGCGCCTCCGTCGGCGTGGGACAGCTTGGCGGCCTGGCGGTCCCCGTGCTGAAGATTTCCCAGCCCTTCGATTCAGCCCACACGGTCTCGGCCTACGTCCCGGTGGTTTCCGGCGACGGCAAGGGGCTGCTGTCGCGGTTCAAGCCGTCGGCGATGGTCCGGGTGTCGCTGACCAACGGCACGCCGGTGATGGTCGCCGGTGACCCCTCGCTGTTCGATACGCACAAGGGCGTCGATTTCATTTCCGCCGCCGGTTTTGCCGGCGAGCTGCCGATCCGGGTGGAAGCGGCGATCCCCTTCGCCATCGCGCGGGCGGACTATGCCGACCTGCATGTGAGCTTCACCATCATCGCCTGCATCATGAGCGCGGCGTTCCTGGTGCTGGCGCTGCAATACGTGCGGCGCAGCAAGCTGCCGGCGTTCGACCTCGAACGCGCGATCATCGCCGGCGAGCTCAAGCCGTACTACCAGCCGGTGATCAACCTGAAGACGGGCGAGCTCTCCGGCTGCGAGGTGCTGTGCCGGTGGGAGAAGCGCAACGGCGAGGTGGTGATGCCCGGCGCCTTCATCGAGTACGCCGAGATCACCGGTCTCGCCATCCCGATGACGCTCAGCCTGATGCAGCAGGTACGCAACGACCTGGCGGATCTCTGCGTCGAGATGCCGACCATGAAAATCTCGATCAATTTGTTCGAGGGCCATTTCCGCGACACGACGATCGTCGAGGACGTGCAGGCGATCTTCGGCGGCTCGATGGTGGGGTTCCGCCAACTGGTGTTCGAGATCACCGAACGGCACCCGATCGAAAATTCCACTACCGCGGTTGCGGTAATCGGCGGGCTGCATGCGCTGGGGGCGCGGCTCGCCATGGACGACGTCGGCACCGGCCACTCGAACCTCGCCTATATGCAGACGCTCGGCGTCGACGTGATCAAGATCGACCGGGTGTTCGTCGACATGATCAAGCCGGGCACGCCGCAGGTGCCGGTGCTCGACGGGCTGATCGCCATGTGCCGCGACCTCGGCACCGAGATCATCGCCGAGGGCGTCGAAACGGAGGCGCAGGCGCTGTATCTCCGCGCGCACGGGGTGGTGATGGCGCAGGGCTTCCTGTTTGCCCCCGCGCTCAAGGTCGCCGCGTTCCGCCAGCTGGCGCGGGCGCTTAACGGCGCGCCCCGGGCGACGCCGATGCCCCAGGGCCAGCCGGCGATCGCCGCGGCCTGACCTCCGCCCTTCCCATCACCCCGGATTGGTGGCACGAACCAAGACGTTACGAGGGGTTTCCGCCATGTCGGACGTCAACGACCAGCTCAAGGCGCGGCGCGATGCGGCGCTGCATTTCCATGAATTTCCAAGGCCTGGGAAGCTCGAGATCCAGCCGACCAAGCCGCTGGGCAACCAGCGCGACCTGTCGCTGGCCTATTCTCCCGGCGTCGCCGCCCCCTGCGAGGTGATCGCCGAGGACCCCGATGCGGTGTTCCGCTACACCAATCGCGGCAATCTGGTCGCGGTGATTTCGAACGGCACGGCCGTGCTCGGACTGGGCGCGATCGGGGCGCTCGCCGGCAAGCCGGTGATGGAGGGCAAGGCGGTGCTCTTCAAGAAGTTCGCCGGCATCGACGTGTTCGACATCGAGGTCGACGAGACCGACCCCAAGAAATTCATCGAGGTGGTGCGGCCGCTCGAGCCGACCTTCGGCGGCATCAACCTCGAGGACATCAAGGCGCCCGAATGCTTCGAGGTCGAAGAGGCGCTGCGCGCCCGCATGAAGATCCCGGTGTTCCACGACGACCAGCACGGCACCGCGATCATCGTCGGCGCCGCCGTGCTCAACGGGCTCGAGCTTGCCGGCAAGAAGATCGGGGACGTCAAGATCTGTACCAGCGGGGCAGGAGCGGCGGCGATCGCCTGCCTCAACATGCTGCTGCTGCTCGGCGCCAGGATCGAGAACATCTGGGTCGCCGACAAGGACGGGCTGCTCACCTACAAGCGCAACGACGTCAACGACAAATGGCGCGGCAAGTTCTGTCGCCATGACACCGAAGCCAAGACGCTGGCTGAGGTGTTCGAGGGCGCCGACATTTTTCTCGGGCTCTCGGCCGCGGGGGCGCTCAAGCCCGAAATGCTGAAGCGCATGGCCAAGAACCCGCTGGTGCTGGCGCTCGCCAACCCGACCCCCGAGATCATGCCCGAGGAGGCAAGGGCAGTGCGGCCGGACGCCATGGTCTGCACCGGGCGGTCAGACTACTCCAACCAGGTGAACAACGTTCTATGTTTCCCCTTCATCTTCCGCGGCGCGCTCGATGTAGGCGCGACCGCGATCAACGAGGAGATGAAGCTCGCAGCCTCCAAGGCCATCGCCAAGCTCGCGCACGAACCGGGGCTCGAAGTGTCGCCGACCGGCCAGCCGGCCGTGTACGGTCCCGAGCACATCATCCCCAATCCGTTCGACCAGCGCCTGATCCTGCGGATCGCGCCGGCGGTGGCGCGCGCCGCGATGGATACGGGCGTTGCGCGGCGGCCGATCGCCGACTTCGAGGCCTATAACGACAGCCTCAACCGCTTCGTGTTCCGCTCGGGCCTTGTGATGAAGCCGGTGATCGACCGGGCCCAGGGCAAGGGCAAGGTGATCGCCTTTGCCGACGGCGAGGACGAGCGCGTGCTGCGCGCGGCGCAGGTGATGATGGAGGACCGGATCGCGAGGCCCCTCCTGATCGGGCGGCCGCAGGTGATCGAGAGCCGCATCCGCCGCTTCGGGCTGACGCTCGACATGAAGGCGCTCGAGGTGGTGAACCCCGAGGACGATCCGCGCTACCGCGATTATGTGGCGCTGTTCCACTCGCTGGTCGGCCGCTCCGGCGTGACCCCGGAGACGGCACGCACGATCGTGCGCACCAACACCACGACGATCGCCGCGCTGGCGGTCAGGCGCGGCGACGCCGACGCGATGCTGTGCGGCCTCGAAGGCCGCTACATCAAGCACGTGCGCGATATCCGCTCGGTGATCGGGCTGCAGGATGGGGTCAAGGACGTCTCGGCGCTCAGCATGCTGATCATGCCGCGCGGCGCGTTCTTTTTGACCGATACCTACGTCAACATCGACCCGACGGCGGACGAGCTGGTGGCGATCGCGCTGCAGGCGCGGCACCATCTGAGGCGGTTCAACATCGAAGCGAAGGTGGCGCTCCTGAGCTACTCGAACTTCGGTTCGCGCGACGGTGAAACGTCGTTCAAGATGCGCGATGTCTATCGGAAGCTCACCGCGATTGCGCCTGAACTGCTGGTCGAAGGCGAGATGCAGGGCGACCTCGCGCTCAACGAAGAACTGCGCGAGCGCTATATCCCCGACAGCGTGCTCAAGGGTGAAGCCAACCTCTTGATCTTCCCGAACCTCGAAAGCGCCAACCTCTCGATGACGCTGCTCAAGGAGATGAACAACGCCTTGGCGGTGGGTCCGATCCTGATGGGACCTCGCTCGCCGGCGCACATCCTTGCGCCCTCGGTCACGAGCCGGGGCATCGTCAACATGGCGGCGATCGCAGCAAGCGAGGCGGTGAACCCGCTCGGCGACCGCGCCTAGGATCGGCTTCGAGGGCTAGACGCCGGACGCGCCGCCGCGCGAGGCTTTCGACTCGCGCCGGGCGATCTTGACTCGGGAGGCCATGGTGCGGCGCTTACGGCTCGCGGCGTTGGCGTCGTTCATCATCTCCATCTGGATCTGCTGGATCTCGGCCAGGCGCTGCCATTGCCGTGCGACGAGGTAGTCGAGCTTTTCGTGCAGGTGCCGGATCTCGAGCTCGGCCTTGAGGTTGACGCGGTAGTCGTTGTTCGCTCGCAGTCGGTCTTTGGCCTCCTGGCGCTTCTGGCTCATCATGATCACCGGCGCCTGCACGGCCGCGAGGCAGGAGAGGCAGAGGTTGAGGAGGATGAACGGGTATACGTCGAAGGCGCGCGGTCCGAGGACGATGTTAAGCGCCATCCACAGGACGAGCACCACGCCGAACGAGATGAGGAACTTCCAGCTGCCGCCGAACGAGGCCATGGAATCGGCGAGCTTCTCGCCGAGTGTGCGGTGCTCCTCGAACTCCTCTTCCGTGTTCTCGGCGATGGTGTCCTGCCGCGCGATGCTCTCGGCCACCTGGCGGTCGAGCTCGGTGAACTCGCCGTGCTCCTGCTTGAGCAGGTCCTCCGTGTAGCGCATGCGGTAGCGTGCCAATTCGCGCATGCTGATCATGGCGTCAGGCGGCAAGTTCGGGAAATCGCGGCGGATGAACTCGGTGAGCGTCGGCCGAAGCGCGTCGAGGCGCACCAGATCGCGCTTGCGATAGCGCTTGCCGCTGATGGCAGAGGGGATGCGCTTGGAGGACTTTGCGCTGCCGGCGGCGGCCTGCGCCCCGTGCGGATCGGCGGTATCGATCACCGGCACGTCGGGCTCGAACACGACGTCGTCGGGCGGCGTGAATTCCGGGTCGTCGGGCTGCTTCATGTTCTCGATTGCGCTCATGCTGCAGGCTCGCTTGATTGGCTCGAAGTTTGGCCGAAAGAAGTTACTGGAAGGCTGTTTCGGCGAAACTCCTGAGCTTGCGCGAGTGTAGCTTTTCCGGCGGGGAATTGCGCAGAATTTCCATCGCCCGGAGCCCGATCAGCAAGTGCTGGCCGACCTGTTTGCGATAGAAGTCCGAGGCCATGCCGGGCAGCTTCAGTTCGCCGTGGAGTGGCTTGTCCGAGACGCACAGCAGCGTGCCGTAGGGGACGCGGAAGCGGAAGCCGTTGGCGGCAATCGTCGCCGACTCCATGTCGAGCGCCACGGCGCGGGACTGGCTGAGCTGGCGCGTGATCTCGGTCTGGTCGCGCAGCTCCCAGTTGCGGTTGTCGAAGCTCGCGACGGTGCCGGTGCGCATGATGCGCTTGGTCTCGATCCCGTGGAGATGGGTGATCTCGGCCACCGCCTCCTCGAGCGCGACCTGGACCTCGGCAAGAGCCGGAATGGAGACTGTCACCGGCAGGTCGGCGTCGAGCACGTGGTCTTCGCGCAAATATGCGTGGGCGAGCACGTAATCGCCCAGCTCCTGCGAATTGCGCAGGCCCGCGCAGTGGCCGAGCATGATCCAGGCGTGCGGCCGCAGCACCGCGATGTGGTCGGTGATGGTCTTGGCGTTGGAGGGGCCGACGCCGATGTTGACGAAGGTGATGCCGCGGGCCCCGGACATCTTGAGGTGGTAGGCCGGCATTTGCGGCGCACGCGACGCCGGCGTGCCGGTAACGCCGCCACCCAGACGGACGTTGCGGGTCTCGCAATTGCCGGGCTCGACGAAGGCTTCATAGTCGGGGTGGCCCTCGGCCATGTACTGCTTGGCGAGGCGGCAGAACTCGTCGACGTAGAAGCCATAGTTCGTGAAGATCACGAAGTTCTGGAAGTGCTCGGCGTCGGTACCGGTGTAGTGGCTCAGCCGGTAGAGCGAGTAGTCGACGCGCGGCGCGGTGAAGTGCGCCAGCGGGTAGGGGCCGCCTGGCGGCGGCACGAAGGTGCCGTTGGCAATCTCGTCGTCGGTGTCCTGCAGGTCCGGCACGTCGAACAGGTCGCGCAGCGGGATCGGCAGCGCGTTGATCGCCTCGCCGTCGATCCGCTCGTCGGGCGCCAGGGCGAAGTGCAACGGAATGCGCGTGCTGGATTCGCCCACGTCGATCGTGCCGCCGTGGTTGCGCAGGATGACCGAGAACTGCTGGACGAGGTAGTTCTTGAAGAGGTCTGGGGCGGTGACCGTCGTGCGATAGATGCCCGGCGTGTGGAGATAGCCATAGGCGAGGGTTGAATCGGTCTTGCCGTAGCTGCGCGAGGTGACCTGCACCTCGGGGTAGAAGGCGCGGACGCGACCGTTGGGGACGTTGCCCTTGCTCAGGCCCACCAGCTGGTCGCGGATGAAGCCCGTATTGCGATGGTAGATTTCGGCAAGATAGGCCCAGGCCTCGGTGGGGCTCTTGAAGGCTTTTTGCGGCAGCGGTGGCGGGGAGATGGTGTCCATCAGGAATCCATTGCTTGGCGGGGCCTCTGGAAGGGCCGCGCGTTGCTCCGCTTCCTTAGGGAGTTTGCGCGGTCCGGGCAACGCGCATGACATTTCGTCCATGAACATCACATGCGGGTGAAAGTCCCTTTCATTAGCCGCGCGTTGGACCATTTATCCCTCGTGTTCGCTGGGATTCTGCAAACGACCCATGCATCCGGTGAACCGTGAGGTGTCCGCCGCCGCCCCCAAGCCCTCAACAGTGCGGCGGGCGTTCCTCCCAGGGCCACAGTTCCGGAAACGGGCTGTGGCCCCCTCATTTTCAAGCTAATTTCACCGCCCGCAGCCAGTTGCCTTCCGGCCGATTTGCTGCGATGCATCGCCAATCGACGATGAAGCGGCGACGCACCGTTCGCCGGCATCGCGGGAGGCAAAGGTCCATGACGATTTCATTCTACGCCATTTCAGGCGGCGTGTTCGTGCGCTTGCTCGAGAACCTCGACGCCATCATGGGCAAGGCCGAGCAGTATGCCACCGAGCGCAAGTTCAACCCGGACCATTACGTCGGCATGCGTCTCGCCCCGGACATGCACGGGCTCGCTTTCCAGATTCAGTCGGCGACCGATCGCAGCAAGCTGTTCCTGGCGCGGGTGACCGGGGTCGCCGCGCCGTCCTGGCCCGACACCGAAAAGACCTGGGTCGAGGTTCGGCAGCGCCTGCGCACCGGCATCGACTTCGCCAAGTCGATCGCCCCCGCGCAGCTCGACGGCAGCGAGGAGAAGATGATCCCGCTCAAGGTGCGCGGTGAAGATGTGCAGTGGCCTGCGGTCAAATACCTGCTCGAGAACGCGCAGCCGAATTTCTACTTCCACGTGACCACGGCGTACGACCTGCTGCGACACGCGGGCGTGCCGCTCGGCAAGCGAGATTTCACCGGCTGAGACTTACGAGTAGCGCTCCTCGCGCCACGGATCGCCGCGGTTATGGTAGCCGCGGACTTCCCAGAAGCCGGGATGGTCGGCGATGATAAATTCGATCCGCCGCAGCCATTTGGCGCTCTTCCAGAAATAGAGGTGTGGCACGACGAGCCGCACCGGACCGCCGTGCTCGAGGGGTAGCGGCTCGCCTTCCCAGCCATGCGCGATGAGCGCGTGCGGGGAGGCGAAGTCGGCGAGCGCCAGATTGGTGGTGTAGCCGTCATTGCTGGTCAGCAGCACGTGGCTGACCTCGGCCGCGGGCTGCACCGCGTCGAGCAGATCGTGGGTGCTGACGCCGTCCCAGTGATTGTCGTAGCGCGACCACGTCGTGACGCAGTGGATGTCAGACACATCCTGCATCTGCGGCGCCGACATCAGGTCGTGCCAGGTCCAGGTCGTGGGGGACTCGACCTTGCCGCCGATATCGAGCCGCCAGTTTTCGCGCGCGACGTTCGGGGTCTGCCCGAGGTCCAGCACCGGCCAGTTGCGGACGAGGTGCTGGCCCGGGGGCAGCCGGGTCTCTTCGGGCCGCGACTTCGTGCCGGTCAGGAACTTGCCGAGCTCAGCCCATTTCGACTTGGTGCGCGTGAGCTTGCTGTCGTCGGGAACGTCCGCCATCGGAGCCTCCTCGGCGGCAGTCTAGCAGAGGATGCAGAGCGCGGCACACCGCCCGAGGATCAGGACTTCCAATAAAACGCGTTGCCGCCGGCGACCTCGACGTAGTGCATGTTGTCGTAGGGGAAGGTGTATCCGGCGGTGTGGAAGTACTCAGCGCCGCCGATCTGCGGATCGCGCTCGCCGGCGAGCACCCGTCGTGCCATTTCGCGGGCGAGGGTGAGGCCGCTGCCGGACTGCAGCGGAAGCCAGAGCGCGCCGTCGGCAAATTGGCCGGGCTGGCCGACAACGGCACAGACCGAATGCGGAAATTTGGGATCGTTGACGCGGTTCATCACCACGGTGCCGACCGCCAGCATGCCGTCGGGCGAGGAGCGCAAGGACTCGAAATACATGACGCGCGTCATGCAGTCTTCGGGCGACATGAAGGCGGTGAACGGGGAAAAGACCGCGCAGCCCGCCAGCATAGGCGCGGCAGCCGCAACCGCGGCAAGGGCGGGCAGTACGCGAAACAAGGCCTGCTCCGGAACCGTGACGACCCAGTCTGCGGCAGCACGGTTAAGATTGTGTGCGGGCTTGAGCCTGCCGTGGCGGGGACCATATGAGGACCATGACCGACACCATGTCCCGCCCGCCGGAAGCCCGTCTGCAGCGGCAGTTCGACAAGATCGGCCGCCGCTATCCTGCGGTGGGCCGCTTTCTGATCTGGCTCACGCGGCCGGGCATGCACTTCGTGCGGCTGCCGCTCGGCGTACTGCTGGTGATCGGCGGGCTGCTCGGCTTCCTGCCAATCCTTGGCCTGTGGATGCTGCCGCTCGGGCTGCTCGTGCTGGCGCTCGATGTTCCGCCGTTGCGCCGGCCGGTTGGCAACGGCCTCGTGCGGCTGCAGCGCTGGCTGACCAGTATGCGCCGGCGCCGGTCGCGCTAGCTGTTGTCCTCGCAGCGCAGGACCTCGGAGGCGAGGTTGTTGCGGTCCAGATAGACGAGGTCGATGCCCTCGCCGGTGGGCGCAAAGATCGGCCGCATCGAAACCCGCTCATTGGTGGTCGATCCGTTGGCGGTGCAGGCCATGCTGGCCGTGTAGCTGCCATTGCCGTTGTCGCTGAAACCGTTGATGTCGCAGCCCGAGCCCGGTCCCTCGAACCGCGTCTTGCTGATCTTGAGGACCTGGCTGTTGCATTGCGAGATATCGAGCGCCCAGTTCCCGAAGAGCGGCTTCAGTACGGAATCGGCGGGAGCGGGGCCGGCGGGTGCCGTAGTCGCCAGCACCGGGGCCTTGGCCGTCGCTGCCGGAGCCGGCGCCGCAGCAACCGTTTCAGACGAGGACGCAGCAGGCTGCGACCCGCCGCACGCGGCGAGGGCCAGAAGGCATAGCGGTGACAAGAGGTAGAGCAGGCGCATTGAAACTGCCATCGAGACGCTCTGCGACGAACGCATTGTGCGCCCGAACGGTTCCTCCGCCTAGCCCGCTACGCGCGGCGCACACAGGTTCAGCCTTTTCGTGGCTCCCAGCAGCCCGTCGCGATGACGCCGCTAGATAGATGAGCCCGCCACCGAGACCTCGGGGGCGGGCTGCTGCGGGGTAGAGAATGGCGGCCCGAGGTGGGGAGGGGACCGCCAAGATGCGTCAGGCCGCCTGCAGAGCCGGCTCGCCCGCGTCCGGCGACTTCGTCGCGGGCGGGAAGGCGAGGGCCATCAGCGCGGCGGCGACGCCGACGGCCGCCGAGGCGATGTAGAGCCAGTGGTAGGTGCCGTAGGTATCGTAGAGCCAGCCGCCGGCGAGGGGGCCGAACGCCATGCCGAGGCTCGACGTGATACCCGCGGCGCCAAGCACCGTGCCCATCACCGACTGGCTGAAATACTCGCGCGCGAGCACCGAGTAGAGCGGCATTACACCGCCATAGACGATCCCGAGGACGGCGGCGAGGACGTAGAAGTGAGGCAGCTGCGAGACATAGATGTAGGAGTAGATGCCCACGGCCTGCAGCGCGAGGCCGCCGACGATGACCCTGCGGGGCCCGAAGCGGTCGGCGAGGAGCCCGAAGACCACCCGGCCGACGAGCCCCGCGACGCCCTCGATGCTGTAGAGGGTGGTAGCGGCGGACAGGTTCACGCCGCACAGGATCATCGCGTAGCTCACGGTGTGGAAGATCGGTCCGGAATGCGCGCCGCAGCAGAAGAAGAACGTCACAGCGAGGACGATGAATTGCGGCGTGCGAAGCACGGAGAGCTTGGACGACGGCCGCCTTGCGGGGGCGCCGCCTGAAGCTTGTGTCGTCGTCGCCGGCGCGGGCGGTGCGGCGCGCACCAGCAGGCTCAGCGGCAGCAGCAGGACGGTCGCGATGATCGCGATGATCAGCATCGCCTCGCGCCATCCATAGGCCGTGATGAGGTATGCCGCGAGCTGCGAAAATATCATCGGTGCAATGCCGCCGCCGATCGAAGCGAGCGAAATGGCTAGGCCACGGTTCTTGTCGAACCAGCCGAGCGTTGCCGAAGCAAGCGGCGCGAAGAAGGCACTGCCGGAGGCGCCGACGAGCGCGCCATACGAGATCTGAAAGACCACGATATTGGGGGCGCGGCAGGCGACGAAGAGGCCAATCCCGAGCAGGACGGCGCCCGCAATGACGACGGGACGCGGCCCGATCCGGTCGCTCAGCGCCCCCCAGCCGAAGCCGGCGAAGCCCATCACGACGAAGCCGATGGTCATGGCCAATGAAATGTCCGCCCGCGACCAACCGGTGTCGGTGGCGATCGCCTGCAGGTAGACCGGCAGAGCGAACAGCGCGCCCATTGCGATGCAGGTAATCACGGCGCCCACCGCGACCATGACCCAGCCGTACTGAATTCTCATTTTGCGAAGCTCCCCGTCGCCATCATGCCAGCTTGACGAACGCCCGGTGCGCAAATCGACAAACGCGGTCGAAATCGCGCCGGCAATCTATCCGTTGATATGCGACGACAAGCATATGCCAGTCAAGGCATATACTGGGCGCCGGGCGCGCGGGGTTAGGAGCGGGGAGCGCTGATGTTGACCAGCCAGCTCACGCCGAACTTGTCGACGAGCATGCCGAAGCTGTCGCCCCACGGAGCTTTGGCGAGCGGCATGGTGATGGAGGCGCCATCGCTGAGCTTC
>Ga0265313_10002503_pt1 | contig 15819 bp, 11 predicted proteins | sample 4123metaG_FD_203122 | JGI IMG/M metagenome (GOLD analysis project Ga0265313, IMG submission 203122) | Rhizosphere microbial communities from Carex aquatilis grown in University of Washington, Seatle, WA, United States - 4-1-23 metaG | ecosystem: Host-associated > Plants > Roots > Rhizosphere >...
GGTGAGTCCGCGGCGCAGGAGCTGCCGCTCAACGCCGTCATCGTCGCCCGCGCGATGGGACCCGCCGAACTTCTCGACTATGGGCGAGAGCGGCTGGTCGGACTCGTGCTTGAGGAGGCCGCATCGACGTCTCACGTCGCGATCGTTGCGCGCTCCATGGGCCTGCCGCTGATCGGTTCGGCGGAGGGCATCACGGATTCCGCACGCGTCGGCGACACGATCGTCGTCGATGGCGAGTCCGGCGAGGCACATCTGCGGCCGCAAACCGAGATCGTTGCCGCCTTCGAAGCCAAGCGCACATTGCGCGAACACGCGCAGGCGCGCTTCGCAGCGCTGCGCGATCTGCCTGCCGTCACCAAGGACGGGGTGCTCATCAAGCTGATGATGAATGCCGGCCTGCAGCTCGACATGCCGCATCTCGAGGAGTCCGGAGCGGACGGCATCGGCCTGTTCCGCACCGAACTGCAGTTTATGATCGGCGAGACCATGCCGCGCCTCGCCGACCAGGCGGCCTTCTACCGTTCGATCATCGAGGCGGCCGGCGAGAAGCCGGTGGTGTTCCGCACGCTCGATCTGGGCGGCGACAAGGTGTTGCCCTATGCACGCTGGGAGCGCGAGGAAAATCCGGCGCTTGGCTGGCGCGCGATCCGCATCGCGCTCGATCGGCCTGCGCTGCTGCGCTACCAGGTGCGTGCGCTGCTGATGGCCGCCGCAGGGCGAACGCTGCGCATCCTGCTGCCGATGGTCTCCAACGTCGACGAGTTCAACCGCGCCCGCGCGCTTGTCGACCGCGAGATCGAGCGCGCGCGTCTTGTCGGGATGGACCGGCCGCGCCAGGTCCTTGTCGGCGCCATGCTGGAAGTGCCGTCACTCGCCTTCATGCTGCCGCAACTCATGCGCAACGCCGACTTTGTTTCAATCGGCTCGAACGATCTTCTGTCGTTTGTTTTCGCCGTCGACCGTACCAACCCGCGCGTCTCGCGCCGCTACGACAATCTCAATCCGGCTGCGCTCACGCTCATCCGGCTGATCATCAACAGCTCGGCCGAAGCGCACGGCGAATTGTCGTTGTGCGGCGAGATGGCCGGCAAGCCGCTCGATGCGATGGCCTTGCTGGGCCTGGGCCTGCGCACGCTTTCGATGCAGCCGGCCAATATCGGTCCCATCAAGATGATGATCCGCAGCATGGACCTCAGCGAGGTCTCGCCCTTCGTGGACAAGCTCTGCGGACGGACCGATCACAGCCTGCGAACGCGGCTGACCGCCTTTGCCGCCGAACGCGGGATCGTCCTGAAATAGGGTGAGGGGCTGCCAAAACGCGGCGCAGCGGTTGATTCGAAATTGGCCGAGGGGATCCCAGCGAGAGATCGTTGAGATGGTTATATTGTAAACATAAGGGGATTCGTTCCCCGCTAGGTGCATGAAAACGCTGATTTCTGGCCAAAATTCAAAGAATTGGCTAGCTGGCACGCTGCAGTGCGTATATTTGTGACGCGATGACCAAAGTGACCCGTCTAACGCTCGACGACAGCGGCCAAATGAAGAGCCGCCGCATCCACTTGCGCGAAATTTCCGGCGACAGCGACACGCCGCTCGAAACCGTTGGTCAGGATCTGCGCGCGGCACGGCTGCGCCGCGGCGACGATCTGGCAACGGTCTCGAAGGTTCTGAAAATCCGCAAGGATCATCTCGAAGCGCTCGAAGAAGACCGCCTCGACGCTCTTCCGGGACGGACCTATGCGGTCGGCTTTATTCGTTCGTATGCCGACTATCTCGGCCTCGACACTTCGCAATGCGTCGAGCGCTTCAAGGCGGAAATTGCCGGGCGGTCGGATTCCGACAGCACACCGCAAGTCACCGTCATCGACGAAGATGATCATCGCCGCCTTCCGCAGGGCTGGAAAATCATTGCCGCCGTTGGCGTGCTGCTGATGCTCTACGGCCTCTACTACCTGATCGCTTCGGCAGCATCGATGTTCTCGCAGCCGGCCACGCCGCCGCCGCCGACGACGCAGATCGCGCCCAAGCCGGTTGCTGCACACGTTGCGCCTCATCCCGCAGCCTTTCCGCCTCCGCCGGCGGCGAGCCCACCGCCTGCCAGCACGGACGCGTCGGCAACGCCCGGACAACCGGCTGCAGCGACTCCAGTCGCGACGGCTCCTGGAGCAGCGCCTGCGGCCGCGCCTCTGCCGGCGGGAACGGTCTATGGGCAGCAAAACCGCAACGCACGTGTCATCCTGCGCGTCCACGTCGCGACCCGCATTTTGGTGCAGGGCCCGGACGGACTGGTGTATTTGAACCGCACGCTCAATCCCGGCGACACCTTCATGGTTCCGAACCGTGTCGGGGTGACGCTCACGACAACGAACGCGAGCGCGGTGGAAGTCGATCTTGATGGTCAGTCGATGGGGTTTGCCGGACACGGCTCAGGCGTTGCCGAAGCGGTGTCGCTTGATCCCCAGGCAATCGTGGACCGCTCCAACAGCGGAGGTTCTGGACAATGAGCGTTCGCGCCTATCGTGACATTCACCGCCGCAAGTCGCGGCAAATCATGGTCGGCAAGGTGCCGGTGGGCGGCGATGCGCCGATCTCGGTGCAGACCATGACCAACACGGTCACGGGCGACGCCCGCGCGACCATCGACCAGATCCGCGCCATCGAAGAGGCGGGCGCGGATATCGTGCGCGTATCTTGCCCCGACGAAGACGCGACAAAGGCCATGCGCGCCATCACGCGCGCCGCCAATATTCCGGTCGTCGCCGACATCCATTTTCACTACAAGCGCGCCATCGAGGCTGCCGTCGCCGGCGCCGCGTGCCTGCGCATCAATCCGGGCAATATCGGTTCGGAAGCGCGCGTGAAGGAAGTGGTGAAGGCCGCCAAGGATCATGGCTGCTCCATGCGCATCGGCGTCAATGCCGGCAGCCTGGAAAAGGAACTGCTCGAGAAGTACGGCGAGCCGTGCCCCGAGGCGATGGTCGAAAGTGCGCTGAACCACGCCAAGATTCTCGATGACCTGGATTTCCGCGAATACAAGATCTCGGTGAAGGCGTCCGACGCGTTTCTCGCCGTGGCTGCGTATCAGCAGCTCGCGGACGCGGTCGATTGCCCGATCCATCTGGGCATCACCGAAGCCGGCGGCATGATCTCCGGCACGGTAAAATCGTCGATCGGCATGGGCATGCTGCTGTGGAGCGGCATCGGCGACACGATCCGCGTTTCGCTGTCGGCCGATCCGGTGGAAGAGGTCCGGGTCGGGTTCGACATCCTGAAGTCGCTCAATCTTCGCCATCGCGGCGTGAACATTGTTTCGTGCCCGAGCTGCGCACGTCAGGGCTTCAACGTGATCGAGACCGTCAAGCAGCTCGAAGACCGGCTGAAGCACATCGCGACACCCATGTCGCTGTCGATCATCGGCTGCGTCGTGAACGGCCCGGGCGAGGCGCGCGAAACCGATCTCGCCTTCACCGGCGGCGGCGCCGGCAAGGGTCACGGCATGATCTATCTCAACGGCAAGCCGGCCTATCGTCTCGACAACGACAAGCTGCTTGAGCATGTCGTCGAGCTTTGCGAGAAAAAAGCCGCCGAAATCGAGTCGGCGCGCGGCAACGTTCTCGAACCCGCGCAGTAGCGACCCATGATTGTCATCCCGGCCAAGCGGTGCGATAGCATCGCGCGAGCCGGGATCCATTGTGCCGTGTCGCGGTGGATCCCGGACCTGCGCGGCACTTGCCGCTTGCCAGGGATGACAGGTCTTGTGAGATGATCCCCACCAATAAACTTGAGCGCCTGCTGGATCGCTATCATGCGATCGAGGCGGAGCTGTCTTCGGGCGCCAGCGGATCGGGCTTCGTCAAGCTGTCGAAGGAACATGCCGAACTCGCGCCGGTCATCGAGGTCGTGAAGGACTATCGCTCCGTCCAGGACCAACTGGCCGGTGCGGAAGCTCTCTTCGCCGATCCCAGGACCGACCCGGAAATGCGCACGCTTGCCGAAGAGGAGCGCGGCGCGCTCAAGAAACGTTTCGCCGAGCTCGAGCGCGCGCTGCAGATTCAGTTGTTGCCGAAGGACGCTGCGGACTCGTCGTCCGCCATCATCGAAATCCGCGCCGGTACCGGCGGCGACGAGGCGGCGCTCTTCGCGCATGACCTGCTGCAGATGTACACGCGCTTTTGCGCGCTCCAGGGCTGGAAGACCGAGCTCATGTCGATCACCGAGAGCGATCTCGGCGGCATCAAGGACGCGGTACTCGAAGTCAATGGTCACGGCGCTTTCGCAAAGCTGAAATTCGAAAGCGGCGTGCATCGCGTGCAGCGCGTTCCGGTCACCGAGGCGAGCGGGCGCATCCATACCTCCGCCGCGACCGTCGCCGTCCTGCCCGAAGCGGAAGACGTCGACATCGTGATCGACGACAAGGACCTGCGCATCGACGTCTATCGCGCCCAGGGCGCCGGCGGCCAGCACGTCAACAAGACGGAAAGCGCCGTGCGCATCACCCATCTTCCGACCGGCATTGCCGTCGCCCAGCAGACGGAAAAATCGCAGCACAAGAACAAGGCGCATGCGATGAAGCTTCTCAAGGCAAAGCTTTACGAGATGGAGCGCGAGCGCGTCGACAGCGCGCGCGCCAGCGAACGCAAGTCGATGGTCGGATCCGGCGACCGGTCCGAGCGAATCCGCACCTACAATTTTCCACAGGGCCGCGTCACGGATCACCGTATCAACCTTACTCTCTACAAGCTCGACAAGATCATCTCCGGCGACGAACTCGGCGATATCGTCGATGCGCTCGTGGCGCAGGACCAGGCGGACAGACTTGCCGAGATGGAAGCGGAGAATTGAGCGGCGATCCGGTCGGCGATGCGGCGCGGCGCTTGTCCGCGGCCGGCATCGACAATGCGCGGCTCGATGCGCGGCTGTTATGGAAATTTGCGAAGGACGTCCAGGCCGCCGCCCTCGTCGCGCGCGACGAGGCCCGCACGGTCGCGCTCTTCGAATCGTTCGTGCGCCGTCGCCTCGACCGCGAGCCGGTCGCCTACATCGTCGGCCGCAAGGAATTCTGGAGCCTCGATTTCGCGGTCGGTCCAGGCGCGCTTATTCCGCGGCCCGACAGCGAGACCCTGATCGAAGCGTTGTGCAAAGCGTTTCCGGACCGGTCTGCGCCTTTATCGTTCCTGGATCTCGGAACCGGCACGGGCTGCCTGCTCATCGCGGCGTTGAAGGAATATCCCAACGCCCACGGCGTCGGCGTCGATCAGTCCGAGGATGCGCTCGTCTGGGCGCTGCGAAACATCTCGCTGCACAAGCTGGAGGCGCGCGCGACGCTGATTCAGTCCGGCTGGCTGGAAGAAGCGACGCCCGGTTTCGATGCCGTCCTGTGCAATCCGCCCTATGTCCCGACGGCGGCGATTGCGAGCCTGTCCGCCGACGTTCGCCTCTACGAGCCGCATCCGGCCCTGGACGGCGGGACCGACGGATTGGCGGCCTATCGGGCGCTCGCGCCTCGAATCGCCCATCTGCTGAAGTTGCACGGTCGCGCCTTTCTGGAGATCGGGGTAGGGCAGGACACCTCCGTTCCTGCCATTCTGGCGGCTGCGGGGGTGCAAGTTCTCGGGATCGTGCCCGATTTGGGCGGGATTCCACGCTGCGTGGTGGCCGGGCGCAACGAAGCGGGCCGGTAAGCATCCCGCCAGAAAACAGTTGGAAATGGCGGGGTAAGCCGCTAGCTTCCCGCCCCGTGGGGATACAGGACCCTATCGGCAGCGGTCTATTGGACCGAGGGGCGCCGGCGGCACGGCCGCGGTTCTTGTACCAAGCGAAAGACGAGCCCTGAATGGTATGGCGGCAATCGGATTGCGTCCGCGCACCGAAATCGCATCCGGCAGGCAACAAGCTCGTTCTAGAATAGGGGACGAAGTGAAGCGTTCACGCAGAGGCGGCCGCAGGCCGCAACACGCAGGCGGCGGTCACAACAATGGTGGCGGTGGCGGCGGTGGTGGTGGCGGTGGCGGACACAATCCGAACCGCACATTCGATTCGTCCGGCCCCGAGGTAAAGATCCGCGGCTCGGCAGCGAACGTGTACGAAAAATATCTTCAGCTCGCGCGCGACGCCAATTCTTCGGGCGACCGCGTGATGGCCGAGAACTATCTTCAGCATGCCGAGCATTACTACCGCATCATGGCGGCCCAGGCGCAGGCCCAGCAGCAGTACCAGCAGCAGCAGGCCGCGCAGCAGCAGGCCAACCAGAACCGTGCTCCGAACGGGCAGGGCGCGGAACAGCCTTATGCCCAGCAGCAGCCGAACCAGAGTGCTCCATCCTTCTCGCTGACCGAAAGCGCCAGCGAAGAAGAGGAAGAGGGTGAAGAGGAAGCGGCAGAATAGTTGCCTCGCAGGTATTTCACAGTAGGTTGAGCTTCAGGCCGGACCCATCCGGCAGAATAGGCAGCCCCATGAAGGTCCTCGCTATCGCCTGATCCTTCGCCTTTTTGCCTTTGGGCAGAATGGCCGGGGAGAGAACGCTCGCGCAACGCGCGGGCGACGTTGGCCTATACTCACATCGTTGGGGGATTCCCGTGCGGATATCATTTCCGTCCGGCGCGCTTTGGAAGCACGCCGGATTCATGCGGCTTTGGGCCGCCCAGACTGTTTCATCCTTCGGCGCGCGCATCACGCGCGAAGGTCTCGGCCTCGCATCTGTTCTCACGATCGACGCCAAGCCCTTCCAGCTCGGTATCCTGGCGGCGCTCGCCATGGGGCCGGGGGTCATCGTCGGATTTTTCACAGGTGGCTATGTCGACCGTTCCGGCAAGAGATCGATCATGATCGCGGCCGATCTCATTCGTGCGGTCGCGTTGGTCACGGTTCCGGTCGCCGCCTGGATGCACTGGCTGACGATGGAGCAGCTCTATGTGGTGGCCGTGCTGATCGGCAGCATGAGCGTGCTGTTCGACATTGCCGACCATGCCTATCTGCCGCATCTGATCGATCGCGAGCACCTCATCGAGGGTAACACCAAGCTCTCCTCGACGGACTCGCTGGCCGAAGTCGGCGGGCCGCCGCTCGCCGGAATTCTGGTCCAGCTTCTGACCGCTCCTTTCGCCATCGCTGTCAACGCAGCGACCTATCTTGTCTCTGCGTTGTTTCTCGGCGCGATCACGGCAGAAGAACATCCATCGGCCAGCACCGAAAAGCGCGTGACGCTGCTGAGCGATCTGCGGCTCGGCTACGCGGCCATGTCGCACAACGCGTTGTTGCGCCCGCTGATGATCATGTCGTTCCTGTCGCCGCTGTTCGGCGGGACATTCAGCGCGCTCTACGTCATCTACGTCATCAGGACGCTCGGCCTGACGCCCGCGCTGATGGGCCTCACGGTTGGCGTCGGCGGAATCGGCTCGCTTTTGGGAACTGCGATTTCGGCACCGCTGGTTCGTCGCGTCGGTGTGGGAAAGACCATCCTGCTCGGATTTCTGGTCTCAGCCGTCTCTTCCGTCTTCGTGCCGTTGGCGCATGGTCCGATCGCGCTGAAGGTGGCTTCGCTCATGGTTGCCCAGCTCGTCGGCGACTCGATGGCGGTGGCGGCGATGATCCCGGCCGCAAGCCTGCGCCAGAGCATCATCCCGCGCGACATGCTCGGGCGGACGGCGGCGCTCATGTCGGTCGGATCAGGCGCCAGCGCCGTCATTGGTGCTCTGGTCGGCGGGACGCTTGGCAGCACGCTGGGACCGCGGTGGGCCCTCTTTGCGTCCGTTGCGGGTCTTATCCTGACGCCGCTTACAGCGTTTGTTTCTCCGCTCTGGCGCCTTCGGGAAATCCCAGCCGCAGAGCCAAAAATCCCGCTTCCGCCCCTTGAAGAATGAGGAATAGAGACCCAGATACCCTGATGGAAAGGCGCCCATCAGGGGCCTTATTCTAGATCAATAAGACTTGTCCGGGCGGCCTTAGAAGCGTCTGTGGCAGGGGCTTGAGAGGCAAAAATGGATCCGGAGAAATTCACGGAGCGTTCGCGCGGCTTCATGCAATCCGCGCAGGGTTTGGCACTTCGCTCGAACCACCAGCAATTCACCCCAGAACATCTGCTGAAGGTCCTCATCGATGATGAAGAGGGCCTCGCTGCGCGTCTGATCGCGGCTGCCGGCGGCAAGCCCGAGCAGGTGCGCGACGGCGTCGAGCGGGCTCTCGCAAAACTGCCGCGCGTCGAAGGTTCTTCGGGTCAGGTCTATCTGTCGCCAGAGTCCGCGCGCCTGTTCGACAATGCCGAACAGATCGCCAAGAAGGCCGGCGATTCGTTCGTTACGGCCGAATATCTCCTCCTCGCGCTCACCATGGCGACCGGGACGGAGAGCGCGCGCATCCTGAAGGACGCCGGTGTCACCGCGCAAAATCTCAACAAGGCGATCTCGGATCTGCGCAAGGGCCGCACGGCCGACAGCGCGACCGCAGAGAACCAGTATGACGCGCTCAAGAAATATGCCCGCGACCTGACCGAACTCGCCCGCAGCGGCAAGCTCGATCCGGTCATCGGCCGCGACGAGGAAATCCGCCGCACCATCCAGGTGCTCGCGCGGCGCACCAAGAACAATCCCGTGCTCATCGGCGAGCCCGGCGTCGGCAAGACCGCCATTGCGGAAGGGCTTGCGCTGCGAATCGTGAATGGGGACGTGCCGGAGTCCTTGCGCAACAAGAAGCTGATGGCGCTCGACATGGGCTCGCTCATCGCAGGCGCCAAGTTCCGCGGCGAGTTCGAGGAACGCCTCAAGGCCGTGCTGAACGAAGTCACTGGCGCGGAGGGCAGCATCATCCTGTTCATCGACGAGATGCACACGCTGGTCGGCGCAGGCAAAGCCGACGGCGCGATGGACGCGTCCAACCTGCTCAAGCCGGCTCTCGCGCGCGGCGAGCTGCATTGCGTCGGCGCCACCACGCTCGACGAATACCGCAAGCATGTGGAGAAGGATGCCGCGCTCGCGCGCCGTTTCCAGCCGGTCTTTGTCAGCGAACCGACGGTGGAAGACACGATTTCCATCCTGCGCGGCCTGAAGGAAAAGTACGAAGTCCATCACGGCGTCCGCGTCACGGACTCCGCGATCGTGGCTGCGGCGCAGCTTTCCAACCGGTACATCACCGACCGTTTTCTCCCGGACAAGGCCATCGACCTGATGGATGAGGCCGCATCGCGCCTGCGCATGCAGGTCGATTCAAAGCCCGAGGAACTCGACGAACTCGATCGCAAGATCATCCAGCTCAAGATCGAGCAAGCGGCGCTCAAGAAGGAGACCGACAAGGCGTCCAAGGACCGTCTGGTCACGCTGGAACACGACCTTGCAGAGCTGGAGGACAAGGCCGGCGTCCTGACGGCCAAGTGGCAGGAAGAAAAGAAATCCGTGCAGGACGTGCAGGGCCTCAAGGAAAAACTCGACAAGGCGCGCATGGATGCCGAGGTGGCGCAGCGCAAGGGCGATTTTGCCCGTGCCGGCGAACTCACCTATGGCGTCATTCCCGACCTGGAACGCAAGCTGAAAACGATCGAGGACAAGGAGCAGACCGCGCTGGTGAACGAGGCGGTGACGCCGGAGCACATTGCACAGGTCGTTTCGCGCTGGACCGGCATTCCCGTCGACAAGATGCTCGAAGGCGAGCGTGAAAAATTGCTCAAGATGGAAGATGCGCTCGAACAGCGCGTGGTCGGCCAGCACGAGGCCGTGCGCGCCATCGCCAATGCTGTGCGTCGTGCGCGCGCTGGCCTGCAGGATCCGAACCGCCCGATCGGCTCGTTCCTGTTCCTCGGCCCGACCGGAGTGGGCAAGACCGAACTGACAAAGGCGCTCGCCGCTTATCTGTTCGACGACGACACCGCGATGGTGCGCATCGACATGAGCGAGTTCATGGAGAAACACTCCGTCGCCCGCCTGATCGGCGCGCCTCCGGGCTATGTCGGATATGAAGAGGGCGGCGTGCTCACCGAGGCTGTCCGGCGCCGGCCGTACCAGGTCATCCTGTTCGACGAAGTCGAGAAGGCGCACAGCGATGTGTTCAACGTCCTGCTGCAGGTTCTGGACGACGGACGACTGACGGACGGGCAGGGCCGCACCGTGGACTTCAAGAATACGGTGATCATCCTGACCTCGAACCTCGGCACCGAGCTGCTGTCGACCGGCGACGAGACGCGCGAAGCCCGCGCGGCCGTGATGCAGGCCGTTCGCGCGCACTTCCGGCCGGAATTCCTCAACCGGCTCGATGAAATCATCCTGTTCCATCGCCTCAGCCGCGAGAACATGGACAAGATCGTCGAGATCCAGATCGGCCGCCTCGAGAAGCTGCTTGTCGACCGCAAGATCGAGATCACGCTGGACGCCAAGGCTCGCACATGGCTGGCCGACGCCGGTTACGATCCGGTCTATGGCGCGCGTCCGCTCAAGCGTGTCATCCAGCGCCGGTTGCAGGACCCGCTCGCCCAGCTTCTGCTGGAGGGCAAGATCCTTGACGGCTCGAAGATAAAGGTCAGCGCCGGAAAGAAGGGTCTTTCCATCAACGGCGTGGAGTTCGGCTCGACGGACGACGAGGATCTCGACGTCGAGCACTCGCCGCAGACGAGCCGCGCGGTGCACTGACCTGGGCTGGTTTCAGCGGTAGCCCCGCCACAACCATTCGAGTGCGCCCGGAAGAGTCTGCGCGGCGACGCGCGGATCGACGTGGCGTGCCCCGAGCGAGAGCGTGAAGCGATAGGGATAGCCCTTCGCCTTCAGCACCGCGGCCATGCGTTTGTTGGCGAGAGGCCAATTGTGCCAGGTCTCTTCGGGATCATCGTGGTGAAGATCCTTCTCGCCGACCTCCATCCAGATGCGAAGCGGCTTGCGCTCGGCTTCTGCGATGAGATGGTCGTGATATTCCCACGCGCCGCGCGGCGTTTCGGGATCGGGCGGCGACTGCTGGTTCACATAGGTGCCTGAGTAGGACAATACGCGGCGATAGCGCTCCGGATGGAACCACGCCATCGTGAATGCCGCTGCTGCGCCCGAACTCGCGCCCATCGTCGCGCGGCCTTCCGGGTCAGCGGTCAGGCGGACGCCGCACTCTTTCTCGACTCTGGGCAGGACTTCGCTTTCGACGAAGTTGCTGTAGCGGTCCGACAGTGTGTCGTACTCCAGGCCGCGCTGGCTTCCCTGCGCGTCGCCGCCGCCGGAATCGATCAGCACCGCGATGACGGCAGGAATGCGTTTGTCCGCGATCAGATTGTCCAGCACGTTGGGCAGCCGGCTGAGATAGCCATAGCCGTCCTGCACGACCATGAAGGGCGCAGGCGTGCCGCGCACGTAACCGCTCGGAACATAGACCCAGACCGTTCGCGTGTAGGGAGCCGCAATCGACTGGTCGACCTCTGCCGCGGCGAGGCGGTTGCCATGGGAGTCGCGACGCGCGGTCACTTCATTTTCAAGGCGCTGAATGCCGGGATAGATCCGGCTGTCGCGAGACGACATCGCGAATGCGTGCACGCTGCCGGCGGCAGTACCGGGACGCGCGGTCATCTCCGCAGCAGGCGCGTAGTCGGGTCCGATCGTGAAGTCGCCTTCGGCAAGGGGATCGATCCTGTCGGCCATCGATCCTCGCTCCGGGCGTCAGCGCGCCTTTGCCTGGCGAAGCTCGGTGGCGACGTCGGCGACGCGCGATTCCAGAGGCGTCGATGCCAGCACCGCATCGGTGCGCAGGCGCGTGTCGAGGAATGCCGTGCGGTCCTTGCCTTCGAGCTTGCGTCCCTGCGCGACCTTCACGGTCAGCGGGTTCACCTGTTCGCCGTTGACCAGAATTTCGTAATGCAGGTGCGGGCCGGTCGACATGCCGGTATTGCCGCTATAGGCAACGACCTGCCCCTGCCTGACGTGACTGCCCGCGTGAATGCCCGGTGCGTAGCGCGACAAGTGGCCATAGGCCGTTCCGTAACCGTTGCCCATGTCGATGCGCAGATAGTTTCCATAGCCGCCGAGATGGCCGGCAACCTTTACCGTTCCCGTACCCGCGGCCATCACCGGCGTTCCCACAGGCACGGCAAAGTCGATGCCCTTGTGCATGCGGCTGTATCCGAGCACCGGGTGGAAGCGCATGCCGAAGCCGGACGAAATGCGTGCGCCGTCGACCGGCGTCTTCATCAGCATGCCTTTGAGGTTCTCGCCGTTCTTGTCGAAATAGTCGGCCGGCTGGTTCGGATCGGGCTGGAAGCGGTAGAGGACGATGTCTTTGCCGCCCGTGTGCATCATCGCATAGGAGATGTTGCCGACCTTAGCGGGCAAACCGTCGGGGGTGTAGTAGTAGTCGTAATAGACCTCGAACGAATCGCCCGGGCGCAGGTCGCGCTGGAAGTCCACCTTGTAAGAAAGAATGTGAATCAGCTCGACAACGACGTCGGTCGGAATGCCGGCCTGCGTTGCGGCAAGATAGAGCGACGAGTCGATCGTCGCGCCGGCGCGGTGATGATGCTGGACAAGCTGCTTGACGATGTCATTGGCGCTGAAGCTGCCGTCTGCGGCGCGCGCGATCGTGATGTTGTGTTCGACCGAAGGCGAGAACGCGATCGACAGGAGCCGTCCGACCGGGGTCGGAGCTGCCGGCGTGACGACGCCATTCGGATCCGCGTCGTCCTGGTCGGGCAGGGGAATGTTGATGACGCCGGGCGTCGTATCCGGAGGCAGCGGCGCCTCTTGCGGCGGCGACTGGAACGTTACCTGAAAGCTTTGTCCGGCCCTGGCGGCGCGGAGATCGAACACCTTGCCGAGAGCCGCAATCACGGCGTTGGCGTCGGCGTTCGGGACGCCCGATTCCTCCAGAAGTCCCGCGAGCGTGTCGCCGGACTCGAGAGTCAGCGTCCGTGTCTCGATGCCTGGCGTTGAATTGCCGTCATCTGTGGCGTCTTCGGCGGCAAGTGCACCATCCAGATCGGAGGGCGACTGGAGAGGTTGCCGCGTCGGATCGGTGAAGAGAGAACCCGGTGACAGGCGGCTGCCCGCACGAACAAGCTCCGAAAACAGCGCATAGGGCATGTAGGCGGTGTTGGCCTGCTGCGTGACGGAATGCGCGGGAGGCATCGCTCCGACTGCAAGCCAGGAAACGGCGCCTGCGACGAGGGCGGTAATCGAGGTCGAGACCATCGCCCAGCGGCCGTCGGATGTTGCCCACGCCGCGGACGCAGCCGAAATCGGACCGCGAACAGTCGAAACGAGCGTTGAAACTTGCGTCGATAGCGTTCGACGATCCACGTCGGCTCCTGTCTTTCAGTGTCGGGCGCTTTGCGCTCCAACCCCAGCCCAGTGTTATGCCCCCGGTACCAGCCGGCGTGCGGGTGCATATAGCCCTATGGTGAATATGAGCGTCAACCCTTACGGGGATGTTAACAAGCTCTTGAGTCGCTTCGGTTTTCGGTGATTTCCGGGCAAAAACAAGGCCCGCGTGCAAGGGGCTCGCGGGCCTTTGGTCGCATCAGGCTAAAGGGGGGAACTACAGCCGGACGAGAAGAGCCTCGGCGACCTTGCCATGCACCCAGCCGATGGCGCGCGCGACGTGGAGGACGACGAAGAACAGCAGCGTTCCGGCGATGGCCAGAACAATCAGGCCCGGCGCGGTGTGCAGCATGTGCTCGAGATACGGCGCATCGTCAATCTGGATGTGCGACTCGCCCGTCAGCAGGCTGTAGATCGCGCCGCCGACCGTACCCAGCGACAAGGAGAGTCCGACCACGCCGATGACGAAGTAGGTTACGCCGAGCGGCAGCATCAGCAGCATGTAGAACAGCGACGACCATGTGCGTACGTCGGTGAATGCTTCCCGGATCTTGTTCAGCAGGCCGTCTGCCGCGGCGGGTTCGGAAGGAGGACGGCGCGGCATGCGCACGCCGAGCAGGGCTTCGACGATGCGACCTTCGACATAGCTGAGCACGCGGACCGAGCCGATGAAGAGCAGGGCGAACGGAATGCCGATGATCAGGATCGCGAAGCCGAGTGTCAGCGAAAGCCCGGTGACAACCCATGTGAAGTAGAAGATGCCGGTCGCCAGGGACAACAGCATGTAAAGGAGCGCGCCATAGGTGCGCGGATCCGATACGACGTTGAAGAAGCCGAAGCGGCGCTCTTCGGGCGTTTCGCTCTTCGGGAATGGCGTCGATATTGTCGTTTCCATATCGCGGTATTCCTCTGCGATTTCCTCTGGCGTGCCGTAGGTTTCGACCACGGAGGCGAGGATCTGGGTTTCGTTTAATTCGGGATTTTGCGCGATCTCGTTGTTCAGATGGTCTTCGCAATCGGCGAGCGCGTCGCTGATCAGTCCGGCCGGGGCGCCTTTGAGGGCGCGCCGCAGTTCCGCCAGGTAGGCGGCGACCGTACTAGGCGGGTGAGCCGGCATGACCATCAGGCATCGCTCCTGGAGGGACAGTTCCCGCCTTCAAGGCGTCGTCGACGAATTCGCGCATGTCGCGCCAGGCGAATTGCCACTCGGCGAGAGCTTTGCGTCCGTCATCGGTGATGTCGTAGTAGCGCCGCGGCGGTCCGAAGGCCGAAGCCTCGACCCTGCTTTGCAGAAGCCCCGTGGCGTTGAGCGACCTGAGGACAGGGTAGATTGCACCCTGCTTGAAAATCAGCCCGCCTTCGCCCTCGGCCTTAACCGCCTTGGCGATTTCGTATCCGTACATTTCCCGTCCGGCGCGCGCGAGCACGGCCAGCAGGACGAGCGAGGAAAGCCCGGCCATCAGTTCTTTACGGAATTTGCGCGTGAATGCAGATTCTTCGGTCACAACGCGCCCTTCTCCGCCTCCCAAGCTATTGCGAAGTGATATCTAGCATGAAGTTCGTACTATGCAAGAGTGAACTGTACTGGAGTTGAAAATAATTCGATTCGGTCCGGGAAAATCGCAGTATTCTGGCCTTTTCTGGGTCTGGTCTTGAACTCCCGCATCCACGATCTATCTCTTAATTCCTATTATAGGTCTATTATCTTAGGAGGTTGGGGGAAGGGAGCTTCAAAAAGCGCAAAAATCAACGAACAATTATATTGCCGAAGGCCGGAGCCGAACGAATCGCCATGCACATCGACGAGTACCTTTCGCGCGTAAGACTGAATGAGCGCCCGGCACCGACGCTGGCCGGACTTCAATCGCTTCATCGTGCGCACCTGACGCAGATTTCGTACGAAAATCTGGATGTCCAACTTGGCAGGCCGCTGACCACGGACCCGGCGGCTGCCTACGACAAGATCGTCAATCGCGGCCGAGGCGGCTGGTGCTACGAGATGAACGGAGTGTTCGGCTGGGCTCTCGATGAGCTCGGGTTTGACGTCACGCGCGCGACAGGCGCGGTCGTCCGTGCCCTCAAAGGAGAGTTGGCGGAAGGCAATCATCTCATCCTGAAAGTCGTGCTCCACGAAGGCACTTATCTGGCCGATGTCGGCTTCGGAGACGGGCCGCGAGATCCGATCCACGTGGTTGCCGGACCGTTTCACTCGCACGGTTTCGATTTTGGCCTGGAACGCATCAATGACGATTGGTGGCGCCTCGCCAATCACGCGAAGGGCAGTGCGCCCAGCTTCGACTTCAATCTTGCCCGCGCCGACGAATCCCTGTTCGCGCAAAAGTGCGTGATGCTTCAGACGTCGCCGCAATCGCCGTTCGTGCAGAACCTCATCGCGCAACGCCACACGGACTACGGTGTTGCCATCCTGCGCGGACGGGTGCTGCGCAAGGTTCGGCCGGGCTTGGTGGAGGATAGCGTCATCGACAGTGCGAAGGAATTGAGCGCGACACTGCAGACCGTGTTCGGCCTCAATGTCCCCGAGGCGGAATCG
>Ga0265313_10002505_pt1 | contig 15807 bp, 9 predicted proteins | sample 4123metaG_FD_203122 | JGI IMG/M metagenome (GOLD analysis project Ga0265313, IMG submission 203122) | Rhizosphere microbial communities from Carex aquatilis grown in University of Washington, Seatle, WA, United States - 4-1-23 metaG | ecosystem: Host-associated > Plants > Roots > Rhizosphere >...
CGCGGGATGGGCCGCCGCAAAGACGGGCGCCGAGACCTTGCGCAAGAGCCGAGTCTTGTAGTCCGGCATGAACAGAAGTGCGAAACCGACGACTACGACCAGGACGCCCGCGGCACCATGTCGGATACGCGAAAACGTGTGCGACGGTGCCTGCTCGCGCGCGACTTTGCGCTCGATCTTCGTCGTCACGTAGAAAGCAACGACGGCCATCGCGACCACGAAAAACGCGAATGCGCCCTGCGAAATCCCGAGAGAGTCGAAGACTTTCACGGGACCACGCGCCGTCGACTCGAAGAACGTGAGGTACCGCGGGAGGCCCTCACCAAAGGCAAAAACGCCGAGCAAGCCACCTCCAACGAAGAACATGCCGTCAATCTTGCCAATCGCTGCGGCACAGACACTGGTGCCGGGACAGTAGCCGCCGAGAATGAAGCCAAGGCCCATGACAACGCCGCCCACGATGGCAGGCCGTAACCACAAGGGATTGACGAAGATGGCATCGGTGTCGAGCAGGCCCATCCATCCGAGGATGATGACACCGCTCATGGCCGTGACTGCGGCGGTGAAGAACACCCGCAACACGGTGAAGTCGTAGCCGTAGAAGACGCCGGCTAGCCGCCGTGATGACGAAAAGCCGGCCTGCTCCAGCACAAAACCGAAGGCGATGCCCAGAATCAGAGCAACGACTAGATTGAGTGGCTCGGAAATGAAGTCGGGAACGAAAGGCGCCATCACTTCCCCGCTTTCTTTGCAATCCAAAGCGAACGCGCAAACCACGCCGCCGCGTAGCCGGTGCCAAAGATCGCCATCATCGTAACGAAGCCCGCCGTCGAAAGCACCGCCATGCCGCTCAAAGCGGCGCCGCTCGTACATCCGCGCGCGAACTGTGCGCCGAAGCCGAACAAAGCGCCGCCGATGACTGCGAAGATCCAGCGCCGACGCCTTCCCACGGCTGGACCGGCTTCCGTCACTAGCTTGAGGCGGTTCGACAGGAGGCCCGAAAGAAAGGCTCCCAGAACGACGCCTGCGACTTCGAACACCAGCCAGGCCTTGAGCGGACTGTCGTGTTTGGGGTCGACGTACGCCGCGTAGAACGGCGAGTGAGCCGCGTGCTCGGGCGTCACCGCACCAACGGACGCGATGACGACGTTCTTGAGCGCGCCGCTGGCGCCGAGACCGCGGCCGGTGATGACGATCGTGGCCAGGAGCACGAGCCCGAGGAGAAAACCAGCGAAATAGGGATTCATGTAGCGCGATTGCATGACCTGTCTCCTATTGAGGCTGGGATTCGACACGCGGCTCGGCCTCGATGTCCTCGTAGCCGCTGACCATGGCCTTGAGGTTCGAAGTCAACGTTCGACCGGTCGTCATCAGGTAAAGGTGGGCGATGAGAAACGCCAAGATGAGATAGGCGCCAAGCGTATGAGCCACTGCCACGGCCCGCAGCCCTTCCATCTTCAGCACCACGACTTCGAAGCGCTGGGGATAGCGATAGAACAGGTAGAGCAGACCGGAGAGCACCACGCCAGGAATGACGAGCAACTTGAGACCCAGGTAGACCAGGCGCTGCAGCGGATTGAGCTTGCTGAGTGCGCTCTTCCGCGTGGGATGAGGCGCATCGTGGAAGATCCCAACTAGATAATAGTCGGCCTGAGCCCGCAGGTTGGTCAGCGTGGGAAGATACTGGCGCCACTGCCCGGTGGTCAAATGCCAGAAGATGGCGAACGCTACGAGGACAAGAAGCATCGTGGCCGCGGCATTGTGATAGCGGACGGCATCGGCGAAGCCGAAGAAGTGCAGCGATCCGTGAATTTCGAAACCGGTCGCGGCCAGGAACAGTATCAAAGCAGCCTGGGTCCAGTGCCAGAAGCGATTGAACCGTGAATAGATGTATTCGCGACGCACGATCAGCCACCTTTCCGCTTGCGAAGGACGAAGAGTCGAGCGCCGCCGTGAAACACGATGCCGCCCACCGTCAACATCAGCAACAACTTCCCCAGACGTTCGAGCCACGGATTGTAGTCGCGACCGGGAATGTAAAATCCGGCGAGGCTGGCGAGCCGGCCACCTTCGCGCACGTGGCATTCTACACAGGCCACTGTCTGATTCTTGGGCGACACCATGTGATTGATGGGCCACACCATTTCTGTTTCGATGAACCCGTACTTGCCACTGAAGGGCAGCCCGACGGTCTTCATGCCTTCCTCGGCTGCACGGTCCCAATTGAATTCCTTGAAGAAGCCACCATCGCCGGGCGTCGTCGACACAGTCTTCGGTTGGATGAGGTACTGGTTTTCGGTGTCGTAAATCTGCTTGCCGCGGTGGATCTTCACCGGGATGATTTTCGCCTCGGGATCCTCGTAGCTGCCGAAAAGCTCGTTCATCTTGACCACCTTGCCGGGCTCGACTTTGTCGCCGAGTAGGTAGTGACTGGCGGTGCCGTTCGACCATGCGTACTCGGGCTTGAGATTCTTGCCCCAGGTAAAGTTGCCCTTGATCGACATGTAGGTATCCACGCCATCCTTGTCCTTTTCTTCGTAGGGCTTGCCGTCGCGCAAGCGCCCCGCGGTGGACCAATCCCAGCGCAGCTTGGTGGGGTTCACTTTGGCGTAGGTGGGAATGTGGCATGTCTGGCAGGCGACTTTCAGCGTGTGCTTGTTGAGCACATCGTCAGCGTGGGGAACTTCGCTGTGGCAGCTCTCGCACGTGCTGCGGTTGCGATTCATGGACGAGAGGGAATACAGCTTGCCCAGCATCTGATGCTTCTCCGTGACGTGGCAGGCGACACACGAAAGGCCACTGCCCTCATCGCTCATGTGCACATCGACGTCGCGAGCCGGGCTCACCATCGCCGCCTCCAGATCGCCATGCTTGACGTTGTTGCCGCCACCTCCCAAGCCATGGCAGGTGATGCAATTACTGCGGGTGGGTTTGCCCACGTGCTGAGCCACGAGGGCCAGGTCGACGGCGGGATCGGGAGCACCTGAGCCGCCAGCCGCCTTGGCGTACTTGCCGCTGTTGTCGTGGCAAGCAAGACAATCGATATTGAGTTGATTCTTGAAGTCGAATTTGCTGTCGCTGTAACCGTAGCCCGCGTGGCATTTAGTGCAGCTGGTTTGATTCGCGGGAATGCCGATGCAGAAGTTGTTGAAGGCATTGCGCTTGCCGAGGGTGCGAATGCCCTTGCCGGGCATGTATTCGGTTCGCTCCCACACAAAGTGATTCGACTGCATGACTTCGGCGGCGCGTCCGTTGTGGCAAGAGATGCAGGCGGCGGTTACCTCCTGCGGTGTCGCAAAGGTGCGTTTGAGCTGGTCGAGCTTCGCGTGATCGATGGACGGCTTGCTCTTCTTGGCAAATCGTTCCTTGAGAAGGGTCAGCGGCAGCGCCTTCGAGCTGTGCCGGGGAAGCACGGAAAGAGCGGTCGTCGCCGCCACCGCGATGCCGACGAGAGCCAGAGCGGTTCGTTTCATGGTTGGTCCTGCCGGCTGAGAGCCAGAGCCGTGAAGAAGGATTCAGCCTGACGGAGTGACGCAAGCGCCCGTCACGGAATGGCGATCTCTTCCGCGCCTGAGTATCATTCCGCGAATGCGGATGGTTTGGGTGTCCCGAGCAGCGACGGTATTAACCCTAAGTTTTCTTGCTTCCTATGGCCACGCGGGCCAGCCGGAGACGGCAGCCCGCGAACAAGTCAGGCAGGCGACGACGGCCTACAACTTGGGCCACTTCGACGAAGCCGCTCAGCACTACGAGGAAGCCTATCGTCTGGTGCAGGATCCGGTTCTGCTCTTCAACATTGGCCAGAGTTACCGACTCGGAGAGAAGCCGGAGAAGGCGATCACCGCCTACCGTTCCTACCTGCGCAACGCCGGCCCCGATGCGCCTAACCGCGTCGTCGTCGAAAAGCACGTCGCCGAGCTCAAGCGCCAGCTCGACGAAAGCAAGCCTGGCACTTCCGAGTCGGCGGCAGCGACGGCGGCGCCCGCGGTGGCGCCGGCCGCGCCGGTCGCTGCATCGGCGGCGCCCGCCTTTTCAGCCTTGGCGCCCACTCCAGCAACATCACCCGCTTCTGCTGACGACAGCGCAACGTCGAGAGCCACCCCCAGTGCCCAAGGCAGCTCCAGGTCGTTCTACAAAACGTGGTGGTTTTGGACCGGGGTAGGAGCGGCTGTGGTCGCTGGCACAGTGACTGCGTTGGCCGTGAGCCACGGTCAAAAGAACGCCTGTTGGGGAAATGCGCTCACCTGCGTGGGGATCAAGTAGCCATGCGCCGCCTCGCTTTCGCAAGCTTGCTGATTGCCAGCGGACTAGCCTGTCAGTCGGAGGACTCGACCCAGCTGGTGGTTACGGTGTGGAGCGACCTTGCGTCCCCGAAAGAAATGAACGGCGCGCGCCTGGACGTGAGCAGCGCCAGCGACAGCAAACACCTGACCTTCCCACTATCCGGCACGACCGCCGCCGGCGAAGCCCAACTGGTGGCGCGCGTTGCGTTCGTTCCGCTTTCCGCCAAGAACGAGACGATTGACATCAAAGCCACGGCAACGCTCGACAGGACCGACGTGGTGTCGCAGGCGGCGCGCCTGCCGTTCGTGCCTGGGCAAGCGCACGAGCTGACGCTTTTCCTCGGACGAAGCTGCATCGGCCACGATAGCTGCGACAGCAGTTTCACCTGTGCGAATGGAGCCTGCACCTGCGCCAACGGAGCCTGCACGCAACCGATTGACGTCGCCACCACGACATTGCCCGCGTACGTGCCGGGCAAAGCACCCACCCGCCCCGATGCGGGGACGGCCGACGCGACGGTCTTGCCTGCGATCGACGGGGCGTCGCCAGATACCAGCGGTGGGGCTTCGCCGGAGACCAACGGAGCGGTGGAAGCGGCGCTCGAGTCCCCGTTTACCGCCGACGACGGCAAAGGCCCCGATTCGACACCACCTGATGCCGCCTCTGAGCCCGACGCGGCGGTGCCACTCGACAGCGCTAACCCGACGGATTCGCAAACCGATCTGCCTCTCCTCAAGGACGCCGCGCCGGATCGCGCGGATGACACGCCGGAGGTGAAATGCGCGGCCACGTGCACGCTCAGGGCCGCCGAATGCGGAACGAGCGGCGTGCGCACGTGTGTCGTCGGTGGCGACGGCTGCGCCACCTGGGGACCGGAAGTGCCTTGCAGTGGCCGCAAGACCTGCGCGGCCGGCGCCAGCGCTTGCGCGTGCCCAGTGCCTCCGGCCGGCTGTCTGAACGGTCAAGGCTCGTTCTGCTCGACTGCGGATGGAACGCTACAGACCTGTCTGACAGATAGCGACGGCTGCGTTTTCTTGGGGGCACCGACCACCTGTCCCACGCAAAAGCCGTGCACGGGATCCTACCCGTCGGCCAATTGCAGCTGTCCCACCGCGCCCGCCATTTGCCAAAACGCCGTCGGCACGTTCTGCGACACGACGGCCAATACTGTGGTCACCTGCTCGCGCGATTCGCAAGGCTGCTTGGTGGCGACCGTGACCAAGACCTGTACCCAGACCAAAGCTTGCGGTGGCGTTGCTGGCAACGCCGATTGCACCTGTCCCACCGTCGCGGCCTGCGAAGGCACCCAGGCCAACGGCTCGTACTGCGCGAACAACAACATCGTGACCTGCGCGGCGAACGGTGAAGGCTGCCAGGCAGCGACCACCGCGCCCTGCTCCGCCGGCAAACCCTGCAGAGCCAGCGGCACGACTGCGCAATGCACCTGCCCGACACCGCCCGCGGCGTGCCTGAACACGAGCGGGACCTTCGTCGCTGGCCAAAGCTGCGACAGCAATGGCCAGCTCGTGAACTGTGGCATCGACAGTACCAGCGGCTGCCAAGTGGCACTGTCCACGACCTCCTGCTCGAGCCCGGCGACCTGCCAGGGTGCTCAAGGCAGCGCCAATTGCCTATGCCCCAGCGTGCCCGAATGTACCAACCAGCCCAGTGGCAACTACTGCAGCACGAACAACGTGCTCATCCAATGCGTAGCCAAGAACGGTTGCCAAGAAGCGACCACACAGCAATGCACTGGCTCGACACCGTATTGCATCGGCACATATCCGAACGCCACCTGCGTCGGCGAGCAGACCATCGGCAGCTACACGGATCTCGGATTCCCGTCGTCGCCCGTCAGCCTGTCGCCGGACTACGTCTTCGGCTGGCCTATCACTGTAACGACGAACGCCAAGCTGCTGCGCTTCGGAGCGATATACCATGGGCCACTCAGCGCAACCGTCGACAGTATCGCTACTTTCGCACTTTACACGAGCAGCAGCACAGACACAACGACCGCCATTCCGGTAAATCTTGTCGCGGCAAGCGTGCAGCATGCGCTCAAGACGAGCAACGGCGGTCGCAACGAGTTCGCGGTCGACAGCCCATCGACAGCGGTCACGCTTACGCCAGGTGTCTACTGGGTGATGATCACGTTCAACCAGAGCACTTACCTCGACCAGGATCAAGCGACGACGGCGCCTCTGCGCGACTTCCATCTTATCTGGACCAACCCTCTGCCAAGCACACTCACAGTGTCCCAGGTCCCTGGGACGACTAGCAGAAACCAGAACTTGTACATCGTCGTCCTGCCCCAATAGCGACCCTTCAAAGGAGAAGCCCGATGCGCAGCCATACCCTTGCTGTACCTGCGGCCACATTCCTGACCGCAGCAGTCCTGTTTAGCTCTTCGCCCGCCTTTGGCGACATGTATTGCTTTCCGCCCGCCTCGGGCGTGCCCGGGGCGATGGGAGCGCCCGACTGGTGGACCGCGCCAGCGCCACTCGACGACCCGCGCTGGCGTGGCGCCGCCAGCTTCGACCACACGGGCGACTATGCTCGCTTCCGCGTGCTGGTCGATACGGTGGCCGGAAAGACGTACCTCGTCGCATCCTGGGAAGTGCGAGCCGATCCGGACGCTACCGCCAACGATTACTTCTACCTCGGCTTTTTCAACGATACCGGTACCGCCAGCACGTCGACGGGCAATGTCTTTCGTCTGAGACGCCTGACTGGCACCGCTCTCAGCAACGGGGGCTTCGCCGGCAATTTCGACGGCAAGAGCTTTTACTGGAACAACACGGCCAGCACGCCGGATTGGGCCGCAGTTCCCGCCCTGCCCGATTTTCCTTCGTGGCTATCCAACGATGCACGCCTCGACGTCGACTGTGCGGGTACGGTTTGCGATGCGTGGGCCATCCGATTGCGTATTCCCGTCGACGCCGCCGGCTCTTTCAGCGATCCCAACAGTGGCGCGGGCATCAACCTCGGCACCAGGTTCCGCCTGTACTACGAAATCAAGGCCAACACGACCAGCGTCGTGAACCCGCTGCAGGCCAGCTATCAAATGCCGACCGGACTTGGCGATATTGCAGACGAGAACGCCTTGCCGGCTCCTCATTTTCCGGCGACGTCGAGCTGGCAGCAAGTCAGCCTCGATACTAGCGATCCAACCTGCAGCAAAGGCATCGACCTCAACTTCGCCAACATCGACGTGTCGAAGACGCCGCCCATGGCGGGCGATGATCCCCACCAGATTTCCCTGACCCGCACGAACACGTTTCACGCACGACCGTTCAACCACACGGGCGGATCGCTCGGGGACCAAGCGATTCAGGCAGGCTTCCGCCTCGCCGACTGGGGCACGGTTTTGTTCTCCTCCCCCACGTGGCGAACCATTCCCGGCTGCGCCGCTGCCACCGGACCAGGAACCAGCTCGGTGGCCAACAACGCCCAATTCGATCTGACGTGCAACTGGAACGTCGGCATGCCCGAAGCTTGCGACTACGACGTTACTCCGCGCCCCGCTGGCTGCACGTCACCGCCGACGCGCAACGGACACCAGTGCGTGTTGGTCGATCTGACCACCGCCGGTGGAACGGGCGGGCCTCTCTATTTCTCGTCGGCGAGCGCGTACCGCAATCACGATTTCGTGTCAGCGTCGGACTTCAACCGCGTAGCACGGGTCGACATCGGCGGACTGGCGGCGGCGGTAACGCCCAAGCGCGATGTGTACCTTTACGTCAAGATTCGCAACATGCCCGACGTCGTCGACACCACGGCGCCGCCGGCCAATGTCGATCCTGCTCTCGTCAAGCGCCTTGGTCTCGGCCAAGGTCCCGTCGGCAAGGAAAAGGCGGAGGTCATCAAACGCATGTTCGCGGCCGGCGAGCTAACCGCGGAGCAAGTCGAGAAGATCATGCCGACGTACATCGTCTACGCATGGTTCGACAGTGGAAAAACGACGACCGCGGCGGGCAAGACGTTCCAACTGCTGACGGCGATGCCTTCGTTTGGCTACTTCGTGGCTCACGATGGCCCCCTGGTAGGCTGGAGCCACGTTCTCGACGGCCCGGGTGTTACGAAGATCGGCCGAGACCTGTACAAGATCGGCGTGCCCAATGGCGGCGCCGTGACCGTCAACACCGGCATTTCCGCCAATGAGACGAATCCCACCCCGCCGTCGCCGCTGCACCTGCCGTGGTGGATTTGGCTCTTGCTGGTCGTCCTTCTTCTTGCGCTCGCGCTCCTGCACAGGCGCAGCGCGCCCCAGCCTCATTAGAAACTCCTGCGATTCACGAAAAAAGCGGCAGGGGATCGCCCTGCCGTTTCTCTTGCGTGTACGAAGCGCTAGCTAGTACACGATGCCGTCTGGAATCTTGCAGTCGGTGGTGCAGTAAATCTGGGCGCCGGGCGCATCGGACGGCTGGAGGGTCGAGTCCAGCTTCACACCGTTGTTGGCCCCGAGATCGCAGGCCTCGCCCGGGTCGACGTTCTTGTCGCCGCAGAAGTGCGGCCGTAGGCAACCAATGGTGCAGCCATCCTTGCCTAGAGTGGTGTCACCGTTCTTCTTGCCTAGATCGCACTCTTCCTTGCCGTTGACCGTGCCATCGCCGCAGAAGGGCCCGTATGTACAGTCTGTCTTGCAACCGCCGTAGGTCGTGTCGTCGTTGGCGGTCGTGCATCCCGCGGGCCGCGTGCCCGTGAAAGTGGCGTCGCCGCAGTCGCACTGTTCACCGGCGGTCGCTACGCCATCACCACAGCGGGGCAAGCAGGACGACTTCGTGGTGGTGAACCCACTGAGAGTAAGCTGGTAGTTCGACTCGGGCGGGTGGCGATCGGCGCCGAAGATGGCAATCTCATAGATGCTGCCCGATTTGAGCCCGAGGTCGACCGTGCGGACGCGGAAGTCGGCGGGCGTCGCAGCCGGTGTGCTGACGGAGTTGGTCGCACAGTCCGTCGATCCCACCGTAGCGCCAATGATGTTGCCAGCGCTGTCCAAGCAGCCGCCTTCCGTGATCGATGCGACGCCTGGATCGCCGATGACCGTAACTTTGCCGGGCAGCTGTTGATGGACGCCGCCTAGGTCGACGACCAGCTTGCCGTTGATGAACATGAAGAGGTCGTCATCCCCGAAGAACTGCAGCGAGATCCCGTTCGTACCATTGTAGACGAAGAAGTAGCGCGCCTCGGTGGTGAAGTAGGAATCGTGCATCGCGCCTGGCGTATTGCTCACCCAGCAGCCGTTGGCCAACGTCTGGCCAGGACAGTCGGTTTGAACGACCCGCGGCGGGAAAAAGTACTGGTCGCCTTGGCACGTGGTCCAAATGGGAGTCCCGTCACCGTGGTTCCAGTAGGGCCAAAGGTCGCACTGGCTCAGCTTCTTCGGATCGACGAGATTGTCGAGGAGAAAGAAGCCATTGTCGGGACCCGCCAGGTGGTTCGTGCTGGCGTATTGATACAGACCGGTGCCGACGGCCTGCATCTCGAGGACATCGGTGAAGGTCGTGTTGACGGTGGGATCGTCGGTGTACCACTGCTTAAAACTGCTGGCATCCTTCACAATGGGCACAGTCCCTTTCCAGACTGGCCCGCCAGTTGACGTGTAGCTCATGATCTTTCCGGTGACTGCACCCGACGGGTTGGTCAAATTGAGCGCGGTACCGGCAGAGATAAAGCCCGCCGCGAGAGGACTGTCAGCTTTGGTATAGCCCCCCTCGATGCGGCTCGAGTTGCCGAGGTTCCATTCGCTGAATTGACAAGCACATGTATTACTGGCTCGCGCAGCATTGTACTGCGGTTTTCCGTTCAGGAGGTCGGCGGCGGCAATATCCCAGCAGCGATCGGTCGAGTCGTTGCCCTTGGAGGGTCCACCCGAGTTCGGCACACAGATCGTCGTAGGCGAGGTCGCCCCATTGGCCTTGGTGCCAAGGAAATAGAAGTCCGGATGCCCACCCTTGGCGTTCTCGGGCTCGAAATCGCGATAAACGATGGGCAGCTCAAGACAGTCGCCGGCGCCGGACTTGCACTTCGACGAGTCCGGGGACGTTATCGAAGTACAGGTAAAACCAGGTTCCTTCTTGCACTTGTCGGAGCAGCCGTCACCATTGGCCAAGTTGCCGTCGTCGCATTCCTCGGTCGCGACGTCGATATTGCCATCACCGCAGGTCGGCGTACACGCCTGTGTCTTGCCGGCGCTGTCGCGACAGCTCGGCTCTGTCGTGCAGGTCTTCGAGCATCCCTTGCCGTCACCATAGAAAAGACCATTGATAGCTTTGCATCCCGTCGGCAAGGCCTTGGGATCCGTCCCACAGTCGCACTGTTCGCCCTTTTCTAGCTTGCCGTTACCGCAGTTCGACTTGATGCACGCTTGACCAACTTTGGGACAGTCGTAGCCGGGCTCTAGCTGACAGGTACTCGAGCAGCCGTCATTGGAATTGGTATTGCCGTCGTCGCAGGCCTCGGTTCCGGTCTTGACGCCATCGCCACACTTCGGGATGCAATTCTTTCCCGGCACCGGACAGACCCAGCCGGACTCGATGGTCTGACAGTCTTTCGAGCAGCCATCGCCACTGACTGTATTTCCGTCGTCGCAGATTTCATCCGAGGTGAGGATGCTGTTGCCGCAAACGGCGAGATTGGTGCAAAGCTGACCCGCGGTCGGGCATGAGTAGTTCGCCTCGAGTTGGCAGCTTTGGCTGCATCCATCACCGCTGGCGGTATTGCCATCATCGCAGGCCTCGCTGCCCTGAATAACGCCGTCACCGCAATGGCCGCCACCAGGATGTTCAGCAGCCGCGTCCGCCGTTGGAGGCAGGCTGATGCTCACGGCGCCGCCCGAACCGCCGCTCGCGCCGTTATCGCCCGCCGTGTTGCCTCCCTTGAGGGCGCCTCCTCCGCCGACTCCGCCGGTTCCGTTTCCGACCACCTCGGCAGGAGTGCAAGCAGCCAGCGGTCCGACAATCGCAGCAACAAAGGACAACACCCGCCAACCATTCACGACCCTGCCGTCTCGGCGCGAACGAACAATACTTGTCATGGAAGAGGCCTCTTTCTCGAAAAATACAAAGATTTAGGGCAGAAGCGGCGGCCGCACACTCTGTCCTAAATCTCGCCGAGAGTATAACAACCAACGTGTGACGCTAGGGAATGGAATTCGGCTGTATTCGGCCGAATGATCGCCGGTGTGCGGGAGATCTCGCCTCTACCCTTCGCGTCAGACGGACTCAGTCGCCTTCCGGCGCATGGGACACCCGCGCGAAGGGGGAATGAGCCATTCCCGCACGGATCTGCCGATCGACCTCGGCTGCTTCACGTCCAAGGTAGTCACGAACGGCAGCCGCTAGTCCGCGGTGGCGGATCCAATGCGCGCTATGGGTGCGCCTGGGCAAAAGACCGCGTTTCAGCTTCTGCTCTCCCCCGGCGCCGCCCTCGAAAACCTGCAGCTGGTTGGCAATCGCGTAGTCGATCAGCCGGTAGAAGCAAAGCTCGAAATGAAGCAGTGGCAAAGGTGTAGCGCAGCCCCAATAGCGGCCGAAGAGCCTGTTTTTGCGCACGAAGTTCGTCGTCGCGGCGACCGGTTCATTTCCACGGTAGGCGATGACCGCAAGCAGGCGGTCGGCGTGCGTCCGCCGGATCTCGGCAAAGAACTCGGGCGAAAGGGCGGCGAAGTTCCCGTAATTGTCGACTGTGGACCGATAGAAACGGTAGAGAGCGTCCCAGTCACGGTCTTCCAATTGCTCGCCCGATGCCGCCACGATGCGTAGGCCATAGCTGCTCACGGCGACACGCTCGTGGCGCACTTGCTTGCGCATACGCGAGCGGAATTGGCCGAGATAGTCTTCGAAATCGGCGTACGGAGCTGCCCGGTTGGTCCAATGAAACTGAAAACTGGAGCGAGCCGCGAAACCGAGAGGCATCAATTCGGCCACCTCTTCGTCGCGACATAAGAGAACGTGGATCGAGGACGCGCCGGCCTCGTCGGCCAGCTGCCGCATCCGCGCGACGAGCATGGGCACAACCTGGCTTCGGTCAGCCGCGGGATGAACCAGGAGGCGGTGCCCCGAAGCGGGCGTAAACGGAACCGCCGCGACGAGCTTGGGATAGTAGGGAATGCCGGCGGCGTGCGCGCCCTGCGCCCAGGCGAAATCCCAGACGAACTCGTTCATGCTCTCGTCTTTCAAGTAGAGCGGCACGGCACCGACGAGCCGTTCGCCCTGTCGGGCAACCACGGTGCACGGCTCCCAGCCGGTGCCCGATCCGACGCAACCGGTCCGCTCCAAGGCTGCGAGAAAGGCATGCTCGAGAAAGGGGTCGTCATCGTCGACCAGGGCATCCCAATCTGCGGGCGAGACTTCGCGGACGCCAGACACGACCGACAGCGAAACCGGCACCTCGGGAAGCGACGACATGAACGGCTGAAGTGTAGCCGAAGATTGTTGCGGTACGAGGCGAGCCCCTCCTACGGTGGATAGAGCAGGTACTTGGTGCGCTTGCTTCGAAAGCGTTCCAAGTCCTCCTTATAGAGAGCCTCGATGTCACCCAGCTTACGACCGTCGTGGATCGCCTGGGCGACGGCAGGATCCCCGACCATCCGGCGCAGGCGGCTGTCGTCCCAGCTTGCGGCGTACAATTTTCGAAGCGCGATGGCCATGGCGATGCCGGTACGCACGGGGTCGAACCGGCCTCGGTCGCGGATGCTCAGGAGCACGCCGCGACAGGGTCGGCCACGATAGGGGGGTGCCTCGGGCGTGAACGTCGTAGCTTCGAAGGTGACGCCGCCGAGCTCGTAGCGGTCAAGCTCGGCGGCCAGTGCGCCTCCGGCAATCCATGGCGCCCCGACGACCTCGAACGGCATGTCGGTGCCACGGCCGACGGACACGTTGGTTGACTCGAGCAGCGCCGTTCCGGGGTAAAGCAGAACCTCATCGGGGCGACGCAGGTTGGGGGATGGCGGCGCAAAGGGCACCCCCAGCTCGTCGAGATAGGCGTGGCGGTCGTAGCTCGTCATGCGGATGATCTGCAGGTGAACGCCGAGGTGCTCGTCTGCGTTCATCATCTCGGCCAGCTCTCCCATGGTCATGCCGTGCCGCACCGGCAGCGGATAGTGATTGACCGCCGACATTTCGCTGGCCTTCAGCATGGGGCCGCTGACCGAGGTGCCACCGATGGGATTGGGCCGGTCGAGAACGATGACCTTGAGCCCGCGCTCGGCAGCAGCGCGAAGGACGGCATGGACCGTCGAGGCGTAGGTAAAGAAGCGCGCCCCCACATCTGGCAAGTCGACGACCACCGCATCGATGTCGGGCGGCAGGGTTATGGGGCGCGGCCCGGGCGTGCTTCCGCGCCGTGGTGAAAGTGCGCCACCGTACAGGCTCGCCACCGGTAGGCGGGTCTTGCTGTCGATGCCGTCCTCGATGCGTTCGTCGCGAGTTGCGCTCAGACCATGCTCGGCGCCGAGCACGGTCACCAGCGAAAAATCGCGCCGAGCCGCCAGCACGTCGGTGGTTCGCCGGCCGTCGCAAGCGCGCGCACTGTCGTTCGTCAGCAGCGCAAGACGCAGGCCCTTGAGCAGTGAAAAGTTCTGTGTGGCAAGCACGTCGATGCCCAAGGCGAACGCCGGAGGAAGGGCAGGAACCGGCGAAAGCGTCGTTCCGGCCAGCGTGGCGATAGCCGCAGCAAGCGGCAGAACGACGCCTTTGCCGTCGGGATGCACCCGATTGCTGAGGAACAGCACGAACAGATTGCGCTCGGGATCGATCCACAGCGACGTGCCGGTGTAGCCCGTATGCCCAACCGCTCGCCGAGACAGCGCCAGACCGCGCGTGCTCGAATAGGTGCTCTGCACGTCCCAACCGAGCGCGCGAATGCCGTCCGGCACATCGTGCGGCGCCAGCATCTTGCCCAGCGCGGTCGGCGAAAGGACGCGCACGCCGTCGAGCGCACCACCGCCCAGAATCATGCGCGCGAAACGCGCCAGGTCGCCGGCCGTCGAGAACAGCCCCGCATGCCCGGCGGCACCGCCCAAACGAAAAGCGCGCGGATCGTGAACTTCGCCGCGCATCCAGACGTCGCCACGCTTTTCAGTGGGGGCGATGCGGGGACGCAAGGTCGCGGCTGGCAAAAAACCGGTCGCGCGCATGCCGAGGGGCGAAAAGACAGCCGACCGTGCAAACGTCGCCAGATCCGAGCCCGTCACGCGCCTTAGAACTTCTTCGAGCACCAGAAAGCCGACGTCGGAGTAGAGAAAGCGTTCGCCTGGATCGCTCTTGGGCGATAGCGCGAAGATGCGCGCAAGGGCCGCCGAACGGCCGCGCTCGAAATCGGCCAGCGGCGTCTCCACCGGCAAGCCGGAAACGTGCGTAAGCAACTGCCGAAGCGTGATGCGTTCTTTGCCGTGACCGCGAAACTCGGGCACGTAGTGTGCTGCCGTCTCGTCGAGGGCGACCTTGCCCAGCTCCGCCAGCACCAACATGGACATCGCCGTGGCGACCGGCTTGGTCAGTGACGCAACGTCGAAGATCGTGTCCACGGTCATGGCTTCGCGCTCGGGCAGAAGAGCCCGAGCGCCGAATGCCTTTTCGTAGAGAACGCCGTCCGCATTGCCGATGGCAACGACACAACCGGGAAGCTTGCCCTGCGCAATCGCCTCGCCGACCAGACGGTCGACGCCGTCGGCAAGCTCGCTGAGGCCGCCGCCCACCGAAGCCTTCATCGGCGAGTTGACGCCACCATCGACGCCGGCGCTGGCTTCCGTCGCGTGCACGAAGGTCAGAAGAGCCAGAATCAGGCACCGACGGAGCATGCGCGAGAGGCGCGCGCAACCGTCGGCGCAAAAAAGACGCATCCCGCGACCATAGCATCGGCAGCGTCAGCGATTTCTAGTAATCGCAGCCCTTCTTGGGCTGCATTCCAGGCAGCGCATCGACACACGACAAGCAATACATGACGGCCTTCGCTCCGTCGTCGAGCGTCTCGCCTGGCTTGCGTATGATGTTGATCATCTGACTTGGCGTGGACCCTTGGGCCGGGCAGCGCCGGGCCGTCTCCTGTTCGTCGGCGGTGCCATTGGCATTGCCGAGCTTCAGCTCCCAGCAGCCGGACGTATGGGAAGCGTCGCAGGCCGGAATGCCATCCTTGTCCTCCTTGAAAACCTGGTTCCCTTTGGCGTCGAATCCAGCCGGCCGACTGTACGCCACACGACAGTCTGCTTGAATGCCGGACGCATCGCTGATGTCGACCACTTTGAACGGTACGCACAGGTCGTTCATTATTTCCCCAAGGCGCTTTCCGATTCCCGCCATGGCCGGGCCAAAGTCGGACTCACAGATGCTGTAGGACAAGCCATTTTCGGCCTTGAATTCCTTCAAGAAGGCCGAAATGCGCAAGCCGCCGGTAGCGCCGTGCACGGCCGCGGTGAGATCGAAGCCCGACCCCGAAGGCATGTAGTCCGGATCATAACAGATGGGCCAATAGTCGAAGACTTGAGGCCCAGCCGGATTCCCTTCATCGATAGCTTTGTCGATG
>Ga0265313_10002506_pt1 | contig 15806 bp, 14 predicted proteins | sample 4123metaG_FD_203122 | JGI IMG/M metagenome (GOLD analysis project Ga0265313, IMG submission 203122) | Rhizosphere microbial communities from Carex aquatilis grown in University of Washington, Seatle, WA, United States - 4-1-23 metaG | ecosystem: Host-associated > Plants > Roots > Rhizosphere >...
CGTACTCAGGCCCGGTGGTGGAGACCGGCAGAGACCAGAAAGGCCCGATCGTCGTTGCTTCAAGACGCGTCCCCTGCTGAGAGCAGGGTTTGCCGGTTTCGCCTCCGGCTGCCAGTCAGATTTCTTGGAGAGTTTTTGGCTTCTCTCTCCAGGCGGCTGGCGGGCCTCTTGTCCCGCTACCTACCGACCGACACACGTCCACAGGCACGTGCGAATTTGGGCAAGGAGACAAATATTATTTTTCGCGCGCATTGCAAGCGAAATGTTTCGCGCCTCGCAAATTATTCTTAACTTTTCGCGCGGCGGTCGGCTCGCGCGTCGCGATGCCGAGCGTGGTGGTGACGGCCGACGCGCCTCGCGCGCCGGCCGCTGTGTCAGCAAGCGGGCTTACTGCTTGATGACGACCACTTCGAGATACTCGCTCGGCACCACCACGGTGGTGTCACCGGAGCGGTTGAACTGGGCGATCAGCGCCTTGATGTCGCTCTCGAGCGCCGCCTGCGCCGGCGGCTGCAGCGCGCCGAACGCCTTGAGCAGCGGGCCGTAATAGGTCTTGAAGACGTCGAGCCAGTGCTCGGCCGAGCGGTAGCGGAACACGAAGTTTCGCGGAGCGGCATCGACCTTGCCGTGCGGCCCGAACATCTCGGCGAGGCGGGCGCGGGAGCCCCACAGCGCCGGAGACTTGGCGCCGGCCGGCGGCGGCAAGTGCTTGCTGATGGTCTTGAACAATTGGCCGATGAAGCCTTCCGGCGTCCAGTTCGCCATGCCGATCTTGCCGCCACGCCGGCAAACGCGGACCAGTTCGCGCGCAGCCCGGTCGTGATCGGCGGTGAACATCACGCCGAAGGTCGAGACCACGACGTCGAAGCTGTGGTCCGGGAACGGCAGCGCCTCGGCGTCGGCTTCGCGGATGTCCATTGGCAGCCGTTCGGCGGCGGCCCGTTCGCGGCCACGCTCGAGCAAGGCCGGCACGTAGTCGGTTGACGTCACCTCGCAGAAGCGGCGGGCGGCGGCGAGCGAGACGTTGCCGTTGCCGGCGGCGACATCGAGCACCTTTTGCCCGGCGCGGATATCGAGCGCCTCGCAAAGCTCCTCGCCGACGATCTGCAGCGTGGTGCCGACTATGGCGTAATCGCCCGATGCCCAGGCGCCTTGCTGGCGGGTTTTGAGCGCCTTAAGGTCGGGGTGATCGGGCTGGCGGGTCATCGTGGCGGCGGCGGTCATAATCTCTCTCCGTTGGTTGTTATAATCCCTGGGTCGGATGGCCCTCTGGCGGCCTGGCCGACTGGCTCGATCATCATGGCGGCGATAGGCGGGGGCGAGCGTGGTAGGCGGCGTTGGAAAGGCCGTGGAAATTGACCGGTCCGGCCGGACGCCGCTTGAGGTGCGGCTGCTTGGGCCGTTGACGCTGCGGCGTGGCGCCGCAGCCGTGCGGCTGCCGGCCTCGCGCAAGGTCAAGGCGCTGTTCGCGTATCTGGCAACGGCGCCGCGGGCGGTCACCCGCGCCCAGCTTTGCGAACTGCTCTGGGACGTGCCGAACGACCCGCGCGGCGAGTTGCGCTGGTGCCTGAGCAAGCTCAGAAGCGCGCTCGACGACGCCGGCCGCAGCCGCATCGACAGCCAGGGCGACACCATCAGGCTCGATCTCCAGGACTGCGTTGTCGACGCCGCGCTGATCGAGCAGGCCGCCCGGCAGGGCATCGAAAACCTGCCGGTCGAGCAGCTGCGCGAGCTCGCAGTGCTGTTCGACGGCGAGTTCCTCGAAGGCCTCGAGATCGACCGCAATGCCGGCTTCAATGGCTGGCTCACCGCGCAGCGCCGCCGCTTTCGCGCGGTGCATGCCGCGCTGCTGGAGCATCTGGTCAAGAGCGTCGGCGGCGACGAGGCGTCCGCCTATCTCGAAAAATGGCTGGAGCTCGCGCCGTTCGACCGGCGCGTCCATGAGCTGTTGCTGAATGCGCTGGCCCGCCACGGGCGCCTTGCCGACGGCGAGGCGCACCTCGCGGCGGCCGCGCGGCTGTTCGAGGATGAGGGCCTCGACGTCGAGCCGTTGCGCGAGTTGTGGCGAGCGGCGCGGGCGCAGGGCGGTGACACGCGCGTCGCCACGGCACCGGCGTCATCGGACCCATCCGCTGCAGCGCCGGCGCCGGGTCCGCGCCGCGCTTCGGTCGCGGTCATGCCTTTTACCGAGCGCTCGAGCCAGCCGGCGGTGCGCGGTGGCTCGGCCGACGCCATTGCGCATGACATCATTACCCGGCTCGCCAAGCTGCGGGCTCTGTTCGTGATCGCGCAGGGCACGGTGTTCGCACTGGCCGAGCGCGGCATCGGGCCGGAGGAGGCCGGCCGCATGCTCAATGTCGACTACGTGGTCAGCGGCTCCCTGCTGCGGTCGGGCGGCCGGCTGACGGTCACGGTCGAGCTGGCGGAGACCCGCACCGCCCACATCGTCTGGGCCGAGACCATGGACCAGAAACTCGATGATGCCTTCCTGGTGCTGGACGAGATCGGCAACCGCATCGTCGCCTCGATCGCCAGCGAGATCGAGACCAATGAGCGCAACCGCGCGATCCTGCGGCCGCCGTCATCGCTCGATGCCTGGGAAGCGCATCATCGCGGGCTCTGGCACATGTACCGCTTCAATCGCGCCGACAATGAGCGCGCGCAACATTTCTTCGAGACCGCGGTGCGGCTCGACCCGACTTTCGCGCGGGCCTATGCCGGCCTGTCGTTCACGCATTTCCAGACCGCGTTTCAGGGCTGGGCCAAGCGCGAGCCGGAGGTCGAGAAGGCCTTCGCCGCCGCCGGGCAGAGCCTGATGGTGGACGACCGCGATCCGGCGGCGCACTGGGCGATGGGGCGCGCGCTGTGGCTGCGCGGGCGGCAGGACCAGTCGCTCGTCGAGCTGGAGCGCGCGATCGATCTGAGCCCCAATTTCGCGCTCGGCCACTACACGCTCGCCTTCGTGCATTCGCAGGGCGGCGATCCGAACGCGGCGATCGCGGCCTCCGACCATTCGCGCAATCTGAGCCCGTTCGATCCGATGCTGTTCGCCATGCTCGGCGCGCGCGCCATGGCGCTGGTGCGGATCGGCCGTTTCGACGAGGCCGCCGAATGGGGGCTCAAGGCGGCGGCGCGGCCGAACGCGCATGCGCAGATCCTGGCGATCGCCGCCTATTCACTGGTTCTGGCCGGGCGGCTTGACGAAGCGCGCAGCTACATGGCGACGATCCGCAAGACGCTGCCGCGCTATCGCGTCGACGATTTCCTCACCGCAATGCAGTTCGCGCCGGAGACCGAGGTGCTGATCCGCAAGGCGGCAAAGGCGATCGATTGACCGCGGCTATTCGGTGAATGGCTCGACGCGGCGCGCGTTGCGCACGAACTGCACCATGATCGCGGCGCCGGCGAGAAGCAGCAGCGCGTCGAGGATGCGCGCGCCATAGCCGCCGAGCTCGAACAGAGTCGCCAGCGCCCAGGAGCCGGCAAAGGCGGCGCCGAACACCTCCGCGCCGATCAGGATCGCCGCGCTGACCACGGTGACGACGTTCATCCAGGCGATGCGGCGGCCGCGCGGCGGGGTCGGGTTGGTGGTGGCGTCCATAGGGGCTCCAAAAGCGACTGGTGCGGGCGCAATCAACCTGAAACCGGCGGCGGGATCAAGGCGGCTTAGACCGCCAATGCGTCGCGGCCGATTTCGGCCACCCGGTTGACGCCGGTCAGCGCCATGGTGACGTCCAGTTCCTTGCGGATGAGGTCGATCGCCGCCGCGACGCCCCCTTCGCCGGCCGCGCCGAGGCCGTAGATGTAAGCACGCCCGATCAGGCAGGCTTTGGCGCCAAGCGCGAGCGCCCTGAAGACGTCCTGCCCGGAGCGAATGCCGCCGTCGAACAGCACCTCGATCTGGCCGCCCACGGCATCGGCGATCTTCGGCAAGGCGGAGATCGAGGACGGAGCGCCGTCGAGCTGGCGACCGCCGTGATTGGAAACGATGAGGGCATCGGCGCCGGATGCGGCGGCCCGCCGGGCGTCGCCGGTGTCGAGGATGCCTTTGAGGATCAGCTTGCGCGGCCAGACGCTCCTGATCCATTCGACGTCCGTCCAGTTTAATGCCGGATCGAATTGATTGCCCACCCATTGCGCGAGGGATCGGACGTCTTTGCCCACTTTCAGGTGGCCATCGAGATTGCCAAAGGTCCAGCGCTTGCCCGACAGCACGCTGGCGACCCAGGCCGGATGCCGAGCCATGTCGATGAGATTTTTGAGCTTGAGCGACGGCGGGACGGCGAGCCCATTCTTCATGTCGCAGTGGCGCTGACCGTTGATCTGGAGGTCGATGGTGACGACCAGCGTGCTGCAATTCGCCGCCGCGGCGCGCTCGATCAGCGAGCGCACGAAGCCGGGTCCTTCATCACGTAAAGCTGAAACCAGAACGGCTTCTCGACCGCGGCTGCGACGTCCTCGATCGAGCAGATCGACAGCGTGCTGAGCGTATAGGGGATGCCAGCGGCCTGCGCGGCGCGGCAGCAGAGGATTTCGCCGTCGCCGCGCTGCAGCCCGGTGAGCGCCACCGGGCCAAGGGCGAGCGGCAGCGGCACCGTCTCGCCCAGTACGGTGGTCGAGGTCTCGCGCTTCGACACGTCGACCAGAACGCGCTGGCGCAATTTGACGGCTTCGAGATCGGCGCGGTTGGCGCGCAGCGTCTCCTGCGCGTAGGAGCCGGTCTCGACGTAGTCGAAGAACGCCCGCGGCACCTTGCGGCGCGCGCTGTGGCGCAAATCCTCGATGCAGGTCGTCGCCATGCCCGACGTGTAAGGCACGGTGGCCGTGCCGGTAAACTCACTATCCGGTATAGTTATAAATTCGGACGAGGGATGCGATGCGGCGAAAATCCGAGCGCACGCGGCAGAAGATCATCGAGGCGGCTTATGCGATGTTCTATCGCAAGGGCTTCGCGCGCGTGAGCATCGATGCCATTGCCGCGCGCGCCGGCGTTACCAAGCGAACGCTTTACGGCTATTTCCGCAGCAAGGACGATCTGCTCGAAGCGGCTTTCGTCCATTACAGCGCCCGCGACCGGGAACGCCTGAAGGTGATCGGCGCGCGGCTGCCGAAAAAGCCGGATGCCATGCTGGATGATTTTTTCGGCCAACTGGTGGGATGGGCAGCGACCCCGCGCTGGACCGGCTCGGGCTTCACCCGCGCCGTCGTCGAATTAGCCGACCTGCCCGGGCATCCGGCGCGGGCCATTGCCCGGCGGGCCAAAGCGGCAACCGAGGCCTGGTTGGCCGATCTCCTGGCGCGGGAAAAGGTTCGTTTGCCGCGCGAACGGGCCCGCGAGGTGATGTTGCTGATGGAAGGCGCGATGGCGCTGATGCTGATCCATGGCGATCGCAGTTATGGCAGCGCGGCCGCGCGGGCGGCGAAACGGTTGCTGAAGAGCAAATAGCGGACTTTGCCTTTGGACGCTCAGGCCATAGATAGAACGCATGACACAGCCCGCATTTGCCAACCCGCTCATTTCCGACTGGACCTCGCCTTACGGCCTGCCGCCGTTTGCCGCACTCGAGCCCGACCAGTTCCGCCCGGCCTTCGATGCCGGCCTCAAGGCACACAAGGCCGAGGTCGACGCCATCGCCGCCGATCCGGCTGCGCCGAGCTTCTCGAATACCATCGAGGCGCTGGAGCGCAGCGGCCGGCTGCTCGAGAGTGTGTCGAACGTGTTCTTCGTGCTGGCCGGCGCCCACACCTCGGACGCGCTCGAGGCAGTCGAGCGCGAGATTTCGCCGCTGCTCGCCCGCCATTCCAACGAATTCTATCTCAATGGCGCGCTGTTCCGGCGGATCGACGATCTTTACCGCCGCCGCGACGCGCTCGGCCTGACGGTAGAGCAGGCCCGCGTGCTCGAGCGCTATCACGTTCGCTTTGTCCGCGCCGGCGCAGCGCTCGATAAAGCGGCGCAGGACAAGCTCGCCGCCATCAATGAGCGTCTCGCCACGCTCGGCACCAGTTTCGGCCAGAACGTGCTGGCCGACGAGAAGGCCTATGCGCTGATCCTGGATGAGGCCGATCTCGCCGGCCTGCCGGACTTCGCCAGGGACAATGCCCGCGGCGCGGCGGAGGAACGCGGCCATCCCGGCAAATTCGCCATCACGCTGGCGCGCTCCTCGGTCGAGAGCTTCCTGCAATTTTCGGCGCGGCGCGACCTGCGCGAAAAAGTGATGGCGGCATGGCTCGCCCGCGGCGAGAACGGCGGCGCGACCGATAACCGCGCCATCGTCGCCGAGATCCTGAAGCTGCGTGCCGAGCGGGCGCAATTGCTCGGCTTCAAGAGTTTCGCCGACTACCGGCTCGACGACCAGATGGCGAAGACGCCGCAGGCCGCCCGCGATTTGCTCGACGAGGTCTGGGGGAGGGCGCGGGCTCGCGCCGAGCGGGAGAAGGCCGAGTTGCAGAAACTGGTCGCGGCGGAGGGCGGCAATTTCGCACTGGCCCAGCACGACTGGCGCTACTACGCCGAGAAGCTGCGCAAGGCGCGCTACGATCTCGACGAGGCCGAGATCAAGCCGTATTTCGCGCTCGACAACATGATCGCGGCGGCGTTCGAGACCGCGACGCGGCTGTTCGGGCTTCGTTTCACGCCCGCAGACGTGCCGCTGCATCATCCCGATGCGCGAGCGTGGGACGTCACTGACGCCGAGGGCAACAATGTCGGGCTGTTCATCGGCGACTATTTCGCCCGGTCGTCGAAGCATTCCGGCGCCTGGATGACGTCGCTGCGCGACCAGGAAAAATTGATCGGCAACGTCCGCCCGGTCATCCTCAACGTCTGCAATTTCTCGAAGCCCGCGGCGCGCGAGCCGGCGCTGCTGTCATTCGAGGACGCGCGCACGCTGTTCCACGAATTCGGCCACGCGCTGCACGGCCTGCTGTCCAACGTGACCTATCCGATGCTGGCCGGCACGGCGGTGTCGTCGGATTTCGTCGAACTGCCGTCGCAGCTCTACGAGCACTGGCTGGAGACGCCGGAGATCCTGAAGAAATACGCGCGGCATTACAGGACCGGCGAGCCGATGCCGCTCGCTCTGCTCGACAAGGTGCTGAAGACCCGCACCTTCAACCAGGGCTTCGCCACCGTTGAATACACCGCCTGCGCGTTGGTCGATCTCGATTTCCATTCGTTGGCGAAGGCCGACGCGCTCGACGTCACCGCGTTCGAGAAGAACAGCCTCGATCGGATTCACATGCCGGCGGAAATCGCGATGCGCCACAGGACGCCGCATTTCCAGCACCTGTTCTCCGGCGACGGCTACGCCGCGGCCTATTACTCCTACATGTGGTCCGAGGTGCTCGACGCCGACGCCTTCGCCGCTTTCAAGGAGACCGGCGATCATTTCGATCCGGCGACCGCCAGGCGGCTGCGCGATTACATCTATTCGGCCGGCAATCTGCGTGACCCCGGCGAGGCCTACAAAGCGTTCCGTGGCCGGCTGCCGACGGTCGACGCGCTGCTGAAGAAGCGCGGGCTGGACGACAGCGCTGCAGCTTAATCGAACACGGCAGCACCCCGCTCGCGGGAATGAGCGGAGTTTGAAGCGCCGCATACCAATGTTAGCTTCACATCGATGGCAGGCACAGCGTCGCAAACGGAAGATGTCCCCACCTGGCGCCTGACCGGCGACTGGTGGGACCTGTGCAATTGCGCGATCGGCTGCCCGTGCAATTTCGGCTCCGACCCGACGCTCGGCTATTGCGAGGGCGTGCTGACCTGGCTGATCCGCGACGGCCATTACGGCGAGCTGAAGATCACCAAGGACCTCGCCGTCGTCCTGATCATCCATTGGGAAGGCAACGTCTTCGAGAAGAACCGCGAGTTCGGCTTCCTGATCGATGACCGCGCCAATCCGGCCGAGCGCGAGGCGCTGCAGAAAATCTTCACCGGCTATGCCGGCGGCGCCTTCGCCGCCTGGCGCGATCTCACTTTGTCGCTCGATGGCGTCGAATTTGTGAAGATGACGGTGACGCACGACGCCGAGACCTGGCGCGTCGAGGTGCCGGGCATGGTCGACGGGCTCGGCGGGCCATTCCGCAAATACATGGTGCCGGACGGCGACACCTGCCGCATCTACAACGCGCCACGTCCGGAGGTGGTGCCCGGCTTCCTCACCGTCGGCACCGCGCATAGGAACGTCGTCACCGGCGCGTTCGGCCGCAACTGGGACTGGTCGGCGCGCTCGTCGAAGCACATCGCATTCGACCTGCGCGGGCCCAAGGCGTTCTCCTGGCGCCAATCGCTCAAGGCCCAATGACGCACGACAGCGGCGCGGTGGCGCGGGCCGACCGCCTGATCGTCGTCGCGCTGGTCGCCGTCGTTGCGCTATTGGCCTGGGCCTTACACCGTTCATCAGGCGCAACAGATGGACGCGATGGACGCCGCGATGTGGCGCGACATGGCCATGTCGATGAACGGCATGGCGCCGTCGTGGACGCCGATCGACATCGTGCTGATGCTTGCGATGTGGAGCGTGATGATGGCGGCGATGATGGTGCCGGGCACCGGGCCGATGATCGCGGCCTTCGCCACCATCAATCGCCGCCGTCGCGCCCGCGGCGCGCCTTACGTGCCGACGGTGATGTTCCTCGCCGGCTATCTCATCGTATGGGTTGGCTTTTCGGCGCTGGCGGTGGTGCTGCAATGGGCGTTGCAGAGGACCGGACTGCTGACGACGATGATGCAGTCGGCGTCGCCGTGGCTTTCCGCGGCTTTGTTTCTTGGCGCCGGGCTCTATCAATTTTCGGCGCTCAAGCAGCGCTGCTTAAACTACTGCCGCTCGACCGACGGCTTCATCTTGAGCGAATGGCGCGACGGCGCGATCGGCGCGACGATCATGGGCCTGCGCCACGGCCTGTTCTGTCTCGGCTGCTGCGCCGCGCTGATGGTGCTGCTGTTCGCCGTGGCGGTGATGGACCTGCGCTGGGTGGCGGCGCTCACCGTGCTGGTGACGGCGGAGAAGCTCCTGCCCAACGCCCGCTTCTGGCGCAACGCCATTGGCGTCGCGCTGATCGCGGGCGGGGCAGGCTTTCTGCTCGTCGCGCTTCGCGGCTAGGCCTCAGTAACAGACGCGGACCCAGCGGCGGACACGAGCGCCATTCGGGGCGATGACCCAGCGCGCGCGCAGGGCACAGCCGCCATAAGCGGGATAACCATAATAGCCGCCGTAATATGGAGCGCCGAGACCGAGAGCGAGGCCGGTGCCGAGGCCCCAGCCATAGCCGCCCCAGCCCCAACCGCCGCCACGCCAGCCGCCGTGCCAGCCGCCACCACGCCAGCCACCGCCGCCGTGCCAGCGCGACTGCGCGTTCGCAGGCGAGGTGTCGAACGAAGCGGCCAACAGCGCGAGCAGCGCCACTGCGATCAACGCAGACTTTCTCAACATCGTACGCATCGTCTTCTCCAGTTCATTTCCAGTTCATTTGTCGAAAGCCAAGGCTTCAATTAGCCCTGTCAGGGATGGTTCCGTTGCGTTAAAGCCAATCGTTATTGCAGTTTCCTCCTGCGCGCATGAACGTGAAATGAATATCCACACCGCCGGTCACCGCCGCGGCGCCGTTTGTGCGCCGCACTCAGCGGCGGTCGAGGACGGCCACGCTATCCTCGGTGAGGGCGGCAATGCCCTCGAGGCGATGATCGCGATGGCGGCCTCGATTGCCGCCGTCTATCCGCACATGAACCATCTCGGCGGCGACGCCTTGTGGCTGATCCGGGAACCCAACGGCAAGGTGCGCGCCATCATGGGCGCCGGCCCGGCCGGTGAGAAGGCGACGCCGCGCTTCTATCGCGACCACGGCTTCGACCAGATCCCGCCGCGCGGCCCGCTGGCCGCGCTGACCGTGCCCGGCGCGGTCGCGAGCTGGATCGTCGCTGGCGAAGCGGCGCGGACCTATCGCGGCCGGCTGCCGGACGACGTGTTGCTGTCGGCGGCGATCCGCCGCGCCCGCGAAGGCTATGTCGTCACCCGCAGCCAGGCTCAGCTCACCGCCGACAAGCTCAAGGAACTGGAGAAGCTGCCGGGTTTCGCCGCCGCTTTCCTGACCGACGGCAAGCCGCCGCAGGCCGGCGACAAGCGCACCCAGACGAAATTTTCCGAGACGCTCGATCAGCTGGCCAATGCCGGCTTCGACGATTTCTATCGAGGCGATGTCGGCGTCGAAATCGCCGCCGATCTCGAACGCATCGGCTCGCCGGTGACGCGCGCCGATATCGAAAAATTCCACGCCAGGATCGCCGAGCCGTTGAGCGTTACGGTCACTGGCGCCACGCTGTACAACACGCCGCCGCCGACCCAGGGGCTGGCGTCGCTGATGGTGCTCGCGCTGTTCGACCGGCTGCGCGTCCGGGAGGCGGAAGGCTTCGATCACATTCACGGCCTGGTTGAAGCGACCAAGCGCGCTTTCCTGGTACGCGACCGCGTCATCACCGATCCGAAGGCGATTACCGAGAAGCTCGACCGCTTTCTCTCGTCGGATTTCCTCGACGTCGAGGCTGAGCGGATCGACCGCCGCAGGGCGGCGAAATGGCCGGCGGACGGCGCACGCGGCGACACGATCTGGATGGGCGCGGCGGATTCATCCGGCCTCGTCGTCTCCTTCATCCAGTCGCTGTATTGGGAGTTCGGCTCCGGCTGCGTGCTGCCGGCGACCGGCCTCTTGATGCAGAACCGCGGCGCCAGCTTCTCGCTGGAGCCGAAAGCGCTGAACCTGCTGGCGCCCGGCCGGCTGCCGTTCCACACCCTCAATCCGGCCATCGCCACGCTCAAGGACGGCCGCGTCATGGCTTATGGCACGATGGGCGGCGACGGCCAGCCGCAGTCGCAGGCCGCGGTGTTCACGCGCCATGTGACATTCCGCCAGCCGCTCGAGCAGGCGATCGACGCGCCGCGCTGGCTGCTCGGCCGTACCTGGGGATCGAGCCACACCAATCTGCGCATGGAGGCGCGGTTCGACGGCCATCTGATCGACCGGCTGATGGCGGCCGGACACGACATCGATGTCCTGAGCGACGATTATTCCGATACGATGGGCCATGCCGGCGCCGCGATCCTGCACCCGGATGGCACTTGCGAGGCCGGCCACGATCCGCGCGCCGATGGCGGCGTGGCGGGGGTTTAGAATACGGACTCTCGACCGGCTGATGGTCCGCCTTGGTCATTTGTGCATTAGGCGTTTAAGCCGATCCGGTATAGCGTTCGTACAAGGTCAAGCCGATTTGCTTGCCTGAGAGCTGCCCAAAAAACGGCGACGAACCGACGTCTCCGCTTCCAAGAATTGGCAGCCTAGTGCCGTCGGTAGGCACGATTTCAATTCAGAAATCGAATGTCATTTACCTCGCGGATGCCGCTGGCATCCGCTTCCGGCGTACCGCTACAGCCGCTACAGCCGCGATTGGCGCACGGAGCAGTTCATGACGCATAAATCCGCAACCTCTGCCGACGGTAAGACAACAATGAAGGTCGCAAATCCACTCCATCGCGTCTGGACCGGGACAATGTCGGTGAGCGCGCGCCGAGCGCTCTATCTCGTCGCTGGTGGCCTATGCGGCTTGGCAGCGGTGCTGCAGCCGGCGATGGCGTTAGCCCAAGAGAGCCAAGAGGGGCCAGCGCAGCCGGCGATGGCTGCAAAGCTGACCATCCTGCACAGCTTCGTGTCGACCGCCGGCCAGGACGGCTGGACGCCGCGTGGCGGCGTGACCTTCGACGGCCAAGGCGCGCTCTACGGCACGACGGTCCGCGGCGGGCCGCCCGACATTTGCCCAGCGACGACTCAAGGGTGCGGCACCGTGTACCGGCTGACACCACCGGTCGCGTCCAAGAAGGCTTGGAAGGAAACCGTGCTGTACAATTTCGGGACCAGGGACGGCGATGGCAATGGTCCGTACGGCGCCGTGACCGTCGGCGCGGGCGGTGCGCTGTTCGGCACGCTGAGTTCGTTCGGCCCTACACTTTTGTACAAGCTGACCCCGCCGGTCGCCCCCAAGAAAGTTTGGATTGAGACACAGCTGCGCGAGGTGAAACTGAGCAACGACCCTGCGAGCAGCTTTGACGGGCTCATCGCCGACCAGGATGGGGCGTTCTACGGAACAACGTTCCAGGGCGGAGCCAATACCGGCGGCAATTGCAGTGCCTACGGCTGCGGCACGGCGTTTAAGTTGACGCCGCCGGTCGCACCCAAGAGGAATTGGAAGTTCACCGTGCTGCACAACTTCGCCGGCGGCAGAGACGGTCGCGGTCCGGTGACCAGTCTGGCCGCCGATAAGGATTCGTCGGGAAACATCATCATGCTTTACGGTACAACCGGATCCGGTGGCGGCAGCGGTTGCGGCGGGTCGGGCTGCGGTACGGTATATGCCCTGACGGTGCCGGCAGCCGGCATGCATGTTTGGAAGGAAACCGTATTGCACCGCTTCGCGGGCGGCAGCGACGGCAGCGATCTCAATAACAGCTTGACGGTCGTGGATGGCGATCTCTACGGCATGACCACCGCCGGCGGGACATCGTTTCGCGGCACGATATTCAAGCTGGCCCGGCCGGTCGCTCCCAAGAATGTTTGGAAGAAAACGGTGCTGTACAATTTCCTGGACGGTGCGCCGGCGTGGCCCGGCCATCTGGTCGCCGACCTGAATGGCGACCTTTACGGCATGGCAGCCGGTGGAACGTCAAGCGTTGGCGTCCTGTTCAAGCTGATGCCTCCGGTCGCACACAGTAAAGTTTGGACCCAAGCCGTACTCTATAACTTCGCGGACACGCCTGATGGCGCCTTCCCCACTGGCGGTCTGACGGCGGGACCCGACGGAAATTTCTACGGCACAACATCGGCCGGCGGAGCCTCGAACGTAGGCACGGTGTTCAAGCTGGTGCTGCCGTGAGGACGGCTGATCGCTGCTAGGAGCGTGGAAATGGGTCCACACTCAATGCAATAGTGTTACCTGTCACGTTTGCGCCGCAGTCGGTGATAGGATCGCTCCGTCCATGGCGAATCTCATCCCAAACCTCGTCCGCGCTATTGTCTTGCTTATCGGAGTTGCTGCGGCGAGCGCCGCGCAGGCCCATCCGCATGTCTGGGTGACGTTCAAGAGCGAAGTGGTTTACGCGCCGGACGGCAGCGTCACCGCGATCCGCCACAGCTGGGCATTCGACGACATGTTCTCGACCTTCGCCACGCAGGGGCTTGAGGGCAAGGAGAAGGGCAAGTTCACCCGCGAGGAGCTGGCGCCGCTCGCCGAGGTCAACGTCACCTCGCTCAAGGAATACGACTTCTTCACCTACGTCACCGCCGACGGCAAGAAGGTCGAGCTGACCGATCCGTCGAAGGGCGAGTACTGGCTCGACTTCGCCGATTCGGTGCTGACGCTGCACTTCACGCTGCCGCTGAAGCAGCCGGTCAAGGTGCACAAGCTTGCGGTCGAGATTTACGATCCGACCATTTTCGTCGATTTCGAGTTCGCCAAGAAGGACCCGGTCGCGCTCGCCGGTGCGCCGGCTGGCTGCAAACTCGGCGTAGAATTGCCGCGCGAACTGACTTTCGCCGAGGGCAAGGCGCTGAGCCAGATTCCGGCCGATCAGGCCAATACGACGATGGCGTTCGGCGCGCAGCTCGCCAACAAGATCAGGGTGACGTGTCCGTAGAATGCCGTGGGGCGGCGGTTTAACGCTGGATGGAATTGTGATTGATCGTATCGCTGTCGTCCCAGCCGAGCGCAGCGAGGGCCGGGACCCATACTCCGCAGCCCATCGAGAGAATACGGCGCATGGGTCCCCGCTTTCGCGGGGACGACAGATGTGGCAAGGCAGCGAGCTAATCCTGTTCGGCATTGTCGTCGTGTCGTTGATTGCCTTGCTCGATCCCGCCCACGCGCAATTCGGCGTGCCGCACGCGCCGGATCCCGGCGGCCTCGCCGGTTACATCCTTGCCAGGCAGGCCGAGTTCTACCGCATGCTGTCCGGCACCATCCGCGCCGCCAAGACTGACGGCAGCGCCGCCTATACGCTGCTCGGCATCTCGTTCCTCTACGGCATTTTCCACGCCGCCGGCCCTGGCCACGGCAAGGCGGTGATCTCGTCCTATCTGGTCGCCAATAATGAAACCTGGAAACGCGGCGTCGTTTTGTCCTTCGCCTCGGCGGTGCTCCAGGCGCTGACCGCGATCGTGATCGTCGGCATCGCTGCGGTGCTGCTCGGCGCCACCGCGCATGTCATGGGCCTGACGGTGCGGGTGATCGAGATCGTCAGCTACGCGCTGATCGTGGTGATCGGCCTGCGGCTGTTGTGGGTCAAGGGCAGGGCGTTTGTACATTTGTGGCGCGGCGAGCGGGCGGCGACGCACCACCATGATCATCACGGCCACGAGCATCACGACCATGGCCACGGCCACGCTCACCATGGACACGACCATCATCACGACCACGATCACGACGACGAGGGCCACGCCTGGGGTCACGCCCATGCGCCGGAGCCGTCCGAGCTCAAGGGTCGCGACTGGTGGAAGCGCGGCCTCGCCACGATCGTCGCCGTCGGGCTGCGGCCGTGCTCGGGCGCCATCATCGTGCTGGTGTTCGCGCTGGCGCAGGGCCTGTTCTGGATCGGCGTCGCCTCGACCTTCGCGATGGGGCTCGGCACCGCGATCACCGTCGCCATGATCGCGACGCTCGCGGTCGCGGCGCGCGGCCTCGCCGGGCGGTTCGCCAAGGCCAAGCCGGGCGCCGGCATGCTGCTGTTGCGCGGGCTGGAAACCGCCGCGGCGCTGCTGATCGTGCTGTTCGGCGCCGCGCTGCTCACCGGCTACATGGTGAGCGAACGCATGATGGGCGTCTAAGCGACACGCAATGCGAAGGCTGCCATCGCCACATACGTATGGCGCCAGGCCGGCGCGCCATTAGGTTCACCGCATCAGCAACGGAGCGTCGCATGCCGGGCGATTTTCTGCGGCGGCTCGGAATCGAGCATCCGATCATTCTGGCGCCGATGGCGGGCGGCGCGGGAACCGTGGAGCTCGTCGTTGCGGTGAGCAATGCCGGCGGGCTCGGCTCATGGGGCGGCGCCTATTCGACGCCGCAGCAGATCATCGACGCCGCCAGGCAAATCCGAGCACTGACGGCAAAGCCGTTCGCGATCAATCTGTTCGCCGGCGGCAATGAGCCGGATCGTCACGTCGATCCGGCGCCGATGCTGGCGCTGATGGCAAAGGTGCATGCCGAGCTTGGGCTGCCGCCGCCGGTGCTGCCGTCCAATCCGCCAAGCCCGTTCGACGACCAACTCGCGGCCGTGCTGGAGGCGCGTCCGGCTGTGTTCAGCTTCACCTTCGGGATTCCGTCGGCGGATGCGCTCACGCGGCTGCGCCGGGCCGGCATCGTCACGTCCGGCACTGCGACCACGCTGGACGAGGCAAAGCAACTCGCCGCGGCCGGCGTCGACAACATCGTCTGCCAGGGCGAGGAGGCGGGCGCCCATCGCGGCACGTTCCTCAAGCCGTTCGAGCAATCCTTGGTGCCGATGCGCGAGCTGGTCGCCGGCACGCTGCAGGCGGTTTCGGTCCCGGTCATTGCCTCCGGCGGCATCATGGACGGCGCCGACATCGCCCGCTGTCTGGCGCTCGGCGCCGCCGCGGCGCAGCTCGGCACCGCGTTCCTGCCCTGCCCGGAATGCGGCGCGCCCGCCGCTTACAAGGCGGCGGTCCTCGCGGCCCGCGCCGACACCACGGTCATCACCCGTGCCTTCTCCGGCCGTCCGGCGCGGGGCCTCAACAACAAATTCATC
>Ga0265313_10002509_pt1 | contig 15787 bp, 9 predicted proteins | sample 4123metaG_FD_203122 | JGI IMG/M metagenome (GOLD analysis project Ga0265313, IMG submission 203122) | Rhizosphere microbial communities from Carex aquatilis grown in University of Washington, Seatle, WA, United States - 4-1-23 metaG | ecosystem: Host-associated > Plants > Roots > Rhizosphere >...
TCGACATTCCAACGAGGCTTCGCTTAGCTGATGCGCTTCGGTTGTTCCGCGAGCACGGCCTCGATCTGATCCTTGCCGAGGCCGCGGTCGAAAGCGCACGCGGTGACACCTTGATTGCCGGCGACATTGCCAATCCGGCATTTTCCGCAGGCGTCGGCCGCTCGTTTGCGTGTTCCGGGGCTGGCTGCTCGGATCTGGCATGGAGCTTCGGGGTATCCGACTCATCAGCGGTCTTCGACACGGTTTCAGGCAAACGTGGGCTTCGGCTTAACGCTGCCAATCTCGCGCTCGAGGTCGCACGCAAGGGCGAAGCCGACACGCGACGAACCTTGGAGGGACTGCTTCGCCAGAGCTATCTGCAAGCGGTTGCGGCCCGACAACAGCTCGCGACGCAGAAGGAAGCGCAAGAGACACTTGGCAAAGTGGCAGAGCTCAACCGGGCACGCCATGAGCACGGCTCCATTTCCGAAGTGGAGGTCCTGAAAGTGGAGACCGAGAAACTATCCACCGACCAGGATGTCGAGCGCGCAGACCTTGCCGTCAAAGTAGCGAACACACAGGTGGCATTCTTACTCGGTGCCCGTGGCCAGGTTCCCTCGTTTGAGGTGGATCCAGAGCTGCCCGGATACGAGGTGCCAGTCTCGTTGGCAGGCGCATCCATCCAGTCGCTGCTGGACACCGCTCGCGAAAATCGGCCAGACCTCTCGGGTGCAAGGCTCAACCAACAACGGGCCGAGGTGTCCCTGAAATCAAACAAGCGCTTGCGCTTCCCTGACATCGGGCTCTTCGCCGGAGTCAGTGGCCAGGGGAGCTACGAAAGCGCTATCAACCCGCCCACCTTCAGCCTTGGAGTAACCCTTACGCCGCCTATCTTCAATCGGTTCGAAGGCGAAATCGCCAAAGCCAGCGCTGATCTAAGCACCCAGAAGGCGCAGCTGGCGAAGACGGAAGCCCAAGTACTGAATGACGTACAGAGCGCATTCACACAATTCAAGTCCGCTGAAAGCCGTGTTCAGCGCGCAGAGCGCGAGCTCTTGGAACACGCCAAACGAACACGCGACTTGGTGCAGTTGCAATACCAGAAAGGAGCAGCGTCTTTGCTCGAATACCTTGATGCCCAACGTATCCTGATTTCTACCAAGCTGGACTATGAAGGCGACTTGGCCAACTACTGGCAGGCGGTGGTTCTCATCGGACAAGCGGTGGGCCTGGAGATAAGCCCATGAAAGTGTGTCCTTCAATCCTTCTGTCTTTGGTTTTCTGTGGCGGGTGCCACGGTGATTCTCATACCGAGCATCGCGAGCAAGCCGAGTCCTCACCCAGCGAAGTGGTCTTATGGCAGGACCAAATCACGGCCGCGCGGCTGGCGATTGAGCCTCTTGCGCCGCAACCGGTCGGTGGGCTGGTCGTCACCAGCGGTCGCGTTACCTTCGATGACCTGAAAGTCGCGCACGTCATGAGCCCCGTCACTGGCCGCGTGATTCGCATCGATGCGCAACCGGGTCAACGCGTAAAGAAGGGCGAGTCACTCGTGGTGATCGACTCGCCCGACGTGGGAAGCGCGTTCTCTGACGTAGAGAAGGCCCAGGCCGATTTCATTTCGGCCGAGAAGGACTTCCGACGGCAAATGGAGCTCTTCGACGTCCACGCCGGCTCGCAACGCGATCTCGAAGCCGCGCAGGGCAGCTATTCCAAAGCCAAGTCCGAGCTCCAGCGAGCCCGCAGAAAGGCGCAGCTACTTCGGGCGGGTGGCGCGAGGCAAGGCACCCAGACCTACACGCTGCGGGCCCCAATTGGGGGCGAAGTCATCGCCCGCAACGTCAATCCCGGTACCGAGGTGCAGGGACAATACAGTGGCGGCACCGTGGTGGAGCTGTTCACCATAGGCGAGCTCGACACTGTCTGGGTGATGGCCGATTTGTTCGAAATGGACCTAGGACGCGTGCGACAAGGGGCTGAGTGTCTGGTGAAAGTGGTCGCCTATCCCTCTCGGGTATTCAAAGGCACGGCCGACTGGGTGTCCGATGCATTGGATCCGGCCACGCGCACGGCGAAAGTCCGGTGCAAGCTTCAAAATGAAGACCGTTCTTTGAAACCTGAAATGTATGCCACTGCGGCACTGGCAGTGGATCAGCAGCGCTCTCTGGCCGTTCCACGCAGCGCGGTCCTGCATCTCGGAGATCAGACGATGGTCTTCATCAATGTAGGGAAGACTGCCGACGGCAGGCAGCGCTTCGAACGTCGCCCGATTTCCGTGAGTGAAGAGCTCGGCGACGAATACCTGCCGGTGATTCGCGGGATTTCGGCCGGAGAGCGGGTAGTGACTTCAGGCGCGCTCTTGCTTTCGGGGATGCTTTAATCATGATTGCCAAGCTCGTGGCGGGCGCTCTACGCGCGCCGCTGTTGATGTTCGTCCTTGTCTTGACCCTCATCGGCGTCGGTCTTTATTCGTACAAGACACTCGCCATCGAGGCGTACCCGAACCCGGTCGCGCCGATGATCGAAATCATCGCACAGCCACAGGGTTGGAGCGCCGAGGAAGTCGAGCGCTACGTTTCGCTGCCGCTGGAAACCGGGCTCGTCGGTATGCCTGGCTTGGAACACATTCGCTCGCAGTCCCTTTTCGGCCTGGCGGATGTCAAGTGTTACTTCGGATGGGACACATCCTATTTCACAGCTCAGCAGCGCGTCCTCAATCAGCTCAATTTCGTCAACTTGCCCCAGGGCGTATCGCCCGACCTCTCTCCGTGGAGCGCCATCGGCGAGCTGTATCGTTACAAAGTCGTGGGCAAAGGCTATTCCCTGGCGGATCTGAAGACGGTTCAGGATTGGATTCTGGAGAAGCAATTCCGGCAGGTGCCTGGCGTCATTGATGTGGTCGGCTTCGGCGGTCTGACCAAGCAGTATCACGTAGAGGTCGACCCGTATCGGTTGCGTGGTCGTGGCCTCGCACTGTCGCAGCTGCAAGGCGCCATTGCCAATGCCAATCAGAACGTCGGCGGTCAACGTATCGAGTTGGGCGACCAGTCATTCGACGTGCGTGGGGTCGGCCTTATTCGCTCGATCCAAGACATCGGTGACGTCACGGTTACCGCCGCAAAGGGTGTGCCGGTTCGAATCCGCGACGTAGCGGAAGTCAGCGTTGGCTCGTCTCCTCGCCTGGGCATCGTGGGCCAGGACAACGAGGCGGACATCGTGGAGGGCATTGTGCTGATGCGCTACGGCGGCGATTCACTCAAGACGATCCGTGGAATACACGACCGGGTCGATTACATCAGGCGCAACCGCGTTTTGCCTCCTGGAATCGATATCGCGCCCGTCTATGACCGCGCCGAGCTTGTGTCGCTCACCACGCATACCGTGATGGAAAACCTTTTCGTCGGTATGCTGTTGGTCTCACTGGTGCTGTGGCTCTTTCTGGGCAATGTGCGAGCGGCGCTCATTACCGCCATCAATATTCCGCTCGCGCTCTTGTTTGCCTTTACGGGAATGGTGGCGAGCGGTACGGCGGCCAACTTGATTTCACTCGGTGCGGTGGATTTCGGCATCGTCGTCGATTCCACCGTCATCATGATGGAGAGTATTTTCGTCGCATTCGTACACAAAGGCGGCACCGCTATCGAGCGCGTGGTTGGCGCTGCCCGCGAGGTGGGGCCGCCGATGTTCGCGTCGACGCTGATCATTGCCGTCGCCTTCATTCCGCTGTTCACGCTGACGGGAGTGGCTGGCGTCATCATGTCCCCGATGGCGCACACGTACGCCTTCGCCATCGGCGGAGCAATCCTGCTGGCACTCACGTTCACTCCGCTTCTCGCTTCGCGTCTGTTTCTGCGCAACGGAAAGCAGGAGGAGGAAAAAGAGAGCCACGTGATGAGCCTTCTCAATCGGCTTTACAATCCGCTCTTTTCCTTTTCATTGCGACGGCCGCGTCTGGCGATCGGCATTGGCCTCGCCCCGGTGGTCATTGCGCTTGCATGCTCCGTGTTCTTGGGTCGTGAATTCATGCCCAAGCTGGAAGAAGGCAATTTCTGGATTCGCGCGACCTTGCCGATTTCCATTTCGCTCAGTCAGTCCGCCAAACAGGTCGGGCGCATGCGCGCCATCGTGCGCGGCTGCCCCAGCCAAGAGGACGGAACCTGCACGAGGGAGCAGCAAACTCGACCGGAGATTCAGACCGTCATCTCGCAACTTGGCCGCCCGGACGACGGGACGGACGTATCCGGTTTCTACAACATCGAGTTGCTGGCACCGTTGCGGCCGTCGAAGGAATGGCGCAAAGGCGTGACCAAGGAATCCATGACACGGGAGATTCAGCGCGAGCTAGCCCAGGCTTTCCCCGGCGTCGTGTTCAATTTCTCGCAGGTCATCTCGGACAACGTGGAAGAAGCGATGTCCGGCGTAAAGGGCGAGAACACCGTCAAGGTTACCGGTCCCGACTTGCACGTCAACGAAGCCAAGGCTGAGGAGATCAAGGATGTACTGAGTGGGGTCCAGGGTATTGAAGACCTGGGAATCTTTCGTTCCCTCGGCCAACCAGCCATCCGTATCTCACCGGTACGCGCAAAGATCGGCCGCTACGGTCTCAACACGGGTGACGTCGCAGCCGTGGTCCAGGCGGCCATCGGCGGCCAAGTCATCACCCAAGTCTACGAGGGCGAAAAGCACTTCGATCTGATCCTTCGCTGGGCCGAACAGTATCGCCGTGACACACGCGCCATTCGCAACATCCTGGTCGCCACGCCCGACGGCTCGCAAGTCCCTCTCGGCCAGCTCGCGGATGTGGTCGAAGAAGAAGGACCGTCGGTCATCTTTCGTGAGGATTTGAAGCGCTATGTCCCCGTAAAGTTCTCGGTGCGCGGGCGTGACCTCGGCTCGACGATCGCCGAGGCGCAGGCGAAGGTCAACGCAACGGTCAAGCTACCCTACGATACCCACCTCGAATGGGACGGCGAAATGAATCAGCTGCGCGAGACCACCGAACGTCTGCTGGTGATCATCCCGATTACGCTGTTGATCATCGCCTTTCTGGCCTACAGCTCGGCCAAGAACTGGCGCGACACACTGATCGTCTTGCTCGGTGTCCCGGTGGCGTCCAGCGGCGGGCTCGCGGCGCTGTACGTGACGGGGACGGATTTTTCTATCTCGGCTGCGATGGGTTTTATTTCCATCCTAGGGGTTGCAGTGCAGGACGCACTGTTGGTCGTTACGTATGCACGGCAGCTGCGCGAATCGGGGTCCACGGCCGAGGAAAGCGCACGACTGGCCGCCCAGCGACGACTGCGGCCGGTTCTGATGTCGACGTTCGTGGCCATGCTCGGGCTTTTCCCTGCGGCTGTTTCCCGAGGCATCGGCTCGGAGACACAGAAACCGCTGGCCATCGTGGTGATTGGCGGCGCGCTCGCCTTGGTCATCCTGCCGCGGCTCTTGCAGCCTGCCCTCGTCACGCTCGCGCATCGGGGAACGAAAACCGGGCTGCAACCGGGATAGCTGCTACGCCGACAGCTTCGCTTCCAAACACGCAGCGCCGCTGTCGAGGCCGCTCGACGTGGTCGGCGTGTAGATGGCGGTCTTATCGAGAACAACGACCGGCGTATCGGTCCCGTCGGCGAGGGTGATCTCGTAGTGATCCCCGTCAGCAAGCTGGCTTGCGTCGCTCGTGCGCCACTCGACGTCCAAGGTCACCGTTCCATCCGTGTACCGCCAGAGGGTTCCGAGGATCTGCGCCTGATTGGTGATGGATTCCGTCGGAGGCCCACCAGCGCCCGACGCGGGTAGCGCTGCGGGCGCCCACGGGTAGCACGTGTCGTTTCGACAAATGGAGAAGGTGGGCGCGGTCATGCTCGCGACGGTTGGGGACAGAAGAACGTGGAGAAGCGCTCCCGAAAAACACGGCGCTGGTGTGCCGGGCGAGCTGTCCTTTCCACCGCACGCGCCAATGCCAACCAGCGCAGCCAGAGCCACCAAGAGAAGACGAAGCTGTCCGGAACGAGTCATCGGCGATCCTCCGAAGGTCAAAGTATACAACCAACGGAGGAGCGCAAGTTCTCACCCCGGGGGGTGGGCCGGCTCGCAAAGTCGGCCGTCCGCGAAAAGCAGTTCATTCCAGGCCGGAACCGCCCGATACTAGGAAGGCGACCGTCCTTCGGGCAGTGCGACGGACGGGATCGGTGTGACGATGGTCGACAGCAAAGAGCTTCTGCGCAGGTTCAAAACGGCGGGCTGGCCAGGACCCGCGCAAGTGCATGCGCTTCTCGCCGAGGCGCCGCCCCTGGTGCGCGACGACGTGGAAAAGCTGCTGGCGGTCCTGACCAGCAAGGGCCTTCCCGGCGATGCTCGCGATCAGACCAACCGCATCTTCGTGTTTCGCACGCTAGCTGAGAAGGTCATCGACAAGGGACTTTTCCTGCCCTACGTGCGGGCCTTGCGGGGCGCTGACGGCGCGCTGGCCACAGCGCTCTCGCCGCTTCTGCCCAAGGTCAACAACGTCGAGGGCCACGCCGAGCTCGCCGGCTTGCTGCGCGAATCCGACGCCTCCCTGCGACGAGCCGCTGCGACCGTGGCCAAGCAAATCGGCGGCACGACGGTGTTCCAAACGCTGTCGCGTTTCTGTGGCGAACCCGGTTTTCAGGGACGCCTCGAGGCGATGGATGTCGTCCTTTCCATTGGACGCCAAGTAGCCATCCCTGCGCTCTGCTCGGTGCTGACCGTCGGCAACACGTCGGAGAAGCTACTGGCCTTGCAGTACCTCGGCAACGCCGAGCTGATGACCAAGGACGTGCCGGGCGCGCTCAAGACGATCGCCTGCGCGCTCACCGACAGCAGCGAACGCGTGGCGGTGGGGGCCATCGCGGCGTTCGGCGCCTTGTGCAGCGAAGACGATTTCTTCGAATCGCTCGCCCCGCTCGTCGACGGAAAAAGCCTGAACGTCGTCAACGCCGCGATCGGAGCGGCCGTGCGCTTTACCTCAGCGCGAACCATCGAGCTCCTCACACGCAAGCTGCATGCGGGCCCGCACGTCGTCCGCCTGGCAGTGCTAGCCGCGGCGGAAACCATCGCGAGCGACGACATTCTGCCCCTGGTCGTCGAAGCGCTTAACTTCAAGAAAATCGACATTCGCACGCGCGCCGCCGAGGTTCTGACCAACCTGGCGTTTGCAGGCAAGGTCGATCTGGCGCGCACCATTTTGTGGCTCCTGCGCAGCAAGGACACCAATGTCCGCCGCATGGCGGTCGACATTTCCCGCAAGGTGGGCGATCCCACGGGCGAGCTTGCGCCGCGGCTCTTGCGCCATTTGCGCGACGAAGACTGGTGGGTGCGCGAGCGGGTGATGGACGCCTTGGTCGCCATGGCGGGCAAGCAGCTCACGCGACATCTCGTCGCCTATCTCGAGGATGCCTCGGACATCGTGCGCCGCTATGCCGCCGACGCGCTCGTGCGGCTGAAGGATCCAGCGTCACTGGGTGCGCTGGTGCGAGCGGCACAAAACGACGGCGACTGGTGGGTACGCGAGCGCGCGCTGGAGGCCATCGGCGCCATCGGCATGCGAGAAGCCGTGCCATACGTCATCGATCTTCTCAATCGCCAACCCGACCTTCGCCGAGCCTGCCTCGAATCACTCCAAGCATTGCGCGCCGGCGAAGCGGCGCCCTACGTGGCAGCCTTGCTGGCCGACGCCGACGCGGACACCGATCTCAAGCTCGCGATTCTTGCCTGCCTGGCCGAGCTGGACGAGCCAGGCCAAGCGCCGGCCGTGCTTCCGCTCGCGCAGGACGGAGACCATCGCGTGCGCAATGCGGCCCGCGCTCTGCTCATGCGCTGGAATGTCACCTCGAAGCAACCCACCGGCGGACAAAACTGGGCGGCGCTGTCGCTTCTCGAACGATTGTTGGTCGCGCTGGCGGAAGCCGAGGGCGACGATCTGATCTTGGCGTCGGGGATGCGACCCTACGTCAAAAAGATGGGCAAGGTCATGCCGCTCAGCTCGCACGTGTTTACCGCGGACGAAGTACGGAGCACGCTTGGGCCCAGCCTTACCGAGCAGCAGCTCGCCGAGCTGAACGCGCTCCGCGACGTGGATTTTTCCATCGACGTGAAATCCGAGTCGTTGCGCTTTCGCGCGAACGTGTTCCACCAACTGCCGGGCCTGTCGGCCGTGTTCCGCATCATCAAGGACAAGATCCCGGTGCTGGAGGAATTGGGCTTGCCCGCCATCGCGACGAGCTTTGCCGAGCTCAAGAACGGGCTCGTCCTGGTCGGCGGGCCGACCGGCTCGGGTAAATCGACGACCCTGGCCGGCATCATCGATCACATCAACCGCACGTCCTCCCGCCACGTGGTCACGCTGGAAGATCCCATCGAAGTTTTGCACCAGCAGAAAAAGTGCCTCATCAATCAGCGCGAGCTGGGTACGCACACGCTCAGCTTTTCAGGCGCCTTGCGCGCGACCTTGCGCCAAGATCCAGACGTCATCCTGGTCGGCGAGATGCGCGACCTCGACACCGTCCGCTTCGCGCTGACCGCGTCGGAGACCGGACACCTCGTCCTCGGTACAGTGCACACGGTATCGGTCGACACTAGTATCGACCGCATGATCAACGTCTTCCCGGGCGCGCAGCAACCGCAGGTGCGCGCGCTCTTGGCAGACACGCTACGCGCCGTCATGTGCCAGTACCTGCTTCGCCGCAAGGACAGCCAAGGCCGCGTGCTCGCCGTCGAGGTCATGGTCAACAACGAGGCGGTGGCCAACCTCATTCGCAAGGGCAAGACGTTCCAGATTCCGTCCGTCATCGCCACCCAGCGCGAGGCCGGCATGCAGTCCATGGATTCCGATCTCGAACGGCTCTACCGAGCCGGGCTCATCTCCGCCGAAGAGGCGTACATGAAAGCTGCGAACAAGAAGAATTTCGAACAGGTCATCGCGGGACCCGAGGGTGCGGCCATCTTGGCCGACGCAAAGGCCGCCCAGACCATCGCCAAGGCCGAGGAAAAAGCATCATGAGGCACGAGGGACGCGCGTGGCCCGCCTAGATTCGTTTCTTCGTTTGGTGGTCGAGCAGCACGCCAGCGACCTGCACTTCCACGCCGGCGTGGCGCCGCTCATTCGCCACGACGGGGAATTGGTGCCGCTCGACTTTCGACAATTGAGCGAATCGGATACGCAACGATTTCTGCTCGAGATTCTCACCCCCGAGCAACGCGAACTCTTCGAGCGCGAGCAGGAAATCGACTTCATCTACGATATCGAAGGCGTCGCGCGTTTTCGCGCCAACATGTTCCGCCAAGCGCGTGGCATCGGCTCGGTCTTTCGCATTGTCCCGAATCGGCTGCCGACCATCGAAGAGCTGAATCTGCCCAAGGTCGCGGGGAAGCTGACCGAGCTGCAGAACGGGCTCGTACTCATCACTGGACCGACCGGATCGGGCAAGACCACGACGATGGCGGCCCTGATTCACGAAATCAACAAGACCAGCACCCGCCACATCATCACCATCGAAGATCCCATCAAATACGTGCACACGCCGATTCAGAGCGTGATCACGCAGCGGCAAGTTGGCCGCCACGTGGAAAGCTTCGCCACGGCCCTGCGCTCGAGCCTGCGCGAGTCCCCGGACATCGTGGTCGCCGGCGAAATGCGCGACCTCGAAACGATTCAGGTCGCGCTGCAAGCGGCGGAGACCGGCGTGCTGGTGTTCGGCACCCTGCACACGAATTCGGCTTCGAAAGCCGCCGACCGCATTATCGACGTCTTTTCCGAAGAGTCGCGCGAACAGATCCGCGGCGTGGTCTCGGTCATGTTGCGCGGTGTTTTGGCGCAAATCCTGGTCAAGCGCGCGAGCGGCGAAGGACGCGTGGCAGCTCTGGAGGTCATGCTTCAGACGGTGGGCATCTCGAACCTCATCCGCGAAAACAAGTGCTACCAAATCGACGCCTACTTACAAACGGCCGATCCGGGCAGCGGCATGCAAAGCCTCGACACCTGCCTCTTCCAGTACGTGCGCGACGGTCTCATCACCCTCGAAGAAGGGCTGCGGGTCGCCAACTATCCGGACGTGCTCAAGCGCATGGCTGCCGAGTTGCCCGAGGAACAATGAGAAACCATGGATGACGATCGCAAACGAGCGCTCGCGGAGGCACGTGCGGCGGAAAAGCGCAGCGACTGGAAGGCGGCGGGCGACGCCTTTGCTCGCGCCGGCGAATCCGAGGAAGCAGCCCGTGCGTATCTCAGCGGAGGTGAGTTTGCGCAAGCGGCGCAGACGCTGCTGCGGGTAGCATCGAGTCGCTCGGCCGCCGAGCGCAAGGGCGTACTGGTGAAAGCCGCCATTTGCTTTTCCCGCGCCGGCGACGTGCCCCAGGCGGTGCGCGTTTTCCTCGACCTCGGCGAGCGCCAGCGCGCCGTCGACTTGTTGCGCTCGCTCGGCGACACGGTCAACGCCGCGCGAGTCGAGACCGATCGCACCGGACGCGTGCAGCTCGTGGGTTACGCGGCCGCAGTTCACGACCGCTCTGCCCAAGACGTCGAGGCTGCCCGGCGGCTGGAAGCCGCAGGAAAGAAAGAAGCCGCCCTCGAAGCCTACGCGGCCCTCAAGCAATGGGGCGACGCTGCCCGGATCGCGCGGGCGCTCGGCAAGCACGAGCGAGCCGCCGTCTATTTTGCGGAAGCCGACCTTCCCTTCGATGCCGCGGAATCGTTTCTGGCCTGTCGCGATCGCGACCGCGCTCTAAGCCACTACGTCACCGTCAGTCCGGAAGATCCCGCCTACCGGCAAGCTTGCGCGCGCGCCATCACCATTTGCGCCGATCGCTCGACCCTTTCCTTCGACGTCGAACAACTGACTACCGAGTTCGTCGGCAGCGGCGTACAACAGGACGACGAGTTGCCGACGTTCTATGCGATCGCCCTGCTCTACGAGGCCCAGCAATCGTTCGACCAGGCCGCCGCGTGCTACCGCAAGATCGTCGAGCGAGCGCCGAGCTACCGCGACGTCGAGGCCCGATTGCGCGCATGTGTCGACGAGGATCGAGGCACTTCGGCGAAGGATTTCGATCGCATCGTCAAAGAAGAGCAGAGCTTCCGCGAGGCGGTCAAGCGACATGCCACACCGGTCGCGCCAACCGCCTGGTCAGCGGCAGATCTCGACAGACCCTTGCCCGAGCTGCGGGACTTGCCAGCATTGCCGGATCTACCGGCGCTACCGGATCTGCCCGGCAGACAATTCGCAGTCGCCGCCTCGCCCGTTTCTCCCGCTGCCCCGCCCGCCGCGGTGGCGGCCACGCACCTGTTCGCGCGGCAGCCCGCGCCGCTTGCCGTCGAGCCGCTGCGTGAGGGCCTGGTGGTGAACGGTCGCTATCGCTTGGACAAGAAAATCGGCCAGGGCGGGATGGGCGCTGTGTTCAAGGCTTTCGATCTGGATCTCGACGAAGCCATCGCCATGAAGTTCCTGGCCGCCGGCCTGGTGGACGAGGAGACGGTGGGTCGCTTCAAGCAAGAGGTGTCGCTGTCACGCCAGTTCAGCCACCCCAACATCATCCGGCTGTACGACCTCGGTACCTACGGCGATAGCAAGTACCTCACCATGGAGTTGCTCGAAGGCGAGGACCTGGGCGCCGTGCTCAAGCGCGAGAAGCTCCCGCTCGACAAAGCCATCACGCTGCTTATCCAGGCCTGCCGCGCCTTGCAGGTCGTCCACGATCACGGCGTCGTCCACCGCGACGTCAAGCCGGACAATTTCTTCCTTACGAAAAGCGGCGTCCTGAAGGTCATGGACTTCGGCATCGCCAAGCGCTCGAACGCGCGCAAGGGTCTCACGCGCGCGGGCGTGACCGCCGGTACGCCCCAGTACATTGCGCCCGAGCAAGCGAACGACTTCGGTAATGTGACTCATCTCGCGGATCTTTATGCCTTGGGCTGCATCGCCTACCGCATGCTCACCGGACAAGTCCCCTTCGATGGCAACGAAGTGCTACCGATTCTGGTCGCGCACCTCACGCAAGAGCCCGCGTCGCCCCGGACGCTCGACCCCGCTATTTCACCCGAGCTCGAAGCCATCGTGTTGCGTCTGCTCGCCAAGCAGCCCGCCGAGCGCATTCAAAGCTGCCGCGAGCTCGCCGCCCAGCTCGCTCGGATAGCGGCAAAGTAATTCTGGAGTCAGCGCTCCTCTTGCCCCCGGCACCCGTCCGGACCTAACATGGCGGCCCATGCAGCCGTCGTACACCCATGGCATCACGACCACCCCTCTGCTCGGCGACACCATCGGCGATAACTTGCGCAAGACGGTCGAGCGCTTCGGCGACCGCGAGGCGCTCGTTTCGCGGCACCAGAAGTACCGGGCGACCTACAAACAGCTATGGGCCGAGATCGGCATCGTTGCGCGCGGGCTGATGGCCCGCGGGATCAAGAAGGGCGATCGGGTCGCGCTGTGGGCGCCCAACCGCTACGAATGGACGGTCACGCAGTACGCGTGCGCACGCGTGGGCGCCATCATGGTCAACATCAATCCGGCCTTCCGCACCCACGAGCTCGTACACGTGCTCAAGCAGTCGGGCACGTCGCTCTTGGTGATGGCGCGCGGGTTCCGTCAAACCAGCTACCTCGCGATGGTCGAGGAGGCCGAGACCGAGCTGCCCGAGCACCTCAAGGTGATCGTGATCGACGACGAGTGGAATGACCTCAAGTCTGACGCTCGCATGGTTTCCGAGGAGGAGCTGCACTGCCGCGAGCAGAGCCTGGATCCCGACGACGCGATGGACATCCAGTACACGAGTGGCACGACCGGCTTTCCCAAGGGGGCGACGCTCTCGCACCACAACCTGCTCAACAACGGCTACTTCGTCGGCCGCACCTTGCGCTACAGCGAGCACGACCGCATTTGCGTGCCGGTGCCGCTCTACCATTGTTTCGGCATGGTCATGTCGAACCTGGCGGCGACCAGCCACGGCGCCTGCGTCGTCTATCCCAGCGAGGCCTTCGACCCGGGCGCGGTGCTCGCCGCCATCGAAGAGGAAAAATGCACCTCGCTTTATGGCGTGCCCACCATGTTCATCGCCGAGATCGAGCACGCCAACTTCGCCAAGACCAACTTCTCGACCCTCCGCACCGGCATCATGGCCGGCTCGCCCTGCCCCATCGAGGTGATGAGGCGCGTGCAGAAGGATATGCACATGCCCGAGATCACCATCTGCTACGGCATGACCGAGACCTCGCCGGTGTCGACCCAGAGCAAGACCGACGATCCGCTGGAAAAACGCGTGGCCACGGTCGGCTGTGTCCATCCGAACGTCGAGGTGAAGATCGTCGACCCGTCGAGCGGACACGTGGTGTCGCGCGGGGCGGTGGGCGAGCTGTGCACGCGCGGCTACTCGGTCATGCTCGGCTACTGGGACGATCTCCATTCGACGAGGCAGGCCATCGACAGCGCGCGCTGGATGCACTCCGGCGACCTGGCGATCATGGATGCCGACGGCTACGTCAATATCGTCGGCCGCATCAAGGACATGGTCCTGCGCGGCGGCGAGAACATTTATCCACGCGAGGTCGAGGAGTTCCTCTACACCAAGTCCGAGATCGCCGACGTCCAGGTCATCGGCGTGCCCGACGTCAAGTACGGCGAGGAGCTGATGGCGTGGGTCAAGCTGCGTGCGGGGGCCAACCTCAGCGGCGATGAGCTGCGCGCCTTCTGCAAGGGCAAGATCGCGACCTTCAAGATTCCCCGCTACTGGAAGTTTGTCGATTCGTTCCCGATGACGGTGAACGGAAAAGTCCAGAAGTACAAGATGCGCGAGCTGGCGGTCGAGGAGCTGAAGCTGCAAGTAGCGGCCAACATCAAGACGGCGTAGGACCCTCACCCGCCCCGCTGCGCGGGGCGAGGTGTTTACCGCTGCGCGGGGCGAGGCGATTCCGTGCTCGCGAGGCAGCCGAAATCGGCGTAAGAAGGCCGGCACCATGTCGACCGAACAACCCGCGTTTCAGGATCTCTACCGCGAGGACTACGCGCACTGCTACGGCTGCGGCCGGCTCAACCCCGACGGCCTGCAGATCAAGACTTTCTGGGAAGGAGAAGAGTCAGTCACTCGCTATACGCCGCGGCCCTACCACATTGCGATCCCCGGCTTCGTCTACGGGGGCCTCTTGGCCTCGCTGCTCGACTGTCACGGCACCGGCACCGCCGCCGCCGCCGCTGCCCGCGCGCAGGGCCGATCGATCGACTCCGAGCCGCCGCTCCGTTACGTCACAGCGTCGCTCAAGGTGGACTACCTCAAGCCGACCCCCATGGGCGTTCCGCTCGAGATCCGCGGACGCGCCAAGGAAGTGAAGGGGCGCAAGGTGGTGGTCGAGTCGACTTTGTTCGCAAACGGCGTCGCCACCGTGAAGTCGGAGGTGGTGGCAGTGCAGGTGCCCGATACGTTCCTGATCGGCGGGTAGCTCCCCGCTCGGACCGCTGGGCGCGGCGAATGCCGTCGATCTACAGAAGGCCTCAGCCCGCATTCTTCATGAAGCCGCGCGAAGTTGAATGTCGCGCGGGCGAGGGCAAACGCGTGAGGAGCCGCCGAGCTTTGCTCGGCACGGACCATCGCGGGCTCGTCGGTGTTCGGATTGTCGTGATTGTTGCGGGCTAGCGTGCGTCCACGCGGTAGTCGAAGACCAAACCACTCGACGCCGGAAATACCGCGGCCCGGGTAACCTTCTCGATGCACGCACCGACGGGGGTGTCGACCAGCTTGCCGCCCAGATGCACGTCGGAAACCGCGCCGCTCTTGCCGACCGTGATCTTCAGCTCGGCGACACCTTTCTGTCCCAGCTTATTCGCGCACTCCTTGCTCCGAGCCTTCACGCCGCTCATGACACGGGCAATGTCCGCTGCCGAAAGAGGCGGAGCCGGCGGCGCCGCCTCTTTCTTGGGCGCCGGCTCCGCCCGCGGCTTCTGCACATCCTTCAAGAGCGCGTCGATGTCTTTGCTATCGTGCTTCTTACCTTTGCTATCGCCGGGCGCATCCCCCATCAAGTCGTCGAGCGAATCGTTCGATTTGGCGGACTTCTTGGCGGCTTCGCTCTTGGCTGGAGCGGCGACGGGAGCGGCCTCGACCGTCTTACGGCTCGGGCTTGCGGCGGGCTTGGACGCCGGAGCGCTGCCGCTCTCGTCGGCGAAAGGCTCGTCGAAGCTGGGCTTGTGATCGGCCGGGCTGGCCATCGCTACGGCTTTCACGGATCCTTTCCCATGTTTGCCCGATGCAGCCGGCAATGCTTCAGCCGCAGGCTCCGGCCGCGGCGAATGCAACGTCACGTGTGCGACCTGGGCGGGCTCGGGCGCGGGAGCATCCTCCAGCCGAACAACGGGCCTCGGCGCGGGCGTAGGAGCAGGAACCGCAGCGCCGGGCAACGTGGCCGCAGCAGAGGGCTCGGGCTTCGCCAGCGCAGTCCCAGACGATGCCGACGATGCCGACGATGCCGACGATGCCGACGATGCCGCGGTCGAGCCGAGATTCACGCCGAGCTCGGCGGCGGCCTTGACTAGCGAATCCTTTGAGACGAAGCCAACTGCAACCCCGCCCGCAAAGACGAGTACCGTCCACAAAAACAGGCGTCCCCACCGTATCTTGCGGGGTGGCGGTTTGGGCAACGCGATTGGCCCCATGGAAACCGGAAGGCCTAGCCCGGATGCAGATGCATTGGGATTGGTTCGGGAGTAGTGCGAATCCACCCACCGATAGTAGCCGAAAGCGACGCCTGCAAACACGTCTGATAGTGCCGCTCCCCAGGATGCAGCGCGGCGCACAAAAAGGGGCGACTACG